>Ga0208980_10002783_pt1 | contig 10600 bp, 8 predicted proteins | sample WetSurMetagenome_3_FD_187993 | JGI IMG/M metagenome (GOLD analysis project Ga0208980, IMG submission 187993) | Wetland microbial communities from Twitchell Island in the Sacramento Delta, sample from surface sediment Aug2011 Site A1 Bulk (version 2) | ecosystem: Environmental > Aquatic > Marine...
AGCTCCTTCAGTATAAAGAAATGTTGAACAGTGAAGAGCTTTATACGACTAGAATAGGTCAATATCAGCAAAGGTTGCAGGAGGATTCGAACCGGCTTTTACCCGGCGAAACCCCCAATGTTGCGGGAGCGGACCTGACTAATGTGTTGGTTCAGCTGGCAGGTCAGAATGGAGTCACAATCAGCCGCCGGGAACAGCAGAGCGAACAAAAACTGCAGGACAATTTGATCAGAATTCCCGTCAGGATGGACATGACCTGCAACATGGATCAGCTAGTGCAATTCCTGACTGCAGTGGAAAATTATGACAAGCTTCTCACCGTGGATGAGCTGTCAATTGCCAGTTTCCAGATACAGAAAAGATGGGATACGCGCCCTAATGTTACCGTTTCCGGGTATATTTTGGCCAAGGAAACGAAGCCCGCGGAAAAAACGCCGGGGGGATCGTTCTGATTGACGGAGAGACAGTATGACCAAGAACTGGATTGCGCTTAACATAGTTCTCCTTATGGTTGCGGGATCGCTGGCGTGGCAGCTCCGCCTGGGCATCGACCGATTCAATGCGCAAAATGACCTGGCAAAGATCGTTCCTGTGCGCGATTTGAAGCAAAGCAGCGCCCAGGAAGGGGAACTGGCGCCGATGGCACAGGCGACCCGGACCAGCGCGGCGGATTTTTCGATCATACCGGAGAAAAACGCTTTTTCGCCGCTGCGGGCGCGCGAAGCAAAGACTGACGTCGTCGTTATTCCGGAAACCCCGCCTCTAACCCAGAAGCCTATCCTTGTAGGGGTTACGATCACGGATAGTCAGCGCATGGCCTCTGTCATCGACCCTACACTCCAGTCATCAGGAGGGCGCAGGTCTCAGATAAAAAGACTGGGCGATATGTATCAAGGATACACAATAACGGACATCACCGAGGACCAGATGGTTCTTGAAGCGGGCACACGCAAGGAAATCATCCCTCTTCATATGGGCACGAAAAGGACGGCACAAAGCGGCAAAACTCCCATTCTGGCGACTCGCGTGATTTCCATTGGCGCAGGTGCGACCTCCGTTGGCACCGCCGCACAGGCAACGGCGGTTTCAGCGGGCGCCGCCGCCAGATCGTCCACTGGATCCACAGCGCAGGCAACGCCGGCTTCGTCGGGAAGGGGAACCAGGGCATCCACTCCGCAACAAAGTGCCAGCTCGGCGGCATCTGATCAGTCGCTGCAGAGCGGGAGTAGGACAACCTCTTCGCGGACTCAGACTGCTACACCAGCTTCTCAGAGTCAGCCCAGCAGCGGGACCAGCGGCAGCGGCTCACAGGGAAGAAGGGTTATTCGCACGCCTTTTGGCGATGTGACTGCACCGGATACGCCATGAGGTTGACAAACAACTCATCAGAGAAAAAAGAGGAAGTCACGTGTTTATGAGCACTTATAGGTCTTGGATAAGCTGCTTCGCTATTCTTGCTTTCCTCATGCTGGAAAGTGTTCCAGTCCGGGAATTGAAATCCCAGACACAGAAGAGTCGCCAGCAAGAGCAGGAAGAGAGAGATAAAGCGATGCAGCAAATGATTAAACAAATGCAGAATGCGGGGCAGGCCAAAACACAAAATGGGCAACAAAGCCCTGCCGGACAGACACAAGCGCCGGCAACTGCGAAGCAGACACAGACCCCGGATGCCGGGCAGACACAGGCGCCTGCCGCTTCAGGGCAGACGCCGGCTGTCACTTCAGCTCCGACGCAGCCCGTTCTTGTTCAGAGGCCCGCACTTTCGGGGGACAAGGTTCAACTGACCTACTCGAATGCCGACCTGTACGATTTCATCGTCCAGATTTCAGAAGCACTGGCCATCTCGCCAATCGTGATCGATCCGGAGGTAAAGGGAAGCGTTACGATCGAAAGCGCTTCTCCCATGTCCAAAGACGATGTGTTCCCGCTATTCAATATAATCCTGAAAAACAATAATGCCGCTCTTGTGAAGCAGGGGAATATTTATCAGATTGTTCCCATATCTTCCGCGTTGAAAAAAGGCCTGGAGATCATCGAACATTTGCCCTCTTCCGACTCTAAGACTCCTTCGTCGGGGAAAGAGTCGGCAAAGCCCGCTGAGTCAAATTCTCCTGGTACCGCGCAGCCCAAGCAAACGAGTCAAGCTCCTAAAAGCGCAAAGCAGACGACTGCAACTGCAGCTGCAACCCAGAGCGCGACAGCGGCTGCAGCTCAGGATACAAAAAGTCCTCGACTGGCAACGCATGTCGTGCGCGTGGAGTTTGTGCCCATAAAAGAACTCCTGGAGCCACTCAAGGTCTTTATGTCGGATGGCGGCGTGATCATGCCCTACGAGCGGTTGAACATGTTGATCATCACGGATTACAGCGATAGCTTGAACAAGATCATGGAAATCGTGGAGATTCTGGATAACAGCTTTCTGGATCCGGATCTTATTGAATTAGTCCGGATGCAGACCAACGATGCCAAATATGTTGTTGAGGATTTGCAGAAGATTTTCGGCACTACAAACAAGGACTCGGCGGCGTCAGGAGGGGGCGTCTATTTCACGGCGCTGAACAATGTCAATGCCATTCTTGTTATGGCCAATTCGAAACGTGCTCTTGCGGAGGTGAAGCGCTGGATCACAGAACTGGATGCCTCTACCGGAAGAAGTATCCAGACGTATGTTTATTCAGTCCAAAATTCAACCGCCTCCAATATAGCCTTGATTCTCTCGGCGCTGTATGGAGAAGGGGATACCTCGATGATGGACGGCAGCTCGAGTGGAATAACTGGGGGCATCGGGACCCGGACCTCTTCAAGCGGCGGTACGACAGGCGGATCCGGCGGCAGTTCTCGTTCAACCTTTGGAGGAAGCAGTTCCACCAGTGGTGGTTCGAGTTCCTCTGGACTCTTCGGCAGCGCGAGTGGGACCTCCTCTTCTGGCACATCCCAAGGGACGATGACGGGTGGTGTTTTCGGGTCCGGACAGCAACTGGGCCCGAGACTGAATCAGACCACCGGCGTTTCCGCAGGAATATTAAGAGGTGGAGAATTTTCCGGGCTCCAGGGTGACGTTCGCATAGTTGTTGACGACATCAACAATGCTCTCATTATTCAGGCCAGTTCGGCGGATTACGCCTACATTATAGAAACTATAAAGAAAATGGACGTATTGCCTCGCCAGGCAATAATTGATGCCCGGATTTTTGAAGTAACCCTCACGGACGACATGAGCTTCGGTGTTACAGCCTCACTGCAAGCTCTCAGCGCCGATCCGGCCAAACGACTCACAACCGCTTCCGTTAGTGCGGCTGGAGCCCTAGCGATCGGCACATTTGCAATCATTGGAGACTCTCGCGAAATCCTGATGGCATTGACAGCCTTGCAGACCAAGACCCAAGTTCGGGTACTGGAGGCTCCTTCGGTTCTGGCGCTGGATGGGACCGAAGCGCATATCGTAGTGGGAGCCGAAGTCCCTTACCAGGGAACAAGCTATATTTCTACCGGTGGTTCAACGCAAAGCGTGCAATACCGGGATACGGGAGTTTCCCTTATTGTGCTGCCAAGGATCTCCGGCTCAGGAACGGTGACCTTGACTGTTGCCCAGGAAGTGAGCAGCGCCGAAGGTGGCGGCCTCCTTGGCCCCACGTTTAACAAGGCTTCAGTGGATACAACACTTGCGGTGCAAGACGGACAGACAGTGGCAATTGCCGGCCTCATCCGCGATACGAGCAACGTCACTCGCAGCGGGGTTCCTTTTCTTTCCAGCCTTCCCCTGATTGGCAGTCTTTTTGGGCAATCTAGCCATGGTTCCAGTCGCTCAGAATTAATAATAATGATTACGCCTCACGTCATTAAAACCCCTGATCGCTTCGATGAATTGACGCAGGAGTTGAAGGATTCCTTGCGCAATGTGCGCAAGCTTGTGGATGACAAGGATCAAGAGCGTGTGCAAGACATGGAAAACGCGCGCCGGGAGCGATATGAACAGGAAGAGAACAAGCAGAAAGAGATCGTTCCTCCAAAATCTGATACGAAGTAATCTGTGAGGCACAAAGAACGTCTGCCCCGTTTTCAGGCTTTCCAAACCATCAGAGTTCAACACGTCCACGCAGCTTGCGTGGTTGCCGTGAAGACATAATGCTGTGGACCATAATTTTGCGCCGGGAAAGGGTTGATCATGCGTGTCAGTACGGGAATTGAAAATCTGCTGCGGGACAGACCTTCATTCGCTGCGGGATTGCGGGTGGGAACCGTTGTGCATCCCGCCTCAGTGCTTCCCGATCTGCAGCATACTGCCGACGCTCTTGCGGGCGAGAAGTGGCTTAAGCTGGTTTCACTCTTCGGTCCGCAACACGGCGCCAGAGGTGAAAAGCAGGACAACATGGTCGAATCCGAATTCTACCGCGACCCGGATACCGGCTTGCCTGTGCACAGCCTCTATGGGGCGACCCGTCGGCCGACGGAGGAAATGCTGGCCGACATCGATGTTCTTGTATACGACCTTCAGGATGTGGGGACGCGCGTCTATACATTTATTAACACGATGGCCTACTGCATGGAAGCCTGCGCGCAATATGGGAAGAGAATGCTTGTCCTCGACAGGCCGAACCCGATCAACGGCTTTCAGGTAGAAGGGAATCGGCTTCAAACGGAATTCAGCTCATTTGTGGGATTGTACCCAATCCCGATGAGGCATGGGATGACCGTGGGCGAACTGGCTATGTTTTTTAACAGCGAATTCGGCATCGGTTGTGATCTGGCGGTTGCTCCTATGGAGGGTTGGGAACGTGCTATGTGGCATGATCAGACCGGATTGCCATGGGTGCAGCCATCCCCCAATATTCCAACGCTCTCATCCGCGACAGTTTACCCCGGAATGGTCCTTCTGGAAGGTACGAAGATGTCCGAGGGAAGAGGCACGACTCGCCCGTTTGAATTCATCGGGGCGCCCTATATAAAAGCGCGTTCCTATGCGGAATATCTTAATTCACTGGGATTGGCAGGCGTTTACTTCCGGCCCGCTTATTTTGAGCCCGTATTTCAGAAATGGGCGGGAGTCATGTGTGGGGGAGTGCAGGTTCACGTGACCGACCGGAATGTATTCGAACCGTATCTAACGGGCATCTCGGTAATTGCCGCCGCCAGGAAGTTATATCCGGATTCTTTCGCGTGGCGCAAACCGCCCTATGAATATGAATGCGAAAAGATGCCCATTGATCTTCTCTGCGGCAGCCATGAAATCCCGCAGTTAATAGAAAGCGGGGTTGAGCCGGAGGCCATTTGTCAGGCCTGGGCGGGGGATGTGCGCAATTTTCTAGGGAGACGTGAAGCGTATCTTTTATATTCCTAACTCCTCATTTAACCTTTATTGACACATTTTCAAGGAACGATTAACATCCTGAACCATGATCATAGGACTGACTGGCAGAAACGCGTCTGGCAAGACTGAAGTCTCAGAATTTCTGAAAAGCAGAGGCTTCGCGTATCATTCTCTCTCCGATGAGATCCGCGAGGAAATCCGCTGCAGAGGAAAGGACATTACGCGCGCGGTCCTGATTGAAGTGGGGAACGATATGCGCGCCAAAAATGGCCCCGGTATTCTTGCGGAGCGAATTCTGCAAAAGCTGGATCCAAATCAGAATTGCGTTGTGGACTCGATCCGAAATCCTTCTGAGGTGGAAGCTTTGAGGAAACGGAAGGATTTTGTCCTGTTTGCCGTCGAGGCAGATCCTGCCGTCCGATATGAGCGAAGCCGGCAAAGAGGAAGGGAAGGCGCCCCGCAAACTCTGGCTCGGTTTCTTGAGGAGGAGAAGAGAGAACTCAATTCCAGCGATCCTGCCAGCCAGCAACTGATAGCGACACATGGTCTGGCTGATGTTGTGGTTACAAACAACGGGAGTCTGGAAGAATTGCACGCTCAAATCAAAGATCTGTTAACTCGATTTCTTGGAAGTTTTGACCGTCCTGACTGGGACGAGTACTTTATGAGCATCGCCAAGGTTGTCGCGTCGCGCAGCAACTGCATAAAACGTAAGGTTGCTGCCATTATCGTGAAGGATAGGCGCGTCGTATCCACGGGTTACAATGGGACGCCCCGGGGCGCCAAGAACTGCAACGAGGGAGGATGTCCCAGGTGCAACGGCATGGCTCCAAGCGGCGCCGCTCTTGATGAATGCCTGTGTTGTCACGGCGAAGAGAACGCCATCACGCAGGCAGCCTATCATGGAACGAGTCTGAAGGGCGCCACGCTTTACACAACATTTGCCCCCTGTTTGCTCTGCACCAAGATGATCATTAACAGTGGTATTGTGGAAGTTGTCTACAATCAGGAGTACCCCTTGAACGAACGCGCGCTATCACTCTTGCGTGAGTGCGGCATAGTCCTGCGGCAACACCGCATATAAAAAGGGAATGTCCCCCTTTATTACTGCTTCGATGATTTCTTTTCCAAATCGTTCCAAATCAAGGCGCTTGCGCCCAACACCGCCATATTTCCTGATGTCAAGCGTGAAGGCAGCAGTTTTACCTTATTCCTATAATTGGGGAACAAATGCTGTTCGAGAGCCCGTTTGGTCGGCTTGAAAATGAGGTCACCAGCCAAAGCAAGGCCGCCGAAAAAGATGATGGCTTCCGGACTCAAGTGGGCCACAGAATCGGCGAGTTTTGTTCCCAGGATTTGTCCAGTGTATTCAAACGCCTTAAGTGCCAGGCGATCCCCTCTCTGCGCCATTTCAAAAACCATCCGGGAAGTAAGTTTTTCGTAACTTACCGCGCGCAGTTCGCTTGGTTCGGCGCTATTGCAGATAAGCTCAAAGGCCGTGCGGCATAAACCTGTCGCGGAAGCGTAAGTTTCAAGACATCCTCGATTGCCGCATCCGCATTCCCGCCCTTCGGGATCCACGATGGTATGACCTATCTCTCCGGCGAAGCCGTCGGAGCCATAAATCAATTCGCCGTTGGCTACAATGCCGCTTCCCAATCCCGTGCCCAGCGTGATGACAATGAAATCCTTCATTCCCTGCGCGGCACCAAATCGCATTTCTCCGAGCGCCGCGGCGTTCGCATCATTGGTTAAGGCTACAGGAACGCTATAGTACTCTCTCAAAGTGGCTCTGACATCCACATACTCCCAACTAAGGTTGGGCGGATGTTCGATGGTTCCCTTGTAGTAATTGGCATTGGGTGCGCCAATGCCGATGCCCATCAATTGCGTGCTCTCTTTAATGCTGTCGAGAAGGGTCTTTGCAGCTTCCTGCAGGCGATCAAAGTATAATTCGGCCTGCTGATGCGCATTTGTAGGAATGGAGGCGCTTGCAAGGCAGTTTCCTTTCCTATCCACATAGCCGAATACTGTATTTGTGCCGCCAATGTCAACCCCGAGCGCAATATCAATGACTGCCATTTCTTCCCCTCTCATATCGGAATGAAAACTGTCATTCCTAAGGTACTCCGCATTGCTCGAAATGTCACTCCCAACAATCAATGCCAAAGGGGAGGCGATTTTCCTACTCCATGAACTTCAGGAAGATAACATCAAGCAGCTCGGCGGGCAGTTCCTGGCGCTGCAATCCATCGAGCGCAGCAAAAAGCTCGCCCCTACGCCTCCTGTGGGTGCGCAGCTTGCCGCGGATAATTCTGTGCCAGGAAAAGCGGGGATTCGGCGGGGTTTGGCTTCAAAAAAGAACGTCGGCACTTTTGGGAAATTTTGATTGCTTTTAGCTAATGTGCGTGAGTAACATCTAATGCCTACATAGTGAGTCGTAAAATACTTCAGATAGGCATGGCCCCGGAGGGGCATCTGATTGATTTCAAATTCTCAAAGTACATGCAGCGGATTCGATGTTTACAAACGATTCCGTCCCCAAAAACCAATCTATTTCTAAGGAGAAATGAATGCGCATTTTGACTATATCGCTTGTGACGCTTTTCTTTGCAGCGCTGGCTGTATCTGCTTTTGCCCAGGGCGCTCCCGGTGGTGGTGGCGCTCCCGGTGGCGGCGGCGCTCCCGGTGGCGGCGGCGGCATGACCATGAAGCAGTTCAAAGTTGATTCGTTTGTGGCAACAGTCGATAAAAACAAAGACGGCGCCATGACCAAAGAAGAATGGAAGGCTGCCGGCCTGAGCGACACTCCATTCTCATTGTGCGACACAGACAAAGATAACAAAATCGCCACGAAGGAGATGGCCGCATGCGGCCTGCCGGATAGCATGGATGCCGACAAGGACGGTGCTCTCACGACTAATGAGATGATAGAATTCGACAAAAAGATGGGTGCTGGTGGCGGCGGTGGTGCTCCCGGTGGTGGTAGCGGTGCTCCCGGTGGTGGCGCTCCCCCGAGCGGCGGCAACAGGTAATTTCGCTCCTGCCGGCTCGCGTCTTTATGAGACTATGCTGGAGATAACTCCGAGGCGAACGCCTGATCCTCGAGCGATTAGGCGCTCGCCATCGAAGCAATCTGACGTCGCAAGAAAGTCTTCTCGAACTGCTCTGTTCGGCGATAGAGTGGTATCTCTATCCCTGCTGATGTTCCTCTTGTCCCCGTTTGGAAATAAGACCGATTGTTTTTGTAATAGTGGAGTGTTGATTATGAGACTGAGAGATAAAGTAGCAATTGTGACTGGCGCTGGTACGGGCATTGGAAAAGCCATTTCCTCGGTTTTTGCCGCTGAAGGAGCTGCAGTTGTCCTGGCCGGCCGCAATCCCTCGACGCTGAAAGCGGCCGCTGAACAGATTATGTCCGAAGGCGGCAAGGCCGTGGCTGTTCCTACTGATATTTCAAAGGAAGATCAGGTTCGAAATCTGGCAGCTCAAACGATCGGAGAATTTGGCCGTATCGATATCCTGGTAAACAACAGCGCCCACATGCCGCCATTGGATGTGAATGTAGTAAATATGCAGCAAGACTATTGGAATGATTTGCTGGCGGTCAACTTGACCGGTTCAATGATGTGCACGCGCGAAGTTTTAAAGATAATGATCCCGCAAAAGGCTGGAAGCATTGTCAGTGTCAGCAGCATTGCCGGTACAACCGGAGACCCTTTTCACAGCGCCTATTCCGCGTCTAAGTGGGGGATTATAGGATTTACCGCCTCGCTGGCCATCGAAGTGGGCAGGCATAATATTCGCGCCAACTGCATATCTCCAGCCGCAACGGCAACAGAAGGATTTGAAGAAGGGATGCGAATGCTGGCAAAACAGAAGGGCATGCCCTACGAAGAATTTATGGGGAAGATGACGCAAAGCTATGCATTGGGGCGTATTGCCAAGCCTGTAGAAGTGGCTAAGGCGGCTTTGTTTCTGGCTACGGATGATGCCAGTGCGGTTACAGGACAAAATTTGATTGTCAGCTGCGGATTTCACATGATTCATCCGGCGATGATCGTTTAAGACGTAACCCTTTCTAGCACGGTCGATACCTTTTTCAAAAATCAGTTTTTTCTTTTTGAACAACTCGAAGGCAAAAAATGGGAGGGAAAATAGGCACAGCCGGCGAATTGACGGTGGGATATTAAGTGCTAGAATGGTTTGATGGAGAATTCTGTCAGGGGATAGATTACAAATAGATTGTTGAAATCAGCCTGAGTAGATGCCGCTGCGGCACCAGTGCCAAGGAGGGGAAAAGCAGTCAACAATATATTGTATGATATTATTATCAAGCAGACTGGTGAAATTCATTCAGATTGGGACGGGACCCCGCTGGATATAGAAAAATATAGAGATGTTGAATATGAAGCTTACAAATAAATGGGAATTGTGAAATCTCAATCATAATGCGCCGCTCAATGTTCGTCCCGTAAATTTAGTAAACCCCATCCTCACCTCCAAATTCCTCAAGAAATTAGGCGCGACGGAAATCGCAAAAGTTGCGTAGGCGATGTGAATCCAAAATGCCAAGGGCATAGGGTATTCCATCGGTCTGGCTGTGCGGTAGCGTTGATTTCCCATTGGCAAGAAATAGCGTTTATTCTTGCCAAAGGTGACACCCGGTTATATCATCCGTGCGGTATTGCAAGACCGGGCACTGCAAGGTGTGGGATCTGTTGACGCCGCACGTTTTTTTTGCAACCGGCCGCAGTTCTTATCATCAAGAACACTAATGCTTACAAAAGAGATCGCAGATAAGAAATTACAGAAAAAAAGGCGAATTGCCGTCAACTGCTCTTCCGCAGGCAAAATCACCTTCTATCACCAGACTGAAAGGAGATCGCAATGAAACGATTGCTAATCTTAGTTGCCGTCCTGTTTGCTGTTACCCTGTACGCGGCTGATTTTTGGGTAGCCAAGGATCCGGGCCAATGGACCGACGATGAAGTAGATAAAATGTTGACCAAATCACCGTGGGCGAAGAAGGTGACGCCTGAATCTTCCACTCCCGCGATGGCGGGGGGCGGCGGGGGTGACATGGGAGGTGGTGGAGGTGGTGGTGGAATGGGAGGCGGTGGCGGAATGGGTGCTCCTGGATTACGTGGACTTCGTCGTCCACATCTTTTCGGAGAACGCACGCAAGTTCTACGACCTGGAACGGCTTTGGAAATCGGCAAAACGACTGTCGGGATCGGATTTCAGCGCACCGCCGAAGAAGTCGCCGGCGCGGAAGGCGGCCTCTACCCG
>Ga0208980_10002784_pt1 | contig 10598 bp, 8 predicted proteins | sample WetSurMetagenome_3_FD_187993 | JGI IMG/M metagenome (GOLD analysis project Ga0208980, IMG submission 187993) | Wetland microbial communities from Twitchell Island in the Sacramento Delta, sample from surface sediment Aug2011 Site A1 Bulk (version 2) | ecosystem: Environmental > Aquatic > Marine...
TAATTATTTATTTGATGTATGAAAATGATACTATTTTTCTAAAATATTATTGATTTTTTTTCTTTTTCATTTATTATTGATGAATTTTGATGGCATGATGATTGTCTAAATAAACAATCAAATTAGATATGATCATTTAAATAAACTATTGATTTAAAATCCTAATAATTTAGATCTTTTATTTCAGATTATTAAGGATATCAATTTTCACAATATGAGTGAGGGAAATTTGAATCGCATTTATTTAACCTTATTGTTGATACTTTCATTTGCTTATAACATATCTCCTCAATGGACAAATCAAAATCCTGTGCCTCAAGGGAATCATTTATGGTCAACATTTTTTATAGATGACAATATCGGTTGGATTGTTGGGTCTGAAGGTTTTATTAAGAAAACTACAGATTCAGGTCTAAATTGGGTTCTACAGAATAGCGGTACAACTCTCACACTTAGATCAGTTCAATTTATTGACCCAAATACTGGTTGGATTTGCGGAGAAGCAGGCATAATAATTAAAACTACCGATGGCGGACAAAACTGGTTTTCCCTTACAAGCGGGACAACCGAACTACTAACGAACTTATACCTTTGTAATTCCAATATTGGTTATATCGTTGGGTATAACGAAACTATTATTAAAACTACCGATGGAGGAATAAACTGGATCATTCAACACTCTGGTTCTGATTATGATTTATTTTCTGTGGATTTTCTTGATGCATACATAGGGTATGCAGTTGGCGGAAGAGACTCAAGTAATTTTCTTAAGACAACTGATGGCGGAATAAATTGGATAAAAAAGAGTCTAAATTTAGGGGCTTTAAGCACTCCAATATTAAACTGTGTTGAATTCACTGACTTCAACACAGGGTGGATAGGTTCCGAAGGTCAATTCTATAATCATTCGAATCAAATTAGTAAAACTACTGATGGTGGAGACACATGGTCCTCAACCTCGCTAATTGAATCGATTTTAAAAAGTGAAACAACACTACATATAATACAAGACAATTCTCTTGATATTCAAAAAGGTATTCGTTCAATTTATTTCAAAGACTCGAATAATGGATATGCAGTAGGTGGAACATACGACGGATGGAACAGATGTATTTATGCTACAACCAATTCAGGAGAAACGTGGCAAACTAAATATGCATATTCTGAACAGACAGGTTTACTCTCGGTTACAGTGAATGCCAATGAAAAGGGGTTTGCTGTTGGATATAGCGGAGTGATTTATAATACTAATGATAACGGTTCTTCCTGGCATCAAATTTTAAGTGGGAATAATAAATCTTATTATAGTGGGGATTGGATTACATCAATTTTTATGATTAATGACAGTGTTGGCTGGGCGTCTGGCTATAGAAAAGGAATTTGGTATTATCCCATACTAATGAAAACTACGAATGGTGGTAAAGTCTGGGAAACTATTCATGAGTTTGGTAACTGCCTGACAAGTGTTGAAGCTAACATCTGCTTTGTAAATGAAAACCTTGGATGGGTGAGTTTCTTTGGAAAAGCATCATATAAAACTACCGATGGAGGAAATAGCTGGGTCATCTGTGGAGAAATGGACTATCAAAAATTGTTTGCCAATCAGGACACAGGCTGGGCAGCCTCATCTTCCGGAATCTTTAAATCTACGGATGGCGGTTTTTCCTGGATACAAAAAAGTGCTTTCAATAGCCGTAATCTATACTTTACTGATCCGGTTAATGGTTGGGCAGTTGGGGCAGGCGGCAATATTTTAAAATCAACTGACGAAGGTGAAAATTGGTATCTCAAAGTAAGCGGAACTAATTCTAATCTGAATTCTGTAAATTTTTATGATGTCAATGTCGGGATGTGCGTGGGAAATTCAGGAACAATTTTAATTACTACTGATGGGGGTGAGAACTGGATTTCAGAAAATACTGGAATTGTAGATAAGCTGAACTCAGTGGCTCATGCTAATTCAAATTCATTTTGGGTAGTCGGAGCAAACGGCACCATTTTAAATACAACTGATTTAGGAAATAACTGGATGTCATTTGATAATCTTACTACGGAAGATTTAAATTCAGTTTTTTTTACGAACGAAAATACAGGTTGGATAGGTGGTTCGAATGGCACAATACTAGAGTACCATGAAGACATTTTACCTGTTGAGCTTCAAGCATTTAAAGCTGAGGCAGAAAATAGCAAGGTTATATTAAACTGGAACACAGCAACCGAAACGAACAATCGTGGATTTGATATTGAAAGAAAAATTAATGGAGAAGAATGGACTAAAATTGGATTCGTAGCTGGCAGCGGTAACAGTAGTTCGCCCAAATCATATTCGTTCATTGATGAGGATCTTTTTGGTGGAAGCGTTTTTCATTATAGATTGAAACAATTGAGCATTGACGGTAGTTATGAATATTTCCCGCAAGACGGGATTGAGGTTGAAGTAGTCCCGGCCAAGTTCGAGCTTGAACAGAACTATCCAAATCCTTTTAATCCAAGTACGACGATAAATTTCTCATTGCCGAAAGCAGCTCAATTAAAGATAAACGTATACAATATGCTGGGGGAATTGGTACAAACAATAGCGGAGGGGAATTATGAAGCAGGATATCATAAAGTAGATTTTAACGCTGGTAATTTATCAAGCGGTGCTTACATATATAGATTAGAAAACGAAAATTTTATTCTAACTAAAAAAATGATATTAATAAAGTAAAAAACCAATTAATATAAAACATTTTGATCACGACATAACTAGTATTAAAATGAATCCGCAGATAAAGGTGTATCGTACAATTGTGGAGAGTATTACCTGACTGACTGTAATTTTTGACTTTATCTCACTATATATTTCACTTGATTAACAACTTAAGAATTTTTTGTATGTTATAATTAACATAAATTTTATAGGCACATTAAAACCTAAAATACTTCTTGTATACTGTATCAGGCACGATTCCAACTTTGTTCCCCCATGAAATCGGTCGCTTAAATATTTTTATGATTGGATAATATGATTTATAATCCATGAAAGATTTGGGTATGTCTGTCATTATTTTTTCGAATTTCTCATATGTTAAATCCAGTTTTTTAAGGCAATATTCCAATAATTCAATCCCTCCGACATAAGGATCTTTATTTATTATTTCAAGGGCTTCACTTCTTGTCAGCTGACCATTTCTAATCTTTGCAGAATAATGAAGTTTACGTTTATCAATATTAAATTTTCTGGGGAGAATGTAAGCTTGGAAGAAAGCAGTGTAGGTTGATTCATGATGCTTATCACCGTAATTCTTCCAGCCAAGATCATTCTCTAATATGCTGAACACTTCTTTCTCATTGTATGGAATGTAATACAGAATCCTGATTTGTTTTATTTTTTTCACGAAGGAATAATACAGATACTTTCTCATTGTCATATTCGGAAAGCTCTTCAATTTCATCTTGCCGAACTTTTTCTGAATATCTTGAATATACTTTCCGTCCATATATGTCCAGGTAATTGGCGTAGTACCTTCTGTACGGAATGAATGACCATGGACAATATATTTAACATTATATCTGGCAGCTTCATCGAAAAGCACCGAGAATATTACCCAGTCAGTTGGCACCTCTGCATCGGGAACAGAAGCAAATAAAAATGAACGTTGCAGATCTTTAAATTCTTCCCAATCAGCTACATGTGTATGAAGATCAACCCCAAGTATTTTTGTTGCATTTTTTATATTCTGCACTGCGAGTTCTGAGTTCCAGCCATTATCAAAATGTATTGCAAGAGGGCGTAGACCGAGTTTAACCGCATTATACAAAGTATAAGTGCTGTCCCTTCCACCGCTTACTCCGACTATACAGTCATACTGCTTTCCTTTACCATCCCTCTTAATTTTTTCACTGAGTTGATGCAGAAGATTTGGAGTTTCATTGTTAAGTGGATATTTTTTTTCGAGTTCGTCGTGAATTTTACAGAAAGTACACTCCCCCTTCTCATCAAATGTAAGTCCCTTAACGGTATCATCCATTACACAGCGAGTGCATAGTTTACTTGCTTTATATACGTAGGGAAGAATCTGCATTTATTATTTAAACTTGAGTTGATAAGCAGGATTTTCTTTCATTATTGCAAAACTATTTGGATAGTTTTCAATAAACCATACCATAAATGCCGTTACATCTATTTTTTCCCGAAGCATATTTTGTTGCTTAATCTTCCACTCTTGTAATAAATCCTTCTTGTTTAATAGATGTTCAATTATTTCCAAAACCCTCGAATCATTTTTAAGGCAAAAACACAAACCATATTTTTCATCTTGTTCCTTACAATAACCCACCGTCAATGAATTGATATAAATATTGGGCGTTCCTAAAACAGAACATTCAGAGGCAGTGGTAGAGCCCTCTCCAATGTAAAATGATGCATTTGCTAAAACAGAGTGCATATCTGCAGGATGTATATTTAATTTATAACTTTCAAGACTTGCTGGTAATTCTGCTTCTGAAGATATAAATATTTTATATTGATCTTTTAAAAGATTTATAATCTTTTGTTTGGTTTCATTTTTTATTCCGCTCTGCCAAATGTCATGATTTGCTCTCCAAGACACAAACCTAAGAATTATATAATTTTCTTCAGCCTTAATATTTAATTTATTTTTAATCTCATTATCTGGCTTAAAGTAATTTTCATGAAGATGACACAATTCCATATAACCATCGAAAAATATCTGCTTTGGTCCGAGTTGTTTACTGAAACAAGAAGGTGTTAGGACTACATCGGTAAATGGAAGATACATTGCATGTTCAAATCTAGCGTGTTCGGTGTCGTCAAAGGCGATGTGTTGTTTATTGAGGATTTTTGATACCTGCGCAGCATAAGCGGACCCAAAACTTAAAAAAAGATCAGGACTGAATTTTTTTGCCAGTTTAAGTAATTGATAATCAGCTTCAAGGATATAAAATAATTTTCCAATTAGATTTTTTCGTCCTTTTCCCCTAGAAATATATTCTATTTCATAATGATTTAACAGGGAATGAGTTACTTCTTTATCTCGCGCAAATATTAAAAATGTATGTCCTTTATTCTGCATAATTTTAATAAAATTCCGGAAATAATGAACGTGCGCTGGATGACCAATGTCTATAATTATTCTCATAAATTGGTTAATTATTTACGCTCAGATATTGCATTGCAAATTATCAATGCGATATCTTAAGAGATTCAAAATAAAACGTTTAAAGATAATCGGTGTCAATAAATTTTAGTCCGTAGTTAAAAAAAACATATTTATCAAACTCAATTAAAATCTCAGGTAGTTTGGGATAGCTATTAATAATCCTCTTAAAATCATAACATACATATTTTCTCTGTTTCATTAGCTCAATATCAAAATCATAGTAAAAAAATATTTGTGTTATGCATTCTTTGTTGTTAAGTATGCTTGAATTTAATTCCGAAAAATGTATTTTATATTTATTTTTTTTCAAATAATTAACAATCACTGCATCATTATCAATTAAAAATTCAATTTGATCATTATCAGATTTTAGTGCCGTGAGATAATTGATTGTTATTTCCTTAATTAAATCTAATAATTCCTTGTCCTCCAATACCTTTTTAAAAAAATAAATTGGGAAATTCTTCCTTTGAACAGGTGTATCATAAACAACTGTATCACGAGGTATATTTTTAATAATAGAAGATCCCGGTAATATTATAGAATTTGATTCTATTTCAACGCCAGGACCGATTGATGTATTTTGCATTATCCAGCAAAAATCTCCAATCTTTACGCCTGAATTCGTTCTCGGATAACCGTGTGTTACCGGTAAAAAAGTACCGTGCGTATATATTGAAGATCTTGGTGCTAATGCAGAATATTCTCCGATTTCGATATTGCCTGCTCCTGCATTAATAATACAACGTGAACCTACCATAGCTCTTTTATTAATTTTGAACATATGATTACCACTGATGTATGTGAATCGCTGGATTGCACTATACTCCTGCATAACTAGTTTATTCAAACCAGCAATTATTACAAAACTGTCTATTCTGGCAAATGCTGCAATACTTATTTCATTTGCTAGTATAATAGAGAAAAATTTTAATTTTGCTTTAGAATCCACCTTATAGCCGATAAAATTCATTAATCTTATTCTAAGACTTGGTGGAAATATAGTAGTAATTACCAAAATAATAGTTTTAATTTTACTCGTCATATTTATATGTATAATCTCAGGTTATTTTTGATACGTAATATTCGAACTCATAATAGGTTTAAATAGAAATTTATTAAAGTTTGATCACATTTTTATGTAAAAACTCTATATTGTTTTTTATAAATAATCATTCACTTTATTTAGCTGTTAAATAACTGCTTTAATTCAATTTTGGAAGGATAGTTAATCAATACCGCTCTGCGAGGTCCATGAAATACAAACATACTCCCAGCAGCAAGCGCATGAGCTTTGCCTTCATTATATCCTTGTTTAAGATGCTCTAAATTTCCTGCTCCTCCACAAGCTACAACAGGTATGGGAACAATCTCTCCTATGCTTTTAATTAATTCTATGTTGTACCCAGTCATTAAGCCGTCAAGGTCAATTGAGTTTACTATAAGTTCACCAGCCCCCAAATTTTCAAATTTTTTAGCTAAATCAATAGGATGGGTTTTAGTGTTTTCATTTCCATCTTTTATCCAGCACTCATACTTACCAAGCCTCGTCTTTTTAACATCTAATGCTACAACGATACTTTGGCTTCCGAAAACCTTTGCTGATTCTTCAACTAATCCTGGATTTAATAAAGCGTGAGTATTCATAATTACTTTTTCTGCACCAGCTTTAAATAATTGTTCAATCTGTTCGATACTGCTTATACCACCACCAACTCCGAATGGCATAAATGCTTCATCACCAATATCTTTTACGAGATCAACAGAGACGGACCTTCCTTCTTTCGATGCAGTTATATCAAGAAAAACCAACTCGTCAGCTTTTAAATCATTAAATATTTTTACAGCATTTATAGGATCACCTATATATTTTGGATCTTTGAAGCTTACTGTTTTAACTAGTCCCTTGCCTTTAAGCAGTAATACGGGGATTATACGGGGTAAAAACATTTTTCAGAATAAAAGCTTATTAATTTATTAAATCAACAGGTCACAAAATTCTTTAAAACAAGCAGTCCGGAATCATGACTCTTTTCAGGGTGGAACTGACACCCAAAAACATTTTCTTTTTGAAAAGATGATACGAAATTATTTCCATACCTAGTTTCAGCTAGAATATCTGATTCATCAATGCAAGATATGTAATAAGAGTGAACGAAGTAGAAAAAATTTTCAGTGGACATTCCTCGAAATATTGAATCAGAATTCCTTATTAATAAATTGTTCCAACCCATATGAGGAATCTTTAAACTACTAAAGTCAAAATTAAATCGTTGAGTTTTAGCTTGGATCCATCCGAATCCCTCGCAATTACCTTCCTCACTATATTCTGTCATAAGCTGCATACCTAGGCAAATACCAAGAATCAGTTTTTTATGCTCGAGCACAACTTCATTTAAAGCTTCAAATAAGCCTTTTTGCTTTAAATTGCTTATTCCTTGTGCAAAATGGCCTACACCAGGCAAAACCAATTTATCAGCACTGAGGATTTCACTAACATCAGAGCTAATCCTTGCCGTCACGCGTATTCTCTCGAATGCTTTTTGCACTGAACGAAGATTTCCCATACCATAATCAATTATTGTTATCATATTAATCTTTAACTATTTGTTGATATAATTTGTATACTCTTTTAGCTATCAGTTTATTATCAAAATGGCTGATTTTCTCTCTGCCATTTGTTCGCCTGTTAAATTCCAGGGCAAGTTTGATCTTTTCTGCTATATCTTCAGGTTCAAAGGAGGTAATATAGCAGCCATCTGTCTCATCAATTACTTCCCGGATATCTCCCACATCAGTTGTGATAATAGGACAGTTACAAGCCATAGCTTCTTTAATTACTTGCGGTGATCCTTCGGAGATGGATGTGAGCAGAAGAAGATCGCAAGCATTCAATAATTGATTTACTTCTTCTCTGCTATAATCTTTTAATTCAATAAGAGTATCAATATTCGCTATCATTGCTGCTTCTCTTGCCAAATTATAATTTTTCTCTTTTCTTTCCTGTCTTCCGGCAAATAGTATAATTTTTTCGCTTTCCTTAAAACCAAGCTTTTTTCTGCATTCTAACTTTTCCAATGGCATAAAATTATTAAAATCAACTCCACAGGGGATAATAATCTCCCGAGCAATTCTTTTAACCTTATAAAATATCTCCGGAGAAACAAAAATATTTACCTTTGAGAATAAAAGAGAAGTTAATGAAACTAAACGATTTTTCGGATTATTAATATCACTTCCATGATAAGTTGTAACAACAGGGATTTTTCTTTGGGTATTTACTAAAGAACCAATATGGCCACCATGTGCATGAATGATATCATAAATATATTCTTTCTCTATTAAGTAAGAATCAAACTTATGCATTTCTTTAATGTAATTTTTTAGTCCACCACTTTTAATTAGATAGTAATCGAATAATACACCTAATGTTGCCAAAGCCTGATTTTGTTCATAAATGAACTCAGCTATTGAGTAATTATGAAGAGCAGAATTTGAAGGTATTTCCCTGCATACAGTGAGGACTCTCATAGAGATAAAAGTTAGATTTTATTAATTAATTTATAGCATCATAAATTTGTGAATACTTTTCGACTATTGTATCAATACCGAAATGTAATAAACCAAGCTCCGAGATTTTCATATGGTCTTTCTTTTTCAATCCCTCTACAGTCTGGGAATCAAGATCTTCCAGATTATTAATGAGTAATCCACAGTGATGTTGTGTTATAAAATCGTTGATCATATCTACTGAAGTATTTGCAATTACCGGTAATCCACAGCATATATATTCACTAAACTTTACTGGTGAAGCGACTTTGTTAACAATACTTTTATCCCGCCAAATTATAGCTGCATCGGCAGCGTTTAAATATAAAGGCATATCATAATAAGCAACGAACTTATTAAATATATTTTTATGCGAGATTGTTTTTTTTGAAAGGTTTAGTACCTTTAATCCTTTATCCGCTAGCATAATTAATATCTCAGTGTTTTGCCAGTTAGCTGTACCACCGCTGGAAAAAACAATCAGTATATCGTTTGCGGATAAATTAAATTCTATTCTTACCCGTTCACGTTGTGTTTCGTCAAACCGAAAATGTTTACCAGCCAAACAATTTGCGATACCAATCTTCTCTTGGTCAAGGTCGTAATTCCTGAATAAATATTCCTTCAAAGATTTTGATACAACAGATACCTTACGATAGTTCTTAAGTTTTCCAATTGCTTTTTTATAGTTATTAATTTTGAGTGTTTTTATAACATTGTTAAAATTGTAAAACTCTTCAATCTCCTCAACACTTGATCCACGTATATCCGGAATTATACTTTTATAATATTTTGTTCCGACAGATTGAGCCACATATGATGCAATCAATTCACCACGTGTGTGAAAAATTATTTCATTTAAATTGATTTTTGGTCGATTTATTGCGGCCCTGATGTTCACTGTATTTAAATAATTAAAAAACGGATAGTTCGGATAAGATTTATAAAAAATTACTTCAATTCTATTTGAGATATTTCTGTTTAATAAATCATTCTTTTGCTCTTTGTTTCTGATACCAATTAATAGGTATATTTTTTTAAATAAATTCCTTTCATTTATCGCATCTAATAAAGCGAGCACTTGAGAGTCAAACACCGAACCAATACCATCACAAAAATAAAACAAGTATTTTTTTTCCATTCAGACCAATTGTCATTAAAAACTTAAGATATTTCATTTTAAAGAATATTTAGCAAATTATATTTTTTTAATACCATCGTTTATTCAATTTTAACTTTTGTTAATTTGTAAACATCAAGAGGATAATTTTCGAGTTTGTCAACGTGAAATGATGAATTTATCGTCAAGACTTTATCCAATGCAAAACCCTTAACTTTTGCTCCCTGATTTTTTGTAAAATTACTGAACATCAACTTTAATTTATCATCGGGCATACTTACACCAGATTCAAGTATATAAACAGTATCGTTATTATTCAGTATCCCGGTTAAATCTGAGGCGACATATCCTGAGATTTGCGCCATCTTATCTTGATAATCAGACATTAAATCGATGACTTGAAGGTTTGGCGCATAAACATTTTTTATTGGCTTTGAAGCTTGATAAACAATAAGCACAGAATTATTATCCAGATTATGACTTAGCTGGACATAAGTTTCCTTCAGATCATTAAAGAAAGATCTTTCTGAGAATACAATGAAAACGTTTATTATTGAGTATAAAATCAGGATTGAAAGAACTATATAGCTCTGTTTATTTCTAAGATAAATTAAAAAATAACCAACAGAAATTGCAATGATGGGATAGGCGGTCATCTGGTAGCCGCCATATCTTGCTTCGGGAATTGCAACAGGTAAGTGGATTATAAGTGTAATAATTAAAATATATAATAGTTCTCTATTGAATTTGTACAAGCTGTATAT
>Ga0208980_10002785_pt1 | contig 10597 bp, 11 predicted proteins | sample WetSurMetagenome_3_FD_187993 | JGI IMG/M metagenome (GOLD analysis project Ga0208980, IMG submission 187993) | Wetland microbial communities from Twitchell Island in the Sacramento Delta, sample from surface sediment Aug2011 Site A1 Bulk (version 2) | ecosystem: Environmental > Aquatic > Marine...
GCGCCCGCAGTCGGAGGTACCGTTTTCGGACCAGCCTGTTGTGTAGCGTTGCCGGACGGATTATTGACATTTTGTGCCTTATTCTGTGATATTTGATTTGCTATACTCTGTTTTGATTGTTTGTCTTTGTTGACACGCGGAGAAGAAGTTTGCCCCGCACTTTCGAATACGGCGCTATTTTCCTTGGCAGCACTCTGTCTCACGGCTTCTCCTTTGGTTTTTCTCATCTCAGCCATTCTCCTTAACACTTCATCTTGTTGGGGACCAACCTTGGGTGGGTTAGTTGAATTCTGCACTTGTTTTACAGACGGTCTTCCGGGTGATACCTTTATTCCCGCAATAAACGGGTTATCAGGTGCATCGACAACCTTTCTCTGTTTTCCTTTTACAAATGTGTCATGATGGACAACTGTGACGGCATGATTTACTTTGGAGTTTACATACACATTTGTTTTGTTGATATGTTTTCCCTTATTTTTGTGAATATTTACACTATGATGACCATAATCACCATATCCGTAATATAGCTCGCCAGGGGCAAGAGGAACCCATGAAACATAGGTCGGTGTATAGATCCAGGCTACGAAACCCGGGGACCAGTAAATATCATTGACAGCAGGAGGCACCCAGAACCATCCTATGTCAATTCTAAACGCCCATCTGCCGTAATGATAGGGCGCCCATCCCCAGGGCTCATCAGATACCCATACATAATCATCATGCATCCATACCCATCTCCCCTGCCGGTAAGGTACCCACGTTCTTACTGTTGCACGGGGGCTCCAGACATATCCGTAATCCGGCGTATGAACCCAATGTCCATACTGATCAAAATCAGCGCAGAACATATCAAGAGTCGTGGGGAGATACTTTCTGCTCATTCCGGTTACCGCAGCATATGAATATGAATCTCTCGACATATTCCAGTTCAACCATTCATCATTATGCCTTATCGGAGAAAGCCTGAAACTATCGGCGCCAACTGAAATCATGGTTCCACTGTCAACCCTTGTATTACCCTGCCGTCCCTCAACATAGACAGCACCGTCTATCACAGAAACTTCTGTATATCCTTCTTCATAAACACGGATATCGAACCTCGCTGAACTATACGCCGTTGCAGAAATCAGCGGGGTATCGACCTGAAACAGGGAATCGTTCTCAAATGACTTTTTGTAATGGATATAGAGTCTTCCCTGGGGTACAGCCATATGGGTCAAATCACCCTGACTGTCCCTGCCGGCTTCTGTGATATCCAGCCAGGTATTGTTATCGGCACGAATATATGACCCGCCGGAGAATTGTATTTCCGATCTGCCGTTTTCAGGAACCCATACTCTGTCGCCGGGCATAAGCGGGAAGTTCAGAGAGGCAGACATCCATTCATTCCCTGTGTTATTTGTTTGCACAACGATATCGCCTTGTATAAGGCTTAATCTCGCTGAACCGATACCATAAGCAAAGGCCGGAAAAGAGAAGACCATCGGCCAGAGAACAAAGAGGATTAACACCATTATTATTTTTTTCATATCCTACCTCCCCCTGCCTTCACGACAGGCTTGTTACTGAATCTGTTCCTCTATTGGATTATACGAATGAAAGGAAAAAAGTCTTCGGAAAGCATTTTGAACAGGTATACCTTATTGGTAACGTCTCAGATTAGCCTGAATTATTCATGATTTTCTGATCAAGCAGAGCAGATGCTGTATCAGAGCGGCTTTATCCCGATTTTTATCGGGATACCTCGGAGTCCCGAAAGCTTTCGGGACGAGAATGAGCGCTGATACTGCATCTGCTCTGCTTCTCCACGCATCATGAATAATCTGGGTCAGAAGGGAGAAGAAAAAGTGGAGCGGAGCATCGTTATCGGATAGGGTTAAGTGTTTTAACTCCAAAAATACAAAAATATATCTTTGTATCCACTTGCAGCAGTCTATCAGCACCGCTGTGTATTATCAACATGCTGCAAGAAAACAATTTCTCGCCGTTAGCCGAGGGTCTGTTCTATCCGCTTATGCATTGATCCTCATATTCCGATGGCCGTGTCTGGTATCCGAAACACTCTCGCTATACCCGGTACTTTTTGAATATCTCCAGTCTGACCGGACAGAGACAGATTTGAGTAAATCCATATGACAGGCGGTAAGAACATAATTCCTCACAGCCACAGTTTTTTATAAAAACCCCGTAGTTGTTGATTTCTTTTTCCACGGTACACATTGGACAAGGGTTATTCTGCTGGCACTGAAAGTCGAACAGACATTTGGTAGCATTATCTCTGCTTTCCTGACTGACGGTGAATGCCATGCACTCCTCCCTTATTGTGTATAAATATTTTTTTTACCATAAGAGGAATTACAGATAGATTACAGATTGTTCAAAGGTGCCAGGGAAACAGAGGATACCAGGGTCAATATCCCGAAAATCTCTCTATATGCATACGGTCAGGTTTTATGTGCATCTCCTGGAGAGTCTCTTTCATACTGTCAACCATTGCAGACGGACCGGCAATATAAAAAACGGAATCCCGCCAGTCTTTGCAGTGTTCCTCAATCATGGAAGCATTGATTCTTCCGGTAAGCCCGGGCCACCGGACAGCCGATTCCTGCATTCTGGTCATGGTCGGCAGTATACGGATAGTGCCATGTACTTCGGCTATTCCCTCCAATTCTCCGAGAAAGGCCGCTTCATTCAGTGTACGATTGGAATAAAACAGGGTTATTGTATGGCCGGTTCTTGCTCCTGAAGCATACCGGATCATGGATCTGAACGGGGTAATCCCGATCCCGCCGGCAAGAAAAATTGCCGGCAACGCTGTGCTTTCAGGAAGAGCAAGGAATCCCAATGGCGGTTCAACAGTAATCGTCGTCCCTGCTGTCATAGTGCGGATTGTCCGCTTGAAAGCGCTTTCACTCATTTTTGTGGCAAACAGTAATTCTCTTTCCAGAGGAGAGGAAGCGATGCTCAGATGTCTCCTGAGTCCCCGCTCGTCATGAAACCCTAAATCAGGGAGATTGAGAAAGCAGAACTGTCCTGCGGTAAAGTGATATCCTTCAGGCTTCTCGAACTGAAAAGCCATAATGTCCTCAGCGATTTCCTCACCGCTGATCATCTTTGAGGTATAAATCATTGGTTTTCTCCTTTATTTCTCAGAACGTAGGAGGAAAATCTATGGTATCTTATGAGGTCTCCCCTATAATTATGAATAATATATTATTAAAGTATTACTTTATTAAATAATAATTAACTATAAGTATATTAATAATTTAATAACAATAGAAACCAAGGGGATGTGGTTCAATTTCTGAAGAGAGATCACGGGTTACTTCGATGAGGCTGAAGACGAAGCGGAAGCCTCACATATGAATTGAGTGAAACATTACAGTCAGATAAAGGTTGGGATAAAAACAAAGATAGTTTAGCTCTCTTCAGAAATTGAACCATATCCCCTAATCCCCTTTTGAAATATCTTTGACAACAATAATGTATTTGTACTCTCTCATCATCTAAAAAAGCTACTGTCCGGACATGCTCCTGATCAGGTCCTTCTTGCCAATAACGCCGACCAGTTTCCCCTCACTCAATACGGGAAGCGTATGGATCTTTTTCTCGGTCATGATCGTCGCGATATATTCTACCGATGCCTGTTCATCCACAGTAATCACGTCTTTCGAGCATATCTCATCGACTGTAGTTGCCGTGATTTTTTTGATCTCACTTTCCATCTTGCCTTTTCCAAGCTGGATATATGCATCGAAGAGTCTTAAAACTGTAGGGATATGGAGTTTGCTGTTCTTGCTGATAAGATCGTTCTCAGTCACAACTCCCCTCATCTTTCCCTGATCGTCGACGACCGGTACGCCGCTGATATGGTTCTCTATAAGCAGGCGGGCAAGTTCCTCCATTGTTGTTCCCGGTTTTGCCGTAATCACATTTTTTGTCATTATGTCTTTTGCCTTAAGCATAGTTCCTCCAGAATTTTATTGAACCGCTATAGATTGAATCAGCCTCTATTTCATTGTAACATTCCTTTCCAGCCATTGAACTGCCTGAATCAGAGTTTCTTTGCCGGCTGCCATTCTGAGGGTAAATCTTTCAAGCTCTTCCGGTGGCGCCTGGAATCTGCAGCCGTTCTGTTCAAGCAATAAAGCAGTAGCAGTAATAGCGGTTCTCTTGTTGCCGTCGACAAAGGGGTGATTCCTTATGAGCGATTCCAGGAATGATGCAGCCTTATGAACTATATCGGGATAGAGGTCTTCCCCGCCAAAAGATGCTGCGGGTCGTGCGACAGCTGATTGCAAGAGACCTAAATCCCTGATGCCGTGCCTTCCTCCGGTTCTGTCAATGAGCCTGCTGTGTATGAAGAGGACTTGTTCGGCGGTAAGATACTTCACTTGCGGGCAAGATTCTTTAAAGCAGGTTCGTATCTGTCAATAAACTCATTCACCTGTGATACAAACTCCTTGTCTATTTCTTTAGGATATCTCCTGATCTTAAGGGGCTCGATAACAATCCTGGTACTCGTTTTATCAAGCTTCACCTCAACCTCTGACCCAACAGCAAGATCAAGGGATTCGAGCATATCAACAGGAATTGTTACCCCCCGGCTGTTCCCAAGGGCGCATATTTTTCTTCTCATTGTCACCTCTCATCCATGTTATAACATAATTATAACATAGATATTGTTTCCCGTTATTGCCCCGTTATCAGATCTGTCCGGTAATATTCTCCATGCCCCGGCAATATGGTAACCCGCCGGTTTTTCGATTTCAGTTCTCCATTCAGTTTTCTGATAACCTCTTTGAGCGCTTCTATCTCCTGGTTATAGATCTGATTGTCGCTGTTCGGATTTGTCAGTAAATACCGGTATACGCCGAGTATATTCCTTTCCTCGGAAGACAGGCTCTGGACGTTGATAAGAAAATCAGAAGTGAAAAGCAGCCCATGCTCCCTGTTTAAGAAAAAAACATGCCCCGGGATGTGGCCGCCGTGGCTTTCGAGCGCTTCAAATTTCAGATCGCCGATATAAAAAATGTTCACGATGTTGAATTCCCCTATCCGTCCATGGTCGGTGAGAATCAAATAGGTAATGTTCTTATGGAATCTGCTCCCGGTGAATGTATTGATCAGCCTCGTGTAGTACTTGTTGAGGTTTGCGAGTCTTCCTGTCAGCCCATATGCCCTGTTCCTGCTTTTGATAACCCCTTTGCATCCGGGATGCAGGAATACCTTTGTTCCAAACTCATCAGCAAAATATTCTGCAGTGCCTGCGTGGTCAGCATCGGGATGGGTAAGAAAAATCCGCCTGACCTGTGAAGGCTCCAGTGATTTCTCCCGCAGCAATTTTTTTATGTCTTCGTAATAAACACCGAATCCTGCGTCAACCATGGTGATTTCCTGACCATGATGGAAAAGATAGATATTCTCCGATGTAGGGAGCCGGAAGCTGTAAAGCCTGACGTTCTCATTGACCTGAACAGGTGGCATCTCAACCGCAGAAAATCGTTTCCCTATCCTGCTCCGCGACTGTGATGCAAGAGCAAGGATTTTTTCAAACACATCACCCGATTCAAGGTATTTCCCCGATTCTTCATAGAATTGGACAAGGTCAGCCTGCATATCCTGAGAAGAGTCAACAATGGAGCGCAATTCGTCAAAATCCTCGTGTACAAGAAGTTTTTTGAGCTTGAGGAAAAATTTCTCAACGAGTTTCAGCCCTATGATGTGCTCAACCTCTTTTTCGTCGGCGCCTCTGTATAAAACTCTGTAATAATAGCCAGCTTTGTTGACAGCGTCGAGCAGACTGTCAACCTCTTCAATGTCTTTTGTTGCCATCGCGATATCTGCGGATTCAGTATCGATGTCTTCGTCATAGAGCATATAGAGTACATTCGCTTGGTGAGCCTTTAGGAGATTGGCAAAGGCAGCCAGTGTTCCCGGCTTGTTCTCAAGCCTGACTTTTATTTCGAGGATATTGCCGAGGCTTGTTATCCTGACATCATCCTTTACGATTCTGGTCTCTTCAAGGAGAGAGGGGCGCTGTCTTAATGAATCTGCGATTCTCAAAAGATCATCCCGGGAGGAAATTTGCACCTCGACTACAACACGGTTGCTGTGCAGAGAGCGGTCATAATGGAAGAAACTGATATTCCCATTGCTTCCTGCTATGTAGGATGCGAAGTCTGCGAGTGATCCCGGTCTGTCCTCAAGAAACACCCGGAATTTCAGAACCAGCAGTGGTCCTGTTTTTTTCAGCAGGGCGTCGATTCTTTTATAGACTTTTATTGGCAGAGACGAGATGCACTTTATAATTTCACGTTCTGTCATAACGGTTAATCCGGAAAATGCAATCGAATAATGTCCCAATATATATCGGGATTGTGAAAAAATTTATTTTTCGATACCTTAGTGTACCTTGAATGAATTATTAAGGGAATAGTTATATCAAAAAAACAATGAGAGATAATTTCAGTAATGCATTGAGTTACTAAGAAGTGCATAAGTAAGGTATCATAATTGAAAAATCTCCCTCTACGAGTCGTAGACCTTACCCCTCTTTGCCAAAGAGGGGGACTTTCCCTCCCTTTGGCAAAGGTCTGCGACTCGTAGAGGAGGTGAGGAGGGATTTATAATCAATGTCTTCATACTTATGACCGCATTAGTAAATAAATTTTTGAACAATGTCTGTATTATTCAGGTTAATAAATTCTACAAAGGAAGTTCCACAAATGAAACAGGGTTTACGTTTATATTCATTACCTTCACTCCAAAATGGAGATGGGGGCCGGTTGATCGTCCCGTCATTCCGACAAGTCCGATAACATCACCTTTTGAGACAGAGGTTTGGTGCTCCACATTGAACTGAGACAGATGCATATAGACGGTATAGACACCCTGTCCGTGATCAAGAATAACGGTGTTTCCGCCATAGAACAATTCCTCGGCGAGAACCACCGTGCCGTTATTTGCAGCCCTGATCTCTTCTCCTTCCCGGCCGCGAATGTCCAATCCTTTATGAATCACCTTCCATTTTCTGTTCATAATCCTTTTCGTACCAAAATCGGTAGAAATTGCATTCGGCAAAGGGGTGACGAATTCCCCTTCCCAGGTCCGTTCAGATATCTTCGAGAATAGTTCCCTCAACTTCCTGTTCTCCTGTCTCACCCTTTGCTTATCCTGACTACTCAGCGAAACCTTTTGCTTGGGAAGTGTCAATTTCTGCGTTTTGAAAACAGTTTGTTTAACAGTCAGTTTTATTTTCTTTTCCTTCTCGCAGGCTTTTACTTTAACAAAATAGGCGCCCGGCTTTGTTGTTACCTCAACAGCTCCGATAGCAAGAAAAGAATCTTCTTCATATCCGGTGAAAGAAAATATTTTATTTTTCAGGATCGCAACAGGCTCCTGGGACGTCGTCACTCCGGTTACTTTAATAAGAAAGGGATCGCCGGGACTGATGGTGTCAGGAGAAATTTTGACGTCAAAGGCAAAAGCAGTGGTAAAGGTAAACAGGGAGAAAGCGAGTGAGAGAAGGAGACGGGAAAACATGCTTATTGCTATGCCAGAAGGAACTCTAAAAGCGCCTTCTGGGTGTGGAGCCGGTTCTCCGCTTGATCAAAGACTGCACTCTGAGGGCCATCCATAATTTCATTTGTTATCTCTTCGCCTCTGTGCGCAGGCAGACAATGGAGTACTATCGCATCTCTCCGGGCGTTGGAGAGCAGTTTGCTGTTTATCTGGTATTTCTTAAACTTTGTTCGCTTCCTTGCAGCTTCGTTCTCCTGTCCCATGCTTACCCAGACATCGGTATAGACAACATCGGCAGCAGCGACAGCATCTGCTGGATCCCGCATGACAGAAATTGAAGTAGCTGAAGATTCTTTCGCTCTTTTCAGAACATCAGGGTCGGGATCATATCCTTTCGGACATGCGAGCGAAATGTTCATTCCGGTAAGGGAAGCTGCCTCAATAAGAGAGTTTGCCACATTATTGCCGTCACCGATATAAGCGAGACGGATACCCTTCAGCGTTCCCTTCTTCTCGATTATAGTCTGCAAGTCACCGAGCGCCTGACATGGGTGATGCAGGTCACTCAGTCCATTGACAACAGGAATCGAAGCATGAGAGGCGAATTCTTCCAGTGTATCATGGCTGAAGGTCCTGATGATGACCGCATCAAGATACCGGGACAGGACTTTTGCCGTATCACGTATTGTCTCGCCTCTGCCCATCTGTATTTCCCTGGGGTTCATATAAATAGTCTGTGCTCCAAGCTGATACATGCCAACTTCCAGCGACACCCGTGTTCTTGTTGACGCCTTTTCAAATAAGAGCCCGATACTTTTTCCGATCAACGGGCATTTGTTTGCATCTTTGCCTGCTTTCAGCTCCTGTGCACGGTTCAGGAGCATATGCATCTCCTGTGGGGTTATATCCCTTAATGTCAGAAAATCCCTTTTTTTCTTCATCTTTCCTCTAATGCGTACTTACCATATTTTCATGAATATTTTATGGAGGATTTCTATCAGTTTGTCGATGTCCTTCTGCTGAACAATCAAAGGCGGCAGAAAACGGAGCACATTCCCCGCGGTGCAGTTTATGAGTATCCCTTTTTCAAGGCATGTGGTAACAATCGGTCCGCCTTCCCTTGTCAGTTGCATGCCGAGCAGAAGACCTTTGCCCCTGACTTCCTCAATGAGATTCGGAAATGCCGTATGCAGCTGTTCCAGCCTCTCGATAAAATACCCACTCATTCTATTACAATGGTCAAGCAGGAAACCGTCCTCAAGGATCGTATCGAGAGTTGCAACTCCGGCAGCGCAGACAAGAGGGTTCCCGCCGAAAGTCGATGCGTGATTTCCCGGTTGAAACGATTCTGCGACTTTGTCTGTCGCAAGCATCGCGCCTATCGGGACTCCCCCGCCGAGACCTTTTGCAATAGTCATAATATCCGGGGTGATGCCGTAATGTTCATATGCAAAAAGCTTCCCTGTCCTTCCCATGCCGGTCTGAACTTCATCGAAAATGAGAAGCAGATTGTTTTCATTGCAGATTTCCCTGACCGCCTTTAAATAATTTTGATCAGGAACATTCACCCCGCCCTCTCCCTGAATCGGCTCAAGCAGCACAGCGCAGGTCTCCTTTGTCAGAGCGCTTTTCAGCGCATCGACATCATTGAAGGGAACATATCTGAATCCCGGCACCAGGGGTTCAAATCCCTTGTGGAACTTTTCCTGTGCTGTTGCTGTTACCGCAGCCAGCGTCCTGCCATGAAATGAGTTCAGTGCAGTGAGAATCTCGAACCTGTCCGGATTCATCTTTTCTTTTGCAAATTTGCGGGCGAGCTTTATTGCAGCCTCATTCGCTTCCGCACCGGAATTGCAGAAAAACACTTTGTCTGCAAAAGAATTTTCAATAAGAAGTTTAGCCAGTTTGATCTGCGGCTCGATATGGAAATAATTCGAAACATGGATCAGCCTCTGCGCCTGCTTCTGCAGTGCAACCACCACACGGGGATGACAGTGTCCAAGAATATTCACCGCGACTCCACCGACAAAATCGAGATATTCCTTGCCGTCTGTGCTCCATACCTTGATTCCCCTTCCTTTACGGAGCGCCACAGGGTACCTGCTGTATGTGTTCATGATATAACGGCTTGATTCTTCAAACAACTTTTTCGTATCCATGAGTGAGATAATACCGGAAAAACTTGCGAAAAATCAAACATCCCCTGGAAAATCTTATTCTTTTCTCCAAAGAAGTACAGGCTCTGTATCTCCGGAGGGAGGATGCAATCGAAAATTTTTGTATTTCCTGAATAGTGCCAATACTATACGTACAGTTTCTGAGGGTTTACTTTATCTATCAAAATATAGTAGAATTTTAATCTCTAAGGAGGTGATGAATTGGTTAAAATCAGACTTACTCGAATGGGAGCACATAAACGACCTTTCTACAGGGTAGTGGTTGCTGATTCCAGGGCGCGAAGGGATGGCCCATTTATCGAGATACTCGGCACCTATAATCCCCTGAAGGAGCCCTCTGAGATAAAACTCGATCTGGAAAAGGCAAAATTTTGGATGCAGCGTGGAGCACAACCTACTGACAGTGTTAAAAAGCTAATGCAACGTGCTGGCCTATAGGCAGCCGAAACGCTCATGGAGGTGGAATGATGAAAGACTTAGTAGAGAAGATGGCAAAGGCTCTGGTAGACAAGCCTGAAGAGGTGAATGTTGCTGAGGTTGAAGGCGAAAAAACCACTGTTTTTGAACTCAGAGTAGCACCAAGCGATCTTGGAAAGGTCATCGGAAAGCAGGGAAAGACAGCACGCGCAATGAGAACGATTCTTAGCGCATCAGGAACAAAAATCGGGAAGCGCTGTGTGCTTGAAATCCTTGAATAACCATTCATCATGTGTTCTTTCACGGGGATAGGCAGATAGATTCATATCCCCCGGGCAACATAGATTCAGAACTATGAAGGGGTAAAAGAGAACCAAAGCAAGAAAAGTTCTTTTACCCCTTACTATTTTCTCAGGTGTTCTGACCTGTTGTTCGGATTCAGACCTGGAACCCGGCAATGAGATACGAAATAATTACCA
>Ga0208980_10002788_pt1 | contig 10595 bp, 8 predicted proteins | sample WetSurMetagenome_3_FD_187993 | JGI IMG/M metagenome (GOLD analysis project Ga0208980, IMG submission 187993) | Wetland microbial communities from Twitchell Island in the Sacramento Delta, sample from surface sediment Aug2011 Site A1 Bulk (version 2) | ecosystem: Environmental > Aquatic > Marine...
CCAGAATGGACGACAGGAAGATCAACGTCCAATCGGCCAGGAACATCGCGGACACCAGGCCCAAGATCGCACCGACCACGGCCCACAGGAACTCGGAGATACCGCCCAACATGCCCAAGTTGCCCAGCAACAGCGGCAGAATGACGAACCCGGCGACGGCTGCCACGATGCGAATGGCCCATTTGCCCAGGAAGCGCGAGAGACCGGCCAGAATCAAGCCCACGACGACGCCCGCCAACACGCGCCAGATGTCGTGATTGATAAAGCCCATTAGCCACCAGCCCAGCGCAAAGCCGACGATGCCGGCAAACAACCAGAACAAGCGCTTGCCCAGTAAGAGTGACAACAGACCGAGGACGATCAAGACCACAGCTTCAAGCAGAGGTGTCATGGCACTCCTATCAAATGGAAAGATTCAAAGTCGCGCTTCGTTGACGAGTATAGCACATCTCACTGACAAAGGTGACCTGCGGCGCTGAAAACGCCTCACTGTCGACGTGGACAACGAGGCGTGATCTGTGTACTGTTATATACTGGCAGACAGCGCTTCTTCCATCTCTTTGAGCAGCGCCTTCTCTTGATCGCTGACCAGCACGCCGCCGTCTTTGGCGGCCTCGGCCACTTGCTGCCCCACGGCCAGCACCCACATCCGATAGGCCCCGGCATCTTCCGCGGACGCCTTGCTCAAGGCTGCCGCTGCTGTTTTGCAAGCGGCAATGGTCTGGCCTTTGTAAGTCATCGGATCGGAATGCTTGAAGGCCGACTCTTCACTCTTTACGATCGTTTTGGCCTGCGCTTGCAATTCCACGGCGAGCGCGCTGACCAGCGCATTGGCGTTGCTGGCCTGCGCCAACGCAAACGGCGCTTTGGCTAACGCCATCGTTTCTTTGGTCAAGCCGATCGGGCCGGAGGGCGCGACCACCATCAACGTCACGCCAATCTTCATCGGCAGTTGCAACAACATCTGCCACTCTTCAGCTGTGAAAGACTCGTTAACACCCATGTGCTTCTGCTCCTCTTGTTGACAGCAGCGACACGCTGTGCCGCGCTGCTTGTAACCGGAATTCGACCGGCAGTTAGTGGCCGTGCACGCGCGCGATGGCCCATTCGTATAATTGTTGGTAGCCGTTGGCCGATCGGGACCAGGAATAGTCGGCCTGCAGGCCATGCTGCTGGATGCGCTGCCAGATGATGGGATCGTTGCGATAGATGTAGATCGCGCGCTCCAGCGCCCGCCAAAAATCGTCGACGCCGTATTGATAGAATGTGAAGCCGGTGACGCCGTCCTGCACGGTGTCGGCCAGGCCGCCGGTGGCGCGCACTACCGGCACACTGCCATAGCGCATGGCGATCAACTGTCCCAGCCCGCATGGCTCAAAGCGCGAGGGCATCAGGAAAATATCGCTGCCGCCGTAGATCAGCGGCGCGAGATCGGCCGCATAGGTCAAGAAGGCGTGGCCCTTCTCACGATGATAGCCCGTGATCTGCGCAAACATCTGCTCGTATTCCGGCGCACCGGTGCCCAGCACGACGAACTGCGCATCGCCGGCGAAATCGTTGAGCAAACGATGAATCACTTCACCCGTGATGTCCAGCCCTTTTTGCCAATCGAGCCGCGTCACCATCGCGACGAGCGGCACATCATCGCGCGGCGGCAGTCCCGCGCGCGCTTGCAGCGCACGTTTATTCGCCACGCGCCGATCGAGATGATCGAGATCGAAGGTCTGCGCCAGATGCCGATCGGCCTGCGGATTCCATTCGGCATAATCAAGGCCGTTGAGGATGCCGTGCACATCGTAACTGCGATGCCGCAGCAGCTTGTCCATGCCCATGCCGCTTTCGGGCGTCATGATCTCGCGCGCATAGGTGGGGCTGACCGTGTTGACGAGCGTGGCGTGATAGATGCCGCGCGCCATGAAGTTGACTTCGCCATAACCTTCTTCCAGATCGAGGCGGTGCGTGAACAACTGCAAGTAATCGAACACCGACCAGCTGGTCTTGCCCTGATGCATCAGGTTGTGGATGGTGAAGACCGACGGGATGCCGCGAAACCAATCGAGGCTGTTACCGGCCGTGTTCAGCCACGTCACCGCAGGCGCTGCGTGCCAATCGTGCGCGTTGATCACATCGGGCCGCCAATCGATCGCGCGAATGAGTTCCAGCGCGGCGCGGCAGAAGAACGCAAAGCGATACACATCGTCGCCGTAACCGTAGATTTGTGGGCGGCCAAACATGTTGCCTTCGGCGATGAAGTACACCGGCACATCGCTGCCGGGGAGTTGGCCTTCGAACACGCCCGCTGGAATCGCACCGACGCCCGTGGGGACGAGCATGCCGCCGGGCAGCGGCGAAGTGAGTTTGAGCTGACCGGCGTGATAGGCATCTTCGATGGCGCGATAGGCGGGCATGATGATGCGCACATCGTGGCCCAACTCGCGCAGGGCCTTGGGCAGCGATCCGGCGACATCGCCGAGGCCGCCGGTCTTAGCGAATGGCGCAACTTCCGCACTGAGGGTAAGGATCTTGAGCATGTCACTGACCTTGAAAAAGTGTGGCGCTTCAGGGTAATATTTGGTGGCTTTATTGTATACTAATCAGGCGAAAGTGAGGAATTTGATTCTATCCTCATCACTCCCGCAAACAACGCGGGACCTGCGGCAACCCTCTCCCTTCCCGTGTCCGCGAAGCGGCGGGACGGCTGGCCGTGAGGGAGAGGGAGCACGTTCCTTCTCCCAATGGGAGAAGGCTAGGATGAGGGTCGATCTCAGCGGGAACTTTTCGACGCGTAAAGAAGTCTTGTTAGTGAACGGCTGAAGTATTGCGTAATTCCATTCTGAAAGCACCTATCTATGAACAAAACAATCGCTTCGATGTCGCTGTTCCTCGCACTGGCCGTCTTACTGTCCGCCTGCTATGACTCCGACCGTGGCGCAGGTACTTTGCAAGGTACAACAGACGATCACGTCCTGGCGATTGAAATACGAACAGATCATGGCGCTTATAAGTTTGGCGAGCCAGTTAACATCCACGCAAAGTTAACCAATACTGCCAGTCAGGTTATAACTTTGCAGAATCGATCTGGGAAGGAGCCCGTATTGAATATTATCTTTCAGCGCGGGCCATACGATACGCCGATCGAACGGCGAGACTGGTCGCAGGAACACCCTGACCAAGTGAAGTGCACCCTCACACTTGCACCAGCGGAATCTTATGAAGTTGAATGGAGTTTGACACCATCAGAGCGAGACGTCTATATCATTGTTGTGCCTTGGGCGGATAACCTTGGGTATTTGCGAACTAGCGGGTTTGGCATGTCGTATGACGTGCCCAAACTTTGATTAAGATTCGTCAAGATAAATCGCGCTATCGCACTACCGTACTATCGTACTGCTCCACTTCTTCACCCACTTCGCATCCATCCGTTGCAGTCGATTCTTCTTCAAGTTCTCGCGCATGATCCACGTCACATCGGGATCGGGATTGACGAGCCACTTCTCCATCGCGGGTTTGCCCTCGAGCGGTAAGGCGACCACGGCGACGCTCCAGCAATAGCCCAGCGCTTGGCGCAGCGTCTTGAAGTCCTCTGACTTCCGATTGGATTCGCGCACGATCGAGGTGGTGATCGTGTTCAGTAATTTGATCACACGTTTGGCGTGTTTCGGATCTTTCAACAGGCGCGGTTCACACAACGCAGCGGCTGCCGCGCGCCGTTCGAGCAGCGTGCCTTTCGCCCAATCGCTCATCGCCTTCAACAGCGCGGGCATGTCCGCATCGCCCCAACGCTGCAAGCCCATCGCCACAGCCTCGCGCACGCGCCAACGCGGATCGTTCGCGCAGTCGCGCAGCACCGCCAGCTGATCGAGATCACCTTCGGCCAGCAAGCGCCCGAGGCCCACGACGCCGCACATCGCCAGGAATCCTTCCGGCGAATTGGTCGACGCTCGATCGGGGGTGTAGGTCAGATAGCGCTGAAACAGATCGAGTGTGCCTTCATCCGCCACGGCTTGCAGCAACTCCAGATTGCCGCGCGGTCCCGGCAAGCCGGATTCTTTCATGAGGAATTGATCCCAATTGGGAAGAGTACGTAGGGTCTGGCGATAGGCTTCGGATTTCATACTTACCTCAAAATAAAACCCTGCGAAGGGTTGAAAGCCCTCGCAGGGTTGCGATTTACCGCCGAATTTCTTGCATCAAGCGTTTGAAGTTCAGGGCGTTGAACGACAGCAGCGTATCGGCCCGGAAGAAGCGCGACGCGAAGACGATGATGCCATAGGTCGTCACGGCGAGAATCACCAACCCCAACACCAGCTGCTCGATCGGCACTGGTCCAGCCGCAAGGCGCGCGATCATCGTCACCGGCGACGTCAACGGGAACAGACTCAGGAACACCGTCAATCCACCGTTGGGCGTTTGGATCAGCACCGAGTTCAACATCAGCGGGATGAACAGCGGCGATAACACCAGGAACGTGAACTGCGTCCCCTCGCGCGTCGAAGGCGCCAGCGCGCCCAACGCGCCCAACAGTGAAGCATACAACAGATAGCCCAACACAAAGTACAGCACCGCCCAGAAGAAGAAGCCGGCGGGCAGGCCCAACGCGCTGAGGCCGCCCAATGAAACGCCGCCGAACAGCAGCATTACACCGCCCCATACCACAATCTGCAATAGTGCGATCACACCCAGCCCCAGAATCTTGCCCAGCATCAAATCGCGCGGGCGCAGGCTGAGCAGCAGCACTTCGATAGTACGATTTTCTTTTTCCTTGGACACACTCTGCAGCATGAAGCCGCCCGTCATCGTGATCACCAGATAAAAGATCATCAACACCGCAAACGGCACGCCAAATGAACTGAAGCTGTTGTCGTCCTTAGCGCCTTGCGGAGCCAGCGCCTGCATCTTGATCTTAGCGGTAGGATTATCCAGCAGCTCCGCCAGGTTGGCGTCTTTCACCAGATTCAAGCGCAGCACGTACTCAAAATAGTTGTTGTTCTCCAGGCTGTTGAACACGCTGAAGTTACTGTCCACCATGATCAGATCACCGCTGTGGATGAAGTCGGCCGGCACGAGGTAGTATTTGCTGATATCGCCTTTCGCCAGCGCCGCCTGCGCCGCGGCCTCAGTGGGATACTGCTGCAGCGGCCCGCTTACTTGCAGAGGATTGTTGCTCTTGGGCGGTGCGGGGATCTGCTCGATCAAACCGGCGAGGTCCACATACCCGATCGGTTGGCCGGCAGCCTTCAGGCCGCCCAGCAGCGGATTCGATCCGCCCGTGGCCAGCGAGCTGTGCGCCAGCGCCTGTGAGCCGAGGCTCAGCGCCAGAATAAAGGCCGGCAGCAAAAAGGTCGTCAACCAGAACGATCGCTTGCGCAGCGTCGTGGAAATTTCGTGCTTGATGATCAGGAATACGTTGCTCATAGATTTCGTCCTCAACTTGGCGAGAGATCATAAACTCTCGCCAAGTTTTAGCTTTCCCCTCCACTGCGCACGGCGCGCAGCATACTCTTCACATCCAGACGCTGACCGTATTGCAGCATCCCCAGGCGGAAGATGCGCGCCGCGGCCCACACCATGAAGACCGCCGAAACTGTCACCAGCACCCAGCCGACGATCATCTCCCACAACGGAATCGTCGTCATGCCCCAGCGCAGCGCGATGGTGAGAAACGACGTCGTCGGGAAGATCGTCAAGATCGTCGCCAGCGGGCTGTTGGGTGCCGAGAAGAAGATGATCATGAAGAAGAACGGCAGCGTGAACAACATGCTGATCGCGCCGGCGATCTGCTGGCCCTGCCGCGTTTCCGTCACCATACTGCCCACAGCGATCATGATCCCGGACATCAACGCATAGGTCGGGAAAAAGAACAAGGCCAGCGTGAAGAACATGCTCCACGGAATGCTGATCGCGCGCAGCGCTTCGATGAACTGCGCGCCGACGATCAGACTGATCGCGATGGTGGCCGCCAGAATGCCGATCTGCGTCAGCGCCACCGCCATCAACCCGATCGCTTTACCGCCGATCAGCTGGCCCGGCGTTAACGATGTCGTCATCACCTCGATCGTGCGATTCTCTTTTTCGTCCGACACCGCCTCCATCAAGTAACTGCCCGAACTGATGACGACGATGCTGAAGAACAAGCCGATGAAGAACGGCACGAAGATATTGATAATACTGTCGCCGCTCACTTCCTGCCGCCCGTCCGCCGAGCGCACGGTGAGATCGATGCCGTGCTGGGCGCGTTGTGCCACCGTCGCCGGCAGCGCCGTGCTCAGATTGACGCGCACCAGATTATCGAAGCGGCTCTGCATTGGACCGCGCGGCATTTTGTCCCAGTAAATCAACTGCACTTGATGCGACGTCAGATAATCGGCGGGCAGCACGTAGTACGCTTGTATGTCATGCCTCTCTAGGGCCGCGCGCGCCTGTGCTTCATCCGCCAGGGCTACCAACGCCACTGGATTGGGACCTTCATCGTACTCCGACGGCAGCGTCCTCACCTTCGTCAATAGCCCGGCCTGATCGACGTAGCCGATCGGTCTTTGATCCTCGCCCGCCATGACGACGACGATCGCCAGCGTCATGATTCCCACGAAGAACAGCGGCATCGCCAGCGTGCCCAACAGGAACGATCGCTTGCGCGTGATCTTCCAGTATTCGTGTTTGGCCACCACCCAGAACTTACGCATGATTCGGCTCCTGCATGCCCTGCACCGTCCAGATGAAAATGTCGTCCAGCGACGGCTCGGCGATCTCGAAGCGCTCGATCTTGATCCCGTCGCGCGCAGCCAGCGCCTTGAAGACATCTTGCGGGCCGGCGCCCTGCGCCAGTGACAGGTGCCAGTCGCCGTTGACCTGGCGCGCTTCCAGCACGCCGGGCACGTTCAAGAAGTCGCCCTGCCCGGTGATGGTCACGGCATTGCCTGCAAAGTTACGCTTGATCTGTTCGACCTCGCCGTACAGCACCGAGCGGCCTTTGTCGATCAATGCGATGCGGCTGCACAGCGCTTCGACCTGGTGCATCTGGTGCGTGGACATGATGATAGTCTTGCCCGCCGCTTGCTGCTCGCGGATGATGTCTTCCACCAGCCGCGTGTTCACCGGATCGAGACCGGAGAACGGCTCGTCGATCACGATCAGTTCGGGTTCGTGCAACAGCGTCGCGATCAGCTGCGCTTTCTGTTGCATGCCTTTGCTGAGCTCCTGCACTTTCTTGTAGCGGTGATCGTACAGATCAAGCCGCTTCAGCCAATCAGGCAGACGGCGTTTCGCTTCGGCTTCGCTCAAGCCCTTCAAGCGCGCCAGAAAGATCAGCGTCGGTTCCAATTTCAGGTCTTTGTATAAGCCGCGCTCTTCCGGCAAGTAACCGATGCGATTCTTCTTCGCTTCGTCCATCTTGCCGCCCAGCACACTGATCTCGCCGTGATCGGCTGTGAAGATGTCCAGCATCATGCGGATGCTGGTGGTCTTGCCCGCGCCATTGGGGCCCAGTAGACCAAAGATTTCGCCGGGAAACACTTCGAACGAGACGTCTTCCACGGCGCGCACTGTGCCGAACGATTTGCTGAGATGGGACACCATTACTGTTGGAGTAGTCATGAAGAATCCTTCCGTGAGTCGTCTTTACGAGGAGCGTTTTTTGCGACGAAGCAATCTCCCGATCAAGTTACGAGAGTGCTTCGCCGCCGCGCGGCCCGCAATGACGCTTGAATGATGTGAGATAACCAGAGCCGATTGTACGTCTAGTCGGAGTGAGCTGCCTGTAAGCCAGCCGCCGCGAAGCCGACATTTAGCGGAATGCGCTTCGATTATACTGAAAACCAGAGTTTTGGCGAACTCCAGTTTCTGGCATTAGGGAGATGGTTGTAGTTGTTTTGTATGAACCGCGCAGTATCGCGAATGGGGCAACGCCCGATTGCGACACGGCGTACCGGCCTTGGTCACAGCATGGCACTGACTGTTGGCGGAAGGTTGCTTGGTCGCTGAGAGGGTCGATCGGGTTGGGGAAACCAGCCGCAGTAGGTCGCTCATCTCAGCATGGTAGTGATCGACAATCGTCTGCGGATCGGGCATCAATCCCGCATCGGTGGCAATACCCATGTATACATTGCCCCCATAACTCAGGATGCTGAGGCCCAGGCCAATCTCGCCCGCGCGCGGCACCCAGAACATGAGGCTATTCAAACGTTGCCCGGCCAGATAGATGGGGCGGCGCGGGCCGGGGACGTTGGTCATTACGGCCGAGGTCTTGGCTGCAAAGAAATTGATGATGAGTTTTTCGATCTGACGCGGCGTCAAGCCCATGAGGCTGAGCACCGTGAAGGCCACCAGCGCTTCCGGCGTGCCCTTGATGTCGTCCATGCGCCGCTTGAGCACATGCAGCCGCTGCACCGGATCGCGCACACCCACCGGCAGCGACAAAATCACCAGCCCGAATTGATTACCCAACTTGCTGAGATCTTTTGAGGCGCGGATACTGACCGGCACCATGGCGCGGAGGTTCACACCCGTGGTATCTTGTCCGCGTTGTTCTAGGTAGCGGCGCAGTGCACCCGTGGCCGCCGTCAACAACACATCGTTCACCGTGCCGCGCAGCGCGCGTCCCACGCGCACCACATCGCCCAATGGAATGGCCGCCGACCATGCCGCGCGTTTCGTTACGCCGCACGATCCATTGATGAGTGTTTTCTGATCCGGGCTGATCAGCAGCAATTTCGCTGCAGCATTCACGCCTAGCGCCCCCAGGCTAGCGACCTGGGTCACGCGCGCCGGTTCCGATAATGTAAGCAGCGCTTCACGCGTCGTAGTGCGCGCGATGGCGGTAGTCGCATCGATCAATTGCGTCAGCGGGCGGAACGGCGCCAACCCCGATCGGTTCACGGCAGCCCGATCGGTTGGTGTCGGCCGCTGGAAAGTGCTGACGCCCGGCTGAGGATCCGTCAGCGCCAGCAGCACTTGCACCAGCGCCAGCCCGTCGGCGATGCAGTGATGCAGCACGGGCACCAGCGCACAGCCGCCCTGATAATGGTCCACGCAATAGAAACGCCACAACGGATGCGCGTGATCGAGCGGCTGGCTCATCAGATCGCCCACCAGTTGCTGCAATTCTGCTTGACCGCCGGGCGCGGGCAAGCTCACTTGCGGCAGGTGGTAATTCAGATCGAAGTGCTCATCCAACTCCCAACGCGGCAGCCCCAGCCCCAACAGCGGCTCCCGCACGCGCTGTCGAAAACGATCATAGACCAGCAGGCGCTCGTGCACCAATTCGATCAGACGCGCCCGCTCGATCGGCGTGTCGAAGATCATCACCCCCGCAATCTGCGCCAGATTTCCCGGCCGATCCATGCGCAGCCACGCTGCGTCTACGCCCGTAAAAAATTCGCTGCTCATCTCGCATCCCCCTTGCGCGTTGCTCGCCACCGATCGTTTATGCAAGCGGCGGCTGCGCCAGATTGCGTTTCACTTCTTTCACTAACTGCTCCGCATCGTACGGCTTCTGAATGAAGCCCACTTCACTCTGGCCGATAAAGCGCGCCGCCACCTCGTCCTGACTATAACCCGACGACAATAGCACGCGCACGTGCGCGTCGATCGAGCGCAATTCGCGGAATGTTTCTTCACCGTTGAGGCCGGGCATGGATAGATCCAACATGATCAGGCCGACGTCCGCTTGCCGCTGCCGATAGAGATCGATCCCGGCGCGGCCATCAGGCGCGGTTAATACCGCTAGCCCTTCCAAATCCAGGATGTCGGTTACGGCGTCACGCACCGGCTCTTCGTCGTCAATCACCAGGACGAATTGTTGCGCCATGTCGACCTCCTGCAGCGCAGGTGACTCCACTGGCTCCCGCACTTCAACCGTACCGCCCGGCAAAACAATCTCGAACGTCGTGCCCACATTCGGCGCGCTGATCACCTTCAAGCCGCCGCCATGTCCCCGCACGATACCCAGAACCGCCGCCAAGCCTAGACCGCGTCCCGTGAATTTGGTCGAGAAAAACGGATCGAAAATTCTGGACAGCGTCTCAGCATCCATGCCCTGGCCGTTATCTTCCACGACCAGCAGCACAAAGTCGCCGGGCGACAGTTTCTCGTCACCGATTTGCCAGACGGCCAGCGCCTCGTCCGTCAGGTGCCGCACTTGCGTGCGGACGATGACCTCGCCGTTGCGTTCGCCGATCGCTTCAGCCGCGTTGATGATCATATTCATGATCACTTGCTGCAATTGGCCGGCATCGCCGACAATGACCGGCAGCGGCGCAGCAAGATCGGAGCGCAACGTCACATGCTTGGGCACAGCCACTTCAAATAGGTGCAGGTTCTCCTGAATCAGGTGATTGAGATCAATAGGCCGGCGCTCAAATTGGCCGCGCCCGGAATAGGCGAGCAGTTGCCGGGTCAAATCGGCCGCCCGCCGTGAAGCTGCCACCGCTTTGTCGATCGGGGCGCGCGCCGGGCTGTCGGCGCTGAGCTGGGTCAGGGCCAATGACGTTTGCCCCAGAATGGCGACGAGCAAATTGTTGAAATCGTGCGCGATGCCGCCCGCCAGCAAACCCAGGCTTTCCATCTTCTGAGAGCGACGCAACGCTTCTTCGGTGCGG
>Ga0208980_10002790_pt1 | contig 10592 bp, 4 predicted proteins | sample WetSurMetagenome_3_FD_187993 | JGI IMG/M metagenome (GOLD analysis project Ga0208980, IMG submission 187993) | Wetland microbial communities from Twitchell Island in the Sacramento Delta, sample from surface sediment Aug2011 Site A1 Bulk (version 2) | ecosystem: Environmental > Aquatic > Marine...
CATTCCCCCGGATCGTAACCATGTCACTAACATAGCCGCCAGCTACATCCTGCCTTTCGCCGCAAACAGCACTGGCATCACGAGGCAACTGTTCTACGGTTGGAATTTGTCCACGACCATGACCTATCAGTCCGGTGCGCCGATGGGCCCGCTGATGGGCATGGAATGGACCGGAGTAGATCCCAAGCTCGACAATCCTACTATGCAGCGCTACTTCAACACGTGCACGCTGAACGTAGCCGGCCAGCGTCAGAATTGCGCCAGCGCCAGCGAACCCGTTGCATGGACAATCATTCCGCCCTACACCTTGAGACATACGGAGATGTTCCTCGGCGTAATGCGGCCTCCGGCACAGGCGTTTAAGGCCGGAATCAATGCTGCTTTCTTCAAACAGTTCACAATAACGGAACGGTTAAGACTCGAGTTCCGAAGTGAATTTTTTAACCTGTTCAATTCGGCCTCCTACGGCTCAGGAGCGTTCGGCGCGAATGTGGACACCAATCCAAATTCCCCTAACTTCGGGCAACTAAGCCCGAACCAGGCCAATGAGCCGCGAGTCGGCCAAATGTCAATGAGACTCACTTTCTAACAGCAACCATAGGACGCTCCGCCCTTGAAGGCGGAGCGTCCTACTCCTCCCCCTCGCCCGCATTTCTCTTCACCTTCTCTTTGTTGAGGTCCGGCACAACGCCAAGATAGAGGACGCTGAAATACGCCGAAGCACGCCGAATTGTTTTCCGCGTCCATCAGCGAAATTCGGCGTCCTTATGGTTAGGCCCGCATAAATTCTAGTGATGTGGATAGTCTTGCCGTTCGGCAGGACTTTTATTGAATGACAACGGGGACGCGTTGGAACAGGTTCTCCTCGGCAACCGCATCCCGGACATGAACCTGGAGAGCGTATGTCCCTTTTGCCAAACCTTTCAACGGCAAAGAAATCGCAACGGTCGCCACGCCTTTTTTCTCGACGGTTTCCTTGCCCTTTTTTTGCTGGGTCCATTCCTGCACCGTCTCGGGCTTGGTCTCCATTATCTTAGTCTCGTCCTTGAGAAGCAGGAGAGAGGTCTCGAGCGAGGGCTTTTTGGTATCAGGACTTGTGGCAGCGCCATAAATCTGGAAATAGACATATACTGTCTGGCGGTTGAGAAAAACATTGCCGATGCTCGGAATGATCTTCTTATCTTCTACCAGAAGCGGGTCGTTTTCGAATTCCGACCGCTGGAATTTCCGCATGCTGCCCTGGTGTTCGACTCCGCTGGCGGTTGAATCAGCGCTGACCAGTTGGTTTCCCAGAATAATGGAACTGATATCGAGCTTCTTCCCATCCAGCGTCGGCACGGTAAGCGGATGTTCAAAGCTTCCCAGCTTTCCCGTACCGTTGTCGCGCACAATGAATTTGAGCGTGTAACTGCCGGGACGCAACTGGAAGCCGCTGGAGTATAAGATCCCTCCGGCTTTGATTTTCTCGGCTTTCTCCGCCGCAAGACGCACCTGGACCTTGTCCCGGGCCACGCCCGTCACCCTGCCTTTGGGATCAATAACCTGGGCGAGAAACTCGAAACTGGCGACCCGCTGGTCTCCCTTGCTTTCGAACTGTACCCCGTCCCCCGCCATCTCGATAGAGAGCGGGACCATGCAGGTTTTTTCATCGCTCTGAAAATAGTCTGCCTGGAGGATCAGGGGTACATCAGAAAAGGGACGATCCACGCTTAACGCCTGTTGAAGTTGCAGATCGCGCTCCTCCTGGTTTAGTTGTATGAATGACTTTGAAGCGAAATAACCGGGCCGGTGTTCCAGTTTGAGGCCAGTCCGGACTATTTCAATCCGGATCTTACGGTATTTGCCGTCTTCTTTCCGGTTTTTGCTGTAGTAGCCCAACACATAATAGGACCTTGTGTCTTCTTGGACCTGTTTGAGGGCGAGGCTCAAGTCGTTTGTGTCCTGGAAAGCTATGCCGCCGGTATCATGTGCTAACGTCGTCAAAGTCTCATGGGAACTGGATAGACTCGACATTTGGCGGCTGACAGAACTGCCATTAAAGAGCGCCATTCCTCCAGGGCTTCCCTGGGATGCCTCCCCTCCGGGCGGCAACGCGACCAGGCCGCGGCTGTCAATTGTGTAAATGGACATGTTTGATCGATTGGCATTATCTACTGTGGATCGTATTTGCGCATTATTCTCAACGCCCGTAGTGCTCACGCCGTTTGAGAAATAAACCAACGATTTGCGTTCGGGAAACTCCCGGTACATCTTCGCAAGTGTTTCAAGGGCGGAAAGCCGCCGGTCGGTATTGAAGATGTTGAACTGTATGTCGTCGGGAACGTAAACGTCTTCGGAACTCTCTTCATCGCCAAGACTCTCTGCGGTTGCTTCCCCGGAATCCGAAGGGTAAAGCGCGTTGAGAGTATTAAGCGTGACTTGATGATCGTTGGTGAAGTCCTGAATCAGCTGGAGGATGCTGTCGTACGTAGCAATCGCCAGCAGATCCTGGGGCCCGGTCTGTTCAGCCACAAATTGCCGCGCCGTATCGACCGAGCGGATCAGGCCCTCTTCCCCTAGGGAACTAAGATCGAAAAACAGAATAACCAGCCTCTTGCCCTGCAGATCTTCTTTCTTAGGCGTTTGCTCAGGATTGATATTGAGATTCACGATCTTTTCCGGCGCTGTCTGTGCAGCGCCGCCGGCGGTTGCTTCCGGCGAGGGACCAACCGGGATGTCCTCGCGAGAGAAAGTTACGATCTCTTGAGGGACATTATCTTCGTAAGCTTTGAAATCCTCTCTGCTCAGATCGCGGATCGGGTTGCCTTTCTTGTCGCGCACGATGACATCGACCACCACAAGGTTGGATTCAACCTGATACGTGGGAACCTGTGAGCGCGGAGTTTCCCCCTGCTGAGTTTGAGACGGAACAGAAGACGCTGCCAGGCAAAAGATCAGGCACATGAGACAAGGATGGAGAAGTCGGCGTAACATAACTCTGTATTTGCATTTTTGGAAATTGGACATGCTTCGCGCCTCTAAAAACTCATCCGGAGATTCATTTGCATCGACCTCATCCCGCGGACGCTGGTCACGCGTCCGTAATTGCTTGCGTTAACCGTTGTGCCGATGCCGGACCAGTTAGGATGGTTAAGAACGTTTGAGACCTGCCAGCTGAATTCCACCCTGCGGTTGTTTTCGTCGATGTTGAAACTCTTGCGCAGGGAAAGACTCATCGAGTTAGTGCCCGGCCCGATTATGGTGTTGCGGCCAGCATTGCCAAATTCCCCCGCAGCCGGAATAGTAAAGGCTTCCGTATTGAAAAATCGTGTGGTGGTGCGCTGATCGCGGGGCAAACTGATATCCGCCCCAGTAACATCCGCACGCTCTGAATTATTGGCACCAATATTCGTGCCACTGTTGTTGCTCACGTTGCCCAAAATTCGCGCGGTCTGAGGGGTTCCGCCGGCGAGCTGGTAACTGCCATTGAAGCTCCAGCCGGCGATGAAATTGAGCACCTTGGTTGAGGTATTGGAGAAGAATTTTCTGTTTTGACCTATTGGCAGGTCATAGTTAAACGACATCTGGAAGTTGTGCCGCTGGTCGAAACTGCTCAGCGAGCGCTCGGCCGCGAGATTCTGATCATTCTGGGCTACTGTTGAGCCTCCCCCTATGCCCGAGGAGTCGTCGATACTCTTCGAGAGTTTGTACGAACCGCTGAGATTAAAGCCGCGAGAGAAGCGGCGGGACACGGAGGCGGTCACTGCATGGAGGATCGAGTTGGCGCCATTGGTCTGATAGCGGAAGTTGCCCACATTGGTAATAAGGCTGGTCCCGTCGTCAGCAACCCGATTGGGCGCCCGCAGCCTGTCCAATCCCATTCCCGTGGAGCCGACATAGCTTACATCTATCGAAAGCAGACGCGAGATCTGGGTTTGGACGGCAAGGCTCCATTGATGAACGTTACCTTGCCGATAGTTCGGATCGACAGCAAAGGTGTTAAGCACTGTCAGATCCGGTTCAGCCGGAAAGCCATTCTGTATTGTCAGCGGAGTAGATTGCGTCGTGAGGATATCCTGGGTGACGGCAAAAGGTGCCTGTCCCACAAGTTGATTGATTATGGCCGAGTAAGAAGATGTGTAGCTAAAAAGACCATAGCCCGTTCGCAGCACAAACGGCCACCGGGATTTGGGCTTCCACGCAATTCCGATGCGGGGCCCAAAGTTGTTCCGATCCGCTTTTACAATAGATCTGGGAAAATATCGGCCGCTCAAGGGTCCAACCTGATCGGGGAATACCTGCGCCACGGTATCGAGACCCGGCGCCCAATCCAGGCTCACAAGGCGGTCGTATTTTTCGAACGCAGGTCCGGAGTATTCGTATCGTAGGCCCAGGTTTAGCGTCAGATTGGAGCGCACCCGCCAGTTGTCCTGCACGTAGAAATTGTAAGACCGGCTCCTGAGATAGTTGTCACTGCTGCCGTAGCGGCGAGAAGTGGAATGGGGAAAACCAAGGAGGAAGTCTGCAAAATCATAGCCAGTCTCGGAAATCGGAAGGCCCTCAGGGTCAAAGGCACTGGTCGTATATCCCGTAAACGAGAATATGCCCCGCCCATTGCTGTCTCCATTCCGGTTGCGCTGATTCCAGGTGGCGTCTCCGCCGCCCTGCAAGCTGTGTTTGCCTCCAATTTTGTTGATTCCCCCCGAAACCGACAATGTTTGGTTTCGATTGAGTGAAGGCGTGGCGAGCTGCAATGTTTGGTAGTTGGTAAAATCGACTGTGGGAATACCATAATTGATCGGGTCTTGGGAAACTCCGGTGATGCCGAGTTCACCCTCGATGTCCTGAGTATAAGCAAACGCATTCGTGCTCTCACTGCGCGTTTGATTCAGGTTAATGCGCCAGTTTGCGCTCAAGCGGGATTTGAATCTGTGGGTTCCCGAAAGGCCAATCCTTTGGGAGGACTCTTTCCGCTCCGAATCCAAGCCGGGGAAGGGCTGGGCGGAGGTCGAACTTCCCCGCCGCAGGCTATAACTGACGCCAAAAGTATCCTTGGATGTAAGCCGCAGCCCGCTTATGCTCCCCTGGAACTGATCGGAAGTACTGACCAGACTGCGTCCCAACCAGTAATTCTGAATCGAACCCGGAAGGTTGGGCAAGGGAATGTATTCCAGCAGCCCCAGCGCAGCCGAATCTATCCGATCTTGAGGTATCTGCGCATTTTTGAACAGAGCGGAAGACGAAGGGTCGTAAAGTTGGACGGGTTGTCCAGATTGAAGCGTTGTCTGAGAAAAATCCCCTTCGCGCTCTAAAGCGGTTGGCACGGTTGTGAGCACCTCGTAAGGATTGCGGTTGCGATTTCCTCCGTAGGTAAACGACCACCCGGATCGGCCGCCACCGCCTCCTGGCCCCCCACCGCCTCGCCCACCGCCACTGCCGGAACTACCACTGCTGCTGGAGGTGGATGATTTTAGCCAGGGGAATACGCCTCCTATCGTGAAATTGTAGTTGTTCTGGATCTGGACAGGCTTGTCTAGTGTCTGTCCTGTCAATGAGTAGGCGCGAGCATTCAGAGCGGAGTTGCTGTAGGTCTCGCTGGCACTGCCGCTGACGATGGGCTGCTTGTAGGTAGCTGATCGCCCCTGCCTGTTTAGTGAAAAACCGGAAGCACCGCCGCCGCGACCGCCACCACCACCGGGAGCACCCCCTTCGCCACTGGATCCACCCCCACCGCCGGCGCCACCGCCGGACATTTGCGACATACCTCCAGATCCGCGGGAGCCTCCCTCTTCTCCTCCAGATCCTCCGACTGCTGAAAACGTTTCAAGATTAAACCCCATCTGCCTGCCAACGTCCATCATCTGCTGGCGGAAGCCGGGATCATTCAGATCTCCGGCATCCAGACTCGCGCTGTTGCCACTAATTACCAGAGTTTCCGAAGTGGCTTGGTTCGATGTGGAAGCCGGCGCATCAGTAGCGGCATCCGCCTGATATTGACTCAGCCCGGGAAGATCTACCACCTCAGCAGACTTAAAGCCCTCCGACCTTTGTGATTGTCCGCCTCGGCCCTGCCCCGCTGGGGCCGGGGAGGTGGATTTCCGCAAAGGCTGCAGCACAATCGTCAAGTTCCGGCTCTCTTCAGATGCTGTTTCGATTCCCTCGCGAGTCGCCTTTTGGAAACCCGTCATTTCCACTTCAAGTCGATAAACGCCGGGCGTCAATCCTTGAAACAGGAAAGACCCGTCAACCTTTGCCAGAATCTCCAAGGTTTTGCCTTGATCTCCTGCAGTCAGGCGCGCCGTTGCACCCGGGATAGGCACACTTTTTGAGTCTGTTATCTTGCCGCCAACAGATGCCGTTTCTTGTGCGCTGACGGCGAGGACAAGTAACAGGCAAAACAGCGGGACGCAATATCGGATTGGGAAAGCACGCCTTATGGATTTTGACATGGACTGCCTTTCCGGAATGTAACAATGATTATTACTGGCCGGCGTCGACCTAAAAATATTCCCCTAAAATGGCAACTGAATCGCTGGCTCGGGCGTTAATCAGAGGTCTTATACACAGCATCGGACCCCTCCCTCAGCCGACCTCAGTAGTTACGCATAGGCAGCATTAATGTGACGCAAAATTAACTTAACATCAGGCTATAACTATCCTAATTCCCTGCCACAACACCCGGCGAAAAGGTCGGCGCCGGCAATTGGGTAAAGGGTGCCTGACACCGGTTTGTACCTCTATATGAGCGTCACAGTTGATCCCACTGCCCCGCGGATTCGCAAGCCATGCCCCATCTGCGACATTTCAAAAAGATTGGTGTAACGCTCCAATTAACAATTCATAAAAGTGTTGACCCAAACATCCGCTCTGCATATGATCCCAACTTTGGCTTAAGCTACTTCCTGACTGGAAAGGATAGAGTTTGATTTCCCTTCGCTTTCATCCCCTAGCTTTACTTGTATCCCTGTTTTTTATTTCCGTACTGTGGGTTCCATTTTCAATGGGACAGATCTCCGGAACAGCCGCCTTGTCTGGAATCGTCACCAACGGCAGCGGAGAACCCATCGAGGGCGTGCGCGTTACCCTTGTCAACCGTGAGTCGGGCCAATCGCGCGAAGCGCTAACATCAGCAGGTGGCGATTACGGCTTTATGCTCTTGTCGCCGGGCAGCTATCAGATGAGTTTCTCAGCAGCGGGTTTCAAGACGACCGAGGTCGTTTCGATAGCTATAAATGCTGGAGAAACCCCGAATGCGAGCCCGAAACTGGAGCCGGGAATGCAAAGCGACAAGATCATGTTTTTCACAGAATCGCAGGCGTCTCAGGCACAGACCTCCGCATCCGGCACGGTGGTAGAAGCCGGTGCGGTCAGCAATCTGCCGCTCACAAGCCGCAATTTTACGCAGGCTCTGGGAATTACCGCGGGCGTGTCAGGCGAGGTCACTAATGCCTCAAATATCGGAAAAGGAAGTCAGGATGTGCAGTCCGGTGGAGGAAAAAGCAATAACTACTCGATGGATGGGGCGTCCGTAGGAACTTCCACGGGAAATTTATTCGAGCCGGGAATCGGAGTCCCTAATCCCGACGCAATCCAGGTGCTTTCAGTACAGACGTCGCTCTATGATGCGGGTGCACGGAACGCAGGCGCCAGCGTCAACGTAATAACAAAATCGGGTACGAGTGCCTTCCATGGAACTGTATTCGAGTTTGTACGCAACGACATTTTTAACGCCAATGACTTTTTCCTGAAACGCCTCCAGTTCCGCATGGGCGAAGCCAATCGCCGGCCGGTTTTAAAGCAGAACCAGTTTGGTTTTACGTTCGGCGGCCCGATCATAAAGAAGCTGCTGTTTTTCACTTCTTACCAGGGCACGCGGCAGAGAAATGGAATTGCCGCGGCCGGGTTTTCATCCAGTGTTGTGTTGCCGTCATTGCCGGAGATGCGAACTGCAGAAAGCGTCGGAGCAGCTTTTTGTCCGGAAAACCATCCCGGAGCCGTTGGATACCAAACCTTGTTTGGCGGAGTGCAGGTGGCTTGCAACGGAAGCAACATCAATCCGGTTGCCCTCAACTTCCTCAATCTCAAGCTGCCCGACGGCAGTTACTACATTCCGTCCTCAGAAGGGGGGGGATTCCAAAACACCCCGATAACGCGACCCGCCAAATTCCAGGAAGATCAGATCCTGGGCAACATTGACTATCTTGTTTCCGCAAAGCACACGTTGACGGAGAAGTTCTTTTACAGCCGGGCACCCCAGATTTCCAGCTTCTCAGGCGGAGCGACCAGCCTCCCCGGTGCATCCACGGAGATTTTGGGCAAGAACGTCAACAATGTACTGCAATTAAGGTCGGTTCTCAGCAGCAGCCTTACCAACGAAGCGCGCATGTCGGCTCAACACTCCATGCTGAATAACATGCCTTTGATCAAGTTCACGAATGAAGAGGTGGGTATAACCTCCTTGATGCCCGAGATCAACCTCATCGATCCCATCACCATCGCGGGACTTTTCGGCGCCGGCAGGGGGGACTGGAGTTACAGCTCCGTTAACCAGTTTCAATGGTCCGACCAGATTTCCTGGACACATGGCAAGCACACTGTCCGCGCCGGGTTCGAGCTGGACAGGAGACAATGGAACACCCGGTTCCTGAGTTTCTCCCGCGGAGCTTTGACTTTTATGAGCTTTCCCGATTTCCTGTTGGGGTTGCCTGGCTGCCCACCTGGCGCGAGTGCCGGCGAATGCAGCGCAGATAACCCGGTGGTGGATGGAGTCTTGACCAACGGTTCGCCTTTTAGCAACTTGTTTTCCACCACGGGCTATCTTACTGATCCGGACGGCGTGTACCATGCCAATCGCATCCGCGAATATTCCGGCTATGTGCAAGACGACTTTCTGTTCAGTTCGCAACTGACAGTGAATCTGGGCCTGCGTTGGGAATACTTCGGTTTTCCACGCGACCTGCGGGGAGATATCACCAATATCTGGATCAGCCAGATTCTCACCGCGCCGGTTCCGCCAGTAGGCGGGACATATGCCGGTTTCGTGGTACCCTCCAATTTCCAACGCGAAATGGCTCCAGGCGTATCTAGTGCCGACCGGGAGATTCCGATTTCAGGTGGCCCGCCGCTCAAAAACTTCGCCCCGCGCATCGGGTTTTCTTGGCGACCTTCAACGGGTTTGCCGATTTCCCTCCGGGGCGGGTACGGCTTTTTCTATGATCAACCCGGCTACAGCCAGCTGATTGCTGGAGGGTTACGCAACCGGCCATACACCACTGCAGTCGAAGCTGTGGGCTCTGCAAATTATTTCTCGTCGTTTGCTATACCATTCGCCTCAGCCTCTCTCGGTTGGGGTAGTCCCCGCTGGATTGATTCCGAAACTGGACAAAGCTCCAACTTGTCCGGACGATTGATCCAGGAAGATTTTGGGACGCCTCTGTTGCAGAAATGGAACCTGAACATAGAATACGAATTCATTCCTCAGTGGGCGGTGGAAATCGGCTATGCGGGCTCGCACGGAATTCATCTCCAGGAAGCAGGACGGCAGATAAATACTGCCCCTCTGGCCAGCGAAAGCAATCCGATCAACGGAATAACTGTCAGCACCGTCAGTAATGCATCTCTCCGAGTCCCGTATCTCGGCTTTGCCCCGGCCAGCTTCGACTGGCAAGGAACGGACGGTGACTCCAAATACAACAGCTTTCAAGCATCCCTGCGGAAGCGGCTCTCCCGTGGAATGCAGTTCCAGGCCGCCTATTCATTCAACAAGACATTGACCACCATGTCTACCGGATTGATGAACAGCAATAATCCTTCGGATGCGCGCCAGCAATACGGGGTCTCGAACATGATTCGCCCGCACCGTTTTGTGATCAATTACAGCTGGGATCTCCCGTTCAAGGGCACGGGGCTTGTCCGTCACGTGGTGGCTGACTGGAGCCTTTCCGGCGTGACGACGATCCAGAGTGGAATGCCGTTGACGATCACCGACAATCGCGGCGGAACCATCTATGGAGGCGGCGCTTCCTCGCGGGCACAATTCTGCGACGGCAAGGGAAATTCAGATGTCGCCAGTTCCGGATCGCCCGCGGACCGCGTCGACAGCTACTTTAATCTGAATGGCGTTTTTTGCCCTCCCCCTGCGATCGGCGACGGCACCGGTTACGGAAATTCCGGAATCGGCATTGTCCGCGGCCCGGATCAGGCCAATTGGGACTTAGGTTTGAATAAGAACATCAGCATCAAAGAAACCAGGCTGAGTTTCAGAGTGGAGTTTTTCAATATCTTCAATCACGGGCAGTTCTCGAACCCCAATACGAACGCGGGCAATCCCGTTACCTTCGGGAAAATAAACAGCGCCTCCGTAAACCCGCGACTTATCCAGTTTGGGGCCAAGTACACATTCTGATTGGATAAAGCGCAGCGATATGTTTTTGGCGATCAGTATGTGCCGTAAATCCTGGCGGCATTCAAGAACGCATGGACGTTGGCCGGGTTTGCATCATCAACGATGCCACCGGCGGCAATAAAGTACCCCCCTCCCGGAGCTGCGACATCCATCAGTTTCTTGACGGCGTCTTCCATCTGCTGCGGCGTGCCAGCGTTAAACAGGGACA
>Ga0208980_10002791_pt1 | contig 10590 bp, 8 predicted proteins | sample WetSurMetagenome_3_FD_187993 | JGI IMG/M metagenome (GOLD analysis project Ga0208980, IMG submission 187993) | Wetland microbial communities from Twitchell Island in the Sacramento Delta, sample from surface sediment Aug2011 Site A1 Bulk (version 2) | ecosystem: Environmental > Aquatic > Marine...
ACGACCGAACCCGGCGGCAAGCCAAAGACGCAACGGTGCGACCAGTGGAATGGACGGCCGCCAAGTCGGCGATGGAGACGGCGAGCAACGATTACCAGGCCGCGCGGGTCGAGCAGATTAGCCTGCAGAAGGAAGCCCGCCGGCTGGAGCGGCTGGCGGCAATTCTCCCGGAGGTGGCCGCACTCGAACTGGCGCAGCAGCAGCTCGCGGAACTGGCCAGCGTGCCCCTGCTCCCGCCCTCAGCGTCGACCGAACGGGTGGCGGCGGTTACGAAAAGGACCGAAGCCCTTTCTGCTGAGCGGACGGCCACGCACCGCTTGGAGCAACATCAGGCGGATCTGGCAGCGATCCAGATCAACGACGCCATCCTCGCCGATGCCGAAGCCATCGAAGCACTTCACCACGCCACCAATGCCTACCGCGAGGCGAGCATTGAGTCTGCCAAGGCCGACGCCGCTATCGAAACGGCACAAAGCGACTTTGATTTCGTCCTGAGGCAGATCGTCGGCGACGAAAGGCCAGCCGACCCTCTGCAATGGGTCCCGGACCCGACCCGAACGGCAAGGATCCGCGCCCTGATTACCTCGGGTGCGACGCTCAAGGCCACCCACCAAGCCAATCTCAAGACCCAGCGCGAGAAGCGACTCGAGATCGTTCAGCTCGATGCGGAAATCCTCAGCCTGGGCGAGGCGGATTGCTCGGAAGACCTGGGCGCCTACCTCGACTCGATTGCGGATCACGGCGATCCGCAAGCGCGAGCGCAACAGCTCGAAGAGGAAGCGATCGCGTCGGAAGCAAAGCTCAACACCGAAGCCCAGGGGTTGAAAATGCCCTCGGCCGAATCCTTGGCGGGGACGACGGTCCCGCTGGATGCCGAGCTCCAGCTCTTCAGGTCAGAGGAGGAAGAACTGCGCCGCCGGGCACGTTCGATCCGTGAGGCCATCGAAAAGATCGAGAACGATCTTGCCGCCTTGCAGGGCGATATCAAGGGGCTGGGAGTCCGCGGCGACGTGCCGACGAGGGAATCCGTCGCCGGCGAGCGAGCAACGCGCAACGCCCTCTGGCTGGGCATCCGCCGCCATTTCATGCCGGCCCCCGGCGACCCCCTGCCGGCAGATCCACCGCCGATGGCCGAACCTTACGAGCACGCTGTCACCAGTGCCGATAGCGCTGCCGACGGATTGTTCGCCGATGCCGAGCGGGCTACCCGCTACGCCGAGTTTCGGGTGCGCGAATCCCAGATGCAAAACGCCCTCGGCCTGGAAAGGGAACGCGAAACGTCGGTCGCCAAGGAACAGGAAGCGCTCGATCGGCGCTGGGCCGCAGTGCTCTCGGCGCACCGCCTGCCGTCGCTGAAAATCACCGAAGCCGCGCCATGGGTCGCCAAGCGGGAGACCCTTCTGCAGAAGCTCGACGCCAGCCAGGCGAAGCGGCGGGAGGCGGAGCAGTGCCGCCGGATTGCCCAGGACATTCGCACCCGTCTCGGGGAAATCTATGGCGTGATGAAACTGCCCGCCCCGGCGGCGGCCGAGCGAATCTCCGAAACCTTGGCACGGGCTCGCGGCATCGCCAAACGCCACGCCGCGCAGTTGACGCAAAGACAACTTAAAGGCAACCAGCGAGTGACCGCGGATGCCGCGCTGAAGCATGCCGATGCCGCCGCCTCCGCAAGCGGCTCTCAACTGGACCAGTGGAAGGTGCAGTGGGCCGCGGCCATGGGCACGATTCGTCTCGCGGGCGACGCCAGCGAAGAAGAGGCGACCGCCCGACTGCAACAGTTGTCGGATCTCACCCAGGCCCAGGGCACCCTGGATCGATCGCGGAACGAGCAGCGCAATGCCCGGATACAGATCGACGACTACGAATCCCGCCTGGCCGGGACCTGGCAGCGTGTCCGCGGCGAGGGGCTTCCGGGCGACGGACGCACCCTTGATGTTCTGGCGGGAGATCTTTATGACGAACTGAAGCTCACGCGCTCGCAGCAGCAGACAAAGAGTACGCTGACCCAGCAGATCGCCGATGATCAGCAGGCCGTCGACGAAGCTCGCCAGGCCGCCGAAGACGCCACGAGAATCATCGACAAGCTGCTGGTCCAGGCCGGTTGCCGCACGATCGAGAGTCTCGAACTGGTCGAAGGCCAGAGCGCGCAACGTTTTGCGCTGGCAACCGGGGTTCGCGAGACCGAGGCACGACTCGTCAAGTCAGCCGGCCTGCCGCTGGCGGAAGCGCTCAAGCAGGCAGAAGGTCAGTATCCCGATGCCATCGCCGAAGCCCTGGATCGGAACACACAAGAGAACGAGCAGAACGCCGCCGACGTGCAGCAGCGGCATGCGGCTTACCTCACTGCCAAGCAGACGTTCGAAAAAATGGATGGGTCTGCCGCTGCCGCCGACGCGCAACAAAGGACAGCGCAGCACGCCGCACGGATTGCCGAGCTCGGCGCCGACTACGCGGCATCGCGGATCGCATCGGCGGTGCTGGCGCAGGTCATCGGCGACTACCAGAAACGCAACCAGGGACCGCTGATCGACCAGGCATCGAGGCGCTTTGCCGCCATCACCGCCGGCCGCTACACCGGTGTCGTGGTCGACTTCGACGAAGACAGGCAGATTCTCAAGGCCGTTCGCGCCGACGGCGAACGCCTGGGCATGGAGCAGTTGAGCACCGGTCGCCGCGATCAGCTTTTCCTCGCCTTACGGCTGGCGGCGATCGAAGGGCATCTCGCCAACGGCGAGCCCTTGCCGGTTATTGTCGACGACATCCTGATCCAGTTTGACGATGAAGCCGCGGCGGCCACCTTCAAGGTGCTGGCCGACCTGTCGCAACGAACGCAGGTGCTGTTCCTGACGCACCACGAGCATCTGCTGGATCTCGCCGAGGCGGCGATCGACCAAGGCTCCTATAAGCCTCACCGCTTGTGATCATCCGCCGCGCGAGGCCCGCGGTGCCTGACTCGCCCGGAAGCAGGGGTGCAACCCGCTTCCAGGGACAATCGCGCAGGTTCCGACGTGCCGCAGGCTAACCTTGGCGGCGGGTGGGACGAAGCAGAATGTGGCCTGCCAACACCAGCGAGCGACTGCGATCCCCACCGCCCCGGCAACAGCCTGGGTGGCCGACCGGCGCGGTGAGACAGCCGTCAGCGGTAGTAAAGACTCTGGGCGGGCGCGAGATACTGGGTGAGGAGCACCGCGGCGATGATGGGCACCGCGGCAAGCAGCGCGAGCCACACTGGCGTCAGTGCCGCCGCCCAGGGACCTCGACTGCCGGGAAGGCCCCCACTCGGGGTATCGAGGAAGAAGATGGGTACGAGGACAAGGAGCGCCCAGGGTGAGACGGCGGTGAGAAGGAGCAGGAGCGCCGCGATGGCCGCGAGCGCGGTTCCCATAGCCAGAATGCCGGTGGCTCCGAAGTGCAATCGCGGCCGCGGCCAGTTCCACAGCGCAAAGCCGCCCAGCGCCGCCGCGCTGGCCCCAGCAAGCTGCGCCAGCACCAGGGACCCGCCCACGAAGGCCACCCCCGCCAATCCCAGGGCCAACGCGAGCAGCATCACCACGCCCCGAAGATCACCAGCTCCCGCCTGATCTACCCGCCACAGCAGCATCCAGGTCACGGGAAACCAGAGCGCGAGCGGTGCCAACCGCGTCAGCTCCCCGCGCTCCACCTGGGGCCAGGCGAGCCAGAGGCCGGCCGCGAGCAGCCACAACGCCGCGACCCAGAGCGCGGCGCGGCGCGACCCCCCTCCGCCGAGCACAACGCCGAGCACAATCCCGCCGGCGAGCAGGTAGATGAGCTTCTGAGTCGCGGCGAGGGGCGGCCAGGGCGGTGCGCCCAGCACCAACAAGGCGGACACAAGCAGCGCCATCCCGGTGGAGGTCGCCGCCAACACCTGCGCCCGACCGCGCCCTAGGAGGACGACCAACCCTGTCAGCACAAAAGCCACGGCGAGGGGGATGAAACCACTCGTCACCGCCGGATGGTACCCGTTCATGGAAGCCTCCTCTGGGTGCAGGCGTCGACAGGCATTGACAGGGTCGCGGCCGCCAGGCGGCGCGGATACCCTTTCCCCAAGCATAGGCAGATACAGGGCCCCCGTCACGCGACCTGAAGCCGCAGAGAAACCTACCCGGCGCCGACCCGCTACAATTGGAGGCTGTAGCAGGCCAGCGGGACATTCCCATGCGCGCCACGAGCGCCTTTCTTTGCACTGCCGTTCTACTGCTCGGGGCCACGGATGCGCCGGCCACCCCGGGCTGCCCCCTGGCCGAGCCGCTGGCCATGCCAGCGGTGGACACCGAGGGCCTGAGCCTGCATTTTCGTCGCTGGCTGGAGCAACAGAACCTCACCGGCTGGAATTTTCCGCGCGACGATCTGGCGGGCGGCAGCTTCGGGGGGAAACACCTGGCGGAGGATCCGATTCGCCATCAACCGGTGGTCTTCATCCACGGCAATTCCGACCGCGCGGTGGGGCAACAGGATGGCGTGCCGCTGGGTTGGTCCACCGCCATCCGCTATTTTCTCAATCAGGGCTACACCCCCGCCGAGCTCTACGCCACCACCTGGGGGCCGGCCGATACGGCCAAGGCCGCCGAGCAGATCCACTCCTGGGCCTATCTCAGCCGTATCCGCGCCTTCATCGAGGCGGTGCTCGCCTACACCGGAGCGGACAAGGTCGATGTGATCGCCCATTCCATGGGTGTGACCCTGGCGCGCAAGGCGATCAAGGGCGGCCCGGTGGAGGACCCCAAGACGGGCAAGGTGAAAGATCTGGGACCTCCGCTCACGGAACGGGTAGACACCTTCGTGGGCATTGCGGGTGCCAACCTGGGGCTGACCAACTGCTTCTGGGCCACCTGGACGATGCCCACCTGCTCGGACGAGGCGGGGTTTTTCCCCGGCTTTTCCCTGTTCGGTGGCGTGCGGGGGATCTCGGACTACCTCGCCGAGCTCAATACCGGCGAGGGCTTTGAGGGCGAGCACGTCTATAGCATCTGGTCGCGGGATGACCAGATCGTGGGCTATGGGGGGCTGGTCTACGGCCAGCAGACCTCGCGCATACCCGGCCAGGAAGGCGAGAAGGTTTTCGGCGGCTACCCCTGGGGCCACTTCTGCCTGCGCGATCTCACCGCGCCGGTGCAGTGGCAGATGGTCAGGGAGCACCGGATCCCCTGAACCGCCCGCGGCGATCGCTACCCCTACCCGCTGGGTGAGCTGACGGCCAGCCGCGCCACCCGTTGGAGACATTCACCCATCCCAAACCCTAAGAGGTCATAGGTATGAAGATCACGCGGTTGGAAGACTGCCCGGCACGGCCGGTGCAGATGGAAGGCGTGCAGGGGGCGAGCAAGCAGGTGCCCATCGGCATCGCCGAGGGCGTGCCCAATTTCTCGGTGCGGGTGTTCACCCTGGAGCCCGGCGGGCATACACCGCACCATGCCCACGCCGCGGAGCACGTCAACTACGTTTTGGAGGGGGAAGGCGAGATCCTCACCGACGAAGGCCCCCGCCCCATCGCCCAGGGAGATTACGTGCTGATCAAGCCCCAGGAACGCCACCAGTACCGCAATCCGACGAGCAACCGCCTGCTATTCATGTGCATGGTACCCAAGGACTACGAATGAGCCGGGGTCGAGCACTCCGCGGCAAGGATGCTACAGCGTCGATCGCGGCCCCATGAACCGGGCCTTGCCGCCAATCGACACCGAAGCCTCCTTGCCTACAGCGGGCAACAACGCGGCCTATCACGCGCTCGGGCCCGAGGTGGTGCTCGATGCGGTGGAGGGCCTGGGCTTTGTCTGCGACGGCCGGCTGCTCGCGCTCAACAGCTACGAGAACCGGGTGTACCAGGTGGGGCGCGAGGACGCCGACCCCCTGGTGGCCAAGTTCTACCGGCCGGAGCGCTGGTCGGACGAGGCGATCCTCGAAGAGCACGCCTTCAGCCTGGAGCTCAGCGAGGAGGAGATCCCGGTGGTTTCACCGCTCGTCCTCGCAGGCCGTACCCTGCACCGTCATGGCCCTTACCGCTTCGCCCTCTACCCGCGCCGCGGCGGGCGCACCCCGGAGCTGGATGACCCCAGCCACCTCGAACAGCTCGGCCGCTTCCTCGGCCGACTGCACAACCTGGGCGCGGCCCGGCCGTTCCTGCATCGTCCGACCCTGAGCGTTGAGCACTTCGGGGAAGCATCCACCGAGTTTCTGCTCGCGCACCACTTCATCCCCGATTACCTGGTCGAGCGCTACCGCACGCTGGTCGAGGACCTCCTGGGGACACTCCGCGCCGCCTTCGACGGCCTAGGCGCGGTCGGGATTCTGCGCCTGCACGGGGATTTTCACCTTGGCAACATCCTTTGGCGCGACAACGCGCCCCAGGTGGTGGACTTCGATGACGCGCGCATGGGTCCCGCGGTGCAGGATCTCTGGATGCTGCTCGCGGGGGATGGGCGCGAGCGCTCCCTCGCCCTGGCCGATCTCCTGGAGGGCTATACCCAGTTTCGAGATTTCGATGCGCGCGAGCTCAACCTGGTCGAGCCCCTGCGCACCCTGCGCCTGATGCATTACGCGGCCTGGATCGCCCGCCGCTGGAGCGACCCGGCGTTTCCGCGCGCGTTCCCCTGGTTCGCCTCACCCCGCTACTGGGAGGAGCACCTGCTCACGCTGGGCGAGCAGGTGGATGCCATGGCCGAGCCGCCGCTCGTCTGGGCCTGATTCCGCGGGGGAAAGGGGAAATTCCGGCGGTTACGGGTGTACAGGCTGAAGCGCCCGTTGCGGAGGAGCCTCTGTCCGGCCCGCCTGCGCGGGCGTCGCTACGACCGGCAGGCGCCCTCGGTGTGGCGGCGCATCACTCCACCTCGGCCATGAGCGGTACTAGCCGCTTGGTGGCCGACTGCACCCTCAGCCAGCAGCCCAACCAGTTTGCGGGTTCTCTCCTCCACCACGGGGATCGGGCTCCCCTGCCGCACCAGAAGCCGGATGCCGTCCCACAATGGGGTTTCCCGATGCGCCACCTGGACCTGACGGTCCATGACCTCCCTGCGCTTCACCGGCAGCAGCGCGCGCAGGTGCTTGGCCACCTCGGGTTCGGCGTCTACCAGGTAATCGAGCCGCGGGCTGGCATCGGGCCAGGCATGGGCACCCCTGCCCACCGGCCCCGGCAGCGGGTTCACCAACAGCACGTCGAACCTGAATAGGACCGGCGGCGATCACCTCGGTCAGCAGCGCTCAGGTCCCCGCGGGCCCCTGGGGGTTGCGCTCCTCGGGGGGTTTGAGGTGGCGGAAGGCACGCCAGAGCAGCAGATCGTAGGTAATCTTCATCCCCGCCCCCACCACCAGCGGGGTTCCCAGCGCCAGGGCACCCATCAGCCAGCCGGCGAAGGTCGGCGCCACCGCCCAGCCGCCGAGGCGCACCAGGTGCGTCACCCCGGAGGCGAAGGTTCGCTCCTCGGGATGCACCACGGCCATGACATAGGACTGGCGGGTGGGTACGTCCATCTCCACCAGCCCCTCCCGCAACAGGAACAGCAGCGCCGCCAGCCAGAAGTCCTCGGCGAAGGCCACGGTCACCAGGAGCAGCGAGGAGGGGATGTGGGTGAAGACCATGGTGTTCACCAGCCCGATGCGACCGGCCAGCCAGGCCGCCGCCAGGTGCGAGAGGGCGTTGAGCACCCGCGCCCCGAAGAACAGGGCACCGATCACCGTCTCGTCCACCCCGAAGCGCTGGAAGAAAAAGTAGGAGATCAGGGCCGCCCCCAGGAACCCGCCCGCCACGCTGTCGAGGGCAAAAAGCGCGGAGATGCGGGTCAGCACCGAGCGGCTCTGGGGGGACAGACGCACACCCTCCCCGCCCACCGCACGCGCCTGCGCCGCCGGGCCGAGGCCCAGGCATAGCAGACCCGAGAGGACAAACAAAAGGGCGCACACCCCGACACCCACCCGCAGGGGCAGGAGCTCGTCGCCGCCCCCGGCCCATAGGGAGGGAACGCCGGCGGCCAGGGCCCCCAGGGCATGGCCAATATCCTGGAGCAGGTTGTACCAGGCGAAGGCCCGGGTGCGCTCGCCCTCCCCCACCGTGGCGGGCAGGATAGCCTGCTCCAGCACCAGGGAGGCGCCGCGGTCGCGGCCCATGCCGTTGAGCATGCCAATCAGCGCCCCCGCCAGCACGGCCGAGAAGCCGGAGACCGTCGCCACGCCAAGCCCACCGATCCCGGCCAGTAGCCCCAGCCCCACCAGCAGGCGCCGGCGCCCGATGCGATCCCCTGCCAGGGTGACGACCAGCACGGCAAGGGTGGCCCCCGCGAGACCCGCCGCCAGCACCCCCCCAATCTCGGTCGGGGAAAAGCCAAGCCGGGCCAGGTAGACACCGAGCAGCACACCCAGCATCCCGGTCGCGAGCGCGCGCAGGAAGGTGGCAACGTAGATGAGGCGGCGATCGCTCAGGTTCGGCATGGATGGGGCCTCGGGACCCTCACCGGGAACAGTGCCAATTCGGTGTATCGCGGATTATCCACCTCAGCGACACCGCTCGCCAAAATGGCACCAGTCATCCTGGGGTGGCATGCGAATCGGAAGATCGCAGGACTCGCCTCCTCCAGTCGATCGAGCGCCGCGCCGCGGTGCAAACAACCCCCTGCGCCGCTGGCGCTCCGGCGGAGGGGGTCGGTTAGAATGCGCTCGATCCTCCCTCTGGCCCCTCGACACCCACGCCCATGCGTCTTTTCCACAAACGCTATCACCCACCCGGCACCTCGCCGGGCACCCTTGTCCAGGCGGCCACCCCCATCCCGCCGCGCTTTCGACTGGTGGACTACAGCGGCACCCAGTACCGGGAACAGGATTTCACCGCCCCCGGCGAGTGTCGACCTTACCTCTCGGCGGACACGGTGACCTGGATACACGTGCAGGGCAACGCCTCGCCGGAGGCGGTGCGGGAGCTTGGGGAGCTGCTGGGCCTCCACGAGCTGGCGCTCGAGGACACCATGAACACGGGTCAGAGACCGAAGCTCGATGCCTACGGCGACCACATCTTCGCCATCCTCAACCGGCCGGTGCTCGGGGAGGACAGCATCCGGGTGGAGCAGGTCAGCCTGTTTGCCGGGGCACGTTTCCTGGTGAGCTTCCACGAGGGGGCCAGCGATCCGTTCGAGCCGGTGCGCGAGCGGCTGCGACGACGCGCGGGCCTGTTTCCGAGCCGTGGCAGCGATTACCTGCTCTATTCCCTGATCGATCTCATCATCGACGCGGGTTTCCCGCTGCTCGAGGAGGTGGGTGAACGGATCGAGGCGCTGGACGAACAGCTCGTCGCCCGACCGCGGCGGGACACCCGGGTGCACATCCACCAGATCAAGCGCGAGCTGCTCCTGCTGCGGCGCATGCTGTGGCCCCAGCGGGAGGTGGTGAACGGGCTACTGCGTGGGGATCAGTCGCTGATCACCCCGGGGACACGGATCTATTTCCGTGATTGCTACGATCACACCATTCAGGTCCTGGACCTGATCGAGACCTACCGCGAGATGACCGCCAGCCTGCTCGAAATGTACATCGCGAGCGTGAGCAACCGCCTCAACGACATCATGCGCGTGCTCACCGTCATCTCCACCCTGTTCATTCCGCTAACCTTCATCACCGGCATCTACGGCATGAACTTCGACAACCCCCAGAGCCCCTGGTCCATGCCGGAGCTGCGCTGGTATTACGGCTATCCCTTCGTCTGGCTGGTCATCATCGCCACGGTCATTGGCCTGCTGATCTTCTTCAAGCGGCGGAAATGGTGGTGAGCCGACCTCTTCCCCGCGTGGGCACAGAAATCGTGCCCACCCCACTCGGTGGAAAACAATGACGCGGTATCTGACAGGATTGCGCCCGTCAGCCCTCCCACACCACCGGACATGCGATTTTCCGCATCCGGCGGTTGAGCCCAGCGGGCTTAGCCCGCGAGCGTCCATGGCAGCGTGAATCCGTGCCGATTCAGCGTGGCGGTTTTCAGTGCTTGGTTGACGACGATATGCCTCGACATGAACCAGGCACCGCGCCGACAGCCGGCCACCCCGAGCGCGCGTCCCCGCACGCCCAGGCCCCGCAGCGCGTTACGCCGTCCGTGGCGATCATGCCAGCGCAGCCAGAAGCCTTTGCGCATGTGTCGCCTGATCCACCCCGAGAGGGCGTGGACTTCGCGACGCCAGTTGGCGTAATCGAAATAGCTCCACCATCCCTCGATGTAGCGTTGCCACTGTTCGCGCAGTCGCTTGCTGGTGAGGCTTTGCCGTGCATCCCAGAGCTGACGCACCCCTCCTTGAGCCGCACGATGGCCTTCGGCGCCGGGCTCACCTTTCCACCGGGGTGGATGGGAAAACCCAGCAGCGCGCCCGCCTCGGTCCGGCGCGCACCGCTCTTGGCGGCGTTGACTTCCAGGTCGAGGTGCTTGTGCAGCCACCGCCTCAGGCACTCCAGCACCCGCTCGGCGGCCCGCTCGCTGGCCACGAACACGGCGAGTCGAGTCGCCCCGGGGAACCGCCCCCCGGGGCGGCACCAGTACGGGGCACTCCGGACGACCGGGCCCGCCAATGCGCGTAACCTGCCCATCATCGAGCAGGCTCAGAC
>Ga0208980_10002792_pt1 | contig 10590 bp, 3 predicted proteins | sample WetSurMetagenome_3_FD_187993 | JGI IMG/M metagenome (GOLD analysis project Ga0208980, IMG submission 187993) | Wetland microbial communities from Twitchell Island in the Sacramento Delta, sample from surface sediment Aug2011 Site A1 Bulk (version 2) | ecosystem: Environmental > Aquatic > Marine...
GTACTTCTTAAATTTTCAAAGCAGGATATTTTGTTTACAATATTTTGTCGCTGATAAAAGGGAGCTATTCCAAATATCATATCATAACCGAGTGAGAATTTTTTTGAGCACGCTTTCAACCAATCGATCTGAGGCCGGCAATCTGCATCAGTAATTAAAATGTATGGATATCTTGCATTGCGTATTCCTAATGAGAGAGCTTCTCTTTTACCATTACTTCCATTAGACCTTAATTCTAGAACAGAAAAATTTTTATTTGTGTTTGTCTTCAGCTTTAATTTTTCGAAGGTCTCATCAGTTGAGTTATCATCGACTAGAATTACCTCAAACATTTCAATCGGATAATCCAAACTATTTAGCGATTTAACTAAACTATCAATATTTCCCACCTCATTTTTTGCGGCAATGATTACGGAAATATTTACGGGATTATTTTCGTTTTTACCGCTGTCATTCATTTTTTTCAGAGAATAAATAATCAAAACATTGAGTAGAAATAGTATAGTAATTGATAATATAATAAGATATATCATATGAGCTGTCGAGGAAAAATTAAATACTTTTTTGGAAAAGCCTTTGTGAAAAATACTTAAATAATCTTTCATATAAATTTACACTAATTGCAATCATACATTTAATACGTTAAGTTTGCATAAAAATATGTAAAGAAAGATTGTTTGGTGAAGATCCTGCTTTCACAACCTAACTTTTATAAATTCTACTCCACAAAAGATCAGTATAAAATTCTTTTTCCTCTGAAATCATTTTCAAAAAAAAATAAATTCTCTTTAGTAATACTATTGTTAGCAGTTTACCCAAATATATCTTTCGCACAAGGGTCGTGGGAACGATTAATTAGTCCTACAGAAGAATACCTTACTTCAGTTTGTTTCGTGGATAGTTTATACGGATGGGCTGCAGGTCATTCAGGTACAATAATCCATACTTCCAATGGTGGAGAAGATTGGCTTATTCAGGATAGTAAAACCGAAAATAACATTCTTGATATTTTCTTTTTAAACCGTAACCTCGGTTGGGCAGTTACATGGGAAGTATTTAATTATCCTTTTGGAACTTACGTATTGAAGACTACTGATGGTGGACTGAATTGGTATAGCTCACCCTTTCCCGTTGAAAACATTTTTAGCCAATGTATCTTGTTCCAGGATTCATTGAACGGCTGGATGGGAGGGAAACCTTACCCAATAGTCAGAACAATTGATGGCGGTATTTCCTGGTCAGAAGCAGAAATTGATTCCTCTACATACACAACATTTCCAGTTTATGATATTCAATTTTATAATTCCAAATTCGGTTATGCTTCTGGCGGTGCTATTGATTGTTGTGGATTAATGTGGTGGACAACGAACGGAGGTAATTATTGGTTTGTTTCTGATACTCCGAATGTAGCTCCAGAACCCATCTACCAGGTTCATATTTATGACTCATTAAATGTGCTGGGTGTCGGAGGTGATTTTGAGGATCTCGGTTTTGGTGTTGGAATGATGCGTACTTCAGATGGTGGTGCGTATTGGCAGTTTGAATATATCGGTATAACTGGTGTTGCCTGGGATATCGATTTTAGAAACGATTCAGAAGCTTGGGCACCTTTGGGAGGTCAGCAAAAATTATTATTCAGCTTGGATGCAGGATTAACCTGGACTTCTGTATTAACACCAGATAGTGCGATAATTTTTAAAATGACTTTTATTGATTCACTTCATGGTTTTGGTGTGGGAAGTGATGGAGCGATTATAAAATACAAACCAAACATCAGTAATATTCAAAATGAAAAGGAATTAATTTCAGAAAGATTTTTACTCGAACAGAATTATCCGAATCCGTTTAATCCAAGAACCATGATCGGCTACTCAATTCCGGAAGAGAGCTTTGTAAAACTTGCAATATATAATTTGATTGGTGAAGAAATTTCGCTCCTTGTAAATGAAAATCAAAGATCGGGAAATTATAATTACAGTTTTGATGCCGGAACTTTGCCAAGCGGGGTTTATATATATACTTTAATTACGGAAAAATTTTTTGCATCAAGAAAGATGCTGTTGCTTAGATAATAAAATAAGATTATTAATACATTATATTGTTTTTATTCTATGAAATATTTACAAAGTATTATATCAAGAATCTAATTCATCAATTATTTAACGGGGCGTTATGAAAAAATTAATATTATTCATGCTCTTCAGCATAATGATTTATTCAACCTTCACTTTTGCACAGAGTAATTTTTCAACAGGACCGCAAGTAAGCGAATGTATCTATCATGACAGTTCTCCACCTCTCAGAGATATGCCGGAAGCTCCACTTTCACGAGCTCTCTGGCAGAATGGAATAATTCCGCTGAGGTCAAATGACTTTAAATTCGATGATCAGTATCAAAACGATCCTTCACTCCAGAATTTTATGGAAATCACTGGTGATGATTTTGTCGTTCAAACTTGGGATGGAATAGCCGCTCAGGGATATGCACCTCCTGATCCAACCGGTGATGTTGGATCAAATCATTATATGGCAGCAGTAAATGTTAGATTCCAAATATGGAACAAGACAGGGACATCACTTTTAGGCCCGTTAAATCTTGGAACCATTTGGTCCGGATTTCCGGGTCCATGGTCTAGCAGTTTAAATGACGGTGATGCAATAGTGCTTTATGACGAAGTTGCAGGAAGATGGTTTATTGGTCAATTTTCATTACCAAACTATCCGAATGGTCCATCATATATAATTATGGCAGTTTCGCAAACCGGAGATCCTACAGGTTCGTGGTACAGATACGGATTCACTTATAGTTATGGAATTCCTGATTATCCAAAATTTGGTATATGGCCTGATGGATATTATATGTCAGCTAATGCTTTTTCTTCCGGATCTTTAAACTATTCAGGAACCATTATTGCTGCTTTTGAAAGATCTAAAATGCTGATCGGTGCAACAGCTCAGACTGTTACTTTTACCCGATCGGCAGCATCAACATGGACTCTGCTTCCTTCAGATTGGAACGGAACAACTGTACCACCAGCAGGAGCTCCAAACTATTTTGCACAGATGCATGAGTCAAGCTGGTACGGCGGTTCGGATGGTGTCGATATTTTTTCTTTTACCGTTAATTGGACTACACCGGCAAACTCAACTTTAACGGGACCCGTACTCATTCCCACAACTGCCTTCAGCCAATTGTCCAGTGGTATTCCTCAACAGGGGACGACACAGTTACTGGCTGATATGTCTGACAAATTGATGAATCGACTAGATTATAGAAATTTTGGCACTCATCAATCTATGGTAGCATGTCATACTATCAACGCTGGAAGCGGCAGAGCAGGAGTACGATGGTACGAATTCAGGAATACTGGTTCTGGATGGAGTTTGTATCAGCAGGGAACTTTTGCACCTGCAGACGGATTACACAGGTGGATGGGAAGCATTGCTATTAACGCTTCGGGTCAGATTTTAATCGGATATTCTGTTTCAAGTTCGTCAATGTATCCAGCTATAAGATATACAGGTAGGTATGCGAGTGACCCTATTGGGCAGATGACTATCACAGAAGAAACGATACATCAGGGAACTGGTTCACAAACAGGAGGATTGGACCGATGGGGTGATTATACACAAATGTCAGTCGATCCAAATGGTTCCAATTTCTGGTATATTAATCAATATCAACCATCAACTGGTTCGTTTAACTGGCGGACACGTATTGCTAATATTAATCTTATAACTACATTCCAGCTGACAGTAAATATTAGCGACGGATGGAATATGGTATCAGTACCAGGCTTGCATCCAACTGATCAAAATGTTGGTACCTGGTGGCAGTATAGAGATCTTGGTGCAAACGTATTTAGATATGCAAGTGGATATCAACCAGTAACAGTCGCAGCGCCTGGAATCGGTTACTGGATGAAGCACACAGGAGCCAGAACATATAACACAGGCGAAGAATGGCCGGCAGGTGGGATACAAACAGTAACACATGCTCCTATTGCAGGTTCATCTGGATGGAACCTTATTGGTGGATATGAGCTGAGTGTACTGACAGCCAACATAACAACCATTCCGGCGGGATTGCAGACAGGACCAGTCTATAAATATTCAGCTGGATACGCAATTGCAACAAACTTAGATCCAGGATATGGATATTGGATAAAGCTATCAGCAGCTGGACAGATAATTATACCAGAAACATTGGTAAAGGATGGAAAACCTGTAGAATACTTCCCAGAGAATTGGGGAAAGATAGTACTGACGGATGCAGCAGGAATAAATTATACCTTGTATGCAGTAAATGGCGAAGTAAACTTAAGTCAGTATGAATTACCACCAGTACCACCAACAGGAATGTTCGATATCAGATACTCAAGTGGAAGAATAGCAGAAGATCTGAACAGTGCAGTGAAAACCATCGATATGAGTGGAGTAACCTATCCATTGACAGTAAGAGTAGAAGGAATGGATATCAGATTAATGGATGAAACAGGAAAGACGGTGAATGTAAACCTGAAAGATGGAGAAGATATCGTCATCAGTGATGCAACTATCAGTAAACTGATGGTAACAGGAGAAAAGATACCTGCAGAATATGCACTAGAGCAGAACTATCCGAATCCATTCAACCCGAGTACAACAATAAAATACTCAATACCTGAAGATGGATTTGTGAAGTTAGCAGTTTACAATATGCTGGGAGAAGAAGTAACAACTTTAATTAATTCTCAGCAGAAAGCCGGAAGATATGAAGTAAACTTCGATGCACAAGGCTTATCGAGTGGAGTGTATGTATATAGAATAGAAGCAGCAAATTACACTGCGTCAAAGAAACTTATGTTGATGAAATAGTTGCGAAATAAACTCGCGACATAATTATCGAAAGCCCCGAAGAATCGGGGCTTTTATTTCTGTAGTCTAATCGTTTTCAAATCAGGGGTATTTTTAATTAGAAAAGGAGTTCCTTAATTAGCATCTTAATTGTGAAATTACTTAAATTTGTTTAATTCTTTTTTAAGGATAAAATAAATCTTGCTAATTATTAATAGGTCTTTTCTTCAAACAACCTCAAATTATTCCAAATTAGTAAACTTATCAGTATTAAAATCATTTGGCGATTCTGAACGAAACAACAAAAAATATTAATTCAATAATCAACATATCACTAATTAAAAACGGAGAACTGATGAAGAATCTTACGATAAATTTGTTTGCTCTCATTTTATTGACAAGTGTTAGTAACCTGTTTGCTCAAGGAACTTCAGGCGATGAAGCAATTTGGTCTATTGTAAAATTAGATCCCAATGGACAAACAAAAGCAGGCATAAATAATTGGACACCTCCTGAACAAATTGTAAAGTACTACAATCTGGGAGATGGAATAACCGTATTTCCTAACTTCAGACCTAGACCCACCACAAACACAACTCAGTCTGAAATGAGTGTTGACGTACACCCGGCTAATAACAATATTGTATTTGGTTCAGCAAATGCATCGAACTGGCCAGTCTCAACAATTTATGGAACAGGTGTCTATTGGTCATTAGATGGATCAACGAGCTGGACTGGATTTGATCAGCCGCCTTTTGGCTCAAATGCCGGTGATCCAGTTTCTGTTGTTGGTACAGACGGAAGGTTTTATGAAAATTATATCACTGGCTCTTATGGGCAGGGAGTTGCAGTTTCAACTAATAATGGTGTAAACTGGACGACATACACAATTGCTCCAAACCCTGGAACTCTTGCCGATAAAAACCACTTTATGGTAGATAAAACTACATCGAGTCCATATTTACACAGAGCTTATTGTGTATGGACAGACTTTGGTGGAACAAATAATTATGATGCCGTTGTTAGATATTCAACAAACTTTGGTCAGACCTGGTCATCATCCATCAATTTAAGTAATGGACTTTCATCTTATCTTAACCAGGGTGCAAATGTACAAACAGGTCCAAACGGAGAAGTTTATGCAACCTGGACAGTCTATATTGGTTCGAGTGTAAACGATGGTGAAGATGGAATTGGATTTGCAAAATCAACAGATGGTGGTGTTACTTGGACAGCACCAATTTACGTTTATCAAGCAACGAATTTTGGAATCAGAACTACCAGCTTACCGGGTAAAGGAATAAGATGTAATTCATTTCCGTCAATGGCAGTTGATAGATCTGGTGGACCAAACAATGGTACAATTTACATTACTTGGGCACAGAGAGGTGTAGCTCCAGCAGGAAGTGATCCTGATGTTGTTTTTGTAAAATCAACTGATGGAGGTACTACCTGGACAACCCCAGTTCGTGTAAATGATGATGCTATGAATAACGGTAAAGACCAAATACTTCCGTGGTGTACCGTTGATCAAGCAAACGGACAATTATTGTTTGTATTTTATGACAGCCGAAATGTTCCGAATAGCCAGGCAGAAGTATTTATGGCACGATCTGTAAATGGTGGAGCAACGTTTGATAATTTTGTTGTAAGCGATCAGGCATTTGTACTCGATCCTATTTCTGGATTCTCAGGTAATTATGCTGGTGACTATATCGGTGTAGCAGCGTATGATGATGTTGCCTATCCATTCTGGATGGATGAAAGGACAGGTAACGCACAAGGCTGGATGGCAAAAGTTGAATTTGGGCCTCCTTGTCCTATCGATCCACCATCAAACCCAAGCCCTGCGAATGGTGCTACAAATCTTCCTCTGACGGGTAATACATTAAATTGGACGAATGGTGTTGGTGCTTCTCAAATTGAAATATGGTTTGGTGAGGGTAGTAGTCTTACACAGGTTTATAACGGTGCACCGATATCAAGCTTTTCTTTAGCACCATACGAACCTTTACAATATAGTACTGGCTATGGTTGGCAGATTATTGGTAAGAATGATACCTGTAATGTGCCTGGACCAATGTGGGCATTTACGACAATGCAGGATCCTAATTTATTCCAATGGTGCGATGAGTTTATCAGCTTAAGTAACTGGACAGTATTAGGACCAGTAGGCACAACGAACTGGTCAGCAGCTACTTCAAGTTCAGCAGGTGGTACACCTCCGGAATTAAGAATGAGCTGGACACCTTCTTTCAATGGTGAATCAAGACTAAGATCAGTTGTTATACCTGTAGCTGATAATACTCTCGTTGACTATTCTTTCAATTTTTATTTCGATTGGTATGCAGATCCAAGCGGAGTAATCACACTTGAAGTTACCTACGATGGTGGAGTTACAAAAACTCCAATCTATACTTTAACTAATCCAACCGGAAATGTCGGTCCATCGTTAGTCACAGGTAATTTTACAACGCCAGCATCCGGTTCACAAAATCTCCAATTAGAGCTAACGTTTAATGGAAATTCATTTAATAATGATAATATCTACTGGGATAACTTGTGTCTCGCATATATAGTTCCTGTCGAGTTAACATCATTCGCAGCATTGTCGAATGGTGCAGATGTTGAACTTAGCTGGACGACAGCGACAGAAACAAATAACCAGGGATTTGGAATAGAGCGAATGAATGTTGACGGTTCATTCGAGCAAGTAGGATATGTTGCAGGATTCGGAACAACCACCGAATCAAAAGCATATTCATTTGTAGATACAAAGCTTGAAGCTGGAAATTATACATACAGATTAAAACAGATTGACTTCAATGGAACTTTTTCATATTCAGAGGAAGTAAAGGTAGAAATAGAAATTCCTCTCGAGTATGCACTTGAACAGAATTATCCTAATCCATTCAATCCGAGCACGACAATTAAATACTCAATACCGGAAGATGGCTTTGTGAAATTGGCAGTATACAATATGTTGGGAGAAGAAGTAGCAATGATCGTAAACAATGTGCAGAAAGCAGGCAGATATGAAGTTAACTTTAATGCAAGCGGACTTTCGAGCGGAGTTTATGTATACAGAATCGAAGCAGCGAACTATACTTCGTCAAAGAAACTAATGTTAATGAAATAGTTACGAGCAATTAGATTATTTAAAAGTCCCGCACAGTCGGGACTTTTTTATCATATAGAGTTCTTAAAAGGCCAATCCGGATCTCGGCATAAATGTCTTGCTCATTATTTTTTGAGCGACATTTTTTGATTTAACGTTTGTATCATTTTGAAATATAAATTTAGGAATAAACGAAATTAACATTAGCTTTTTATCAGAAGAATTATTTATGTTTGCTTTAATTATTTTAAGCGTTTAATCAAATCACGTCAAAGTCATTAAAAATATTTTACCTTCAATATTAATCAAGTCACTTTATTGTTGAATAATTTACTATTATTAAATCTTCTTAAGCTAGATTGAAACTAAATAACTCAAAATTATTAATTAACCAATCATTCATTAAAAATGGAGAACGAATGAAGAATCTCACAACTTTGTTTATTGCACTATTAATAATGTTCAGTGCAGTAAGTACAATATTATTTGCTCAGGATACTGGAGGTGACCCGCGGGTTTGGTCGAGAGTAACGATTGATCCAAGTGCCCCTCACTGGGTTAAAGAACAAAGCAATTGGACTCCCGCAGAACCAATAACAAGATATTTCCAAACAGCAGATGCAACTGTAGGTCCAAATTATATGGTTAAACCAGGGAACACAACTCAATCTGAATTAAGCATTGATGTTCATCCTACAAACTCGAGTATTGTTTTTGGTTCATCAAATTCAACAAACTGGCCGGTTTCTACGTTATATGGAACAGGTGTCTACTGGACATTAGATGGAGGAGCTAGCAACTGGACTGGTTTTGATAATCCACCCTTTGGAACAAATGGCGGTGATCCCGCTTCTGTAATTGGACCAAATGGATATTTTTATGAAGCTTATCTTACAAATAGTTATGCATTGGGCGTAGCCAGATCAACCAATAGCGGTGCAAATTGGACAACACATATAGCATATAGTACATCTAACCAGGATAAAGAACATTTGATGGCTGATAAGACAGTAACCAGTCCTTATGTAAATAGACTTTATTTGCCCTGGTCAGATTTAAATCAAAGCAACGCAGCATTAGTTTATTCCACAGACTTTGGAACAACATGGTCAGCATACAAGAATCTTTCAGTGGGTCTCGGTGGTTCATTTTACCAGGGACCAAATGCTCAAACAGGTCCGAATGGTGAAGTGTATGTAAGTTATGCGATCTATGATGCAGACTGGCAAGATGGTGAAGATGGAATAGGATTTTCCAAATCTACTGATGGCGGAGCTACCTGGACAGCAATGAGAGCTTATGATCAGGAAAATTTTGGAATACGAGGTTACTTGACGGCTAAAAGTAGTATTAGGTGTAATTCTTTCCCTTCAATGGCAGTCGACAGATCAGGCGGGCCAAACAATGGTAATATATATATCTGCTGGCCGCAAGAAGATTTCTCTCCAGCAGGTAGCGATCCTGATGTAGTTTTAATTAAATCAACTGACGGTGGTGCTACTTGGTCAACTCCCATTCGTGTTAACGATGATCCAATCAACAACGGTAAAGATCAGTATTTCCCCTGGTGTACAGTAGATCAAGTAACTGGTCAGCTAATGCTTGTATTCTATGATAGCCGTGATGTACCAAATAATCAGGCTGAAGTATTTATGGCAACATCTTATGATGGTGGAAATTCTTTTACTAATTTCAAAGTGAGTGATCAACCTCATACACCTGTACCAATTGGTGGACTCGCTGGAGGTTATGCAGGCGATTACATTGGTATTGCAGCCTTAGATGATATTGCATATCCATTCTGGATGGATAACAGACTTGGCAGTGATCACTATCAAGCCTGGACTGCATCCGTTACTTTTGGACCTCCTTGTCCAATCGATCCACCTTCAAATCCAAGTCCTGCAAATGGAGCTACAAACATACCGATAACCGGTAATACAGCTACGTGGACAAATGGTGCTGGGGCATCACAGATTGAAGTTTGGTTTGGTGAGGTAGGTAGTCTTACTCAGGTTTACAGCGGTGCACTAATTACATCTCTCTCTCTAGCTTCTGCTGAACCACTTTCATACAGCACAACCTACGGTTGGCAGATTAAAGGTAAAAATGATACCTGTACCGTATCTGGACCTGTCTGGACATTTACAACAATTCAAGATCCAAATCTCGTTATTGAAACAGTTGATATTTACCCACAGAATTCAAATTACTGGACAGGAACTTGTAATACATCCACTAAAACTCAAGTTAGTTTAGTAAATGCTATCGAATATGAAGTTGGTTGGATGGCATTTGATACCAGCCCTATAGTCAATGACCCATCAACAGCAATTCTCGATATCGAATTTAATGGATATTTATATGCTAATGCTTGGCCATATTGGAGTATAACACCTATGGGCAGTGTTAATCCAATAACAGGAACAGCAGCAGAGATAAATAATCAAGTAAGTAATAACTATCAGCAAGGAACAGCTTACAGTTATAATCAAGAATCAGGAGCATTACCACTTGGATGGCTAACACGTACATTCGAAACACCAGCATTAAGTGACTTGAAGAATGCATTAGGTCAGGGCTGGTTTGCAATCGGAATCACAGACTGGGATTTCTCAACGAGCTATTATGTGGAT
>Ga0208980_10002793_pt1 | contig 10588 bp, 9 predicted proteins | sample WetSurMetagenome_3_FD_187993 | JGI IMG/M metagenome (GOLD analysis project Ga0208980, IMG submission 187993) | Wetland microbial communities from Twitchell Island in the Sacramento Delta, sample from surface sediment Aug2011 Site A1 Bulk (version 2) | ecosystem: Environmental > Aquatic > Marine...
TTTTCTGGACTTACAGCCACCCGGCAGTTTATATAATGATATTGCCCGCCATGGGGGCCATATCCGAGATAATAACCACCTTTTCTCACAAAACTATATTCGGTTACAGGTTTATGGTCGCCTCCGCCCTCCTGATTGCCTTTGTAGGATATTTTGTATGGGGACATCATATGTTCACTTCCGGTATGAGCGGAACAGCTCTTTACACATTTTCGCTGCTCACCTTCCTGGTAGCTATACCCAGTGCAATCAAGGTATTTAACTGGGTATCCACGATGCATAAGGGCTCTATTGACCTTCAGACTCCCTTTTACTGGGCAGTTGCATTTATTTTTGTCTTTATGATCGGCGGTTTTTCAGGCCTTATCCTGGGGTCGCTGGCTGCCGATGTACACCTGCACAACACTCATTTTGTAGTGGCACATTTCCATTTTATTGTATTCGGAGGAACCGGATTCGCCTTCTTTGGCGCCATGCATTACTGGTTCCCCAAAATAACCGGTAAAATGTATGATGCCAGGTGGGCCAATACCGGATTGCTACTGTTCTTCCTTGGCTTCATCACACTCTACGGACCAATGTTTTACCTCGGATTAAAAGGCATGCCACGGCGCTATTTCGATTATGATGAAGTGTTCCATGCCGGGAACATTATTTCAACCATGGGATCATGGGTGCTTTATTCCGGAGGAGCTATAATAATCATCAATCTCTTCTCTTCATTGAAAAGCGGTTCTCCGGCGGCGGCTGATCCATGGGGAGGGAAGACTCTCGAATGGACCATTTCATCGCCTCCCTCGCCTGAGAATTTTGAAAAGACGCCCGTAATCACCGATGGACCTTACAACTACTAATGAGCTCACCTATGGAAGAAACACACCGAGACGATCTTGCATCAAAAACTGGCATGTGGCTGTTCCTGTTTACAGAAATGCTTCTGTTCGGAGGACTGTTCGTGGTCTACTCCGTCTACCGCTACAGAAACGCTGAAGCATTTCACCTTGCAGCACATGAACTCAGCGTATTCATTGGAACCGTGAACACAATCATCCTTCTTATCAGCAGTTCAACAATTGCAATGTCGATAACCGCACTACAGAAAAAAAACAAAAAACTGGCTCTAATTCTCCTTGGAATAACAATATTCCTTGGACTCATGTTTCTTGTCAATAAATACTTTGAGTGGGGAGATCATTTCAGGGAGCATATATATCCCGGATCACCTGTACTTGCACTCAGAGGCCAGGGTGATGTACTCTTTTACGGCCTGTACTTTTTTATGACCGGCCTGCATGCTCTCCATATAATTGTAGGACTGGCCTTCATCGGATTCATTTTCGTGTTTATTGTCCGCGGCGAGGTTACCTCCGATAATTACGTTCTGCTTGAGAACAGCGGTTTATACTGGCATCTTGTAGACCTGATCTGGATATTTCTCTTCCCCCTTTTCTATCTGATAACATAAACTGACTAAGATAATGGAGAATGAAAAGAATCATATAATCCCATACCGCAGCTTTCTGCTGGTTCTGGCTACATTAATAACGCTGACGCTGATCTCTGTCAGTGTGACTCAGATTTATCTTGGTCCGCTTACCGTTTTCATTGCCCTTCTCATCGCTGCCGTCAAGTCATCATTTGTTCTGCGCATTTTCATGCACCTCAAGTTTGAGAGCAGAATGCTTGTTTTCATGGTAATAGCTGTAATACTTGTGATTTGCGTGGTAATTTTCATAACCCTTCTCGACTACCTTTATAGATAATCAATATGCATCCAACTGTAGGAACTGACGCTTCGAATTACGTATCGACATTTAATACTGCCTTTTACTTCATGGTTGGAGTATCCCTTATATTTCTTATAGGACTTACCGCCACCATGCTGTATTTTATCTACAGGTATAACAAAAAGAGGAACAAAACAGCAACGAATATTGAGGGTAATACTCTTCTTGAAATTCTATGGACAACTATTCCAACCCTTCTTGCCCTTCTTATGTTCTATTATGGATGGGCCGGATGGAAACCGATGTACAAGGCTCCCGACAACGCCATGGTTATTACCAGCACCGCCAGGATGTGGAACTTTGCATTCCAGTACGAAAATGGTAAGCAAAGTGCCGATCTCGTCGTTCCTGTAAATACGCCGGTTAAAATCAAACTCGTGTCCCTTGATGTAATTCACAGTCTCTTCATTCCTGCATTCAGGATAAAGTCGGATATGGTCCCCGGAAGGGAAAAAATGATGTGGTTCATTCCTGAGAGGGAGGGTGATTACGATCTTTATTGCGCTGAATATTGCGGACTTCAGCACTCTTATATGAGTTCAGTTGTGAAGGTCCTCTCAAAGGAAAAATATAATGCATGGTATTCAGATACCTCATCCGTTACCAAGGTTGCTGAAGGATCAAAACCGGGATCTGCCGGCTTTGCACTTATGAAAGCAAAAGGCTGCAACGCCTGCCATTCAACAGATGGATCGAGAATTGTCGGGCCCAGTTACCTGGGGCTGTTCGGCGAGCAGCAGACAGTGATCCGTGACGGTAAGGAGGTGGCTCTCAAAGTGGATGAGGAGTATATCAAAAGATCAATTTTAGATCCTAATTATGAAATCGTCAAAGGTTATCCTAAGGGACTGATGCAGAGCTATAAGGGTTCAATAACAGATAAAGATATGGAGCTGATAATAGAATATCTTAAAACCCTTAATGAAAAGTAATACGGGAGATAAGATCAGTTATTATATTAAACTGAGTAAACTAAGAATAATGATTCCCGTAAGCCTCACTGGCTTTACGGGATATTTTATTTATAAGCCACAGCTCTCTTTAAACGTTCTTCTTGTCACCACGGGAATTATGTTTCTTGCAATTTCTGCCTCAGTGTTAAACCAGATTCAGGAGGTACAAATTGATAAGAAAATGAAAAGGACTCAAGACAGACCATTGCCTTCCGGAAAAATCAGCCTTCCGCATGCATTGATTTTCTTTTTTTGCACTCTTTTAATGGGATCTGTTATCCTGTATTCATCATCCGGCTTAATTGCCCTTTTAACAGGCCTTTTAACGATTATCTGGTACAACGGTATATATACCTATGCAAAAAGAATTACTGCCTTTGCAGTAGTCCCAGGAGCTTTAACAGGAGCATTGCCTCCCTTGATAGGATGGGTGGCGGCCGGAGGCGGTTTCCTGGAAAGACCGATAATATTCCTCGAATTTCTTTTCTTCACGGGCCAGATTCCTCATTTCTGGCTTCTCATACTTCAATATGGAGAGGAATACAGCAAGGCAGGTATTCCAAGCCTCACTGATATTCTGAGCAGGTCTCAGATAAACAGGCTGACCTTTACATGGGTTGTAACTTCGGTAATTGCAGCGCTTTTCCTCTGCTTTTTTGAGATAATCCGAAACCTCATCATTTGCGGCATTCTTCTGATCGCATCAGCATATATTGTATGGAAATTCTATGATCTGATCAGGGGACTAAAGGAAAAGGGTACCTACAGGCATTATTTCATCCTGCTCGATGCTTACTTCCTGTTACTGATAATCCTGCTGATCTCCGACCGGATTATTAAATAGGACAGATATCTCAGCAATACATTTTATAAGAAGTGGTGCTCTGTGCTCTCCTCCAGATACGGATGGTTTGGAGGGATAATCTTCGCCTTGCCAAGGGCTGTGGCAACGACCAGTGAAAACAATCCTGCAAAACCCATAAAGAGACCCGCTTCAATCCAGCCGAATTTCAGCTGTCCGGTAGTGCCAGGGATAACCTGGGTGAAAAGATCGATATACTGACCGATAATAAGCAGAATTATAACGGCTGTAATTACTCTGATATTCCTGCTTGTTTTAACAGGAAGAAGGATCATAAACGGGATCAGCCAGTTAATGCCTATTTCGAGAAAGAACAATACCTTCCAGCCCTTCTGCCAGCGTGTGAAGTAATAGACTGTCTCCTCGGGAATATTTCCGTACCATATTATCATAAACTGAGCAAACCAGAAGTATCCCCAGATAATTGAAAAAATAAAAATATACCTGCTGAAATCATGCAGGTGAAACTTATTGAGGAAAGGGAAATAACCTTTTCTATGCAGAATGAAAACTATAAGAGCCAATACCGATATCCCGTGCAGAAAAGCAGCCACCATATTCTTGAGGGCAAAAATAGTGCTTGACCAGTGTGCATCGATAGACATTATCCAGTCAAAAGCTGAGAGGGAAAAGGTAATTGCCAGAACAAAAATGAAGATTTTTGAATAAAGCTCGCTCTTATGGAACAAATCGAGGATACCAGCCTGATCCGATGGGTTAGAGGCATCTTCCCTCAGGGAAAGCTTCCTCAGAACTGCGGCCAGGATGATCCAAAGGGCGAAGGAAATAACCATCCTTGCGAAAAAGAACGGGATATTAAGATATGGTGCTTTGTGCTTAAGCAGGGGATCTGCTGCAACAGTATCGGCATGCGACCAGTCATAGAGCTGATGCATGCCAAAAAAGAGCAGAAGGAAGAAGCCTGCGGCAAAAGGTATATATGCCATCATTGCTTCCGGAACACGCTTAAAGGCCGATGACCACCCTGACTGGGATATACTCTGTATGACAAAAAAGAAGGCGCCTCCGATGGAGAGCGAAAGAAAATAATAATTGACTATTAGGTAATTGGCCCACGTCCTCTGAGGATCTGAAAAGAGGCCAAGCAGGAAGCATAGTGCACCTATTCCTGTCAAAGCAAGTGTTACTATTCTGAAGGTTGTTGAAACAACTACATTCTCCTTCATTACTGTTATTTTTTGGTATGAACTGAAAAAATATTTTACGAGATTCTCAATCTCAGTGCTATCATTTGCTTTTACTTTCAACAACCTGAACTCCCCTTGCATTATCCTGCAGGCTCCTGATATACAACACAACCTTCCACCTGTCCTCGGGCCTGATCTGGGCACCATGAGCTCCCATTGAACCAAATCCCAGGGTTATAGTGTGAAACAGCTCACCATCCTTAAGCTTCATGGCTTTATCATCAGTCAGGACCCTGGGCTGCAGCGGATACAGACCGCTGGTGTATAGTTTGCCGTTTCCGCCACCCTCTGTTCCATGACATCCGCTGCAGAATACGGAGTATATATTCTTTCCCCTCTCCAGGTTTTCGGATGAAGCAGCAAACGGATTAACAAGCTCAACTCCTGCCCTTAGCCTCGACTCAGGATCAGAAGTATAGTTGAAGGGTGTAAAATCCCGCGGAACAGTCCCGGGAACAGGAACTCTCATTGTCATGCCATCCCTGAAATTGGGATTACCTGAAAATGTTTCGTAGGCTGTTGAATAAAACATATCAGGAAAATAATCCCATCCCGGATTATTTCTGTCCCTGTCGCAGCCAAAAACAACCATTGAAAAAAGGATAAGGAATAAAGTTCTGTAAATATTTCCCGACATATGATTATTTTTCATGTTTTAACATTTTCAAACTCTTTGCTGATTATTTCAATTGCACCTGTTACTTTCATGATATTTAAAGCTTTATCCGCTCCTGTCTCATCCAGGCTATCTGCATCCAGAACTATCACAAATTTATCGTCGGTTGCCCTGTTGTCAAATATTGTGTTATCACGACCCGGAAATAGTTTTGACCGGGCTGAGAATACTGCAAGGCTTCCGATAGTCACACAGAGAATGGTAAGGACAAGAGTTATTACAATAAACGATGGGAACGAGTTGAAAGGTTTTCCACCATAGACAACAGGCCAGTCGATGACTGCTGCATAATAAAGAAATCCGAGGGTTGAAAGAATAGCGAACAGACCAATGAAATAAGCTGCCGTCGGTAATCTTGATTTTCTTTTCAGTACTTCAAATACCTCATGAACAGGATAAGGAGTAAATACATCTACTATCTCATATTTCTCTTCGCTGAGAGATTTTATGGATGAAATAAACTTCTCCTCATTATCGAAAATACCGATTTTCAAAGCTTTGGCCATGGCTGAATTCGTTTAATCTTCTTTTTTTGTTCCAATATCGGCCACACCCTTCAATTCGCTGATAGCCATCATTGGAATATACCGCATGAAAAGCAAAACTCCCGTTGCAAATAATCCAATAGTTCCCACATAGACTCCTATATCTATTGGTGTAGGTGAATATGATGCCCAGTTTGACGGGAGGAAATCCTTACTCAATGACGTAATAACTATATTGTATCTTTCCCACCACATCCCAATGTTAATAAGCAGGGAAACTGACAGCAAGCCTAACCAGTTTCTTCTTACCTTTTTAAACCAGAAAAGTTGTGGTATCAATGCATTACAAACAATCATTCCCCAGAATTGAATTGTATAATCCCCTGTAATCCTGTTGTGGAAAAATGCAAAAATCTCATACATATTGCCCGAATACCATGCAACAAAAATCTCTGTTAAATAGGCTGTCCCCATTATCAGGGATATAAAAATAAGTATCCTGGCGATTGCATCCATGTGATTATCAGTAATGTAATCATTAAGTTTGTATATTTTCCTGATAAGTACCATAAGAGTCATTACCATTGCAAATCCCGAGAATATAGCTCCAACAACAAAGAAAGGAGGGAAAATTGTTGAATGCCAGCCTGATTCAATTCCGACTGCAAAGTCAGTTGATACAATAGAGTGGACAGATACAACCAGTACTGCTGCTATACCGCCAAGAACAAAACTAAGAGACTCAAATCTTATCCACTGCCTGCTTGATCCGGTCCATCCAAGACTGAAGAAACCATATAGAGCCTTTCTTATTTTTGAAGTCGTCTTATCGCGAATCGTAGCAAGATCTGGTAACATTCCCAGATACCAGAACGATGCTGAGATCAGCAGGTAAGCCGTGATGGCAGTAAAATCCCAGAAAAGAGGTGAGTTGAAATTAACCCATAACGGCCCTCTTGTATTCGGATAAGGGAAAATATAAAAAGCCAGCCAGATACGTCCCATATGCAATGCCGGGAAAAGAGCCGCTGACATAACTGCGAAAACAGTCATTGCCTCTGCTGATCTGTTAATCGAGGTTCTCCATTTTTGTCTCAGTATAAGCAGAAAGATTGAAAATGCAGTTCCGGCATGCCCTATTCCAATCCACCATACAAAATTGACAATCTCCCACCCCCATCCAACTGTATTATTGACACCCCACGTCCCAATACCCTTATATACGGTTATATAAATTGCATATACTCCGTAGATAGTTGCTGCGGATGCCAGCACAAATGCAATTGACCACCACAAACCAGGAGTTGCTTCAACAGGAGCAACCACTTCCCTGGTAATCTGACCAAGAGATTTATTACCTTCAACCAGGGGACCTCTGACTTCCTTGTTATACATTGACGACTTGGTGTTTTTACAACTTTATTTCTTCATCATTCCATACTTTGGTCAGGAAACCTACTGAAGGCAGCGTATGAAGCTCCTCAAGCAAATGGTAACACCTTGAATCTGATTGCAGAACAGAAACTTTGCTGCTCTTGTCATTCAGATTCCCGAAAACAATTGCTCCGGCGGGACATGCCTGCATGCATGCTGTCTTTATTTCATTGTCAGCAAGAATCCTGTTATCAAGCTTGGCCTGTAATTTCTTCTCCTGAATGCGCTGGACACAAAAAGAACATTTTTCCACAACTCCTCTCTCCCGAACCGTGACATCAGGATTCAGAACCATTCTTCCAAGATCCGAGGCAGTATTGAAATCAAATGCTTTATTATTTGTGTAACGGAACCAGTTGAACCTTCTAACTCTGTACGGACAGTTATTTATACAATATTTGGTTCCTACGCAACGGTTATAGGCCATCTGATTAAGCCCTTCACTGCTATGGTTTGTAGCTGAAACAGGACAGACATTCTCACATGGGGCATTATCACAATGCTGGCAGGTAAGCGGCTGAAAATAGACTTTAGGATCATCCGGTGATTCGGAGTAATAGCGATCGATCTTGATCCAGTGCATTATCCTTCTCCTTCTTACCTCAACCTTACCTACAACAGGTATATTGTTCTCTGCCTGACATGCAATGACACACGAATTGCAGCCAATGCAGGCATTCAGGTCTATTGCCATTCCCCAATGAAAACCGTCATATTTTCTTTCAGGGTACAAGGTTTTATGGCCCGATTCAAATGCTTCGTTAAGCTCATTCCCTGAGGAGGGATTCTCCCTGTATTTTGACAGGACAGTTTCCCTGACGATAGGTCTTCCTTCCATTGAGTGATGAACCTGTGTCAAAGCGAGCTCTGCTATCTTACCCGTGCTGCTGATCCTGTCGGTTGTGAAACCATAAGTCCTGTTCCCGTCTTTATTGGCTGCAAATGGATATACATTGACCCCTTTCCTATCAGCCACCGGTCCTGAACCAGAGTGTCCGTATCCAAGAGCGACCGAGACTGTCCCTTCTGCCTGACCAGGCTGAATGAAAGCAGGAAGTGAAATTCCATTTCCAATACTGATTACCTGACCTGTCTGGATGCCAATCGTAGCGGCATCAGATGAAGATACTGCAGCAACGTTCTCCCAGCAATGCTTGGATACCGGATCCGGCAACTCCATAAGCCATGGATTATTTGCATGCATTCCGCTGCCTATTGCAACACTTTCGTAAAGAACAATCTCAAAGCCCGTCACTTCCCCGGACTCAACAGATTTCAATGCACCCGCAAGACCTTCAGTAGTATATTTCAGGGGCTTATTTTCGGGGTAAGTGTACCTGAAAACCCCATTGCCCAGAGCTTCATCCCAGAAGGCCATGAAATTTGACTTGCCGGATTTCGGAAAATACTCCTTCTCCCAGTTTGACTTCAGATAATCGTGCCAGGAGACAGTATTTCCTGACCACTTCAATAATGAATCCTGGAATGACCTGGTATTGAATAGAGGATTTATACATGGCTGCCCGAGAGTGAGCTGTCCGGGAATAATCTCAGCATCTGCCCACGACTCAAGATAATGATGTACAGGACATTCAAATTTCGCCTTGCCAACAGTTTCGTTAAGCGAGACAGACATATTTACGGTAAGGGCTATGTTTTTTAATCCGGATATAAACAATTCAGGATCATGGTAATCGTACAGAGGATTGACATTGTACATAAGCAGTGCCTTCACCCTTCCGGAATTCATATCCTTGACCAGTTCCTCAGTCTGACTGTCGATCCCAGCAGCAATATTAAGATTATCAGAAAGATCTATGCATTCCGAATAATTGCCTAGTAAACTGTTTATTCCGTTGACAATGATCTGTATTTCAGTATTATTTGTCCCGGATACGACTATTGCTCTTCCTTTTTTTGCAATCAGGCTGTCGGCAATTCCCGAAAGGTCTATCCTGGATTTGGGACCTGGCATTTGTTCGCCACCTGTTTTTGAAGCTATCCTGTTATAAAGGTCAGCCAGGATCACTTTCTCTTCAGATGGTCTGATCTTAATCCTCTTGTCAGCATTGCTGCCTGTAAGACTCATTCCCGATTCAAGGTGCACATGCCGCAGCATATCCTTTTCTCCGCTGTTTAGCTTCCTCCTAGAGACATATTTTGGAATAAAGTGCACGGGAGTAAGCCACGAACCAAGGAAATCGGCATTCAGTGAAACTACAAGGTCAGCATTCTGGAAATGGTAGTCAGGGATCACTGCTTTCCCGAAGCTTTTAAGATTGGCTTCAAGGATAGCTGAATATGAGACAGCGTCATATTGTACCCATCTGAATTTCTTAAAGCCCGAACCGAATTCTCTGATTACCCTTGCGGAAGATGGCGAAATGAGGGTCGAGGTCAAAAGGACAATCTCACCTTCCCCCGCATTTATTTTTTTGAGGTCGTTAATTATCTGTTCATCCACTGAATCCCATGCAGTCTGGCTGCCGCCCGACAAAGGGTTTTTCAGGCGTGCGTCATCATAAAGGCTCAGTATCGATGCCTGCACCCTTGCAGAAGTTCCCTCCTTATTAAAATCCGAAAGCAGGTTACCTTCTACTTTAATAGGTCTTCCGTCGCGTGTTTTAACAACTATTCCGGAAAATTCATGGCCGTCAAAAAAACTGGAAGCATAGTACAGGGATTTGCCGGGAGTGACTTCCGGAGGCTGGATGACATATGGTATAGCATTAATAACCGGCCTTTTGCAGCTTGCTGCTATTACCGCTGATGAAATGCTGAATCCAAAGACTTTCAGAAAATCCCTCCTGGAAGAATTTTGCCTTATGAAGTCATTTTCCAGCAGGCTTAGCACCTCGCTCTTATTTTCTGCTTCAGATTTCTCTTCTTCAACAGGTGCAATCCCATTAAACTCTTCAATACTTTTCCAGTATTTTTTCATCCTCTATTTACTTTTCTGGGTACCTCAAATAATTAGTAATGACATTTCATGCATTCTGTTCCTCCAAGGGTGGCTATTGTAACGCTGTCCCTGGCTCCCTGCCTCATCTTTTCAGCCAGATCCTTATATTGGGAATAGAATATATTTTCCTTGAAATTTACATTGGTGCTACGGTGGCAGTTTACGCACCAGCCCATTGAAAGATCGCTCCACTGGCTGATCCTGTCCATCTTCTCGACCGG
>Ga0208980_10002794_pt1 | contig 10588 bp, 9 predicted proteins | sample WetSurMetagenome_3_FD_187993 | JGI IMG/M metagenome (GOLD analysis project Ga0208980, IMG submission 187993) | Wetland microbial communities from Twitchell Island in the Sacramento Delta, sample from surface sediment Aug2011 Site A1 Bulk (version 2) | ecosystem: Environmental > Aquatic > Marine...
CGTCGGCTTCTCCATCGGGACCAAGGGCTACATCGGGACGGGATACAATGTCGATACGAAATACAAGGACTTCTGGGAGTACGATCCTGCCGTCAATGCCTGGACGCAGAAAGCCGACTTCGGGGGGACCGAGCGATATGGCGCCGTCGGCTTCTCCATCGGGACCAAGGGCTACATCGGGACGGGATTAATAGTTGGTTCAGTAAAAAAAGACTTCTGGGAGTATGATCCTTCCGCCAATAGCTGGACGCAGAAGGCCGATTTCGGAGGAGAAGGGCGAAAATGGACTGTCGGCTTCTCCATCGGGAGCAAGGGCTACATCGGGACGGGTAATCCTGGCTGGTTTGGACTGGCATATGTAAAAGACATCTGGGGATATGACCCTGCCTCCAATAGTTGGACCCGGAAGGCCGATTTCGGGGACGTAGCTCGATTTAAAGCCGTCGGCTTCTCCATCGGGACCAAGGGCTATGTCGGGACGGGTGACTATGTCCCCACGAATAGCTATAAAAAAGACTTCTGGGAGTATGAACCTGGTCTTTAAGAGTGACATCAACGCCAGTGGCAAGGCAGCACTCATTTGGCAGAACCACCACGAGCCATCTCTATAAGCGGCTGATAGTGAGGCTCAATGTCATCCGTTTGCGCTATTTCCATAACAGCCACCGTTTCCGTCTGTGTGGCAGTGTATTCATCTTTTCAAAAAGTTCAGGAACGAAGACATCGAATGATGAAAAATAGTAAAAGGACGACCACTATATTTCTGACCGTTCTGCTTATCTTTGCCCTTTTCCCCGGAACATCAATCTCCGCAAATGAAAACGCAAGCAAAGACGGAGTAAAACAACAAAAGAACCCCTATGCCGACGCAGAGATAACCATCAAGATCATACCTTCGACCCATAAAACGTTCGGATATGACATTCTGTTACAGGGCAAGCCGTTGGTGCATCAGCCCAATATCCCGGCATTGCCGGGTCATGAAGGTTTTTCCACCAAGGAAAAAGCTCAGACCGTTGCTGAGTTTGTGGTGGAGAAGATCAGAAAAAACGAGATGCCCCCTACGGTGACCATAGAGGACTTGAACAAAATGGGTGTGTTGAAATGAAATCAAATTACAGAAAATGGCAATGAGAACCATTGAACAGTCGTAGGTGTAGCAAATAAAGTGCACTGCGTTGTTGTGTAGGGATAAGGCTTAAAACGGGCGGTAGCTAAGGCAACCGGTCACAATTTGGTCAAAATACAGAAAAGGGGTTAACCGCATTCGGCTAACCCCTCTTGTTTTCCTGGTGGGTCAGGGCGGAGTTGAACCGCCGACACTCGGATTTTCAGTCCGATGCTCTACCGACTGAGCTACCGACCCGCGTCTGCTTTGAGGAATGACCTAAGTAAATAAATTGCCTTGATTTGTCAAGGCATTTTTTGGCGGGATCTCGATCTCGACGACCTGGTAGAGGTCGATCACGACGGTGCCGGCGATCTTGTCGTGCCAGCCCTGTTTGCGCCGGTCCGCGCCCGCCCACAAAAAGCCCATGCACATGGGCACAAAGGAGATGATGTAACCGACCCAGCGCAGGAAGGCCGTCCCGAGGGTGATCGGCTCGCCTGCGTCCCCGACGACGCGCAGGCCCATCAGCCGCTTGCCAGGCGTCTGGCCCGTCGTGCCGTGAAAGTACGTGAAATAAACCATGTCCAGGAAGATGGTGATGGCCTGGTAGATTGCCATGACCTGCATGCCGAGGGCAAAGAGGCCCTCGGGCTCTTCGGCCAGGTCGGAGGGCGATATCCCGAGACCGAAGGCAACCGAGCCCAGGATGAACATCATGAACCCGATCGTGGCCAGGATGAGCTTGTCCGTTGAGAAGGCGACGAAGCGCCGCCAGAACCCGCCGTAGTGATTATTCATCTTGAATGTTCCTTTTCAGGGTGCCGATCAGGCCGCATTCATACTGTAAAATGGCCAGAATGGCAAGGGCCGCCGTCTCCACCCGCAGCACGAGCCGGCCGAGGCTTGCCGTGAGAAAGCCGGCCTGCCGGGCCGTTTCCACCTCCTCGCCGGAAAGCCCGCCCTCGGGCCCCACGACGAGGAAGAATTCCCTGGCCGACCGGGCCTCGTCACTCTGCAAGACCTCACGGATGGAGCGCCCCGTCTCGGCTTCCCAGAACAGGATCTTCACGGCCCCGGGGCCCGCAGCGCCGAGGGCCTCAGCGAAAGAGCGGGTCTCGGTGATCTCGGGGACGTCCGCCCGCCCGCACTGCTCGGCCGCCTCGGAGGCGATCCTGCGCCAGCGCTCGAGCCTCTTGGCGGCTCTGTCCTCTGTCCGTCTCGGGATCGTCCGGGAGGAGCGGAAGGGGATCACGCGGGCCGCGCCCAGCTCCGTGGCCTTCTGGACGATGAACTCCATCTTGTCGCCCTTCGGGAGGGCCTGGGCCAGGGTGATGCGTACGGGGATCTCGAGGGGAATGTGCTGCCTGGCGACGATCCGGACGGCGCCGCCGCGGCCCTCGAGTCGCTCGATCACGCCACGGTACTCCCAGCCCGTCCCGTCGAAGAACAGGACTTCGTCGCCGGGCCACAGCCTCAGGACATTCCGGAGGTAACGGACCGTGTCATCGGCCAGCTCGATGGCGATGTTTTCCTCGGGGATGGGGGGACAGTAGATCCGGGGGATCATCCCTTACGCCTTTGCGGGCTTCTTGTAGACGTAGCAGGCCCACTCCTTGTCGGCGATGACCCTGTGGCTGATCAGGTCATCGCGGGTGAAGGCCTTTTCCACGTCCTGCCGGTTCTTCTCGATGATCCCGGAGATGACGAGGTAGCCGCCTTTCTCCATCATCTTGACGAGGTGCGACTTGATCTTGATGAGCGTCTCCGCCGTGAGGTTGGCCACGATCAGCTCGAAGGTCCCCTTGATTTTGATGACGTCGCTGTTGACGATGACGACGCGGTCACCCACGTGGTTGACGGCCACGTTCTTGTGGGCGATCTCCACGGCCTGGTCGTCGATGTCGACGCACATGACGCTCGCAGCGCCGAGCTTGGCCGCCGAGATGCCCAGGATCCCCGTCCCCGTCCCCACGTCCAGGACGCGCCACTTCTGGAAGGTCCGGTCCTTGAGAAGGATCTCCTCCATGGCCTCGAGGCACATGCTCGTCGAGGGGTGCTGCCCCGTGCCGAAGGCCATGCCGGGGTCGATCTCGATGACCGTCTCACGCCCGGCGGCGGAATAGCGCTCCCAGGAGGGTTTCACGATGATGTTCTTGCTGATCCGCAGGGGCTTGAAAAAGCGCTTCCAGACCTCGCTCCACTGCGGGTCGATGATGACCTCGGTCGCGAAGGTCGGCTTTTTCAGGCCGGGGAACAGTTCGGCCAGGTTGTTGATGTAAGACTGGAGATCGGAGATGCGTTTCTCGTCTTCGGTTCTGGACGGGAAATAGGCGTTCAGGACACGCTCATCCTGGGGCTCCGGCTCCGGTACGTCGGAGACCCCCGTTTGCAGAAACTCCTCGAAGACCCCCTGTGCCCCCATCTCCGTGAGGTAGTTGGAGAGGGCCTCGGCCAGCTCAGGCGGCGTGCAGAGCTTGAAGTGGGCCCATTTCTCTTTTCCTGTCGGGGGTTTGTCCATGCTGCCGGGCATGATGCCTCCTTCCGGTGTTTTCCTGCGGGAATCGGGGAAAGGAAACCCTCCTCGTCAGGAAGATCGGGTTTCCGGAGCGGGGGAGGCCGAAAGAGCCTCCCGAAGTTCTCAAGGTCGCTATATAGCCTTTTTTTCGAGAGATTTCAAGTAACTTGAATTTTGGAACCCGTCGTGATAGCCTCGTCAATCTATCACATCTTCCGGGAAAGCTGCGGATTTCATGAGATATTACCCGATCGGCCTCGACATCTCCGGCAGGCGCTGCCTCGTCATCGGCGGCGGCGAGGTCGGGGAAAGAAAGGCGCAGAGGCTTCTCGAGTGCGGGGCCCGCGTGAGCGTCGTGGGGAGGGAGTTGACGCCGGCCCTTGCCGGGCTCAGGCAAGAGGGACGGATCGACCACATCCCGGGCGATTATGACAAGGGTCTTCTCAAAGGCGCTTTCCTCGTCATCGGGGCAACCGACGACCGTGTGGTCAACGAGCGCATCTTCCGCGATGCCCGCAAAGCGGGGGTGCTTGCCAACATCGTTGATGACCCGGAGCGCTGCGACTTCATCCTCCCGGCCCTGTGCCGGCAGGGGGACCTGGTCATCACCGTGGCCACGGGGGGCAAAAGCCCGGCCCTGGCGAAGAAGCTGCGAAAGGAGCTCGAGGAACGCTACGGGCCCGAGTACGAGACGCTGCTGAGGATCATGGGCGAGTTGCGCGGGAAGATCATCGACCGGGGGGAAGGATCCGACGAGAACCGGAAGGTCTTCGAGACCCTCGTGGATTCCGACATCCTGGAGCACATCCGCAAAGGGAAGTGGAAGAAGGTCGAGAAGATCGTGAAGGACATGACGGGCGTCGCAATCGACCTTTCCGCCATACGCAAAGAAGCCGCAAGCCAGGGCCGCGGGGCGGCAGTGAAAAAAGTGACAGCAGTGAAGGAAGTGAAAGAAGAGGGGAAATTGAGAGAAGGACGGACTGCAAGCCACAAGCCGGGGAAAACAGGGTCCAGGGTCAAGGGCCCAGGGTCAAGGGGCGGATGATGGATTGGAGCAACATGGATACAGTGTTCTTCAAGGCGGCACTGGTGGCCTACCTGGCGGCAACCGTGGGCTACCTTGTGTCGCTCGTGGTCAAGCGCGTCGTCCTTGCAAAGGCCGCCACGTGGATCCTCGGCCTTGCCGTGGCGCTCCACACGGTCCATTTCCTCTTTGTCTTCAACGAAAGAGGCGTCAACGTCGCCGTGAATCTCTTCGAGGCCATGTCCTTCTTTGCCTGGATCGTCGCGGGGGCCTATCTCGCCTTCCAGATCCGGACCAAGACGAGGGTCCTGGGGGCCATCGTGGCGCCCTTTGCCGTGCTCCTCATGATGCTCGCGTCGCTGAGCCTCGAGGGGACCCTGGCCATCCCCGACGCTCTGCAGGGCAAGCTCGTGCCCATCCACGTGACGCTCTCCATCATCGGTGAGGGTCTCTTTGCGCTCGCCTCGCTCGCCGGCATCATGTACTGCATCCAGGACCGCCAGATCCGGCAGCGTCGGATGGGGGCCCTGGCCCGATACCTCCCGTCGCTGGGGGATCTCGACAACATCAATCACGTGGGCCTGCTTTGGGGATTCCCGATCCTCACCCTGGGGCTCATCGTGGGTTCTCTCTGGGCCAGGACGGCCTGGGGCGGGAGCAATTGGGCTACGGACCCGAAGACGATCTGGTCCTTTGCCGCCTGGTGCTTCTACGCGTTTATTCTGCATCAGCGGCTTGCCATCGGCTGGAAGGGAAAGAAGATCGCCGTGCTGTCCATCGTCGCACTGGTGGTGCTGATTTCGGCCTTCATCGGCGTGAATTTCGTGAGCTCGGTGCATAAGTTTACGTAGGGCAGGGGAGCCTGAGGGGAAGTTAACTGTCAGCATGAACGTTATTCTTGTCGGCATGAACCATAAGACGGCGCCACTGGAGATCCGGGAGCGGCTCTCCTTTGCCTGCGGTGAAGGGGTGCGCCCCCTCGAGGAGATCCTCAGTGCGCCGGCCGTCAAGGAAGCCCTCTACCTGTCGACGTGCAACCGGGTGGAGGTCCTGGCCCGTGCAGAGGACATGGAAGAGGCCGTCGCCCGGGTGAAGGCCTTCATCCTGCGCCACGGCAACCTCGATGCGGCCGAACTGGAGAAGTGTCTTTACGTCTACTGCGGCAGCGACGCCGTGCGCCACCTCTTCCGGGTGACCTCGAGCCTCGATTCCATGGTCATGGGCGAGCCCCAGATCCTCGGGCAGATGAAGGAGGCCTACCGCGACTGCGTGGAGCAGAAGGCCTCGGGAATCATCCTCAACAAGCTTCTCCACCGCGCCTTCCGCGCGGCCAAGCGGGTGCGCACCGAGACGGCCATCGCCAACAACGCCGTGTCGGTGAGCTTTGCCGCAGTCGAGATGGCCAAGAAGGTCCTGGGGAGCCTCGATGGCAGAACCGTCCTCCTGGTGGGCGCAGGCGAGATGTCGGAGCTCGCCGCCCGGCACCTGATGGCAAACGGTGCGGGGAGGATCATCGTGGCAAACCGAACCTACGCACGGGCCGTGCAGGTTGCCGAGGAGTTCCAGGGAATCCCCGTGGGTTTGGACCTCCTGGAGGAAAAGCTCCGGGAGGCCGACATCGTCATCAGCTCCACGGGGGCTGCGGGCTACATGATCACGCCGGCCATGATCCAGGCGGCGCTCAGGCGGCGGAAGAACCGCCTTCTCTTTCTCATCGACATCGCCGTGCCTCGCGACGTGGACCCCGAGGTGGGCCGGATCGACAACGTCTACCTCTTCAACATCGACGATCTCCAGGGGGTGGTCGACGAGAACCTGCGCAACCGTCTCCGGGAGGCCGAGAAGGCCGAGGGCATCATCGGAGATGAGGTCCTGAAATTCGCCGAGTGGTACAACACCCTCGAGGTGGTTCCCACCATCGTGTCGCTCCGGGAAAAGGTGGAGTCCATCATGCGGGCCGAGATGGAGAAGTCGGGCTCGTGGCTGAAGGGCCTCAGCGAGGAGGACCGGAAGAACATCGAGATCCTGACCTCGCAGATCATCAACAAGATCCTCCACGACCCCGTCACGGGTCTCAAGGAGGAGAGCCAGTCAAACGGGGCCATGCCCTACGTGGCGGCCATCCGGAAACTCTTCCGGCTCGGCGGCGAGGGGGATGAGAGCGGATAAGTGCGTGCACGACGATAAAAGTCGATCCAGTCGTGTCATTCCCGCGAATGCGGGAATCCATATGAAGACTGGATTCCGGATCGATTCCGGAATGACAAAATAAGCAGAGTGATATTGGGAAAGGAGAACGAGCCATCGGCAGGGTACTGAAAGTCGGGACGCGGGGAAGCCAGCTGGCGCTCAAGCAGGCGGGGATCGTCATGGAGGAGCTGCGAAAGCGCCACAGCGGTCTCACCCTGGACGTCCACATCATCAAGACGACGGGCGACAGGATGCAGGACGTCTCTCTTGCCCAGATCGGCGGCAAGGGAGCCTTCGTGAAGGAACTCGAGGAGGCGCTCCTGGAGCGTCGCATCGACCTGGCCATCCACAGCATGAAGGACGTGCCGGCCCTGCTCCCGGAAGGCCTTGTGATCGCCGCCATGCTCGAGCGCGAAGACCCGCGGGATGTCCTCATCTCGAAGGGCAACTTCAAGCTGGAACGGATTCCCCCGAGGGCCCGGATCGGCACGGGGTCGCTGCGGCGGGGCTCTCAGCTGAAGAACATCTACATGGACGTGGAGATCGTTCCCATCCGGGGAAACCTGGACACGCGAATCAAGAAGATCGAGCGGGAAGACCTCGACGGGATCATCGTGGCGGCGGCGGGTCTCAAGCGGATGGGATGGCAGGACCGGGCGTCCCAGTACATCCCCGCGGAGATCATGACGCCGGCCGTCGGTCAGGGGGCCCTGGGGGTCGAAGTGCGCAAAGACGATGATGTGCGGGAGATCGTCTCCGTTCTCAATCACGAGAAGACCTTCACCGAGGTGAGCGCCGAGCGGGCCTTTCTGGCCGTCTTCGGCGCCGGCTGCCAGGTCCCCGTGGCGGCCTACGGGAAAATCGAGAAGGACTCGATCACCGTGACGGGCCTCGTGGCAAGCCTCGACGGCCGCATGCTCGTCAAGGACCGCGTCAGGGGGCCCGTTGCCGAGGCCGAGAAGATGGGCCGCATCCTGGGCGAGCAGATCCTGGCCGCCGGCGGCAGGCAGATTATCGACGAGGTTTACAGGCGGCTTTCGCACTAGGATCGAGGACTGAGGAACGAGGTCCGAGGACAAAAAAGAATCCTCGATCCTCGCGCCTCGAACCTCGTACCTGCAGCATACACGAAGCGATTGGCGATGCAAATGGAGTGATTGGGTGAGCAAGAAGGGAAAAGTATATATCGTAGGCGCAGGCCCCGGGGACCCGGGGCTCATCACGCTGCGCGGGATCCAGTGCCTCGAGCAGGCCGATGTCGTCGTCTACGACTACCTGGCCAACGAGGAATTCCTCGGCCGGGTCGGCAAGGACGCTCGCCTGATCTACGTGGGCAAGAAGGGCGGCGACCACACGCTCCCCCAGGGTGAGATCAACCAGATCCTTGTCGATGAGGCACTCAGGGGCCACACGGTGGCTCGCCTCAAGGGGGGCGACCCCTTCATCTTCGGTCGCGGGGGCGAGGAGGCCGAAGCCCTCCACGAGGCCGGGATTCCCTTCGAGGTGATCCCGGGGGTCACCTCGGCCATCGCGGTGCCCGCCTTTGCGGGGATCCCGCTGACGCATCGGGGCTACACGTCGACAGTGGCCTTCGTCACGGGCCACGAAGATCCCACGAAGGGAAAAAGCGACATCGACTGGGCGAAGCTCTCGGGGATCGGAACGCTCGTCTTCCTCATGGGGGTAAAGAACCTCGCCAGCATTGCCCGGAATCTCGTCGAGGGGGGGAAAAGCCCGGAAACCCCTGCAGCGCTCATCCGTTGGGGGACGACTCCCGACCAGGAGACGCTCACTGGCACCCTTGCCGACATTGCGGCGAAAGCGAAAAAACAGGGCTTCTCCCCGCCCTCCATTCTCGTCGTCGGCGAGGTCGTGTCGCTGCGGCCGAAGCTCGGCTGGTTCGAGACGAAGCCCCTGTTCGGAAAAGGCATTGTGATCACAAGGCCCGAGGAACAGGCCGGTGAGTTTGCGAAGCTGCTCTCCGCCGAGGGCGCCCGGGTGATCCTCTTCCCCACGATCCGGATTGTGCCGCCCGCAAGCTGGGAGCTTCTGGACAGGGCCCTGGACAACCTGGAATCCTATCGCTGGATCATCTTCACGAGCGCAAACGGCGTGAAGCATTTCTTCCGGCGGCTTCGAGAGACGGGAAGGGATGTGCGCGATCTCAAGGGGATCCGGATCTGCACCATCGGCCCTGCCACGGCTACTGCCGTCGAGGGCATGGGGATTCGGGTGGACATCGTCCCCGGCGAGTACATCTCGGAGGGTGTCGTCAGGGCCTTCCAGGACGTTGATCTCAAGGACAAGCGCGTCCTGCTTCCCCGTGCCGAGGAGGCAAGGGATGTCATCCCCGAGGGGCTCTCGAAGCGGGGCGCCTCCGTTGACGTGGTCACCGTGTACCGGACGGTGCGCTCGGAGAGCAGGAAAGAGTCTCTGCAGGCCCTGCTCGATGCCGGGAAGATTGACGTCATCACCTTTACAAGCCCCTCGACAGTGAATAACTTTAGAGAAATAATGGGCGGCGCGGCCCTGCCCGAAACGGTGCGCATCGCCTGCATCGGCCCCGTCACTGAGGCCGCGGCGCAGAAACAGGGTTTCACCGTACACATCTTCCAGGAAGCCTTCACGATTCCAGGAATGGTCAAGTCGCTCATAGAATACTTTTCAGGAAATAAGTCACAGAAAGCATAGCGTCCAATGATCGGAATTTCGAAACTATACTGTGGGGCCGTGGAGGCTGCCGACGTCCTGCGCTACGGGCGCCACTCGTCGAAGCTTCCCTCGCACCTGCTGCAGTTTTCTCAAGACAAACGGCCCGTCGTCGTCTGGAATGTCACTCGACGCTGCAACCTCAAGTGCATCCACTGCTATTCGAACTCGCAGAACATCCTCTACAGCGATGAACTCACGACGCAGGAAGGCAAGCGGCTCATCGACGATCTGGCCGCTTCCGGCTCGCCCGTCCTCCTTCTGTCAGGCGGCGAGCCCCTCATGCGGCAGGACCTGCCGGAACTTGCGCAGTACGCCGTCGACAAGGGGATGCGCGTCGTCATCTCCACGAACGGGACCCTCATCACGAAGAAGCTCGCAAAGGTCTTCAGCGACATCGGCCTTTCCTACATCGGGGTGAGCCTCGACGGCCTGAGGGAGGTGCACGACCGCTTCCGCGGCGTGAAGGGGGCCTTCGACAAGGCTCTCCGCGGCATCCGCAACGCCCGCGATGCCGGCATCAAGGTGGGCATCCGTTTCACCGTGAGCCGCAAGAACTGGCGCGAGATCCCCGGCATCTTCGACTTCATCGAGAAGGAAAACATCCCCCGCGTGTGCTTCTATCACCTGGTCTACTCGGGGCGCGGCTCGGCCCTCATCGAGGAGGACCTCACCCACGAGGAGACGAGGCAGCTCGTCGATCTCATCATGGACCGCACGAAGGATCTCTTCGACCGCGGGATCGAAAAGGAAGTTCTCACGGTGGACAATCACGCCGACGGGCCCTACGTCTATCTCCGGCTCCTGCGGGAAGACCCGAAGCGGGCCGCGGAGGTCCTGGAGCTTCTGAAGATGAACGAAGGGAACAGCTCGGGCCACGGGATCGGCTGTGTGAGCTGGGACGGCGCGGTCCATGCCGACCAGTTCTGGAGGATTCACACGTTCGGAAACGTCAAGGATCGCCCTTTCGGCGAGATATGGCTCGATACGGCAAACGAACTGCTTGCGAAGATGAAGGACAAGAAGCCGCACGTGAAAG
>Ga0208980_10002795_pt1 | contig 10587 bp, 7 predicted proteins | sample WetSurMetagenome_3_FD_187993 | JGI IMG/M metagenome (GOLD analysis project Ga0208980, IMG submission 187993) | Wetland microbial communities from Twitchell Island in the Sacramento Delta, sample from surface sediment Aug2011 Site A1 Bulk (version 2) | ecosystem: Environmental > Aquatic > Marine...
TTTTTGAATACGATAACATTAACTATAGAAGATACGGGTTAGGTGGAGAAATTATAGAGATATTAAATAAATATTGCTATGAAATTTCCATATATTCCAAATTAGAGCCTGGGGACATACTTATGTTTTCCAAAGGTAGATCTCAACATTTAGCAATATATACTGGTGAGTCAATTATACACGCAAATAATTCTGTAGGTAAAGTTACCGAACATATTTTAGATGATTATTGGATGGCAATGGTTTCTAGAGTATTTAGATATAGGGAGGATATTCAATTATGATGGGTGGAATTGGGCAAATGATATTTAGTACTTTATTTAATTTTTTATTAGTACTATTATTTGCTCCTAAACCAAAAGATACTATATCCTATGGCCCTAGAATGGATAATTTAAAACCTGCTATTAAAGATATTCAAGGACAGGTAATAAATCTTACATATGGAACTACTAGGGTATCTGGAACTGTTTTTTGGGCTTCTGATATTAGAGAAACAGTTCACAAAGAAGTTACTGAAATGTCTTCTAAAGGCGGCGGTAGTGATTATACACATACAGAAGTAACCTATACATATGACTGTGATCTCGCCGTTGGAATTTCAGAAGGTCCAGTAGTTGGTATTAGAAAAATATGGGCTAATAAAGAATTAATATATAATGTTGATGTCGTACCTAATAGATTATCTTGGTTAAAATTTATTTTATATACAGGTACAGAAGAACAAGCACCATCCCCAATATTACAATCATACAATGGATTTAATGTAACTCCAGCACATAGAGGGTTAGCATACATTGTATTTGACCATTTTCAGTTAGATCCGTTTGGAAGAAGAGTTCCACAATCTATTGAATTTGAGATAGTAGCAAAAGGTACTTTAAATGGTAATGCTTATAAATATCCTGAAGTAGATTATGTAAAATTTAATGACTATGGAAATAGAATTTCTGGATGGGAAAAAAGAAACTTGTTCTTTCCTATGTCTACTCAAGAAGTGGCTTTTCCATTAAATGGTTCGGGATATACACAATATGCAGTTTTAAATACAAGTACTAACCAAATTACTAAGCGAAGATTTGACTCTAGAGTAGGTATTAATACTGGAAGTATTTATTATAGCTCTGGTACATTTAAATATACATATGGGGATGAACCATACTTTGTATGGATGAAAGTTTCTTTCATGGGTGTTAATTTTAAACATGTGCCATGCTTATTATATGCAAGAGATATAGATATTGGTAATTTAAATAGTATAGCTGGAGTTCAAATATTTAATTTAATAAATGGTAGGCTTATTGCTAATATATCTTTGCCAGATTGTTTTCTAATAGGTTCGTTTAATCAAGGAGCAACTCTAGGCCCATATTATGGTAAATTATATGGTGTGCATTATTTTGATGGAACTAATAGTACATTTTGGCTGGATGAGTTTAGAGATAAAATAGCTGTTATAGAAACTAATCCTGAAAATATTGATGATTATGGCTTTTCTAAAGGTACTGTTAATACATTTTATTTGTATAATAAAGAATCTCCAACTAAATATTATAGAGCGTTAGAATCATTTGGTATAGGAGAATATGTATGTCACTTAGCAGGATTTCCAACTGTAGAAACTACCGGATGTGAAGTAGATGAGTTTGGTAATATTATATTTACTCCAGGGGGAGTTTTAGAAACACGTACTTATTCTTATGAAATATTAGATATTTATGCTCCACATCTTAGTGCTCATACTGATACTGCTTTTATAGACTATGAATATAATAATTTTAGTCAGGATGATTTTTTAGATAAAGATATTGCTTATGTTGTTAAAATACGAGTTACAGAAAGTATAAATACATCTTCTTGCGACGGTACATTTAATGATAGTATAGATGTAAATGTTAAAGAATATTGGTATCCAGCAGTTTTAGGTCCAACAAATAGATTATATGATGCTGATCCTCTTCCAGCTGAAGGACCTCCTCCAGCTGAGCAACATAAAAGTATGTTAGCTATTAGAAATCTTTTTGTTAATTATATAGTAGGGTGGCCAGAAGCCGATGTTAGTGGTTATGATTCCATTCATAAGTGGATAAGATTTAAAGATGGAAGAGAACTACTATGTATGTATAGTGATAAGCTAAATAAATATTTTATTTTAAGAAAAGGAAACTATGAAATAAATGAATATCCAAGAACAAGACAAGGATTTGAAGATGTTTTTGGCTTTGCACCAACATATGATGTTATTGCCGGAGGATTATATGACCTAGTATATAGAACATTTAGAAGATCATATGTAAAACCAGGTCAATTTTGGAAAGATCCAGAACAGGGAGCTCCATACAATATGGAGTATACTGATGAGTACTCAACTCTAATAACTGAGGATAGTGAGGGTTATTATGGTTGTAGTTGTAAGCCGTTTTTTATATTAAATTCAAGTAATGTATATATTCCACGTAATGCTTATTGGAGAAATGGAGATACAAAAATATTTTGGGCTTCTGGATCTAGTGTCTATTCTTATGATTTAATAAGTGATGTTGCACAAGTAGAATTTAGTACTTCAGTGAATATGACTGCATTAATGCCTTTTAGTGAGGATTATATTGCCGAATATATTTCAGCAGGAGATACATACGGTTGGGCAGCTAATGTTTATTATGTACAAAGAAATATTAATGCACAACCAGCTCTTTTAGGAGCAATAATTGAAGACTTATCTACAAAAGCAGGTATAGATTTATCTATTTTAGATATATCAGATACTGTATATTATACTGAAGTTTATGGGTATAACGTATCAGATGACATGAAGATATTAGATGGTTTAGAACCATTATTAATGCACTTCTTTATAGATGCTTTTGAAAGTGATTGGAAAATTAAATTTAGAGCTAGAAAAGAATTTCTAAATAATAATATAGAAGAAATACCATTGGATGAGCTAGGCTCTAAAAATTTAAATGAAGATTTTAATGAAAAATATAAGGTAATTGTAAGAGAAGATATACAATTACCACAAACAGTTAATTATTCATATATAGCAGCAGAAAATTCTTTTGTACAAGCTAATGTTATTGCAATAAGAAATATTGACTTTAATTTAGGAATAAAAACTTCTATAAAATGTCCTATAGCTTTATTAACTAATACAGCATATTCTAATGCTTTTAGAATATTATTTGATATATGGAGGTCAACTAAAGAGTTTGAATTTAGGTTACCTAGAAAATATGCATTTTTAGAACCTGGTGATGTTATTAAGTTACCTATAGTAAGTGATACTAATGAATATGCTATAGTTAAAATATTTGAAATAACTGGTGACTCAAAAGCCTTTTTAGAGGTTAAAGGTGTTGAGGAAGATGCTAGAGATTTAGACGGATTAATTATTGATGGTGCATTTGAAAAGGAAATAAACACTTTAGTGCCACTAACTCCATCTTTTGGAACATATTATGATATAAAACCATTATATAATAAATTCTATATAAAAGATTATACTACTCCTGGATTATATTATTCTATATATGGTAGTTCTCCATATTGGCGTGGTGGTGGAATATATGCGTCTTATGATAATATATCATATTTCAATGTAGATTCTTTTGGACCATCACAAGCTCCTACCGGTATAGTAAGCAGTGTAACTAATTATATTATTAATCCAGCATATATAGATTATATTAACACAATAACAATTCAACTAACTAGCTCTTCTGATTTTTATAATGTATCAGATGATGATTTTTGGTATAAAGAAGGAAATTTAATAGCTATAAAGTCTTATACTACTGGTCATGTTGAATTATTACAATATAAAAATATATCTAGAAATGTAGATAATCCAAAATTAATAACTTTATCTACGTTAGTTAGAGGTTTGTATGATTCATATAATGCATCTATATCATTTACATATGATGACACAGTAACTTTATTACCAACAGGTACTAAAAAGTTAGAATTAGATACATCTAAATATAATGAAACAGTTTATTATAAGTTAGTTTCATATAATCAAAGTACAGATTCTGTAATGGGAATTCCACTTAAATATAAACTAAATTGGTATAAACCTTATAGATCTAGTTCTTTTACTGCCTCTGTTAGTGGCTCAGATATAGTACTAACTTGGGTTCCTAGGGAAAGAAATAAGCCAGCATATTTATTATTTACTCCAGAAGTAATTGATGCACAAGAATATAAAATTAATATTTATAATAGTATTACAAATACTTTATTGAGAACATATACTGCTATACTTAGTAATACTAAAACGTATACTGCTGCGGATATGACTACTGATGGTGTAACAACCTCGTCAATATTAAAATTTGAATTAATAAGAAAGGCACCATTTTTAGAATATAATCATGATGTTTCTAATACCTGCTATATAAATAATACAAATTTACCATTAGTATATGAGGCATTAACTAATAATAATTTAGTTTATTATATAGACTTTGAAAAGCAGACTAATCTAGTTATTAATCCTTCAAATAATGAAGCTGGTGCTACATTAACATATAATAATTACAATGGTCTTGGCTACCCAACTCCTAAAAATCCACTATTTTCAACAACTTCTTGTGGTTTCAAATGGAATGATAGTTCTAGGTTAATAAACTTTCCAGCATGGTCTACTTTTTCTATAGTATTTTGGATAAAATTAGATAATTTTACTATTGGTGGAGCATCTAGTGATTGCTTTACTATACTAAAAACTGATGAATTAACTACTGGAGTTGAAGTAAAAACATATAGTGCTAGCACTAGTCTTCAATTAGGTATTGATATTGAAGGATTTAATACCTATTCTGCAAAAAATCTATCTAATGGTGTTTGGTACTTTTTCTATACATCTTACAGGTATGTTAGTGGAAGACCAATAGCAACTTATTGTAAATCTTTAGATGGTACATATTTATATACATATGCTGCTAATTCAAATACATATTTTAATCATAACTTAGGTGGATCATCAACATGTTTTTACAATTATCCAACTAGTAATTATAAGACTAGAGAAATAACCATGCAAGATTTTGCTGTTTTTGCAGCAGATTTATATTATCAAAGTGGTAGTAATTGGGATATAGTAAATAAATTATATGAGGCAGGGAAGACAAAATGGCAACAACAGTAAATCTAGCTTTTTTACTATTAGAAGCAAATCAATATAACCCAGAAACAGTTATTAATAATAATTATAAGTTATTAGATTGTTTAGTACACTTAGCAGTAGAGTCAGACTCTATTACTACTCCTCCAGCAGCATCTGATGGACAGTCTTGGATAGTCCCTAGTGGTGCTACTGGAGTATGGGCTGGAAAATCCGGTAATATAGCATACTATTACAATGGATGGAATTATATTGTACCAAGTATAGGTTATTGGGCATATATAAAATCTGTAAATCAACATAGAGTTTGGACTGGTGCAATATGGACTACTCCTACTATTGGAACAGAATTTTTAGATTCTACTTTTAGAATAACAAATGCCGCTGCACCAACAGCGAAAGTTTCTATAGATGCAGGAAATGTAACTGCTGGTACAGTTGTAAATATTGAAGCACCTAATTCAGACTATATTTTATGTAAACAAAAACTAAATGCTACTACTAATCCATCATCTAGTGATGATTCTGGAGATGGTTATAGTGTAGGATCTATGTGGATAGACATTACTAATGATCATGTATATATTTGTGTAGATACTACAGTAGGAGCAGCTGTTTGGAAACAAATAGACTAAATAAAAAAGCCCGCATAGCAAAAACTATGCGGGCTTTTTTGTTACTTAACTGGACATACACCAGATGCACACTCATCGTTTTCAATCTCTAATGAGGAATCTGTATTTGACCAATCTATTACCTTTAATGTATTTAAATACTCGTGGTATTTATCTTTATTAACATACTCTTGTGGTAAGTAATTAAATCCTAAATCCTTTGCACTAACAGTTGGATCATTTCTAAATAAGAAACTTACACCAACATATACATCCCAGTTGTTTAATAACCAGTTAACTATGTCCTCTTTTTCATCTGGAGAATAGTAGATTGTGTTGGATACGTTTTGATCACAGTAATTTACCTGTACTTTTTTGTATCTTTCTAACTGTGATATAGCAGACTCTTCATTTACTTCAAGTAATTCTGTAGAGCCATCTTTTCTATGAACTGTTTTATAGCTAAATGGTATATTATTATACTCTACTGGTAAACAAGCTAATGTATTATCACTATTTGCTGGATTAGTAATAAGTTTATAGTTAGCTTCTTTAAGTTTATCTAGTATTGGATCATGATTGCTAAAGTTTACCCAGTTAAATAAGTATCTTCCACCAGGCCTATGTATACCTTCTGTGGTATCCATTATCTTGGATAGCGTACCACTTGGCTTTACAGTAGTAACATTCTTAGGATGCTCTAGTCCTAATTCTTTAGCCATGTTTCTAGCTGAGCAAACTATAGAGTATTTCAAGCTTCTCCAGTCGTATGAAGTCATATCATCTCTTTGAGCTATGCCTGTTACTCCAACACCACAAAGCCTTAAGAACTCATTATTTTTATGCCATGATTCTTGTAGTATTCCATCTCTAAAGTCTACAACAGTTTGCCTATAATTAGCTCTAGCTATTAATATAGCGGCTCTATATAATCCAGAAGAGTCACCTATAAATTTCGCAACATCTATTTCTGATAGATTGCAGAATGATTTATTAGCTAAAAGTATTTCTCCGCATGGATTAGTTCCTTTAAACCAAGGTGCTCTCATTAGAGCCGTTTGTCCATTATAAAAACCAGGCTCAGATCCGCCTGCTTCTATCATCATGTCAAATACTTTAGTTAGTTCTTCTTTGCTAGGTTTAGTATAAAATACTAATGAGTTATTAGATTGTTGTCTATGTTTAAATCCATCCTCAAAACAACGCTCTTTAAACTTAGCAAACTCATACCATTCATCACTACCATACTCAACTAGCATAATTTCAGCACTTCGCCGTGATGATAGCACTGTGCCTAGCCAGTTTAATATTTCAACTATATCTGTTTTGTGTAATAGACTTCCAGCTCTTTTATTTAGTATATTACATATAGCTGGATATGCTGTAGATATAGGTCCATCACCAGATGAAATCCATCCATATCCTTTTAACCTTTGTCCACCTGGCCTAATTTGGCTAAAGTCTAATACTAAAGTATCAGCTTTATAGTTACCCGCAAGTAATTTTCCAATACTCTTTGCCCAAGCTTCGGCGCTATCACCAACTGATATAGTCCAAACTCCATCTATAAAGCTTTCTTCATTATGCTCCCTTCCTTTATCAGTTCTGGTAGATCTTATGATCTCTATATTAGGTATTGGTTTTCTAAATCCAGTTAATGTTCCAACTTCAGGAGTAGCTCCTACTCCACATCCTTGCAATAATAACCAGAATGCATCAACTACATCATATATTGTTTCAATATTTACGTGAGAGCAGTTAAATTGACTAGACTCTCTACGCTTAGATATACTTGTACCTCCAAGCCATAGTGTTCTACCACTTGGTAAAACCTTTCTATCCAGCATTAACATTCTTAACTCTTCTAATTCCATTTCTTGATCTTCTGATAACTCAACCCACTCAATCATATCCTCAGATATATCATGTAGTGGCATACCAGGGAGTTCCATATGTGTTAATGCTCTTTCCCACAACCATCTTTGGTGGTTTATAACTCTATCTATTGTTTGTTCCCAAGTCTCAAATGTGCCTGGATTATCATCAAATTCTCTATTATATGTTCTTCTAGTTATAATTTCCGCTCTAGCACTAGGCATTCTATTCTCCATTCCAAGGCTCTGGTTTTTCTAACCATACTTGTATAAAGTTCCATGATTTTTTATAAGTATTGTGTGGTAAAATACAATCAGTACAGTCTTTTCTTTTAATACCATTCTTATCAATAAATATTTTGTAAGGACCAGGACAATTTAAGTATTGTAGTGGGCAATAGCAAAATAAACAATTAAATTCATTTTTAGTAAAATCTGACATATCATGGCATGGATAAAATTCACATGACCAGTTTGTATATCCTTTAAAAAATGATGTTCTAACAGTGTCTTTAGGTTCAGGCATTTTCCAAACATTCCATAAATTAATAGGAGGTAAATGTAACTCTGGCCAATTAATTTGAACCTGTGTGACCAAATCCTCCTTCTCCTCTAATTGTATCATCTAAAGTATTTACTAAGTTTAACGTTGGTAACAATACTGGAACAAAAATAAGTTGGGCAACTCTATCATACTTATTAATAGGTATTGGTGACTTACTATTGTTTGTTACCATTAATATAATTTCACCTCTATAATCTGAATCAATAATTCCAACTGTATTTCTTAAAGTAAATCCTTTGCTCCCTAATCCACTTCTAGGTACAATCATTCCCATATATCCTGGTGGTATTGCTACTTTAACTCCAGTATATATTTGTTTAAATTCATATGGGTATATATCGAAAAAATCCATATTAGACCTTAAATCAAAACCAGCATCTGTATCATGCTTTTTATAAGGTATACAATTATCATTATCAACAGTAAAATTTACAATCATATATATTCTTCCGTAATACTATCTATAATCTTTATGTTTTCACTTCCAATAGCGTCATCACAAAAAGTTAATAGATCCATAAGTTTATAGTTTACTAGTAGTTGTTCTTTAAAATCATTTAAATTTTGTACATACTTATATGGTTTATCTAGAGGTATGGAATCATATATATCTAAGGCTGATGGACCAAACTCTTTTAATATGGTATATGCTCTTTTTTCTCCTATACCATCAACTCCAGGTACATTATCACCTTTATCTCCCATAAGAGCTTTAATACTTATATATTCTTTTCTTTCATATAAATAATGGTCATACCAATTATCGTTTGTTACTTCTTTTCTAGTTCTATATGAGAATCTAGATACATTTTCATCTATTAGTAAATCCCAGTCTTTATCAGAGCTTATAAGCCATACATGATTAAATTTACTTTTTAATTTTTTAGTTAAATATGCAGCTATATCATCTGCTTCCACACCTTTAAATAATAGAGTGCTATATCCTTTAGTCTGTAATAAAGCTAATGATTTTTGAAATTCTACTAAGTATTCCTGAAACTCATTAGCTTCTTCCTCTGTTTGTTTAGCTTTTAATTCTTCTCTATTTGCTTTATATTTTGGATATATATTCTTTCTATAATACGAGCCACCATCACCTAATATAAAAACTTTAGAAGCATCATAGGACTTTTGTAATGACCTAATTAAATTAAAGTATTCTACACTAAATTCTTTTTTATTAGCATGTTTAAATCTAAATGCTAAATTAAGTCCATCTACTATCATTAAGTTTGAGCCATCTGTTGTCTCATTTGACATGTTGGAAAAAGCTTTTCCCATTAATCACCTATAAAATTTGGCTTTTCTTTTTCTAACCATTCTTCCAATTTCGCTATATAAAATATATGAGTATTATTGTACTTAAAATATTTCAATAGTTGAGATGGCTTAGGTTCTAAAAAAGCTACAAAAAATTTACTTCTATCAAATTTAAATATTAGTAATGGCTTTTTAGATATTTGATCAGCTTGTCTTACTGCTTGTTCCCACCATGTTACTATTTGTGGTTGTTTATCAGTTAGCATTTTAGAGTTTATATGATCCTCTTTATAATGTTTAACTTCTACAGCATATATATTTGGCTTCTCTGGTATATATAAATCACCTTTTAGTTTATGTCGTGGGTTTAATGCACCGGAACTGGGAACTCTTTCCCATCCTAAATTTGTATGTTTCATTAGAATTCCTTTAGCAGCAACTTCTGCTCTAGCTCCTTTTTCTCTACTATCAACCATTATCTATCCTACTAATATCATCTTCTTTTATTATTGTTATTTTATCTAAAAGAGGATGTGTGAATTCATGAGATACTAGAAAAGTATTTAATTCTGTTTCACTTAATAATATTTCTATTAGTTTATCTTTACCAAAATTATCTAGTACTCCCATTATTTCATCTAAAAATAATATGTTTATTTTTGTTTTTGATAAATGAGACATTAATTTTCGTATGGCTAACAATGTTGCAGTATTAACTCTGGATAATTCACCAGATGATAAACTATCTATTTCAACAATGTTATTATTGTCTTCTATATTAATGTTCAATTTATCGTCTTTTAAACTAAATATAATTTGAAACTTACCATCAGTAAGCTCAATTAAATATGTATTTATTTCTTTTTCTAAATCTTTGACTAGGAATTCAATTTTATAATTTACTAACCCAGTTGTACTAAAGCTTTGACGTAATATATCTAAATATACTAATTCATCACTTAAGCTTTTCAAGTTATACTCTTGTGAAGATAACTGAACTTTATATTCCTCTAATTGTTGTTTTACTAAACCAACTCTAATATTATACTCAGTAATTTTATTATTTTCGTTCTCTATTCTATCAATTTCTGTTTTAATATTTGCTACTTCTTTACTTAACTTTTGTATAGTATTTTTTAATTCTGA
>Ga0208980_10002796_pt1 | contig 10587 bp, 8 predicted proteins | sample WetSurMetagenome_3_FD_187993 | JGI IMG/M metagenome (GOLD analysis project Ga0208980, IMG submission 187993) | Wetland microbial communities from Twitchell Island in the Sacramento Delta, sample from surface sediment Aug2011 Site A1 Bulk (version 2) | ecosystem: Environmental > Aquatic > Marine...
CACGGAGTGGATTAAAAAGTTCCTGTTTGCAAAGACCGCCCCGTTAGTGACCCCCTCGCACTTCCGGGAATTTCCCGAACCTACGGGGAAAACCTGCCAGCATGCCCTCTTCTGTATGATGGCATGCCCGGCGCCCGGAGCGATCGAGGTTGTGCACGCAGGGGACGGCTGGATGCCGCGGATCCACAAAGGGCACTGTATCCGTTGCGGGCTCTGCGTTGAAGCATGCCCGAACGGGGTGCTGAAAAGCGGGAGGATCCTTGAAACCATGGAGCGAGAAGGGACGTCGCTCCTGTTCTCATTCCGCATCGCCATCGATCTGGAACTGTGTACGGGCTGCGGGAACTGCTGCACAGCCTGCCCGGTCAACAAGGGAATTGACGCACAGATGGGTGCAGGCGGGCATTCCTCGAATGATGAAGTGATCATGCGGGTACAAAAAGGCGATATTGTGGTGATCCACGAGGATAAATGCACGGGCTGCAAGACCTGTGAAGTCAGTTGTCCGACCGGTGCCATCCGGATTGCCCGGATCCTTGAAGGATACCAGCAGCCCGTGCAGGAGGGATTGCAGTGAAGTGCATCCTCAACACCGGGCGTACCGTCCCGCAGGGAACGGCTGTCGAACACAAGGGATCGGATGCGTACCGTGCCGTGGCTTCTGCCTGTTTCCTCAATCCCGTGGACATGATGGTGCTGGGAATCGAGGATGGAGCACGGATCAGGATTTCTACCCCTACCGGTTATGTCGTACTGAGTGCCCGTTCTGCGGAAGGAGTAACCCGGGGAGAGGTTTTTGTGACGATTGGTCCCTATGCCAACCACATCATCTCATCAGAAACCCATGGCACCGGTATGCCTGATTTTAAAAGCCAGACCGTTGATGTGGAAACGACCGAAGAACCGATACGAAGTGTCGGCGAACTCATGGAAGAGATCGGGGGACTGCGCTATGATCGTAAGTGATGTTGTCTGCCCGTTCTGCGGTTGTCTGTGCGATGACCTCGAACTTGAAGTGGAGGGAGATCGGGTCGTGCGGGTGCAGAATGGCTGCTCCCTTGCCGAGGCAACGTTCATGCACGATACCCGGTTACCAGCCCCGATACGGCGCACTGAAAGCGGCTGGGAAGATATCTCCTATGAAGAAGCGATCAAAGAGACTGCCGATATCCTAAAAGAAGCAGACCGGCCGCTACTGTACGGATGGAGCAGTACGCACGGCGAGGCACAAAGTGTGGGTGTGCATATTGCCGAGCTGATCGGGGCGGTCATAGATAATACGAGTACCGTGTGCCACGGACCTTCCATCCTTGCAATCCAGGAAGTTGGCCACCCCGGATGCACTCTCGGGCAGGTAAAAAACCGGGCTGATGTGATCATTTACTGGGGATGCAACCCGATCGAGGCGCATCCCCGCCATATGAGCAGGTATACTACCTACGCCACGGGCTTTTTTGTACCGGATGCACAACGGGAACGCACCGTGATTGTCGTTGATACCCGCAGGAATGACACCGCGGGAATTGCCGATGAATTCCTGCAGGTTGAACCCGGAGGTGATTACGCCGTTCTTTCCGCCCTCCGGGCAATCGTGAGGGGGAAAGATTCGGTCATCCCCAAAAAAGTTGCCGGTATTGCAAAAGAGCAACTGATCCGTGTCGCAGAGTTGTGCAAAAACGCAAAGTTCGGGGCGATATTCTTTGGTCTCGGGCTGACCATGAGCCGGGGAAAATACAAGAACATCAGAAATGCCATTGAGCTTACCGATGAACTCAACCGGCATACGAAATTTGTTATATCACCGATGAGAGGGCACGGAAATGTCTATGGTTCCAATGAAGTTTTTACCTGGATGACCGGGTATCCCTTTGCTGTGGATTTTGCCCGGGGTATTGCGTTTTATAACCCAGGTGAGACAACTGCCGTAGATATCCTGCGGCGGGAAGAATGCGACGCCGCACTTATCGTGGCAAGCGATCCGGGTGCCAACTTCCCCCGGGACGCTGCTGCCCATCTTGCAAAGATCCCGACCGTAGTAATTGATCCACACGTGAATGCCACGACTGCACTCTCCCATATCCATATTCCCTGCACAGCTGCAGGTATCGACGCCGCGGGAACCGCATACCGGATGGACGGGGTGCCCATACGGCTGAAAAAAGTGATCGAACGCGGGTATCATGATGACGCAGAAATCTTAAAAAAGATCTATGATCGTTTAAACGGGGGGATGGGACCATGACTGAGCTCTGGGTGAAAAATGCCTGTGTCATTGATCCGATCCGGGGTATCAACGGCGAAATCATTGATATCGCGATCCGTGACGGACGGATTGTGGAATCTGTTTCCGATCGGGCAGAGGTGATTGATGCCCAACGATGCCTCACGTTACCTGGCGGTATTGACTCACATACCCACGTCTGCGGCACAAAGGTGAATTTCGGGCGGTACATGAGTCCTGAGGATATGCGGGCTGGCAGGACGCGGCGGCATGGAAAGATGCATGTTACGAGCGGGTACTACGTCCCCACCACGTTCGGGAACAGTTACCGGTACAGTGCCATGGGCTATACGACCCTGCTCGAAGGTGCGATGGCACCGCTTGAAGCCCGGCACACCCATGAAGAATTCACGGCGACTCCTCACCAGGACATGATGGCAAACACCCTCTTTGACGGCAACTGGGCAGTCATGGACGCGGTGCGGGAGAAGAACATCAAAAAGGCAGCTGCTGTCGTCGGCTGGACTTTGAACGCAGTAAAAGGCTACGGGATCAAACTGACCAACCCTGGTGGAACTGAAGCCTGGGGGTGGGGCGAGGACCTGACCAGCATCCATGAAATGGTTCCGCATTTTGAGGTGACACCTGCCGAGATCATTAGCACTATGATACGGGCAAACGAGCTCCTCCGGCTCCCTCATTCGGTGCACCTGCACTGCAACAACCTGGGAAAGCCCGGGAATTACCAGACCACCCTCGATACGTTCGAGCTCGTGCCTGATTTGAACCCCCATCGCCAGACCCTGTATGCCACCCATGTGCAGTTCCACGCATACGGTGGCGGGACATGGCGCAACATCTGTTCAAAGGCAGAAGAGATTACTCGTTCAATCAACAGCAAACCCCAGATCGTCATGGACATGGGCCAGATCATGTTCTGCCGGACCATGACCATGACAGCTGACGGACCGATGGAGTTTAATCTGCACTGCCTCCACCATAACAAGTGGAGCAACCATGACGTGGAGCTGGAAACAGGGTCTGGGATCATCCCTGTAACTTATTCCAAGAAGAGTGCGGTTAACTGCATAATGTGGGCAATCGGACTTGAACTGGCACTTCTCACAAAAAATCCCTGGCAGTGTCTGCTCGAAACGGATAACCCCAATGGTGCACCGTTCGTGAAGTACCCTGAAGTGATCGGGCTCCTGATGAGCAAGCGGTACCGGGATGAGGAATGTGCCACGCTCCACGCTGATACTGAGAAGAGAACCTCGCTGTGTGCTCTTGAGCGTGAGATGGACTGGCATGATATTGCCGTTATGACACGGGCAGGGCAGGCAAAGGCACTGGGTATCATCAACCAGGGCAAAGGACACCTGGGAATTGGTGCGGAAGCCGATATTGCGATCTACCCTATCCGGACTGATACCGTAGACCCTGCCCGGGAATATCGCAAAGTAGTGGAAGGATTCCAGAAGACCCGGTACACGATCAAGCGGGGACGCGTGGTATCGCGGCATGGGGAGATCGTTGTTGATGGTGCAAATGCCACGTTCTGGGCAAATGCAAAAATTCCCGAAGATCTCCGTGTTGATAACGATCCTGAATTTATCCGGAGGTTCCAGGAGTTTTACACGGTAAGAATGAGCAATTACCCGGTACAGGACCTGTACCTCCCCCGCGGGCGCCGGGTAGATACGGAGGCATTCACATGAGAGTGATCCTTGAGAGCAAGGTGCGTAAAAAGCCCACCCTCCCCATAGAAGCAGAAGCGATCATTCCCCGCAATTTCCTCAAAGGCACGGATCTTCTGGTTTACGAGGGTAATAAGGAACGCACGCTCTCTGAACTCTTTTGGATCTTTGTTGAAGGTACTGCTGTCTCACCAGAAAATATCGAGGTTGTTCTCAAAGGTGACACATCACGAATCAAGCGGGTAGGAGAATACATGGATACCGGCAGTATCCTGATCAGCGGGGATATCGGAATGCATTGCGGGAATTTTATGAGCGGTGGTTCGATCGAGATCCTTGGAAATGCAGATGCCTGGCTCGGTCGCGAGATGCGGGGTGGGACGATCCTTTGCCGGGGCAACGCCGGGCATTATTGCGCTACCGGTTACCGTGGTGAGAAAAAAGGCATGCAGGGTGGGAGTGTGGAGGTGTTTGGCAATGCGGGTGATTTCTGTGCTGAATACCTTGCAGGTGGAAGGGTGCACATCCATGGAGGTGCCGGTGATTTCCCTGGTGTGGAGATGCGTGGCGGAGAGCTGATTATTGAAGGTGAAGCCACCCGTCCCTGTGCTAACATGAAGGATGGTTCATGCGTGATTCTTGGCATTGTTCATGACCTGCTTCCCACGTTTGAAAAGATTGATCGAAGGGTGCTTCCAGAATGGAAGATCACCGCAGATGTGTACAGAGGTGACGTTGCTAACCGGGGGAAAGGTACACTGATGCTCAAAAATTCAGGCGCAAAATAAAAAAAATGATATCCCCTTTGTTTCGCGTTTTGTGTTTGTAACGATACCTGATTCATGAAAAGGCAGCTGTTGATAGTATAGGTACATTTATTGTATCTGCTTTACTATGAACCGGTAATCAAGGTGAATAGACCGTGAAGGTGATTATTGAACGTGAGACATGCGTGAGCTGTGGTTCGTGCTGGGAAACTTGTCCTACAGTATTTGAACAGGATCCGGATGATTCCTTCAGCCGGATCATTGACAAATACCGGATTAATGGCAATATTGCTGAGGGAACACTTACCGAAGATCTTATTCCCTGTGCTCAGGAAGCTTTAGATCTCTGCCCGGTGCAAATAATCAGAATTCAAGAGTAACCTAAAGTGATTTGATGAGGTGCTATTCGTGGTACCCGCTGAATCGCTTCCCGAAATTATCGAATCACTCAAATGGCGGACACTGCGCTGGGATTAAAACCCGGTTTGAAGTGAAAACAAACCCTCTTCGATATTTTTTCCGGATTTTCAGGCTTTCCTGATATTTTATTATGAGGGGATAACCTGGCAGCACGCCATAAAAATCCATTCCGCTGTTTTATCAACCCTGATAAATAAAAAAAATCAGAGAATTTTTACTCCGGCTGTCGGGCCGGGTTTGCACTCAAAGATCTCGGTTATCTTTACGATAACGAGCGAGCGAGCCGGGAGAGCTGGGTTCTTCTCATTGATCTTTGCCTTCATTTCATCGTATTCCCTGCCGCTGGCTTTGATGTCCGCCACGCCTTTGACCTGGTAACAGCCTTTGATCTCCGGTCCCCAGATAAAGAAGGCGATCCTGGGATTTACCCTCAAGTTGGAGAGCGTCTTGTTCATGAAATTGTCCACAAACCAGACGGTATCATCACTTATGAGCCATGCTATTCCCAAGGGGATTACATTTGGAGCCCCATCTTTTGTTGCAGTGGCAACCGGGAACACCTTCATTTTCCCGAATGCTTCCTTCATCTCTGCGGTTAACTTCACCATGGTACCTTCACCAATGTTGATTCATAACTCCCTTTGTATATATTTTAGTATGGATAATGCGGCACCTCAATTGCTTTACCTGGTACGGGTTACCGGGGGTGAAAATGTATCAACAGATAATTATCCCCCGATCGTTTCTCTTATCTCCTGAAACACGCAATCAATGTGTGTGTTACCTGAACCGCCGGTAAAAAAGATCCTTTACTGGTGTGAGACCTGCAATGTCCCGTTGATTGCAAAGAGCTGTGCGTGTGGCAAAGAGGGGAAAAAGATCGAGCTCCTCCAGCCCTATGATGTACGCCCTGCGCTTGCAGCGGATGCGGATCTTATTAAAAAACTCATACATGAGCGTTTTGGTGCGGTCCCGCTCGCAAAAATTCTTCTCCTGAACAAAACCGGCGGTGTTGATCGTGCAGATCTTGTTATCATGCACGGAGAACGGTTTGGCTGGCTCACGTTCGATCCGGTTTCGAGAATGTTCAGTTTCGATATCGCGCCGGAAGCACTCCCGTATATCCTGTCCTTTGTGAAGGAGGGAATCGTAGATCTCGATCTCCAGACCGATGCCAGAAAAGAGCATGGACGGATCGGTGGCAAAAGGATCCCCCTCAAAATCCCGGCACCGGAAGGCACGGTGATTGTGAAATATAAAAACCGGTTCGGGACCGGCATGGTCAAGGATGGCTCGGTCAAAGTCAAAGAGCTCATTACTGTCGTTCCCCGCACACCGCCAAATCCAGGCTGGGATGTGGCAATTGAAAAGAACCGGTACCACTTAAAAAATCTGGAACGGAACGCGATCCGTAGCATCAAACACCATATCAATGACCGTCCGACCGCAAATGTTTCGTTCTCGGGTGGCAAGGACAGCACTGCAATCCTCCATCTGGCGCGGAAAGCCGGGGTGACAAAAGCATTCTTTATTGACACCGGTATCGAATTTCCCGAAACGGTAGAGTTCGTGCGATCCCAGGGAGTCGAGGTCATCCAGAAAGCAGGAGACTTCTGGCAGGCAGTGGAAAAGGCAGGACCTCCGGGAAAGGATAACCGCTGGTGTTGCAAACTTCTGAAACTGCACCCGCTCAAGCTCTACCTTGCCGGGGTCGGACCTTGCGTTACAATACAGGGAAACCGTTGGTATGAATCCTGGAACCGTGCTGACCTTGATGAAACAAGCCAGAATCCTGCCAACCCCCTCCAGCTGAACATCTCTCCGATAAGGAACTGGCGGGCACTTGAAGTATTCCTCTACTTATGGTGGCAGAAAGCGGAAATTAACCCGCTTTACGATAAAGGGCTCGAACGCATCGGTTGTTACCTTTGCCCCGCGATGCTTGAAAGCGAGTATGAGGAACTCCGGATCATCCATCCTGAGTACGCGAGGCGCTGGGATACATTCCTCGAAACATGGGCTGATAAAAAAGGTCTTCCTGAGGCATTTTGTACATGGGGGCTCTGGCGCTGGCGCGCATTGCCCCCGAAAATGAGGGGATTGTGCAAATCGAAGGGGATTAATGTCAATGACGATTACACACTGCAGACTGTCCCCGTGAGAAAGAAGGATACTGTTGATACGAAGGAAGGAACAACCATGGAAACAACAATGGAAAAACAGGCTGGTGCGGGATTTGCAGTTAACGAGATCCGCAAGGATTTCCCGATTCTCGGCGATATCATTTATCTCGATAACGCAGCAACGAGCTTTTCTCCAGAGCCTGTTATTGAAGCGATGGTTGAATTCGAACACCATTACCGGGCAAATGTGGGACGGGGAGTTCACCGTTTTACCCAGATTTCCTCACAGCGTTACTGGCACGCCCATGACAAAGTATCGCAGTTTATTGGAAGTGAAGATGGTGTCACGGTTTTTACCAAAAATACCACTGAAGCAATCAATATGGTTGCACAGGGGCTTGTCTGGAAAACCGGGGACCGTGTGATCACCACAATTCTCGAACATCACTCAAACCTGCTGCCGTGGAGAAATCTCACCAGACAGGGTGTAGACCTCGATGTCATCGGTATAAACGCTGACTACTCGCTTGATCTTGATGCACTGAAACGAGTGATCACACCCGCCACCCGGCTCATCACGATTAGTCATGCATCGAATGTTATCGGAGTCGTTACTCCTGTTTCAGAGATTGCAGAGATCTGCCGCGAAAACGATATCCTCCTTCTGGTTGATGGCGCCCAGTCAGTACCTCACATGCCGGTAAATGTGGCTCGTCTGGGCTGTGACTTTTTTGCCTTTTCGGGTCACAAGATGCTCGGGCCTACCGGAACAGGAGTACTCTGGATGAAGGAACCTGTGCTTGAGCCTTCGATATTCGGCGGCGGGATGGTAGAGACAGTAACCGCCACAGGTTTCAAAACCGCAGAAGGTTACCAGAAATACGAAGCTGGCACCCCCAATATAGCCGGGGGGATCGGTCTAGGCGTTGCTGCTGAATATCTTCAGATGATTGGCATGGAAAAGATCCGGCACTATGAAGAAGAGCTTACACATCGGTTGATTGACGGCCTTGCACAGATCAAACACGTTCATGTTTATGCTCCCTCTCACCCAGTCCCCCGAATCGGTGTTGTCTCATTCACTGTTGACGGCATGCATCCGCATGAAGTTGCCCAGCAGCTTGATGAAACTGCTGATATCATGGTGCGATCCGGACATCACTGCTGCCAGCCGCTTACCGACTATCTCAAACTACCTGAAGGTACGGTGCGGGCGAGCCTTGCACTTTATAACACTAATCATGAAATTGATATGCTCCTTGCGACGCTGGAAGAACTTACACGATGACAATATCATAACGGCAAACCCACGTTACAGATTTTTGTCCTTTGCAGCCGGCGCGGGCATGATTTAATAAGCGCCTGTCTAAACTACTCTTTGACTTCCTGTTCAAAGATATCAGGATTTTTTTTAAGAACGGAGAAACCCAATGAAAAGAACAAAAATCTCGGAGGTATTCGCCCGTTTGCGGGAGAAGCGTCCGCTCGTCCACCATATCACCAATTATGTCACGGTCAATGATTGTGCCAATATCACGATCTCTGTCGGTGCTGCGCCAGTTATGGCGGATGCTCCTGAGGAGGTTTGCGAGATGGTCACCTTCGCCGGTGCACTTGTCCTTAATATCGGTACGCTTAACAAAGGACAGATAGAATCCATGCTGCTTGCCGGAGGGATGGCAAACGACAGGCGGATCCCGATCATTCTTGATCCTGTAGGGGCCGGTGCGACCCGGTTCAGGACCGAAAGTGCACAGAGGCTACTTGATGAACTGAAGATAACGACTCTCAAGGGCAACGCCGGCGAGATAGGGATTCTTGCCGGCGCAGAAGCATTCGTGAGAGGTGTGGACTCTCAGGGTGTGACTGGTGATCCGTCAAGGATTGCCCAACACTTTGCAAAAGAATCTGGTGTGACGGTAGTCATCAGCGGCGCAACGGACATTGTGACCGATGGCAGACGCATTCTTTTTGTTGAAAATGGTCATCCGATGCTGGGCAGTATTTCCGGTACTGGTTGCATGGCAGCATCCGTGATTGGGGCATTTTCCGCAGTAGCTGATGATCCTGTAATCGCATCGGCAGCAGCACTGGCGGCGTTCGGGATCGCGGGTGAGAGAGCAGCTGCCAGTGCACGGGGTCCGTTTTCGTTTAAGACGGCACTATTTGATGAAATGGCTGCATTAATGCCTGAAGATCTTGTATCTGATGCAAGGATAAACATTCGTTAATCGTTATGTCATGAAGTACGACTTGTATATCATTACCGATGAGGCAATTGCCGGTGGTTTAACCCATGTAGAGATTGCAGAGCGGGCAATTGCCGGAGGAGCAGATGTCATTCAGTTAAGAGACAAGGTGTGTGGAAACCGAAAGCTCTGTCAGATCGGCAAGGCTCTCCGCATGATTACGATGAAAGCCGGAACATTGTTCATTGTAAATGATCGTCTTGATGTAGCACTTGCCTGCGGTGCAGATGGTGTTCATCTCGGGCAGGATGACATTCGTGTTGGCATTGCCCGGCAGATTGCTCCACCTGGTTTTATTATCGGTGTCTCGGTCGGAACCGTTGATGAAGCCATAAGCGCAGAACAGGAAGGTGCAGACTACATTGCTTTAAGCCCGGTATTTTCGACGTCATCGAAAAAAGATGCCGGATCTGGTCGCGGTCTTATTGTATTACGGGAAATACGGCAGAGTGTTTCTGTTCCTGTCATTGCCATAGGTGGGATAACTATGGACAATGTGGGTGAGGTTATAACAGCAGGAGCAGATGGGGTGGCGGTGATCTCAGTTGTCGTCGGGAGTAAGAATATCACTGCAGCTGCACACGAACTCAGAAAACGGATCTCCGAGAGCAAAGCGGTACTGAGAACGTAATTGCTGATGATAGTCCCCGAATTGTCCCCACTTGCATATCGGTATCACGATCTTTACAATTTCAGTACTATTTTTCCTTTTTATCGGATAATCTGAAAAATCCCGATCGATGTCAGCAGGACAATAAGTGCAGCAAGAATCCATCCAGAAAGAATGATTGCTCCTGCCTGTACACTCCTCCATTTGAAAAGCCATGCGATCATAATGCATCCATATAGTCCGACACCAGGAACCCAGATGAAAGGTATAAACGCATAAATTCCATATTTCCTGAACATTTCGGATTTTTGCGTAATTTTTTCGATTTTTTTCAGGTTCTGCTGGAGCCATTCTGATCGCTCCGCAAATATATCACAAATCCCGTGCAATGCCAGAATAACTGAAATCCCGAATGAGATCATGATAACCATTACCTGAACGGGATGTATGCCAAGACCGAGTCCGACAGCAACAGCCAGGGGCTGGAGGATGAAGATGGA
>Ga0208980_10002797_pt1 | contig 10587 bp, 7 predicted proteins | sample WetSurMetagenome_3_FD_187993 | JGI IMG/M metagenome (GOLD analysis project Ga0208980, IMG submission 187993) | Wetland microbial communities from Twitchell Island in the Sacramento Delta, sample from surface sediment Aug2011 Site A1 Bulk (version 2) | ecosystem: Environmental > Aquatic > Marine...
GGAGCCAAGGCTGGCACACCCCTAAAGCAGCCAAAATGAGCGACTCTGATTCCAACCGTCTACCCGAGTGGCAACCTTCTCAGCCGCGCAAGCGTTCTGCGCTGCCCGGCACCGGCGATCTGTCGCGGCGGCTGATGGACGACATGGACCCGGAGGTCCTGGAGTTTCTCAAGACCACGGTGAATTCGTTCATCAAATGGGATCTCGTGATCTTTTTCTTCGAGAATCCGCACACCACCGACACGATCGACAACATCGCGCGCTACATCGGACGCGATGCGACGGTGATCAAATCCGATCTGGAGGATCTGGTCCGGGCCGGGGTGCTGGAGCAGCATACTAGCGGCACGTTGACGGTCTATTCGCTGACCAAGGACACGCAAGTCCGCGAAAAGATCAAGCATTTCGTGTCGGCCAATGATGATCGCCAGTTCCGCGTGAAATTGATTTATCACCTGATTCGCGGCACGCGCTAGACGGGTCGGGCTGTGTGTTGGGCCGGCCTTTCCCGATGGAGTAAGATCCCATGGAACGAGTTAAAACCAGCATTGCTGGTCTGGATGAAATGTTGGCCGGCGGCTTTCTCGCCCAGTCGGCCAATCTGGTCGAAGGTGCGCCCGGCACGGGCAAATCGACGCTGGGCATGCAGTACATCTACAACGGCATCACGCAGTTCAATCAGCCGGGCCTGATCCTGACCTTTGAAGAATTCGCGCAGCAGTATTACGACGACGCGGCCAACTTCGGGTGGGACTTTCGCGCGCTGGAGCAGGCCGACAAACTGCGCGTCATCATGACCAGCCCCGAGGTCAGCTACTCCGATCTGGGCGGCGTGGACGGACGCATTCAGGCGATGATCAAAGAGATCGGCGCGCAACGGATTCTGGTGGACAGCTTATCTCACTTCGATCGGTTGAGCGAGGACCCGGTGGCCCGGCGCGGCATTCAATACGGCTTCATCAACTCCTTGAAGCGTGAAGGGCTGACCAGCCTGTTGACGCGTGAAAGCAGCGCGCTGATCGGCGAGCTGGAAAATCCGGAAGAAGACGCCGCCTTTGTCGCCGATTCGTACGTGATGCTGCGCTACGTGGAGATTGAGAGTGCCGTGCGCAAAGCGTTGCTGGTGTTGAAGCTGCGCGGCAGCGATCACGCCAAGGACATCCGCCAGTATGAGATCACGCGCAACGGCATCGAAGTGCAAGCCAAGTTCGAAGGGCGCGAAGGCATTATGAGCGGCAGCCCGCGCCGCATGGCCGATTCATTTGTAGAAGCGTTCGTGCGCCGTTAATCGGAGTGAGCATGGCGACGGTGAATGCAATCTTGCTGTTGGCAGCCTGGGGCGCGATCTGCGCCTTGATCGTGGTGCTCTATCGCATCGCGCGCTTCTATCAGCTCACGTCTGGACGTCGTTCGCGCTATCAATGGTTTGGCGTGCCGCTGATTTTGCTGGCGGCCGCCGTGGTGATCGATGTGTTGGTGCTGGGCGGGTCGAACCTGGCCAGTGATGCGCTGCTGCTGTTGGGCGGCGTCAGTTTGATCGGGCTGGGGTACAACCTTTTGCGCTTGATGACCGGGAGCCGATCGTGACGATCCTGACGATACCGGCCGCGCTGGTAGCCTCCAGCGCGATCATCTACATGCTGTACATTTTTGCGACACTCAGCCGCAGGCTGGGCGCCGTGACAAAAATGAAGCCGTATTATCGCTGGCTGTATGTGGCGCTGGTGTTGTTTCTGGTGTCGCTGGCCTGCGAGTGGATCGTGTTGACGCTGCGCACGGCGCCACAGGCCGCGCCCGACTTGCTCTTGAGCACGTGGTTTTATCTGCTGGGTCACACGCTGCCGCTGTTGGCGGCGGCGGTACTGTCGCTGATCATTGTGCTGCGCTACTGGGGCTGGTTGTTCCGGGAGCGTGATCGGTGAGCGAAGTCAAGCGGTCTGCGCGCAAACACACTCCCCCGGCGACTCCCCCACCGCTGGATGCTGAGTCCTTTTTGTTTGCGCAGGCCGGGCCGGCTCTGGTGCTCGATCGTCAGGGTCGCGTGCTGGCCGCCAATCCCTCGGCGGCGCACTTGTTGGGCGCGGCCACCCCTGCCCAACTTCGACAATGTCCTCTGGAAGATTTTCTCGAAAGCTATTCCCAGCCACGCTGGCAGGAAGTGCTACACCGCGTCACCGTCAATCGCGTCGAGTCACACGGCCTGCTTGATTTGATGCCGCTCTCCGAACACGCGCCGGTGGCGCTGAGCGCGCGCCGTGTCGAATTTGCCGCACGGCCGATTGTGCAGGCACGACGTGTGCCGGCCGTGCAGTTGGTGCTGCGGCCGGTGGATGCAGTGGAATCTGATTTCACGCGCCAGCAGCGCACGACGGCGGCCTTACAGCACGTGATGACCGTCGTCAATTCCACGCTGGATCTCACGGCCGTTCTGGATGCGATTATCGATCGCCTGCACGATGTCGTGCCGTATGACAGCGCTTCGCTCTTGCTCAATGAGCGGGGCCGCTATCATTTGGTCATGACGCGCGGCCTGAAGAAAGAGCTGGAAGCTGCTTTGGCTGAGCAGGTGGACGATCTGCCGACCATCCGCGCGCTGCTGAAAGCTCAAGGCCCGATCTACATCGCTGACACTCAAGCGGATCCGCGCTGGTTGGGATTGGTAGACGATAACCAGGTTCGTTCCTGGCTAGGTCTGCCGCTATTCAGCCGCCGGCAGGATGAGATTCTGGGCATCCTGAACGTCGACAACTATCGACCGGATGTATACAGCCCTGAAGATATTCAGATGGCCTTTGCTTTCGCCACGCAGGCTGCCGCCGCCATCGAGAATGCGCGGCTGTATGTTGAAGTGCGGCGCCGCGCCGATCACCTGGCCGCGCTCAACCGTGTGTCGGATACCGTCAGCCAGTCGCTCGATCTGGAAACGACGATGACTACGGCGCTGGACAAGGCGCTGGAAGTGGTGGGCTTTGAAGCAGGCGCCATCAGTCTGGTTGAGGAAGACGCACAGGAATTAGTCATTCGCGTGCATCGCGGCTGGCGGCAGCAAGACCTGGTCAGCAACATGCGGGTGAAGCTGGGGCAGGGCCTGTCGGGACAGGCTGTGGTTACCGGCGAAGTGATCGTTACGGGCAGCCTGGAGCATGAAGCGCGGCTTGCCGTGCCGCGGGTACGCGACGAGGGTGTGCGCGCCATGGCCCTGGCCCCCATGCGGGTGCGCGGCCGCGTGGTGGGTGTGCTGGGCGTTATGAGTTATGAGCCGCGCACCTTCGCCCCCCACTCGATCGATGTTATCAAATCCATCGCCGATCAGATCGGTATCGCCATTGACAATGCGCGGTTGTTTGCGCGCATCACGCGCCGCTCGCAGCAGCTGGCGCTGTTGAACGAGGTGGCACGCGACGTGCTGGCTACGCTGGATATGTCCGAGCGCTTCCGGCGGATTACGCGCTCGATCCACGAGAAGTTCGGCTACGCTGCGGTGGCCGTTTTCATGATCGATCCTGATCGCCAGGATCTGGTATTGCGATCGAGCGCCGGCAGCAAAGCCCATCTGTTCGATCAACGCCAGATCCGTCAGTCGCTGTCGGAAGGGCTGGTGGGGTATGCCGCGCGCACCGGCGAGGTGGTGAATGTGCCGGATGTGAGCCAGGATCCGCGCTATATCACCCACATCGCTCCCGCGCTCGATCGGACGCGATCAGAACTGGACGTGCCGATGCGGCGCGGCGCCGCAGTCGTGGGCGTGCTTGATATCGAACACACCGAGCTGCAGGCTTTCTCCGCAGAGGACGCCGAGATCATGCAGTCGTTGGCCGACATGCTGCTGATCGCGATCAACAACGGTGAGCTATACGATCAAGCCAGCCACCGCGTGGCCGAACTGACCGCCTTGCAGGAGGTGAGCCTGCGGGTAACCGCCTCGCTCGATCTGTGGTCAGTGCTGGACACGATCGCCCAGAACGCCCTGGCGCTCATTCAATCCGATTACACGCATATTTTCCTGTACGATCCGGACAAGGCTGAGCTGGTGTTTGGCGCTGCGCTGCGCAAAGATGGCACGCGTGAGCCGGTGGCGCCCTATGCTGAGCCGGATAGCCTGACCTGGCAGGTCTTCCACGAGGGCCGCCCGATCGTCATCAATGAGATCGCCGGCGATCCGCTGAAGCGCGATCGTTTGCAGGCGGCCTCGGTGGCAGCCTTCCCGCTCAAGCGGCCAGACGGCGTCATCGGCGTTTTCGTCGTGTCGTTTCTGGATCAGCATATCGTCACCGCCGACGAAACCCGCGTGTTGACGCTGCTGTCGGACATGGCGGCGATCGCGGTGAGCAATGCGCGGTTGTTCGAACAGACCAAGCGCCAGCTAGAGGAAATCCGCACGCTGCACGAACTGTCCGTCGCAGCCACGGCCTCGCTGGATTTCGAATTGGTGACGCGCTACACCGTGGAAGCGCTGCAGCGTTCGCTGGGCTTCGAATACATTGGCTTGTTTCTGGTGAACGATGAAGGTGATTATGCGCACCTGTTTGCCACGTCCAGTCTGCAAGCCGAGTACGAGCGCCACCGCTTTATCAAAGTCGGCGCCGGCATCGTGGGTTGGTCGATTGAGCACGGGCTGCTGATCAATGTGCCGGACGTGGTGCAAGACCCGCGCCATTTGCCGGGCATCGCCTCCACCCGATCGGAACTCTGCATCCCGCTGCGCGTGGGCGAGCGCGTCATCGGTGCCATCGATGTGCAAAGCCCGCGCGTCAACGCCTTTACGCCCAGCGACGAGCGCCTGTTGATGACCATCGCCGGTCAGTGGGCGGTCATCCTGGAAAATACCAAATTATTTGCCGCCGAGCGTCTGCGCCGCGAACAACTGGAACGGCTGCAGTCCAGCGCCGCCGCCATTGCCGCCGAACTGGACTTGAGCTCGCTGCTCGATCTCATCGTGCAAGAAGCCACGCGCACATTCAATACACCGGCCGCCAGCCTGCTGCTGTTGGATCCCGCTGATCAGCAGCTGCACATTCGGGCCAGCCGCGGGCTTTCCGCGAATTTTGTGCCGCAGCTCAGCATCAAGCCGGAGTGGCTGGGGTGGAGCATTGAAGCGGCGAACCGGCGCGAAAACGGCGAGACGCAGCTCGTGGCCGATCTGCGCACGATGGCCGCGAGCGGCGAACATCATCAGCTGTTTGAAGCAGAAGATCTGTGCAGCCTGATGCGCGCGCCGATTGTGAGCCGCGGGCAATTGATCGGCGCGCTGGATGTGTACAGCCGATCGGTTCCGCGCCGCTTCCGCGAGGATGAGATCGATCTGGCGGAGATCTTCACCAGCCAGGCCGCCGTGGCGATCGAAAACGCGAAGCTGCTGGAAGAGACGCGCCGCCGGCTGGCCGAGATCTCCATCTTGTTTGAAGCTGCCCGCGCTGGAGCTTCGGCACTGGATGTGAATCAGGTGCTCGATCGGGTGTTGGAAGTGATCCGGCGCAGCCTGCGTTTTGAAACATTCGAATTCATTCTATTTGATCCCGATGCGCGCACATTGCATACGCGCGCCGGTTATGGCTTTGAACCGGGGGTCGCCGGTGTTTTGGTGAAACTGGGCGAAGGTGTGGTGGGTTGGGTCGCACAGACGCAACAGTCGGCGTTGATCAATGATGTGCGGCACGACTCGCGCTATCTGGCCACGGTGGAGCAGACGCGATCGGAGTTGGCGGTGCCGCTGCTGGTGGCCGATGGGCTGGTGGGCGTGATGAACGTGGAGAGTTCGCGCCTCAACGCGTTCACGCCGGACGACGAGCGCTTGCTGCAGACGCTGGCCGGACAATTGGCGATGCTCATCGAGAATGCGCGACTGCACGAAGAGACGCAGCAGCGCCTGGCCGAAGTGTCAACGCTGTATGCGTTCGCCGAGCAGCTGACCAGCAGCATCGATCTGGCCACGCTGTTGGATTCGATCGTGATGACGCTGAAAGAAGTGCTGCACTGTCGCGGTGTCAGCATTTCGCTGTTGAATCCTGACACGCAGCTCTTGGAGATTCGCGCGGCGGCAGGCTTGCAGCCCAAGTGGCGACAATCGGCCAAACTCAAAGTGGGCGAGGGCATCAGCGGCAAAGTGGCCGCCACTGCTCTACCGGTCTACGTGCCCGACGCCAGCAGCCTGCCGGATTTCATCTTTTTTGATCCGGCGGTCCGTTCGCTGCTGGTGGTGCCGCTGATGGTGAAGGATCGCGTCATTGGCACATTAGCGATCGATCACACCGTCCCCGACGCCTTCACGCAAGACGATCGGCGCACGTTGACCATCGCCGCGGCCCAGGCAGCCGCCGCCATCGAGAATGCGCAGCTCTATACCACGCTGGAAGAGCGCGCGGCCAAGCTCGAGCAGGCTTATACCGAATTGCAGGAAATCGACAAGCTCAAAGACGAATTGGTGCAGAATGTCTCGCACGAGCTGCGCACGCCGTTGACGTTCATCAAGGGCTATGTTGAACTGTTGTTGGAAGAGGACATGGGATCGCTCAATGAAGGGCAGCGCGAGAGCCTGACGATTGTGGCGGACAAGACCAATGCACTGACCCGTCTGGTCAGCGATATCATTTATCTGCAGCAGGTCGAATGGGAATCGCTGCGCTTCTCGCAGCAAGACATGCGCGAGATGGCGCGCCTGGCGTTGCAGAGCTGCGAAGTAGCCGCCGTCACAGCCGGAATTTTCCTGCGCCTGCAAGCCGCCAGCGCTTTGCCGCCGATCCCGGTCGATCGCGATCGGATCAATCAGGTATTTGATAATCTGCTGGGGAATGCCATCAAGTTCAGCCCGCGCGGCGGCACGATTACGATCGAGGTCGTCGATGCCGGCGAAATGATTCAGCTCGGCGTGCTGGATACCGGCGTGGGGATCCCCGGCGACAAACTAGATCGAGTGTTCGATCGCTTCTATCAGGTGGACGGCTCGGCCACGCGCCGCTTCGGCGGTGCGGGCTTGGGGCTGGCGATTGCGCGCCGGATCGTAGAGGCGCACGGCGGCCACATCTGGGTGGAAAGCGAAGTGGGTCAGGGCAGTGCGTTCCGCTTCACATTGCCCAAGACGCAGGCGCCGCGCCAGGCCGCGGCCAGAACCGGTTAGTGAAAGAAGAACAATCGGGCCGCAGGTGACGCACGCGGCTGCCGTTGTCAGCGAGACAGCGGCCTATTCGATACTATGGTCATGACTCCGTCCCGCACAATGCCTAGATCGACGCTCGAATTGAGGCGGCTGCTGCACGCGCTGCCCAAAGTCGATCTGCATCGCCATCTGGAGGGATCGCTGCGGCTGGAGACGCTGGCCGAGATCGCACAGGAGCATGGTATCGATCTGCCCAGCTACAACATCGATCAGCTGCGGCCTTACGTGCAGTTCACCGACGAAGAACCGGGCTTCCATCGCTTCCTGGAAAAATTCAAACTACTGCGCCGCTTCTACACCACGCGTGAAGCCGTCAAGCGCGTGGCTTACGAAGCGGTGGTGGATGCGGCCAAGGACAACGTGAAGTACCTGGAGCTGCGCTTCAGCCCATCGGCGCTGGCACACGCCCAGAGTTTTCCGCTGCACGAAGTGACCGAATGGGTGATCGAAGCGGTGGATCAGGCGCAGGTTGAGACCGGGGTGCTGGCCCGCTTATTGTGCTCCGTGGTACGCCACGATAGTTACGATCTGGCCCGCCAGGTTATCGAGGTCGCCATCGCCTATCGCGATCGCGGCATTGTGGGCGTGGATTTGACGGGCGATGAGATACATTACCCCGCGGCGCCGTTCGCGTCCTTGTTCAAGCACGCTGCCGATTACGGCCTGGGGATCACCATCCATGCCGGCGAGGCAGGCGAGGCGGCCAACGTGCGCGAAGCGGTGGAAGTCATGCACGCTCAACGGATCGGTCACGGCATCCGCGCGATCGAGGATTCCAATGTCGTGCAGTTGCTGCGCCAGCGCGGCGTGACGCTGGAGGTGTGTCCCACCAGCAATTTGCAGACCGGCGTCGTGGACAATTTTGGTTTGCATCCGCTGCGCGATCTCTATGTGCTGGGTGTGAACGTGACCATCAATACCGACGATCCCAGCGTGTCCGACACCAGCCTGACCGACGAGTACATGGTGGCGATGATGGGCCTGGGGGTCAACCTGCGCGATCTGCGGATGTGCACGCGCAATTCGATCCGCGCCGCGTTTTTGCCGCCGGAGATCAAGCAGGACCTGGAGAAATTGATCTTAAGCGAATTTGATGTGTGGTTGTAAGACAAACAACGCGGGCTGGTTCAGAAACCAGCCCGCGTTGTTTATGCCGAGCGTTCCCACTCTTGGATGGAGGCTTTGATGACGCCGCGGATCATCAGGTCGGGCACTTCGTCGGCGTGCGAATAAAACTGCCGATCCACTTCGATGAGCAAGCTGCCGTCGTCTGCCGCGCCCACGTGAATCTTGCGCTCCGCAAACTCCGGATAGCGCATCAAGTTGTGCTGCAGGATTTTTTCAATCTGATCGAGGATGCTGTTGGGCGGCGCCGGACGCAGAGCAGTCGAAGTCACCGCGCTGCCTTTCTTCATCGCCTGGGCCACACTGGGTTCAATGTCTTTCGCGGGCGCCGTTGGCGCGGCGGGCGCGACGCCAAGCGGCGCTTTCAACTCAGGCTTAATGATGGGAATGGTTCCGGCAAAGCGCTGCAGGCCGCTGAGCGCTTCCAACACTTTGCTCGCGGCGCGATCGTCGTGAATGTCTTTCAGGCTGGTGTAGCGCATGCCGTTGACTTCCACAAACCACTCGGCTGACGCTGGATCGCGCAGGACCAGGATGGCGTCGGCTGGCACGTTGGCTACCGAGGTGCGCGTTAAGGTCTTGCCCGCTGTGCCCGCCAGACCCTTCACCCATTCCGGCGCCGGTTTGTCGTCGACCACGGCCTCATGCGCCTCGGGACTTTTCGAGCGCTGGCGCAGCGCCAGGACCACGCCGACCAACACCAGCAGCATGGCAATGCCAATCATGGCGACAACCGGAATAAAGCGTTCAAGTGTCATACTGACCTCGCTTTGTCAGACAGTGACTTGGTGGTGCGGCGGCGTATCGGTTGACACTGCGGGCAAAAATGTGTTCCCCGTTGACCGACCACGATTTTGTGCAGCGGTTGATGACACCGATAGCACGGCTTTCCTTCACGCCCGTATACGCGCGGCGTGTAATCACCCTCAATGACGCCATCGCCCGCGTCGGTGCCTTCATCCTCGATCGCTTTGCGCAGCACCTTGCGGATCGATCGATACAGTGCGGCAATCTCTGCGTCCGATAGGCTATCGGCTCTCCGCAGCGGATGAATCTTCGCCAGCCACAACGATTCATCGGCATAGATGTTGCCCACGCCTGCCAGAAAGGTCTGATTGAGCAGCAGCGGCTTGATGATGCCCGACCTTGATTGTACCAATGCCCGGAATTTAGGCAAATGGAAGTCGGCGGCCAGCGGCTCCGGCCCGATCGATCCGGTGACCTCCTCCGGATCGATCACGGCCCACATCTTGCCGAATTTGCGCACGTCGTTGAAGCGCAGCTGCATCCCGTCGTCGAGCTGGAACACCACCCGATCGTGTTTCTCGATCGACGCGCTACCATCGACCACGCTTAGTTTGCCACTCATCTTGAGATGAATCAATAGGAAATGTAGGGGCGTACCCTCGCGGTCGCCCTGGGCAGGCGCGGGACCTGCCCCTACGAGCGTAAACACCAGATACTTCGCGCGGCGATCGATCGCCTGCACGGTACAGCCGCGCAGGAGCCGCGCGAATTCTTTCGGCGCAGGCCGGGCGACGGTGCGCTTCCAGTAAATCGTCACATCTTCGATGGTTCGTCCGATCACCGGCTCACGCAGGCGGCGGACGAGGGTTTCAACTTCGGGCAGTTCAGGCATTGGGCGATTTCTGATTTTGGATTTTGGATTGATTATACCAAGCACAGGCGGATGTGGTAAACTGACTCACAGACGACCGCAACAAATGACGAAAGGAACGAATAGAACTCTTCCTTAAAAATTCGCTTCATGCTCAATTCGTTGGCGTGTTTGTGTCTTGACGTGGGTTCGTAGTTGGCTATAATCAGCCGCGCTGTGGTAAGCGCGGCGTCGTTCTTCGTAGTGCCTCTTCCCGAATTGGATAGTGACGATGTCATTTGTTCATCTGCACGTGCATAGCGAATATTCCGTACTCGACGGCTTGAGCAAAGTCGATCGTATCGTGGCGCGCGCCAAGGAATTGGGGCAGCCCGCCGTGGCGATCACCGATCACGGTGCGATGTACGGTGTGATCGATTTCTTCAACGCGGCGAAGAAGGCCGGCGTCAAACCCATCATCGGCATGGAAGGTTATCTCGCGCGCCGCTCACGCACCGATCGCGATCCGCAGAAGGACAAGAGTCCGTATCACCTGCTGCTGCTGGCTCAGACCCAAACGGGTTATCAGAATTTATTGAAGCTGGCGACCATCGCGCAATTGGAAGGCTATTACTATCGCCCGCGCGGCGACAAAGAAGTGCTGGCGCAGTACGGCGAAGGTGTCATCGTCACCACGGGCTGCGGGGCGGCC
>Ga0208980_10002798_pt1 | contig 10587 bp, 7 predicted proteins | sample WetSurMetagenome_3_FD_187993 | JGI IMG/M metagenome (GOLD analysis project Ga0208980, IMG submission 187993) | Wetland microbial communities from Twitchell Island in the Sacramento Delta, sample from surface sediment Aug2011 Site A1 Bulk (version 2) | ecosystem: Environmental > Aquatic > Marine...
CGTCGTCCCGCGCCTGTTCGGCCAGGAGAAGGCCCAAAGCGAGAAGCCGCCGGCCGCTCCCCCGGCCGACATCAAGACCAATATCGACGAGGTCAAAGGCATCCCCAGGGTGGCCGCGTCTCTCCCCGGGAAATACCCCGGGAAGGTGGTCAGGGTCGGGACCGGGGCCAATCCCGTCGGGCAGAAGATCGACGGGGCCCGGGTGGCCAAGGAGATCGAGGCCGGCCTGGCCGCGCTCACCGGGGAAAGGGACATGGCCAAGGCCTGGGGCCAGTTCGTCGGGCCCAAGGACCTCGTCGGCATCAAGGTCAATCCCATCGGGGGGGCCATCCTCTCGACCAAGCCCGAGGTCGTGGACGTGATCATCGCGGGGCTTCTGGCCGCGGGGGTGAAGAAGGAGAACATCGTCATCTGGGACCGGCGCCTGTTCCAGCTCGAGGAGGCCGGGTTCACGGCCGCCCGCTTCCCCGGCGTCCGCATCCTGGGCACGGAGATGAAGGGCCCGAACGGCGAGTTCTACGACGACAAGGGCGAGCTCTGGGCCAAGGACAACATCGACCGCGAGGCCCTGCCCTACGTGGCCGAGGTCGAAGGGAAGTACGACAAGGAGACCCTCGGCTACATGATCAACGAGGGCAAGAGCTCCTACTTCGCCAGGATCGTCACGGAGAAGGTGACCAAGATCGTCAACGTGCCCATCCTCAAGAACGCCGGGGCGACCACGACCTGCTGCCTCAAGAACCTGTCCTACGGGGCGCTCAGCAACACCTCGCGCCTGCACAAGCTCTGGATGAAGTCGGTGGCCGAGCCGGTCGCCTTCCCGGTCCTGCGGGATAAAGTCGTCTTGAATATCGTCGACGGGCTCCAGGCCTGCTACGACGGCGGCCCCGGGGCCAATCCCAAGTTCGTCTACGATGCCCGCGTCCTGCTCTTCGGGACCGATCCCGTGGCCGTGGACGCCGTGGCCCACGAGACCGTCGTCAAGGAGCGGATGGCCCGGGGCGTCCAGCAGGTCGATAACCGCGCCAAGAGCGCCGCCTTCCTGGACATCGCCGAAGCGCTGGGACTGGGCGTCGCGGCCCGGGACAAGATCAAGATCAGCGAGGTCTCGCTCGGATAGGGGGGCTCATGCCTGCCGTCAAGGGGGTGGCTTTCAGGGCGATCGGTCTCGGCCTGCTGGGCCTGTCTTTCGCGGCCTGCGGCGCCGGGGGAGACGGCGGGCCGCCGCCCTCCACTTACGCTTATTTTCTGTACGTGGCCAACACCGGCTCGGACAGCATCTCGGCGTTCTCCCTGGACAAGGAGACCGGCGCCCTGACCGCGGGTCCCACCGTCGCCCTCAGGACGAATATGCAGCCCCAGTCGTTCGCCGTCACCCCGTCGGGCAAGTTCGCTTATGTCGTCGGGTCCTATTACGATCTCGTCTACGGCTATTCCGTCGACCCGGCCACGGGAGGGTGGAACGGAGTGCCCGGCACGCCCTTTTCGCCCGGCGTGGATCCGACCCGGATGACCGTCGACCCGGAGGGCCGATACGTCTTCGTGACGAGCTACGACAGCGCCGCCGTCGCCGTCCTGCGGATCAACACGGACACGGGCCGGCTGACCCCCGTCGCCGGGTCGCCTTTCCCGGTCGGCGGCGGGCCCGGTTGGATAACGGTCGAGCCGCAGGGCCGCTTCGCCTACGTCCTCAACGCGGACACAGAGACGGTCGCTGGATTTGCGATCGACGGGACAACCGGCGCCCTGACCTCTCTGGGCGGCCCGGTCGGAACCGGGACCGAACCCCAATCACTAACCGTCGATCCCTCGGGCCGGCGCCTTTACGTGCCGAACCTGGTCAGCAGAGACATCTCCGCGTTCGATATCGACGTCGGAACCGGGGTCCTGACGCCCGTCCCGGGCTCGCCGTTCGCGGCGCCGCAAACATGGCCGTTCACCCAGCTCCCGTGGGAGGTCGCCGTCGAGCCTTCGGGCCGTTTCGCCTACGTGATCAACATGGGGTCCATGACCCTGGCCAGCTTTTCCATCGACGCCGCTACGGGCGCGCTGGCCCCCAGCGGCTACATGGTCACCGTCGGCGACCCGCCGCGGGCGATCGCGGTCGGGCCGACGGGCCGCCACGCCTATATCGCCCTCGAGGGCGCTCCGGGCAACGTCACCGTGCACGAGATCGATCCGGCGACGGGCGCCATGTCCATCGTGAATATGCTGCCCACGGGGAACTGGCCGACGGCGCTCGTCATCGCCCGCGTCGCCCGATAGCGGACCGCCGGGAGGCCCGTCTTGCGGCCGTCCCGGCGCTGGGCTATGATGGACCCGCGAAGGGATTCGTGCCTCCCCCGGCAGGCGCGACAGGAGGTTCTCCCATGAAAAGCCGTTGGATAAGGCTCATCGGGCTCGGCCTGGCGGCGGCCGTGGTCTTCGCCGCCTGCGACCTCACGGAGGAAGAGTCCACATATAAATATTTCGTCTTCGCGGCCAACGCCAACGCCGGGAAGCTCTCGGTCTTTTCCATGAGCGCCTCGTCGGGTTCGCTGAAGGAGGTCACGGGGTCGCCCTACACCGTGGGGGGCGAGCCCCAGTCGGTGGCGGTCGATCCGGCCGGCCAGTTCGTCTACGTGGCCAATTACTTCTCGGACAGCGTCTCGGCCTACGAGATCGACCCGCTCACGGGCGAGCTGACGGCCGTCCCGGGACAGCCCTTCTCGGCCGGGTTCGGGCCCTATGCCATCACGGTCGAGCCGTCGGGCAAGTTCGCCTACGTGGCCAACGCCGACGGCGGCGACGTCTGGCCCTACCTGATCGATCCGGACACGGGCGCCCTGGCCCCGTACGGCGCGCTGGCGGCCGCCGCGGAGGCCCACCCGAGCTCGATCGCGGCCGACCCGACGGGGAAGTTCCTTTACGTGGCCAATGAATATTCGGGCAGCATCTCCGCTTTCACGATCGACACCGGCTCGGGCGGGCTGACGGCGGTCCCGGGCTCCCCGTTCGCCACGGGCGGGTATACCCGGGCCGTCGCGATCGACCCCGGCGGCAAATTCCTCTACGCGGCCAACGACACGACGCGGAACGTCTCGGCCTATGCCATCGACGCCGTGACCGGGGCGCTGGCGGTCGTCCCGGGTTCGCCGTTCCTGGCAGGACATAACGCCCAATCCGTCACGGTCGACCCGACGGGCGCGTTCGCTTACGTGGGCAATTGGGGCTCGAGCGACGTCTCGGCCTATACGATCAACTCGACGACCGGCGCGCTGACGGCGGTCACGGGATCGCCCTACGCCGGGGGCTACGCGCCCAGCGCGATCGCGGTCGATCCGTCGGGCAAGTACGTCTGCGTGGCCAACTACTGGTCCGACGACGTCTCGGTCTTCGTCATCAACGCGGCTTCGGGAGCGCTGTCGGAGCTGTCGGCGTCGCCCTACCTGACGGTGGAAGAGGGGCACCCTTCGGCGATCGCCGTCATCCGGATCGCCCAGTAGCGGCTAGAGGGGGAAGTACGCTTTCGCGGTGAGAGAGGCCAGAACGGGCGCGCGCGGGTCGTCGGCCGAAGAGGCCTTGAGCGAGAACTTCTCGACGACCCAAAGGGTCGGGAGGGCGGCCAGGCCGCGGAGATAGCCGGCCAGGCCGTCGTACCCGCCTGAGAGCGCGATCGAGACGGGCAGAACGGCCGTGAACTCCCCGGCGACCTCGGCCGAAGGAGTATATCCCATCATCTGAAGTCCGGCATCACCGGCGAGACGATGGAACTCCCGGAGCATCCCGGCGCTCGCCGGCCTGGCGCCGAGGAAGCTCTCGAGTTCGGCGAGGCGGGCGGCCGTGGGAGACGCGGGGCGGGGGGCGACGGCCTTCGGCGCCCGGGCGGCGGCGAGCAGCGAGAACTCCACCCATTGGTAGCCCTGGAACACTTTGCCGATCGCTCCGGCCAGGGTGACGCGCTCGAGCGCGGGGCTCTCCGCGAGCCGCGAGATGTAGCTCGCCAGAACGATGTTGGTGGGCGCGATACCCTTCATCCGGACCTTCCCGGAGTCGTAGGTGACATCGGTCAGCCAGACACGATCCGGCAGGCTCGCGAGCAGCGCGGCCAGGACGCCGGATGCCTGGGGGCGCTGGGCCAGTACGCCTTCGATGTAGCCGGCCTTGCGCACGGCGAGCCCGGCCTCGTCCGGGCCGGAGGACGGCGGGCCGGACTTGCAGGCGGGTATGGAGAGCCCCAGGCAGAGCGCCAGGAGCGACAGAACGCAGGCCCGCCGAGCCATAGCCATTTTCATCCTTCCTATCTTATTTAGTCGTGCGAACGCCCCGGTCCGCCGGTGAGACCGGTCCGTCTCGGGGAGCGTCTTCTAGGGTGAAGGCCGGAGAGTTGGCCCTTGACTCAATATTCTTTACTTATTATAATTAGTAAAGTAACTATATATTTGTAAAGGCCATACCCATGACAACGGCAACGGTTTCATCGAAAAGCCAGATCACTCTGCCGGCGGCGGCCTGCCGGGAAGTCGGCATCAAGCCCCACGACCGGGTCCTCGTCGAGGTCCGGGAGGGAGTCATCGTCATCCGCTCCGCGCCCGACCTGATGACGCTCGAGGGCGCTCTGGGAAAAGCCCTGTCGCGCGAGGAAGAAACGCGTTCGGTCGGTCGGGCCGTGTCCGACCGCCTCAAGAAATCCCAATGACCGCCTGGTTTGTCGATGCCAACGTTTTCCTCCGGTTCCTGACCGTCGACGACGAGGGCCATCACCAAAGGGCCGTCCGCCTTTTTGAGGCAGCCAGGGCCGGGGAATGCCGGCTGGTCACGGGCCCTCCCGTTCTCTTCGAACTCGCCTGGACCCTGCGGGCGGCCTACAAAACGCCCAAGGCCCGCGTGCTCGAGATCCTGAGCGCCGTGTTCGTCATGCCGGGCATCGCCCTGACTGACGCTCCGCTCGTCGCCGCCGCGTTGACCCTCGCTTCGGCGGCAGGCTCCGAATTCGCCGATGCCTACATCGCGGCGAGCACCCGGGCGGCCGGATGCGCCGGGGTGGCCACATTCGACCGCAAGGACTTCGCCAAGCTTGGCGTCGAACTCGCGCCGCTCTAAGGGCCTAAAGCCCGCGCCCGGGGACTTGACAGACCGCGGGGCCGGGCCGAGAAGCTGGCCGCTTCCGGCCTGCGTCCGAAAGCCGAGGTTCTGCTCGATATCTTGTCGAATGACCCCTTCCAGGACCCCCCGCCCTTCGAGAAGCTCGTGGGGGACCTGGCTGGGGCCTATTCGAGGCGGATCAACATCCACCACCGCCTCGTCCACCAGGTGCTAGCCGATATCCGGACCGTCAAGGTCATCCGGATGTGGGCGCACTACGAGGGAGGCGATAAGAGCGTCAGCGCCAGGAGCCGCTCCGTCGCAACGACAAGGAGCAGGAAGACGAGGTAGAAGAGGAACGCGTAGAGGATCTTCCGGTTGTCCTTGATCCTGACCTTCACGTTCAAGCCCCGGTTCGTGATCTCCTCCTTGATGTCCGCGGGAAGCCTCTTCGTCGTCAGCAGGCCGGCGGTCGCGGGAAGAAAAGCCAGCATCGACAGGCAATTCCACAAGCCGTGGAGGGCAAGTCTCCGGCCTGACGGCCGGTCCTTCCGGAAGCTGAGCGTCCCCGCCGCCAGGCTGGCAAGGGCGGAGAAGCCGGCATAAAAGAGAATGATCCAGAGCCCCGCGGTCGCCGAAAGGAAATCTATCAGGCGGATCCGGAACGGAGCCACGGCGCTGATCCAGAGATCGTCGCTAAAAGCGTCGGCCGGGGCGTCGATCTTGATCTCCGTGAACTCCCGGACCTCCGATCGCGGCCGCCCCAGCCAGAACGGGCTCGCGTCCGAATCGAAGTCGAGGCTCCCCGAAAGATAGCCGACCGAGGAACCTCCGCGGAGCCTCCCTGTGAGCCTGGGATCGACATATCCGGTCACGAGCAGGCTGACAGGGATCCGCCGGGAGCCGTAGTACGCGCTCGGCTTCAGCGGAAAATAGATCCGGTCGGTTGAAAAGGTAACGAACACGCTGAGGGCGGGACCGCTTTCGACTCCGCCCCTCCCCCTTCGGAACTCCAGCCGCTCGGTTTTCGGGTCGAATTGCTCGACCCATGCCGCGTATTCCTCGTCGGTCATGGGCTCTTCGACGACTATGTACCGGCCGTCGGGGCCGGTCCGTCCGTGCCCCATGGTCGGCCGGGCGCCTTTGGCTCCGGTGCCGCCGTCCAGAAGATCCTTGGGGAAGGGGACGCGGGCATCGACCGTCGCCGGGCCCGGAGGGGACTTGAACGAGATGACGAACGAATAATCCTGACCGATGTACGAATCGAGAAAGGCCAACGATTCCCGCGGCAGGTCCAGGCCCCGCTCCGCAAGGTGCCTGGCCAGAGCTTCGGCGGTCCTGGCCGTGACCAACTCGGTCGTCAAGCCCATCTTGTCGATCTGGGCATGGATCTCGACGTCCGATAATTCGAACGGCTCGCCGTGCGCGCCGGCCGCCAACCACAGATGCTCCGGCCGGTAACTCTGGTAGAACAACATGGGGGAATAGAAAACGGAAAGAGGGAACGTCGATAATGCGGCCGATCCGACGGCCACGGAATAGAGACCGGACCGGAAGCCGGCCACGATGTCGTTCCCCTCGAACTGAGAGCCGCCCGACAGGATGTCGATCCCGACCTTTTCCGGCGCACAGGGGACCGGAAAGAGCCAGACCGCCGCCACCCGGGAGATGCTCTTCTCCGGAGCGATGGAGATGAGCAGGGCCTCGCGCCCCTGGTAGAAATGGATGAGGGCGGTTTGGGCGTTTTCGCCCAGGAGCGACCACTCCACGCGGCTCGGGTCCTTGAAGAAAGCCATCCCGTCGGCGAAGGCCGCGGAGGCCAGCGCCGCGCAGAGAACGACGAAGACCGGCAGTCTTTTCATGGTCCCACCATCCCCTCGAGGGTACGATGGGCCCGCACGGGCGAAAAGTCAAGAACGGCTAGCGCTTCTCGGGGTAGAGCGTGACCTGGACGTAGCGTTTGGTGTTGAAATATATCCGGGCCGAGGCCTTGACCGAATCGCGGGTCAGGAGCTTGAGCGATTCGGGGAACTTGACGATCGCGGCCGGGGCCTCGCCCAGCCAGTAGCTGTCCGAGAGCTCCTGGAGCCACCAGCCGTTCTCGCGGCTGTCCGTCTCGTAGCTGCGAGACTCGGCCAGTCGGATCTCGTCGACCTCCGCGGCGGTCGGGCCCTTCTTCTGCAACTTCTTGATCTCGGAGAAGATGGCCTTGGTCATCTCGTCCATGCGGTCCGGGTCCGTGCCGAGGTCGATCGACACGCGGAACTCCTCGCGGGGGATGCGGCCATATGTCGGCCGCACGCCGGCGTCGTAGGTCCCGCTGAGCTTCTCGCGCAGGAGCTTGCGCAGGCGGGACTCGAGGATCTGCCCGGCGGCCCGGATGTTGATGCGGCTGCCGGGATCGTCCTTGAAGGGGCCGGAGAAAACGATGGCGGTCAGGCTCTTGGGCTCGACGCCCTTCTCGACCGTCCTCTTGACGACTCCTTCGGGCGGCGACACCCGCCAGTCCTTCCAGGTCTCTTTCCGGTTCAGGGACGGCAGCGAGGCCAGGTAGCGCTTGACGAGCGGCTCGATCGCGGCCAGGTCCAGGTTGCCGACCAGGACGAAAGTAAAATCGCTCGCGTCGCCGAACCGGTCGCGGTAGAAGGCCAGGGACTTCTCCAGGTTGAGCTGGGGGATCTCCTCGACCGTCATGGGCCGGAACCGGGGCTGGTCCCGCTGCAGCGTCGTGCGCAGGGTGTCGCTGAAGACCGTCTCCGGGCTCTTGGTCCGGTTCTCGAGGTAGGTCTTGAGCTGGGATTTGAGCACGTCGAAGACGACCGGGTCGGGCCGCGGCTCGGTGAAGGTCATGTAGACGAGCTGGAAGAGGATCTCGGCGTCCTTGGGCGAGGCGCTCGCCGACAGGCCCTCATCGAGCTCGTCGATGGACGGCCGGATGTTGACGGCTTTTCCGGCCAGCTTCTTCTCGAGATCGACGGCGCTGAAGACGCCCAGGCCGCCGGCCGGCACGACCTGGTCGGCCGTGTTGGCCGGGACGAGGTTCATGTCCTCGGCGAGCGAGATCCCGCCCGGGCTCATGGCTTGGAAGAGGATCTCGTCTTCCTTGAACTTGGTCGGCTTGAGAACGACGCGGGCGCCGTTCGAGAGCGTCCATTCGGTGACGCCGACCTCGGGGATCTCGCGCCTCGCGACGATCTCGCCCGGCGCCGGCTCCTGGGCCAGCAGCGGCGCGTCCGTCGTCGTGTCCTCGTACGCGGCGATGCCCATCTCGGTCTGGACGTCAGCCAGGACCTTGCGGAGCTCGGCCTCGGTCGGCACGGCGACACCGGGCTTCTCCGGCAGGCTGGCCATGACCACGCGGTTCCGGTCGGTCATCCACTCGCGGGCCAGGGCGTTGACCTCTTCGAGCGTGATGCCGGGCAGGAAGAGCTTGTGCAGGTCGTACTCGTACTGGATGCCGGGCGTCGGCTCGCCCTCGAGGAAGGCCCGGGTGAACTCCTCCGCGTAAGCGTTGGAGTCCTCGGTCTCCTTCTCGGCCAGGGCCCGCTCGAAGTAGCGCATGGCGGTCGCCTTGCGGCGCTCGAGCTCGGTCGCCGTGAAGCCGAAGCGCGCCACCCGCTCCCCTTCCGTGTAGAGGGCCTGCAGCCCCTTGGGGATGCCGCCGTCCCCGACGAGGGCCGACAGGACGTAGGCGTCCTTGGAGCCGACGAACCGCCCCCGGCTCGAGACGGCGCCGAGGAACGGCGGATTGGGCTTCTGGGCGATCTCGGTAAGCCGGTCGTTGATCATGTCGTTGAAGAGCCGCTCGACGAGCATCCGGCGATAGGAGCCGACCAGGCTCTGTTCGGCCGCGGGGAGCTTGTGGTAGACGGCGACGACGCTCTGGGAGGCTTCCTTGTCCGCGGTGATGGCGAAGAACGTCCCGTCGTGGTCCGGCACCGGATAATTCGGACGGGCCTTGGCGTCGGCCGGATTGGCCAGGGGCCCGAAGTGCTTCTTGACCAGCCCCTCGATGCGGGCCTTGTCGAAATCGCCCACGGCGATGACGGCCATGAGGTTCGGCCGGTACCAGGTCCGGTAGAACCGTTTCAGGGTATCGTAAGCGAAGGTCTCGATGACCTCCTTCTTTCCGTCGGGCAGCCGCTCGGCGTAGCGCGAGCCGGCCAGGAGGATGGGGATCTGCTTGTCGCGCATCCGGGCCGCGGCGCCCTGCCCGAGCCGCCACTCCTCGACGATGATGCCCCGCTCCTTGTCGATGGCCTTGGGGTCGAAGGTCACGTTGTGGGCCCAGTCCTCGAGGATGAGGAACGCGTTGTCCAGGATGGCCGGCGAATCCATGGGGATCTGGAGCACGTAGATCGTCTCGTCGAAGCTCGTGAAGGCGTTGAGATCGGAGCCGAAGCGCATGCCGATCGACTCCATGAAGTCGACCAGCTTCTGCTGCGGGAAATGGGTCGTGCCGTTGAAGGCCAGATGTTCGACGACGTGGGCCAGGCCGCGCTGGTCCTCGTCCTCGAGGACCGAGCCGGCGTTGACGACCAGCCGCAGCTCGCCCCGGTTCTTCGGCTCCCGGTTCTCGCGGATCCAGTAGCGGAGGCCGTTCGGAAGCTCGCCGACGGTGATCCGGGGATCGACCGGGATCTTCTGGTCGAGAGCGTACTGGCCGGTCTGGGCGGGCGCGGCCGGCGCGGCGGCTTGGTCTTGGGCCAAGGCCGCGGCGGCGGCCAGGGCGATCAGGAAGAGGACGCAGAGGGGGCGGCGTGTGTTTTTCATCCCCACTAATATAGAGGATTTCAGCGATTATGGATATTGGGCGGAGGCATTTCGTAGCAGCTGACGGTCCGCAGGAAGACGGCCCGCTCCCTCCCCTCCTTGGGCGGAGGCAGGATGAAGGTCAGCTCGGACGCGAGTTCGGCGGGGTAGAGGACGAACGTCGTCGTATCTTCGGCCGCGAGGGCCTTGAGGACCTCGGCCGCGTCCGGCCCGTCCATGCCCTGGGGGGCGATCTCGGCCGTTTCGAGGAGGGCGTCCCGGCCGAAATCGAGGGCCAGGTGGTCGATGAGCCAGTAGCCGGCCGGGGGCGAGAGCTGGAGCCGGACCTTGTCGCCGGGGATGTCGCTCAGGTCGATGTCGTAGATCATGTCCTCGGCGGGCCGCGGCCCGACGGCGAAGAGCACCTGTCCGGTCTGCCAGCCGAGGACCGTCATCACCCGGACGCGAAGCGTCGTGAACTCCCAGTTCCTGTAACCGGAGGGGCTGGCGAACTCCGTCGGCCGGAGAGGCTTCGGGGGCTTCCCGACGGGAGCGGCTGGAAGCGCGGGCTTGGCTGGGACCGTCGATAGGGCCAGGACCTCCCGGGCGAACGCGGAGCGCCAGGTCGTGTTGGAGACGCCGACGATGAGCCTGGCGTGGCGGGCGCCCTTCGGCCGGGGGAAAGAGAGGCTGATCTGGTCGCGCGCCAGACTCTTCCCCCCCGGCGCTGGCTCGCCGCCCGGAGTCCGCCAGAAGACGCCGTCCCTGGCC
>Ga0208980_10002799_pt1 | contig 10586 bp, 10 predicted proteins | sample WetSurMetagenome_3_FD_187993 | JGI IMG/M metagenome (GOLD analysis project Ga0208980, IMG submission 187993) | Wetland microbial communities from Twitchell Island in the Sacramento Delta, sample from surface sediment Aug2011 Site A1 Bulk (version 2) | ecosystem: Environmental > Aquatic > Marine...
GAGGTAATCGATTGGCGTGTTTTCCACCAGCAGCGTATCGCGCGCCGGGTCGACGCGGGTGGTGAGCGCCCACATCACTTCTTTCCAGTCGCGCACGTTGACGTCGTCGTCGGTGACGAGGATGAACTTGGTGTACATGAACTGGCGCAGAAAACTCCACACCCCGAACATCACGCGTTTGGCATGGCCGGGGTATTGTTTTTTCATGCTCACCACTGCCATGCGGTAGGAACAGCCTTCCGGCGGCAGGTAGAAATCGGTGATCTCGGGAAACTGCTTTTGCAGCAACGGGACGAACACTTCGTTCAGTGCGACGCCGAGGATCGCCGGCTCGTCCGGCGGCTTGCCGGTGTAGGTGGAATGGTAGATCGGATCGCGCCGCATCGTGATGCGCTCGACGGTGAAGACGGGGAAGGTTTCCTGCTCGTTGTAATAACCGGTGTGGTCGCCGTAGGGGCCTTCCAGCGCCGTTTCGCCCGGGTGAATCACGCCTTCCAGCACAATCTCCGCTGACGCGGGCACCTGCAAATCGTTGCCGAGGCACGGTGTCACTTCGGTCTTGGCGCCGCGCAGCAGCCCGGCAAACTGATATTCGGAGAGCGAGTCCGGCACCGGCGTGACTGCACCGAGAATGGTCGCCGGGTCGGCGCCGAGGGCAACGGCTACCGGAAAGGGCTGGCCGGGATGCGCGAGTTGATGCTCGCGAAAATCCAGCGCGCCGCCACGATGCGCCAGCCAGCGCATGATGAGCTTGTTCGGCGCGATCACTTGCTGGCGATAGATCCCCAGGTTCTGCCGCTGCTTGTGCGGGCCGCGCGTGACGGTCAGCCCCCAGGTGATGAGCGGCGCGACGTCGCCCGGCCAGCAATGCTGGATCGGCAGGCGCGACAAATCCACGTCTGCACCTTCCCACACGATGTCCTGACACGGCGCGTTTTTCACTTCTTTCGGCGCCATGTTCAACACCTGCTTCAACACTGGCCACTTTTCCCAGGCGTCGCGCAGGCCTTTCGGCGGTTCGGGTTCCTTCAAGTAGGCGAGCAGCTTGCCCACCTCGCGCAGCCGCGCCGGATCGTCCTCGCCCATGCCATACGCGACGCGCTTCACCGTGCCGAACAGGTTCGCCAGCACCGGCATGCTGTGGCCCTTGGGCTTTTCGAACAGCAGCGCCGGACCGCCCGCGCGCAGCACGCGGTCGGCGATTTCGGTCATTTCCAGCTTGGGATCGACTTCAACGCTGATGCGCTTCAGTTCGCCGACTTTTTCCAGTTGCGCGATGAAATCGCGCAGGTCACGGTAGATCATAAGTGGGCGCTCAAATGCCGGTTACGTGCACAACGGGCGCGCGGGGACTCAGTTGATGAATTCAAACAGGGTGACGACCTTGGTTACGCCTGATGTGGTGCGCGTAATCTCGGTGGCGGCGCTGGCTTCAGCCCGCGTCACCAGACCCATCAGATAAACCACCCCAGATTCTGTCACCACCTTGATCGTGCCGCTGGGCACCTTGTCGTCGCCCAGCAGACGCGCCTTGACGTTGCTGGTGATGGTGGTATCGCTGGCGTCGGTAGAGAACGAAGAAACCGTTCCCACGCTCAACTCATCGAACACGGTCCTCACATCGGGAATCTCCTTGACCAGCTTGGCCGCGCCGCTGCGGGTGGCGTCATCCTGTACCTGGCCGGTCAGCAAAATCTGCTTGTTGTAGCTGGTGGCAGAGATGCTGTTGGTTTTCTGCGGATAGGCTTTGCTCAAACGATCCATCGCGTGCAGTTCGATTTCCTGATCGCTGACATATACGCCGGTGGTGCGGCGATCGAGTGCGACCGAGGCGCCCACTGCCGCGCCACCGACCACCGCCGCTGCACAGCCCTGCAATTGTGAGAACACGACACTCGCCAGCGCAACAGCAATCAATTTCATCATTCTTCAACCCCTAATAAAACGCTGTCCACCGCATCGCACAGGCAATGGATGGTCAGCAGATGGACTTCCTGGATGCGCGCCACCGATTCGGCGGGCACGCATAGGAAGACGTCGTCTTCCACGATTTGTTCCGTCAGCATGCCGCCGTTGCGGCCGGTCAGCACGATCACGTGGACGTTGCGCGCATGAGCGGCGGCAACGGCCTGCAATACGCTGGGTGAATTGCCACTGGTGGAAATGGCCAGCAGGATGTCGCCCGGTTGTCCGAGCACCTTGACCTGCCGGGCAAACACCTGGTCGTAGGCGTAGTCGTTGGCGATCGAGGTCAGGATGGAAGTGTCGGTGGTGAGCGCAACCGATGCCAGACCGGGACGTTCCTGCTCGAAGCGATTGACCATCTGGGCGGTAAAGCGCTGTGCCGCCGCCGCCGAACCGCCGTTGCCGCAGGCCATGATCTTGCCGCCCTGCGCCAGACAATGCACCATCAATCGTGCCGCTTGTTCGATGTGCGGGGCTAGCGTATCCGCTGCCTCCAGTGCGGTGTGAGCCGAGGCCTGAAAGTGACCGATGATTCTGTCGTGTAAGGGCATGGGCGTGATTATCCCACATCGTCAAACGCGTTCCTGATCCAGTCCGGCGGGGCATTGCCGGTAAGCGCCACCACGTCGAAGCGGCAGGGTGGCAGCGTTTTCAGGGTGGTCAGATACTGGCGTGCGGCGGCGAGCAGCTTCTTTTGTTTGGCCGCCGTCACGCTGGCGGCGGCCCCGCCGAAATCGTCACGGCTGCGCAGGCGCACTTCGACAAACACTCGCGTTGCGCCGTCCTGCATGATGAGGTCGATTTCGCCAAAACGGCAGCGCCAGTTGCGCGCAACGGATACCAGGCCATGGGCGTTCAGGAAGGATTCGGCACGCGCTTCGGCGGACTGCCCGAGCAGGGTTTTCAACATCTGCGACAATGGCGAACATGGATGAAGGTTCGCATCATACCCGCCTGCCCCCCGCGCTCTACGTCGTTGCCACGCCCATCGGCAATCTCGGCGACATCACCTTGCGCGCGCTCGACACGCTGAAGCACGTGGATCGCGTGGCGGCGGAAGACACCCGCGTATCCGGGGGCTTGCTGGCGCATTTCAATATTTCCCGGCCGCTGATTTCGATCCGCGAACACAACGAACGCGAAGCCGCCAGCAAAGTGATTGCATGGATTGCGGCAGGCGAGGCGGTGGCTTACGTGTCGGACGCGGGCACCCCCGCCGTGTCCGACCCCGGCGCACGGCTGGTGGCGGCGGTACGCGCGGCCGGGTTGACGGTGGTGCCGATTCCCGGCGTGGCGGCGGTGACGACGGCGCTGTCGGCTGCCGGGGTGGAGTCGGGGTCGTGGCTGTTCCACGGTTTCTTGCCGCCCAAGTCCGGCGCGCGCAAGGCGCACCTGCACACGCTCGCCGCGCTGCCGGTTGCGCTGGTGTTCTATGAAGCGCCGCATCGCATCGAAGAAACCCTGGCCGATATGGCGGCGGTGCTCGACGGTGCGCGCCTGGTGACGCTGGCGCGCGAACTCACCAAGAAATTCGAGACCATCGTCACCCTGCCGCTGGCGGATGCACCCGCCTGGCTGGCCGCCGATCCCAATCATGTTCGCGGTGAATTCGTCGTCATCGTGCATCCGCCTGCGGCGGCGACCGTCATGATCGATGCCGAGGCGATGCGCATACTCGATGTATTGCTGGGTGCGCTGCCGCCCACACTCGCCGCCAAGCTCGCGGCTAAAATCACCGGACGCTCCAAAGCCGAGCTGTATCAAATGTCCCTCGCCCTTAAACCGGACAACGCCCCATGACCGACACCCTCACCCTCACCCGTCCCGATGACTGGCACATCCACTTCCGCGACGGCGCGGCGATGCAAAGCGTGCTGCCCGACACCGCGCGCGTGTTCGGTCGCGCCATTGCCATGCCCAACCTGAAGCCGCCAGTGACCACCGTTGCGCTCGCAACGGAATATCGCGCGCGCCTGCTTGCCGCCGTGCCGCCGGGCGTGTCGTTTGAGCCGCTGATGACGCTCTACCTCACCGACAACACTGCGCCGGACGAAATCGTCCGCGCCAGGCAAAGCGGATTCGTCCATGCGGTGAAGTACTACCCGGCGGGTGCGACGACGAATTCCGATTCCGGCGTCACCGATCTGGCCAAAGCCTACCCTGCCATTGCGGCGATGGAAGAAGCCGGATTGCCGTTGCTGCTGCACGGCGAAGTCACCGACGCTGAGGTGGACGTGTTCGACCGCGAGGCCGTGTTCATCGAACGCCATCTCACCCGGCTGATGCGCGATTTCCCCAAACTGAAAATCGTGCTCGAACACATCACCACCCGGCAGGCAGCCGAATTCATCGCCGCCGCGCCCGCCACCGTCGCCGCGACCCTCACCGTGCATCACCTGCTGTACAACCGCAACGCCATGTTCCAGGGTGGCATCCGTCCGCACATGTATTGCCTGCCGGTACTGAAACGCGAAATGCATCGCCAGGCACTCATTGCCGCCGCCATTTCAGGCAACCCCAAATTCTTTCTCGGCACCGACTCCGCACCGCATGCGGTCGGCGCAAAAGAATCCGCCTGCGGCTGCGCCGGTATCTATTCCGCGCACGCCGCCATCGAGCTGTATGCCGAGGCGTTTGAAATGGCGGGAGCGCTCGACAGACTGGAAGCCTTCGCCAGTTTTTATGGCGCGGATTTTTACGGCCTGCCGCGCCACACGGACACGATCACACTGCGTCGCGAAAGCTGGACCGTGCCTCAGCAGTTGCGCATGGCCGAGTCGTCGGTGATTCCGCTGCGCGGCGGCGAGACCCTACGCTGGCGCGTGGTGTGAGTCTGCAGCCAAAATAAAACGGCAGACATTTTATTGTCTGCCGTGGTGGAAGCTAGCCAGCGCTTCCTAAGGTGCGCGACTTTGCGTCGCGCTGAGGAGACTTCTAAGGGAATGCGGGGATAGTAGGTTCGATACCCGAGCTTGCTGCCTCGGGATGGTGCGAGGCGATCAACTGCCTGATTTCACCGACGCGTCCGGCCGGCACGTCCGCCATCATCAGCACGCGCCCGGCGGCGATGGCCGATTCAAAGGTTTTCAGTCGCGAGTTGGGAATTGAACTGGCGACCATGCTGGCGGCCCACGCGCCGAATGCCGCGCCGATCAGCGCGGTGAGCAGGATGGTGACGAATTGCAGGTCCACGCCGGCGGGAGGGAAAATCACTGCGACCAGCCCGGCGATGATGCCGATGCCGCCACCGACCGCCAGCCCGGTTTCAGCGCCGTGGACGAAATCGGTGGTTTGCAGGATCGAGGCTTCGTGCAAGCCGTTAAGCGGCACGTCATCCTTGGCCAGGACATGGATGTGGCTGTTTTCAATCTGCGCAAGCAGCAACTCGTCGCGAATCCTGCGGGCGCTGGCGGTATCCGGAAGCATGAAATAAAGCCTTCTTCTCATGATAAGCCCCCTCAAAAACGGGTGTCTGTAATGACACTGATTACTGATATGTAGTTCATTTCCCGGGGTGAGCAAGATAAATTTATGCGTGCATCGATAAATATAATGCCAAGCCATGGTCCGGGCATGGGATCTTTCACGAGCTTTGGCCCGTGACAGGTCGGCGTATCCACAAAGGGGGCCGCGATCCCCTTATAATCACAGGCGGGAAAGCCGGTCAGACAACCGCTGCCGCGCAGGCGGGAGAGGAAAGTCCGGGCTCCATAGAGCAGGATGCCGGCTAACGGCCGGACGCCGTGAGGCGAGGAATAGGGCCACAGAGACGAGCGTATTGAGTTACGGTGAAACGCGGTAACCTCCATCCGGAGCAACATCAAATAGGCAGACGATGACGCGGCTCGCCGAGTCTGCGGGTAGGTGGCTGGAGCCGGTCAGCAATGACCGGCCTAGAGGAATGGTTGTCCACGACAGAACCCGGCTTATCGATCGACTTTCCCACTTTTATTACAATTCAAATACTTAGCGTTTATATCTAAAAACATAAACAGAATTATCTGCTAAGCCCCGGTTTTTCCAGAAACTTATCCACAGCCATTAACCACCCCTAAGTCCTTGAGGCATAGGGGTTTTTTTACGTTCGCCACCTTGACCCCCACAAAACTATCCCCTATAGTGGGCGACAGTGGTAGTTTGTGGGTGGATGTGGGTGAAAAGTGCCCATCCGGCCGCTACCGACTCAGTCTAAATAATTGCTGGAGAGCGCATGTTTCGGGGGGTTGCAACAGTCAGTCTGGATAGCAAGAACCGGCTCGTGGTGCCGGCGCGCTATCGTGACGCCCTTCTGGTGAATGGCGGCGGACGGGTGGTGATCACCGCCGATCCCAGCCAGTGCCTGCTGCTCTACCCCTTGCCCGAATGGGAGCCGATCGAGAAAAAACTCAACGGCCTCTCCGACTTCAATCCCCGCACCCGCAGCCTCAAACAATTGCTCGTTGGCTACGCGCACGACATGGACATGGACGGCGCGGGCCGCGTGTTGTTGCCGCCGATGCTGCGCAAATTTGCCGAACTGGACAAAGCCGTGGTGCTGGTGGGGCAGGGCGGCAAGGTGGAGTTGTGGAACGAGGCACGCTGGGAGGCGCAGGTGGCGCAAGCCCTGACCTTCAGCGATGACGTGCTGCCGCCGGAGCTGGAAGGTTTTACGTTGTGAATGAAGCCGCCCATGTGCCGGTGCTGGCACAGGAGGCGGTGGCGGCGCTGGCGATCAGGCCCGATGGCGTGTACGTCGACGGTACCTTCGGGCGCGGCGGGCATAGCCGCCTGATTCTGGATCGGCTAGGCGCGGGCGGACGCTTGATCGCACTGGATCGCGATCCCGCTGCCATTCGCGCCGGTGCGGCGCTGCAGGATGTGCGGCTGACACTGGTGCAAAGCCCGTTTTCGCGGCTGGGCACGGTGCTCGATGAATTGGGCGTGACGCGGGTAGACGGGATTTTGTTGGACATAGGCGTGTCGTCGCCGCAGCTTGACGACGCCACACGCGGATTCAGCTTCCGCTTCGATGCGCCGCTCGACATGCGCATGGATCCGGGGAGCGGGCTGTCGGCGGCGGACTGGCTGGCGACGGCAGCAGAGGAGGAAATTTGTGAGGTCATTCGCAACTACGGGGAAGAGCGGTTTGCTAAATCGATTGCGCGCGCGCTTGTTGCGGCACGGCAAAACGAAACGATCCGCAGCACCGGGCAGTTGGCGAGCCTCATCGCTGCAACGGTCAAACGGCGCGAGCCGGGGCAACACCCGGCCACGCGCAGCTTTCAGGCTATACGGATTTATCTCAACCGCGAGCTGGAAGAGTTGAGCGCCGTGCTGCCGCAATGTGTCGACTCACTTCAGCCCGGCGGGCGACTCGCGGTCATCAGCTTTCATTCGCTGGAAGACCGCATCGTCAAACGCTTCATGCGCGATGAATCGCTGGGTGAGCAGGCGCCTCGCCGCCTGCCGATACGGGCCGCGATGCTGAAGCCGGGACGGCTGAAGCTGGTGGGGCGTGCCCAGCACGCGACCGATGCCGAAGTGGCGGCCAATCCGCGCGCGCGCAGCGCCGTGCTGCGGGTGGCGGAACGCATGGGTGGGGTGGCGTGAGCCGCCTCAATGTCGTATTGGCCCTGGTACTGGTGCTGTGTGCGTTGGCCGTGATTCAGGCGCAGCACCGCGCGCGTAACTATTTTGTGGAACTGGAACGCTTGAAAAAAGAGGCGCACGCGCTCGACGAGCAGTGGGGGCAGTTGCAGCTGGAGCAAAGCACCTGGGCCAACCCGGCACGTGTGGACACGCTCGCGCGCACCCAGCTCGGGCTGGTGGCGCCCTCGCCCGAGCGCACCCATGTTGAAACCAGCGACGCTGAAACCCTGGTGAGTGCGCCGTGAGTTATCAGCCCAGGAACTCCCGCGCGCATCAATTGCTCAAGCTCAATCTGGCGCCCTGGCGCATGGTCACCGTGGGCGGCCTGCTGCTCGGCGGGCTGGTGCTGGTGGCAGGGCGTGCCTTCTATCTGCAGGGACTCCACACCGACTACCTGCAGGGCAAGGGCGATGAGGTGGCCAACCGCAACCTCACCCTGCCCACGCATCGTGGCCAGGTGTCCGACCGCCACGGCCAGTTGCTGGCGATCAGCACGCCGGTCGAATCGCTATGGGCGCGCCCGCTCGAACTCAGGCTGAGCACCGAACAACACGCGCACCTGGCCAAAGTGCTGGGCATGTCGCCGCAGGAACTGTCGAAAAACTTGACGCACAAAACGCGCGGCGAATTCGCGGTGCGGCGCCCGGTGACTCCCGAGCAGGCGGTCAGTATCGCCGCCATGGGCGTGCCCGGCCTGTATCTGCGGCGCGAGTTCCGCCGCTATTACCCGGCGGGCGAAGTGGCCGCGCACGTGGTGGGCTTCACCAATGTGGACGACCTCGGCCAGGAAGGCGTCGAGCGCGCGTATCAGTCGTGGCTGGTCGGGCGCGAGGGCGAGCGCCATATTCTGCGTGACCGGCACGGCAACACCATTCGCGACCTGGCGCCGATCAAGACCGCGCAAATGGGCGGCAATCTGGCGCTGGCGCTCGATCTCAAGATTCAATATCTGGCGCATCGCGAACTCGCGGCAGCGATTGCCACCCACAAGGCCAAGGGCGGCAGCGTGGTGGTGCTCGACGCCAAGACCGGCGAGATTCTCGCGCTGGCCAACCAGCCCATTTTCAATCCCAACAATCGCAGCAATTACCAGCCGGGACTGATGCGCAACCGCGCGGTGATCGATACCTTCGAGCCGGGTTCGACGGTCAAGCCTTTCGTTGCGGCAGCCGTGCTGGAACGTGGCCTGTTCACGCCCGATAGCGTGATCCAGACACCGGATAATTTTCGTGTCGGGACCAAGCTGGTGCGTGACGACCATCCGCACCCCCAATTGACCGTGACTGAAATCATCCAGAAATCGAGCAACATCGGCGCCGCCAAAATGGCGATGACGTTGACGCCGCAACAATTCTGGGAGGTGTTGCACCGCGTCGGTCTCGGCGAGAAACCGGGTTCCGGCTTTCCCGGTGAAACCGCCGGTCTCTTGCGCGATCCCGGCACCTGGCGACCGGTCGAACAGGCCACCATGGCGTATGGCTATGGCCTGTCGGTCAGCCTGTTGCAGATGACGCGCGCCTACATGGCGTTCGCCAACGACGGCGAAGTGATGCCGCTGTCGTTTCTCAGGCGCGAACCGCAGGAAATCACGGGTGAGCGGGTATTTTCGCCGGCCGTGGCGCGCGAAGTGCGCACCATGATGGAGGCGGTTACCCAGGAAGGCGGAACCGGCCAGAGCATCCACGTGCCGGGTTATCGCATCGCGGGCAAGACCGGCACGGCGCATAAAGTACTCAATGGCAGCTATGCCTCCGACCGCTATCTGTCTTCTTTCATCGGCATGGCACCCGCCTCCAATCCGCGCCTCATCATCGGTGTGGTGATCGATGAGCCGTCCGACGGCGTGTATTACGGTAGCAGCGTGGCTGGCCCGGTATTCGCGCAGGTGATGGGCGCCAGCCTGCGCTTGCTTGCGCTGCCGCCCGATGCACCGGAAACCGCGACGCGGATGACGCGGGGCACTCCCGCCACGGCGGCGCCCACCGTGGTTGCGCGTATCGGCGGGGGAATGTGATGACAAGGCCCGCCGCCAAACCCGACTCTACCCGGCGTGCGCCCCCGGCGTTCCACGAGTCCGTGCCGCACATTCTGGAGCGTCTCGGCATGACGCCCGGCGAACTCGTCAACGACAGCCGCAAGGCGGCGCCGGGCGCAGTGTTCGCCGCCTATCCCGGCGAGGCGCGCGATGGCCGCGACTTCATCGCGCAGGCGGTGGCGCGGCGTGTCGATGGCGTGTTGTGGGAGGCCGATCACTATCAATGGGATCCCGCACTCGCCATTCCCAATGCCGGCGTGGTCGGACTGAAGATACGCATCGGCGAAATCGCCGCCCACATTTATGGTGAGCCTTCGCGTGCGCTGCACATGGTCGGCATCACCGGCACCAACGGCAAAACCTCGGTGGCGCACTGGGTGGCGCAGGCCTTCGCGCAACTCGGACGCAAAACCGCCATCATCGGCACCGTCGGCAACGGCTTCCCCGGCGCGCTGACGCCCACGCTCAACACCACGCCCGACGCCATCGAATTGCAGCAGCGTCTGGCGTTCTACCGGCAACAGGGTGCAAGCGCATGCGCGATGGAAGTGTCGTCGCACGGCCTGGCGCAGGGACGCGTCAACGGTACAGCGTTCAACGTGGCGGTGCTGACCAATCTGTCGCGCGACCATCTCGATTACCACGGCGACATGGACAGCTATGCCGACGCCAAGGCCAGGCTGTTCAACTGGCCGGGACTGGAGTGGGTGGTGCTGAATGTCGACGATGCCTTCGGCCAGCGGCTGGAGAGTGAAACCCGACCCGTGCGTGTCGCCGGCTATGGCTTCCAGCGCGGCGCCGTGGTGGGAGAAAAGCTGCGCCTGTCGCAAGCCGGCCTGCACCTTGTGGTGCACACCGACTGGGGCGATGGCGAGATCGATGCGCCGCTGCTGGGCCGCTTCAACGCCGCCAACCTGCTGGCTGTGCTCACCACCCTGCTGGTTTCCGGCGTCAAGCT
>Ga0208980_10002800_pt1 | contig 10586 bp, 9 predicted proteins | sample WetSurMetagenome_3_FD_187993 | JGI IMG/M metagenome (GOLD analysis project Ga0208980, IMG submission 187993) | Wetland microbial communities from Twitchell Island in the Sacramento Delta, sample from surface sediment Aug2011 Site A1 Bulk (version 2) | ecosystem: Environmental > Aquatic > Marine...
GCATAAGCTTGCCTCGACATACTTATGGTTCAAAAGGAGGCCCACAACCCGCGACACGATGAGCGGGTTCTTCGCTATGAGGACGGATCTGGCGAAGAGGATTGTGGAGAAGAACGAAGAGCAGTTCGAGAAGAGGGGGTTCAAGATTCTTTTCGACCTACTGAGATTCGCGCCACGCGATACGGCTGTGGTGGAGTCCACCTATAAGTTCGGTGACCGGGCTAGCGGGCAGTCCAAATTGAGTTCGGATGTCGTTCTTTCCGTTCTTCGACAATGCGGACTAGGCGGCAAGGTCGCAAGCGGGACCCTTCATTTCTTCCTCATCAATAAAGCTGGCAGGGCCGTAGGCTTCATAATCCTTGCAGCTATCTTCGCAATAGTCATTTCATTCGCTGCTTAGTCCTATATTTTCGTATCATTCCTTCGAATTATTCCTATTGACAGAGTCAAAGTGTGCTCAATCGCGAAGCGTAATCGAAATCATTTTCTACCAAGCCGTCCAAATAAAGGTCGATGACGACCAAGCAGTTCGAGGTTTCTATATTGGACAAGCCTGGTGAAATCGCCAGACTTACAGAGGTTTTAGCCAAGAACGCTGTGAACATACGAGGGATCTCCACGGATCTAGGTAAGAGCTTACCAGTGGTGCACGTCATCACTGACGATGAGGCTAGCGCTCGACGGGTGCTGAAAGCCGGAGGCTTCGATTTCCTAGAGAGGGACGTGCTGGTGATCTCCATGTCGGACAAGCCGGGTGAGCTTGCCAAGATCACGAAGAAGCTAGCTAAGGCAGGAGTAAACATCGAGAGCATGTTCATCCTCGGTCCAAAGGTCTCCGAGGTGCAGGTCGCGTTCGGCGTCGATCAGAGGAAACGCGCGCAGGATCTGCTCGATAAGTGAGGCTTAGGCCTCCCTCTTCTTTTTCCCGTTGCTATCCTGAATGGATACGAGGACTATTGCGGATATGATGAGGATGCCGCCGATTGCCGTCAGCATGTCCGGTACCTCGCCTAGGATTAGGTAGGCGAACAGCATGGCGAAGACTATCTCCAGCAACAGGATGATGGAGGAGTCCGTGGCCCCTTTACCACGAAGTCCTGCGATGTAGAGCATGAAGGCACCCCCTGTGCAAATGAGTGCAACGTACATAGCTGCCACCAGGCCGTTAGTGGAGAGTGCAAAGCTCTGAGTGAACAGCAGGGCGATTGGTATGCTAACTATCAAGGTCGTCACCACGACCGAGCTGGTCATCATCAATACATCAGGATGCTTGTTGACCGCTGCTTTCTGATAAACGATGTAGAATGCCCAGACGATTCCTGCCGCTAGGACCAACAGGTTCCCGGTCAGGCTGCCGTCCGTCATCTTGCCAAAGTCGCCGCCGGTTGAGACGATGAAGACACCAAGCAGTCCTACGAGCAGGCCGAATATGGTGAATTTGGTAATAGACTCCTTCAATACCAACGAGGCGATGATCGCCACGAAGACCACATTTATGTCCACGAGGAGCACGGCATTGGTGGCGGTGGTACTGGTCATCCCTGCGTTCTGCAGGAAAAGGCCGACGGCGTTCAACAGACCAACCAGCCAAAGGATCTTGTCCTTAAAGATGGACAGATCGAAGTCAGTGAAAAGATAGGCGGCAAATATGAGCACGGGGGCAGCAATCAGCCATCTCAGCAATGCGAACAGGAACGGATCTACCTCTCCCACCCCTATTTTGGAGGCGACGAAGCTCGTCCCCCAGAGAAAGCTGGAGAGGATTAGGAATGCTTCGAACTTATCGACCCGTAGCCGCATCGCGCCCGATACTATTTACCAATATTTGAGCCCGCGCCCTAGCCCTCCAAAGTCTTCCCCTCAAGCCTGGCTGGACCTTTCAACATCACGTTATCGCCTAGGATGCAATCCTTCATGTAGACCCCTTCCCCGACGAGGCAGTTGTCGCCAATGATGCTTCCCTCAAGATACGCGCCCTTGCGAACCCTGCAATTGGTAAGTGCCAAGGAATCGAACATCTCGGCCTCGCCCTCGACGACGCTTCCTTGGCCTACGCCTGACCTAACGACCAGTGCTCTTTCTCCAATGCGCACATCGTCCCCCAAATACACTGGACCAACGATTTTGGCCCCGGCGGCGAAGAACCTGTTGCCGAAGACCTTGCCCTGCGTGTCAGTGCCGACGATCTGCCTCTCCACTCCTTTGCGCTCGGCCATTCCGATGTTCGCTTTCAGGAGGTCGATCGGCCTGCCAATATCGTGCCACATGCCTCGAAGGCGAGAACCGAAAAGCGGCTTTCCCTCTTCCATTAGCTTGGGGAAGAGGTTCTTGGAGAAATCGAACTTGGTATTCTCTGGTACATAGTGAAAGGCATCCTTCTGAAGCACGTAAACGCCTGCATTTATGAGGTTGGAGAATACCTCTTCCGGCTTGGGCTTCTCCTTGAAGCGCGATATACGTCCGTTTTCTTCCAAGCCAACGATGCCGAACTGCTCGGGCTTATCGACCTCCGTCAGAGCGATGGTGGCCTCCGCAGTGTTGCTCTTATGGAAGCGTATGAGGTGCTCGAAATCTATGTCCATCAGGACGTCCCCCATAGCTACCACGAAGGTCTCAGGCAGCTTCTTCTCCAACAGTTTGACAGCCCCAGCCGTGCCCATCGGCTCTTCCTCGAAAGCGTATAAGAGGTCAAGGCCCAGCTTCTTGCCGTCACCAATGGCCTTGACCACTTCCGTGGACTTGAAACCGCAAGCGAGGTATACCTTCTGTATCCCGGCGGCGCCGAGCGCTCTCAATGTATACTCCACGCAAGGCTTTCCCAGAACTGGGAGCAAAGGCTTAGGGCGGTTGTTGGTCAAGGGGCGCAGGCGAGTGCCCTCGCCTCCGACCAGGACCACAGCTTGGGTGACGCCTAGAGTCATTGTCCTCTCACCTTTACGCTAGACCGCACGCCAACGACGATATTTAAAATTAGAGAGACCAGTATCGACGAGGAGGGCGCTCAAGTCCAGAGCTTGGCCACGTTATCTCCCCGTCTGGCTCCTATTGTGAGAGAGACTGGGTCGCATTTGCCTTTCAGCAGGAACAAAACGGGTCTATAGGGCTCGTCCGAGAGCGATTCGAAGTTCGCCATGCCCTTGGACACGATAAGGTCCGCCTCTTGGATCTCCTTCTTCAACCTCGGCCCTATCTTATTGACATCAATGCCAACGGCAAAGGAGTCGGTGGACAACATCTCATCGAACACCTCGTCCAGATGAACTCGTTTCGCATCTTCCATGGTGACGTCAGTCAGAATCGGCTCCCCTTTGACGACCCCTATCACCTTGGGCCCTAGCCGCTTGATCTCCTGAACCAGTAATCGATCAAGCACCGACTCTCCGCAGTTGTCCAGGAGGTAAAGTACCTTGCCACCTTTGTGCATCAGCTTGCGAGCCTTGTCGATGTCGTTGATACGCAGGCCCTCGCCGACGATCTTGTCAAAATTCTTGGCCAGTTCCTCAGGTCTCTCCAATTCCAGCTCTATCCCGAAATCCAGGACGTTCCCGGCAATGGCCACCCTCACTGCCATTTCTAGCCTGTCCTTGGCTTCCTCGACCATTTTCCTTGCCTTGGGGAAAACGGCCTCGGCGGCCTCATCGCTGCGTCGCTTCAGATCCGCATATGGATCCTTTGACCCACTGATTGCATACGCCTGTCGGTGTACGAGGGTGGCAAGCCTGGCTGAGTTCAAGCCCTTGGGGAAATCGGAAGATAGGACATGCAAGCTTCCCGCCATAGCCTCCTCGGCCTTGTCTGGTGCGACCAATTTGACTTCATAGAGAACGCGATTCAACAGGCAAGGGACACATTCTGGGGCGAACTGCATGAAACGGCTGAGAGACTAGGCCACAATTAAGAGTTTTCGTTGCCGCTTCCTCAATTAGGCTCCTTGCAGCCCAGTGTTGCTTCCGTTATCAAACTAAGAAGAATAAGAATGAAAGGCCACGAATAATCTCCAGAATCATAAGCTCCAAGAAAGCTTTATACCAAATCCAGACGTTTTTCCGCCCGAGGGGGCTATGTCGCAAGGGGTGACGCTGCGGGTCGTTAGAGCGCAGCACCAATCCGAGGTAGGTCTCGGAAGGGCGAGGGTGGACACGAAGACCCGGAAGGACCTAGGGGTCGAAGTAGGGGATGTCATCGAGATAGTGGGCAAGAGGAACACCGCCGCTAAGGTCTTCCGTGCGCCGCAAGAGGACGAGAACATGGGCATCATCCGCATCGATGGCATGATCCGCTCTAACGCTGGCGTTTCTATCGGCGAAAAAGTCGTGGTGTTGAAGGCTGACCCCCAACCGGCGCAGAAGATCACGGTCGCACCCAAGATACTGCCTCAGGGAAAGAACATCCGCTTCGGAGCTGGCGTCGAGGATTTGGTAAAGAAAGGACTCAACAACAGACCGCTGGTAAAAGGCGACGAGATCATTATCCCCAACATCGCCCTCATGGGCAATTTCATTCCATTCGTTGTGGTGCAGACTAGCCCAAATGGGGTAGTGGTGGTGGGAGATCACACCGAGCTGATTGTCAGAACTGAAGTCATCGAGCAGAAGGCCTCCGTGGCTCCTTCCGTTACCTATGATGACGTGGGGGGGCTGGAGGAAGAGTTGCAACGGGTCCGAGAGATGATCGAGCTCCCACTCAAGCACCCTGAGCTCTTCGAAAGGCTAGGCATCGACCCTCCGAAGGGCGTTCTTCTCTATGGACCGCCTGGGACGGGCAAGACCCTGATCGCCAAGGCGGTGGCCAATGAGGCGGGCGCTGCCTTCTTCTCCATCCAAGGGCCGGAGATCATCTCCAAATACTATGGCCAGAGCGAGGAGAAGCTACGCGAGAAGTTCGATGAGGCAGAGAAGAACGCACCCAGCATCGTTTTCATCGATGAGCTGGATTCCATCGCGCCCAAGCGAGAGGAGGTGCACGGAGAGGTGGAGAGAAGGGTGGTGGCCCAGCTCCTCACATTAATGGATGGCATGAGCGGCCGGGGACAGGTCATCGTGATAGGTGCCACCAACCGCGAGGACGCCATCGATCCCGCTCTTCGTAGGCCTGGCCGATTCGACCGCGAGATCGAGATCGGGGTGCCAACCAAAGAAGGGCGGAAGGAGATCCTGGAGATCCATACCCGCGGAATGCCATTAGGGGACGAGGTCTCCCTGGACTACTTCGCCAGCCTGACCCATGGCTTCGTCGGTGCGGATCTGATGGCCTTGGCGCGCGAGGCGGCGATGAAGTGCCTATCTCGCTTCGTGCCCGAACTGGAATTGGGCAAGGCCATACCGGTGGAGATACTGGAGCGAATCAAGGTCACCCAGGATGACTTCATGGACGCCTTGAAGGAGCTGGAGCCGAGCGCCATGCGCGAGGTGCTGGTGGAGGTTCCGAAAGTGACCTGGGACGATGTGGGGGGATTGGAAGAGGTCAAGCGCCAGCTGCGGGAGATGATCGAGATGCCCCTGGAGAACCCCGCGGCGTTCAAGCGTATGGGCATCAGGCCCGCGAAGGGAGTGCTGCTCTACGGTCCTCCTGGGACGGGTAAGACCCTTCTTGCCAAGGCGGTGGCCAACGAGTCCAAGGCCAACTTCATACCCATCAAAGGCCCGGAGATCATGAGCAAATGGGTCGGGGAATCCGAGAAGGCGGTGCGCCAGGCGTTCAAGAAGGCAAAGCAGGTCGCCCCCTCCGTACTATTCCTGGACGAGATAGACGCCATCGCCCCGAGGCGGGGAACCGGGAGCGACACAAACGTGACGGAGAGGGTGGTAAACCAGCTATTGACCTCAATGGACGGTATGGAGGGCCTGGAGAAGGTGACGGTCATGGCGGCAACGAACCGACCGGACATCATCGATCCTGCTCTGCTAAGGCCAGGCCGCTTCGACCGCCTCGTGCTCATACCTATCCCCGACGAGAAGGCGAGGCTGGCCATTCTGAGCGTTCACACCAAGGGCATGCCGATACGCAACGTGGACGTAACGATCTTAGCGGATCGGACGGAAGGTTTCGTCGGCGCCGACCTGGAGAACCTTTGCCGCGAGGCGGCGATGATCGCGTTGCGCGAGAACAAGGATGCTGAGATTGTGGAAATGAAGCACTTCGAGGCCGCGCTCAAGATAATCAAGCCCTCCGTGGACAAGGACGTGATGAAGCAGTATGAGAACATCGGGAAGGCATTGGAGAAGGTAAGGCTGAGCGGCCAGGACCTTGGAATGTACCGTTGAGTGGCTCTTGGAAATTCTGGCAGAATTTCCGAAAAGAGAAAGGTAGTTATATGGACAAATCATTCATAACCGCAGAAATCCTGACATGCTGGGAGGGACGCATCGATGAGGAAGTTCATCACTGAGTTGAAGGGCAAGACGGTCATGACTAACGACGGACAGATTTTGGGTATGATCGAGAACTTCGTCATAGAGAAGAGCACGGGTGAGATCCAGCATGTCCTGGTCGTTCCTGCGGAGGAGATCGAGACCAGATTGTTCAAGACGGACTCCCAGGGAAGGCTGATCCTCCCGTTCAGCGAGATGAACGCGGTGCGCGACGTCGTCGTGATGAACGTCACCCACTAAACCGCTTCAGAAATTCTCATCCACCTTTCAAGGCAACCTTGGCCCTCGCCTTGTTGTACTGTGCATCCCGGAAGTCCGGGGACCTCACCAAAGCTTCCTCGTAGAGCTCCAGGGCGCGGACCAGCTCCTTCTTCCGCTCTGCGACCATCCCTAGGCCGTTATAGGCTTCCGCGCTGGCATCCAGTCGCAATGCGGAGGTGAATGATTCCTCCGCCCCGTCCAATTCGTTGCTCCCCATCTGGCACATCCCTAGATGCAGGAGGAACACTGGTCTGCGGTCCAGGAGGATCGCCTCCTTCAGACAGCGCTCCGCCTCATCGTACCCCCCTTGCAGATAATGCACGCATCCCAAGTTGTTCCAGGCGTCGGCATACCTCGGCTCGGCCTCGATAGCCTTGTGCAATGCCTCCTCTGCCTCTTCTAGGCGCCCCGAGAACCTCAGCGCGACCCCCAGGTCGTTCAAGGTCTGGGGTGAACCTCCGAAGTCGCTGCTCAGCCTCAGTAAAAGGTCTACGGCCTCGGCATGCTCTCCCTTGACCATCAATGCCAGCGCCCGGATGCGATCCTGGAGCAGGTCCGTTCCCTCTGGCAGGTCGAGGAGGGGTAGGGCCTCATCCTTACGGCCCAACACCACCTCCGTCAGCGCTGCCCGCTTCCTCGCCTCCATGTCCTCGAGGAAAGGCTTGAGCAGGCGCGCGCCCTCCTCCTTCCTTCCTAGGCGGTACACCACCGCCTCTAGCTCCAACCCGATGTCCACATCATGAGGCGTGTCCCTGAGGCCCTTGCTCAGGACGGCGATCGCCTCCTCCATCCTGCCCATCTCCAGCAATATGGATGACTTGCGTAGCACCCCGGACGAGGTGCGCTCAAACTCCAAAGCCTTGTCCGCTTCCCGAAGCGCCTCCTCCTGCTTCCCTATTACCTGAAGCAACCGGGCGGCGTCCAAGTACTTTTTGGCCAGGTCCTCCTCTTTGGGCATCTTGGACTCGAGCTGAGGCTCGAGGGATGCCATAGCTTCCTGGACTTCCTCCTTGGCCTCCTTCGCCTCCTCCATTCCTCTGTCGAGCCTCTCCGCGACCGAGAAGCTCTCCTCCGCCTCTGCCAGCATTCCCGCGGTCTTCTGCGCCTGCCCGAGCCTTAGCCAGAGGTCCGCCCTCTTCCGGTCCGCGGCCACTGCTTCCTTCCAGGCCACGATCGATTCCTTCAGGTTTCCCATGTCCGTCAGCAGCGAGGCCTTGTTCACCTGGGCCTCCAGGTTGTTGGGGTCCAGGGAGGAGACGGCGTCGAACGCCTCCAATGCCTCTTGGTTCTTTCCCAATGATCGCAGAACGAGTCCGCGATTGTTCAGACCTTGGGGATCGTTGGGATAGAGGCGCAGTAGCTCGTCGAACGTCTCGAGGGCCTCCTCCTTCCTTCCCATGGAATACAAGGTGGCGCCTTTATTGAGGAGCGCTGGATACATTCTTCTGGCATAGAGTAAAGCGCGGTCATAGGCGGCGAGCTCCTCCTCGAGCCTACCCGTCTGGTGCATCACTATGCCCGCCATGTACCAGGTGGTCGGGTCCCCCGGTCGGATCTTCAGCGCCTGGCCAATGGCCTCCAACGCTTCATCATATTCGCTCAGGTAGAAATGCGCGCTCGCCTTCATCCTCCAGGCCAGGTCGTGCTCGCTCTTGATGGCCAAAGCGGCGTCCAGGTCCTTTAGGGCCTCCTTGTACTCGGAGCGCTTGATCAGCTCATCCGCCTCCTGCAGTAGGGAGTCGAAGGGCATCGTCGAGGGCAGGGCCCTGCTGCCCTCCTTCTTCAACAACACTCGGTCCGCGTCCTTGGTCAACATTCCAGATAGATCGAAGCGCTTGATCAAGGCTATGAGCCTGGTACGGTCCGCGATGGAGACCTCTTCTTTATCCGCGGCCTCCTGCGCCGACGGTTCAATGTCGTTGGCGGCGATCAGGACCGGGGACCTCTTCTCGGCCGCCGCCCTTTCCTTGGCGATGTGGATGCCTTCGATGGAGGCGTGCTCGGGCTTCCTCGAGGCCATGATCAGGTACTTGCTCCCCTCCCTCTCCCCCTCTAGGAACGCGACCTCGTCCATCACCGTCCCACCGGTGATCTTTAAACCCATCTTCTCCAACAGGGCGGTCATGAACCTCTTGTAAGGCTCGGAGGCCATTTCCTTCAGGTTGCGGATGAGGCGCGCGTCCAAGCGAGCCTCGAGGTCGTCATCCATCATCGAATGACCTCCAGTCCGGCCTTTATCTTCCTGAGGTGCGCGTCCATCAATTCCTCGGGGATGAGAGAGAGCTCCTCTTCACACTCTTTACCTCTACCAGCATCGCAGAGGATCATCGCCCGCTTGATGGCGAAGTTGACGGTCTCCTTGTCGACCCGGTAGGCAAGAAGGTCCTCTAGGATGTGCAGGGCGTCATCGGTTCTGCCTATCCAGGAGTAGAGCATCGCAAGGTTGGACTGCGCAATCCTCCATAATGGCCTGTAATCCTTGGCCCTCGAGTACAAGATCAGGGCGACGCTCGAGTTCTCCTTGATGAAGTCCGACTTCCAAGCCTCGTCCACCGGAAGGTCCGCCGCGGATCGCACTAGGAGCACGTGCAGATTACCCATGCGCACGCTTGCCCTGGCCCAGATATCGCTCTTCGTTTCTAACCCTTTCACGTCTCCCACCATGCGCCAAAGGAAGGCGCGGCGCGGCACCCTCTCGTCCCCCCATAGGTGAAGTGAGATGCCAGCGGAGGCCAGGTACTCCTCCACCAGGGTCTGCAAAGCCACCTGCCCGCCCCGCTCCATCAAGGAACGAAGACGGATAGCGGGCTCGACCCCCTCGCCAAAATCCATTTCGGCTGACGAAGTTGGCCCGATGCGGAGGATGGCGCTGCCCACCTGATGCAGTCTCATGTCGGCGGCCGGGTCCTGCATCCTCTTGGTCAAGGAGAGCGGGTCCAGCATGCCATCCAGGCAACTCTTGCACATCAGAACCCCGACCTTGGTTTCAGCGCCGCAGGACACACAGGCCATATTGTCAGCAGTGATGATGTGTAGGCCAGTTTATGAAATTAGTGTGCGCGCAAGACCGTTCGAGAGAGGTCGCGTCTAGACCCGTTGATGAACATCGCTCCTCGGGAAAGATCTGTAAAAGCCAGATCACTAGGTCAAGTGCTATCACTTTTGATTCTTAACTACGATACTAAATAACCTCCCATACCGAAATGCCGTATGATAAAAAGGCTTGGAGGAAGAAGCATGTTCGAGGTTAACTCCGCAGAGGCTCAAGCGCCGGTACAGGAGATCGCAGTCGCAAAGTCGGAAGAGTCGGCCAAGCCTTCAGGAAAGAGAACGAAGGCCAAGCCGAAGACCAAGACCTTCAGCGATTTGCAGAAGCTGGTCTCAGAATGGCAGCCAAGCGACCCAAGCGCCTCGCGCAGGATGCTCAACAGCGAGCTGATGAACCTGCTCCAGGATAATGGCTTCGCCTACATCAAGGCCTGCATCCCCTGCGTCATCGTGGAGGGCCAATTCCCCATCGACCTGATCCATTATCATGCCGAGCAGGACATCTACGAGTTCATCACCCGAATGATGTGGATGCACCAAGAGTATGGAAAGGCGCTCGGCATCATGATCGGGATCAAAGACGAGGCCGTGGTGGCGAAATTCGAGGAAACCTGCAACGGGCTGCTTGCTTCTGAGGAAGACTGCCTGGTACTTCTTTTCTAATGTGGCCAGGGGCTATAGGCCCTTGGTCATGTAAACGCCTTCCTTTTCATATCCCATCGATGAGTAGTAACGCCTAACACCCACCCCGCTAGTGACCTGCAATGCCTCATATCCCGCCTCTGCTGCTTTCGCTTCGGCCTCGGCCATCAGCTCCTTGCCGAAGCCGCGGTGCTGCCATTCCTTGCCCTGCGTCCCGAGCCGGGCCATCTGGCCGAAGACCTTCAGCTCGCGCAGGTGGGCGAC
>Ga0208980_10002801_pt1 | contig 10586 bp, 8 predicted proteins | sample WetSurMetagenome_3_FD_187993 | JGI IMG/M metagenome (GOLD analysis project Ga0208980, IMG submission 187993) | Wetland microbial communities from Twitchell Island in the Sacramento Delta, sample from surface sediment Aug2011 Site A1 Bulk (version 2) | ecosystem: Environmental > Aquatic > Marine...
CCTCAACACCGTAAGCCCCAATGTTCTGAATCGGGGCAGCCCCTACACTGCCTGGTATAAGCGATAGATTCTCAAGACCGCCAAAGCCTTGCTCAACTGTCCATTCAACAAAAGAATCCCAGCCTGTTCCTGCTCCAGCTGATACTATCACATAATCAGTGTTTTCCTCCTCTTTCTTTATCCCTCCTTCTTCGGGATGAATTATTGTCCCGTTATAATCATCCGTGAAAAGAATATTGCTGCCTCTGCCGACTATCAGAATTGGCTTTTTTAGTGAACCCTGTTCCTTAAACAGTTTAATCGCTTCATTCTCAGAACTTATTGAAATAAATAACTCAGATTTATAATTCAGTCCGAATGTATTGTAACTTTGAAGGGGAAAGTTTTTTCTGATCATAGGACCTGGTTTGGATGCAAACTTATAAAATTGGTTCAATAAAGCGGTATGTTCATGATAATAAACCATGGAAACCAGACATTTCGACCGGAATTTAATGCTGCATGTTTATAAACTTCATATCGAGGAAATGAAAAAAAAACTGTTTTTTACGGCATTGTTTTTATCTATAATGTTAATCATAAATGGTCAGCATGACAAAGTCTCTGGCTCATTGGCCTTTACCATCAACGAAAAAGACCTGATTCCGGAAGGAATTACGTATGATCCCGTTACGCATCAGTTTTTTGTGAGCAGCATTAACAAGGAAAAGGTTGTGGCAATAAATGAAGCAGGTACTGTCAGGGATTTTCTAAGGACGCGTCAGGATGGCATTCTGCAGACTCTTGGGATGAAAGTGGATGTGAAAAACAGACGGTTGTGGGTGGTTTCGAACGCCGACAGCAGAAATAGCCATCAGTCGGCAGTTCATGTTTTTAATATAGAAGAAGCAACACTCATAAAAAAATTCATATTAGCAACAGACACTGCCCATCTGTTCAATGATATTGCCCTTTCAGGAACCGGCGATGCCTATATTACTGATTCATATTCTCATACAATTTATACAATTCCGGCTAATCTTAACGGGCTCAGACCTCTTGCAGAATCGGGATCCTTCCTGAATGGATCGAATGGATTGGCCGTATCATCTGATAATACGCTTCTCTATGTTGCTACGGCAGATGGCATTACAATAATCAACCTGAAGACCCTGAAAATTAATCCAATCCGCACTGCTAAAAATATTAGCGCGGCAGGAATAGATGGACTCGTTTTTTATGGCAGGTCACTGATCGGAGTCACAAATAGTAAGAACGATGAAAGTGAGATGTTTATAGCTGCTTATCAATTATGTCAGACTCTTGATGAAATTACTGAAATGTCAATCCTTGACAAGGGAAATCCTGTTTTCAATCTTCCCACTACATGCGTAGTTGCTGATGATTATCTTTATTGTCTTGCAAATACCTCCCTGCGAACTTTTTTTAATGACAGGACGAATTCAAAAAATAAGCTGCAAAATCCTGTCATTCTGAAATATAAGCTTACTAAATAATTATCTAATTCGTTCTCTGATGGAACTTTTTTTGGCAACCAGAGCCGAGTGGCGCAGCTGGCTTGAAACAAACCATCTTTCCTGTGAAGGGATCTGGTTAGTTTACCATAAGAAATCTTCCGGAAAAGATAGGATTCCTTACAGGGATGCCGTGGAGGAAGCTCTCTGTTTCGGATGGATAGACGGTAAGATCAAAAGAATAAATGAGGAGTATTATGTCCAGTGGTTCACACCAAGAAGAATCAATAGCAGGTGGTCAAGGCACAATTTGCAGATAGCGAATGACCTGATAAAAAGGGGACTTATGAAACCTGCCGGACTTATCAGCTATCAGAAGGCTCTGGATAAGCCGCAGCTGGTTTATGATAACAGGGCAGATAGCAATCCTGATATTCCTGATGACCTGATAACGGCCTTGAAGAATGAAAAGTCTGCATTTAATAATTTTATAAATTTCCCTCCCTCGGGCCGCAGGATGTGCATCTATTGGCTGAACAGCGCAAAGAGACCTGAAACGCGCCTGAGGCGAATTAAAAAAATTGTGGAAATTGCAGAGAAAAACATCCGTCCGGGAATGATTGCCCCGGCGTAACATGGTTTTTAAGAAAAAAAAATGATCTTTACGCAACGATTTTAAGATACAAGAACAACTAAAGCCAGGATTAAAATGGAATTACGGATTAGAGAGTTTGCAGGAAAACATAAAGTTTCTATTATACTGTCTGCTGCAGGGGCTGCAGCCGGCTTTTTTTACTGGAAGTTTATCGGATGTAAAACAGGCACCTGCCCGATTAAATCGGTCTGGTACCTTATGACTCTTTATGGCCTACTGCTTGGCTGGGTAGTCGGGGGGCTGGCAGAAGACATAATCCTGAAATTCTTTAAACACAGATAACCTGAAATTATTATAACCATGACAACCAATCGCCGAAATTTCTTAAAGACTGCAACAATCGCAGGAGCAGCTGCTGTCACCGGAAGCCTGGCTGCCGGATGCGCACCAGCCCAACCGGTTTCTAATCTTGCCGGAATTCTTGAATCTGTCAAAAAAACCCGTACGCAAAAGTTTAATATGTCGGGATATGCAGCCCCTCCAATTCCGGTTGTAAGGGTAGGCTTTATCGGATTAGGTGACAGGGGCAGCGAGGCTGTGAAACGGCTATCATTTATAGATGGCGTTGAAATAACCGCACTCTGCGATATACGCAAGGCGGCACTTGACGGATCACAAAAATTTCTGAACACAATCGGAAGACCTGCCGCCAGGGAATTTACCGGGGATGATTATGCCTGGAAAAAGCTTGTTGAGCTTCAGGACCTCGATCTGATCTATATTGTGACACCCTGGATATGGCATACCACCATGGCCGTCGCTGCAATGGAAAGCGGAAAGCATACCTGCTGCGAGGTACCAATTGCCCGGACTATTGATGAGGCATGGCAGCTTGTTGAAACATCTGAAAAAACAAAAAAGCATTGCATGATGCTTGAGAACTGCTGCTACGACTTCTTTGAATTGCTTACCCTGAATATGGCCCGCCAGGGGATGTTTGGAGACATCATCCATGGTGAGGGAGCCTATATACATAACCTTCTTGAAATGAATTTCAGGAAGCCGGTCGACGGACAGCAGACAGATGATGCCTATACGAATATGTGGCGCCTTCGCGAAAATGCAACCAGGAACGGCAATGTATACCCGACACATGGACTTGGCCCGGTATGCCAGGCACTGAGCATAAACAGAGGAGATAAAATGGAACATCTGAGCTCTGTGTCAACAGGCGACTTCTCCATGGGACCCAAAGAAAAGGAGCTTGTTGCTGCCGATCCATTTTATTCAGAATGGAAGAATTCCAGTTTCAGGGGTAACCTTAATACTTCCATAATTAAAACCACTCTCGGAAAAACAATTATGGTCCAGCACGATACGTCATCAACCCAGCCTTATTCAAGGATTCATCTCATAAAGGGAACGAAGGGCATGGTCTGCAAATATCCTCTTGAGCATATTGCCATTGGTGAAAACTGGGCGGATGAATCCAAAATGAAGGAGTTATATGAAAAGTACACTCCTGAAATCGTGAAGAGGGTGGGAGAGATGGCTAAAAAAGTCGGAGGGCATGGCGGAATGGACTTTATAATGGACTGGAGGACCATCGACTGCCTGAGAAACGGACTGCCACTCGATCAGAATGTCTATGACGGTGCGCTCTGGAGCTCCATTGCGCCTCTCAGCGAATGGTCTGTCGCCAATAACTCGCAATCCATCCAGGTTCCTGACTATACTTGCGGTGCATGGAAAACTAATAAACCGCATGATATAAACCTTGAAGCCGGAGGAAATACCAAAGTTCTGGAACTTAAAGAGGCGGAGAAGATTATTTAGGTTACGGTAACCGAGTACAGCATATCTGTTGCGGTGCAGGTTGCAGGTTGCAGGTTGTAGGGTAACATCCACAGAACTCAGCACCCAGCACCCAGCACCCTGCACCCTGCACCCTGCAACCTGCACCCTGCAACCTGCACCAGTATTCCAAAAAATTATAATTATATTTAATAAAAATAAACTCTCTAAAAAATGACCAAAGTATCTGAATTAGCCAAAATGATTGATCATTCCATCCTGCAGCCGACACACACGGATGATGATCTGAAGAAACAATGTGAAATTGCGGTAAAGTATGACGTGGCATCGGTATGCGTCAAACCTTACGCGGTTAAGCTTGCAGTCGGACACCTTAAAGGTTCTGATGTTAAGGTGGGCTGCGTAATAGGTTTTCCCCACGGCAACAGCTCGACAGATGTTAAGGTTTATGAAGCTGTGCAGGCATGCAGGGATGGAGCCGCTGAAATTGATATGGTCATCAACATCGGCAAGGCTCTGGGAGGCGACTGGGAATATGTCGAAAATGAAATTAAAGCAGTTACGGATGCCTGCCATAAAAACAGTGCGATAGTGAAGGTTATCTTCGAGACTGATTATGTAACAAAGAGGGAAGACAAAATTCACCTTTGCGAAATATGTACAAGGACCGGTGCGGATTTTGTCAAGACATCAACGGGATATGGATTTGTAAAACAGCAGAACGGCGATTTTAACTACAAGGGAGCCACTGTTGAGGATATTGAACTTATGCGGAAATACTCAGGACCAAAAGTTCAGGTTAAATGTGCAGGTGGCGTGCGCACACTCGATGATCTTCTGAAAATGAAGGCCGCAGGTGCTACCCGGTCCGGGGCCACCGCTACCGAAGTTATTCTTACAGATGCGCTCAATCGTTTTGGAAAATAATTTTAACTTTAAACTCAAACGCTAAACCCTAAACACCTGTCATAACCATGTTCATACTCAATTCCTACCCGCTTGCAGTAATATTCTGCTTCATAACGATGCTTTGCTGGGGCTCCTGGGCCAATACGTCAAAGATAGCTACCGATAAATGGCCTTTCCCTCTTTTTTACTGGGATTATTCTCTTGGCCTGATAATAATGGCGCTCATCTATGGAATAACTATGGGAAGCAATGGTACCGGCGGCCGGAGCTTTATGGAAGATCTTCTGCAGGCTGACGGCAGGTCGATATTCTACGCCCTCCTGGGCGGAGCAGTCTTCAATCTCTCCAACCTGCTTGTGGTTGCCGCAATTGCTGTGGCAGGACTGTCGGTGGCTTTCCCGATTGCAGTCGGACTGGCCCTGGTGCTCGGTGTCATTATAAATTATATAAAGGTCCCGACAGGAAATCCTCTGCTGCTGTTCCTCGGCGTCGGACTCGTTGTTATTGCCATGGTAGTTAATGCTATTGCATCAGGAAAAGCCTCTGCTTCAAAGGGGCAAACCTCTAAAAAGGGAATTATAATTTCAGTGACAGGCGGTATCATCATGTCGTTCTTTTACAGGTTTGTCTCCGAGGGAATGACCACCAATTTTACAACACCGGAAGCCGGAAAGCTCACCCCTTATACTGCTGTGTTCATCTTTTCTGCCGGTGTCTTCTTATCCAACTTTATCTGGAACAGTTTTTTCATGTACAGGCCTGTTACAGGGTCACCAGTATCGTACAAAAACTATTTTACGGATGGAACTCTGCGGCAGCATCTGATCGGAATCCTTGGTGGACTCATTTTCAACACAGGCTTCCTGTTTAATCTGATAGCCTCTGAAAAGGCAGGTCCTGCCATTTCCTACGGACTTGGTCAGGGAGCAACTATGATTGGAGCAGCCTGGGGAATATTTGTCTTCAGGGAATTCAGGGGAGCAACTGCTTCAATCAACAGGCTTCTTACGATTATGTTTATCACATTTTTTATTGGGCTGGGGTTGATAATCATAGCCAGAGGAAGTTAGGAGAAAAGTGCTTGGTGCTTGGCGCTGGGTGCTTGGTGAAATCTGAAGTACAAGTTTGCATAGGCACCCCTCTTTGCAAAGCAGAGAGGGGCCGGGGGTGAGTTCATGGGGTATATGCGTGGTGCAGGGTAAATAACTAAAGCTATCAGGATGAAAAATACAATTACAGTTATCGGCAGCTCAAATGTCGATATGATCATGAAAATGGAGAAGCTTCCCCGCCTTGGGGAGACAGTCACCGATGCGGAATTTTTCCAGGTGTACGGCGGAAAAGGTGCAAATACCGCTGTGGGAGCTGCCCGTGCCGGAGGAAAAGTAAATTTCGTGAATTGTGTCGGAGATGATATTTTTTCAGATCCGATGGTTGAGAACTTCAGGAAGGATGGCATCAACACCGAATTTGTATTTAAGGAGACCGGAATCTCCTCGGGAACAGCCCTGGTAATGATAGGAGGAAAGGGTGACAACTACCTCTCAGTTGCACCCGGCGCCAACTATCGTCTCACCCCTGCGTATATTGACAGAGCAGTCAAAGTCATCAGAGAAGCCGATATTATTCTTATCCAGAATGAGATTCCCCCGGAAACCATAAAATATATCATTGACAAAGCCTGGCCGTTGGGAAAGAAAATTCTGTACAATTTTGCCCCGGCCAGACCGATTCTGGATGTTGAGTGGGAAAAGATTTCATACCTGGTTGTTAATGAAACAGAAGCTGAGTTTTTATCAGGGAAGAAAGTAGAAACAGATGAGGAAATAAAAACAGCGGCTGCTTTTTTGGCAGGCAGGGGGGCTTCAAATGTTATTATTACACTCGGTGCCAGAGGTTCATATGTTCATTCAGACGATTTGAAAATGCTGCTTCCTGCTTATAAAGTAGAAGCCACAGATACAACGGCGGCAGGTGACATCTATTGCGGAAGTCTGGCTGTGGCTCTTACAGAAGGCAAAAGCCTGCGCGACGCGGTGAGCTTTGCAGGGGCCGCTTCGGCAATCTCGGTGACACGCATCGGTGCGCAGCCTTCAGCTCCAAAAAGAGAAGAGATCGATGAATTTATTGATGGATATAAGCGTTAATTATGAGAATATTGCGATTTATTACTGGCCTGATAATCCTCTTCACGCTCTCTTCCTTCTCTCTTGCAAGTGATGTAAATTGGCAAGCACAGTGGATAATGCATCCTGCTGTTCAGCCCCAGGAACATGCGGTCATAATTTTCCGCAAGAGCTTTGAACTTCAGTCAAAACCATCATCATTTGTGATACATCTTTCGGCAGATAACCATTACAGGCTCTTCGTAAACGGAAAGTATGTTATCCGGGGACCGGCGAGAGGAGACCTCTCGCATTGGTTTTATGAGACAATCGATATTGCCCAATATCTGAACTCCGGGAAGAATACCCTTGCAGCCGAAGTTGTCAACTGGGGACCAAAACGCTCTTTTACTTTTTTTTCACAGATGACCTCTTTCATCCTGCAGGGCGACAGCCAAAATGAAAAGGTTGTCAATACTTCCGGCGGAAGCTGGAAATGCTTTCATAACCAGGCTATAACAGCCAAGAATATTGACTGGATGGCTGACCGGAGCACTATTGACTTCGGCCTGTATGTGGGTAATCCTACAGACAGTATCAGGGCTGAACTTTACCCATGGGGCTGGGAAAAAACAGATTTTGACGACAGCTCATGGATGGCAGCCAGATGGTGCGACATCGCAGGAGGAAGAGGTGAGCAATTTGCAGGAGGAATATTGTACAGCGGAGGGAAGATGCTGATTCCCAGAAGGACTGCCATTCTTTCTGAGAAAAGAGTAAGTTTCCCTGCGATCAGGCGAATGACAGGCATTGAAATGAATGACGGCTTCATAAAAGAGAAGGATAACCTTTTCATTCCTCCCGGGAGCAAGGTTTCAATCTTAATAGATCAGCAGCATGAGACTCTTGGTTACCCAGAGATGATTGTCAGCGGTGGAAAAGGCTCCCTGATCCGTGCAATGTATGCTGAGAATATGATAGTCGATAATAAGTCTCCAAAAGGTAACCGAAATGATATTGAAGGCAAGAGGATGGTCGGACTTAAAGATATTTTCATTCCCGACGGAGGTAAGGATAGACTTTTTAAGCCGACCTATATACGCGCTTTTCGCTTTATCCAGCTAGATATTGAAACAGGGAAGGAGCCGCTGACATTAAATTCATACTATAATGTTGAGTGTAAGGCTCCTCTTGAGCTGAAAGCTTCATTCAGAACAGATAATCCTCTTAATGACTGGATTATGGAATCAGGCTGGAGAACACTCAGCATCTGTGCCCAGGATATGCTGCTCTCTGATGCAGCTTATGAGCAGATGCAATATACCGGTGACTCCAGGGTTCACAACCTTTCACTTCTTACTCTGTCGGGCGATGACCGGCTTACCCGGAATGCACTCATTCAGTTCGATCAGTCAAGAATTCCTGAGGGTCTCACATATGCTTGCTATCCAAACCCTTTCCATCTGATCATTCCATCTTACTCACTGATCTGGATTGATCAGATATATGACTATATGATGTGGAAGGATGATAAGGTATTCATCGCCGGTTTTGAACCGGGGATACTGAATGTTCTGGACTGGTTTGAGCGAAGAAGGCAGCCAAATGGTCTCCTTGGCAAGATTGAGTGGTGGGGAGCCCTGGCATGGCCAAGGCATTATAACAACGGGGAGCCCCCGGATATTTACAATGGTAACAATACACTCTATACGCTCCAGTATGCATATACCCTAAGGCATGCGGCCGATATTTTCAGATTTCTGGGCAAGCCTGATAAGTCTTGTGAGCTGACAGCAATGGCCGACGCGATATGCAGCTCTGTTAACAAGCTCTGCAAAAATCAGGATGGGTTTTATACAGAATCAATCTCTGATAAACAGGTAAGTCAGATTACGAATCTATTAGCAATCCTGGCAGAGGCAGTTAAGGGGGATGAATCCAGGTCACTTATGACCAGGCTGCTCGAACCGAAAGACTGGTTCGGACAGGTAGATCTGTTCCTTCACCTATACCTCTTTGAGGCCCTTAATAAAACAGGTTTGCAGGCACATTTTTCCGGTGAACTCTCAGAGTGGGCCCTGATGAAGGAAAGGGGCATGACAACCTTTGCCGAGGTGCCTCTTGAATGGGGTGAGGAGAACCAGCGTTCGGAGTGTCATCCGTGGAGCAGCTCACCGGACTATTTCTTTTTTCGAACCATATGTGGCTTTAAGCCACTGGCTCCAGGGCACAGGGAAATTGAAATCGCCCCTTCCTTCGGAGACCTTAAACAGATAGATGCTATTTATCCTCATAACCTGGGGAATATTGAAATATCACTGACTGAACAAGGATCGAAGCTTGAAGGCTATGTGACAGTGCCTCCCGGTATTAAGGCCACTTTCGTCTGGGGAACGAAGAGAAGTGCACTTAAGGAGGGCAAGCAGTTTGTATCCTTCAGCTATAGTGATATCCTGTAAAGCCCGGCTCCATGTGCCGGGATTACTGGTCCCGCTGATTTTACTTCCTTATTTTGGTTGCGACAGCAGGCACCACAGATCATATATAACAGTAACAATGCTGAGATAGTTTTATACATTGTTCTTAAAATTAAAATTCATCTGATCAGATTCATTTCATTAAGTAAGAGACCAGGGATCAGGGATAAAGAATCCGAGATCAGAAAGACGGTGGCCGCAGGCAATAGGCAACCTTGAAATTTCAATACCACGAAAAATAGTCAATAAACTGGCTGTTTTTTGATACCCTTCATTTCAATTTTAGTATTTTTATATTGGAACAGGCAAAGGTCAGCAGATGCAGGCAGATATCTGAGACTAATTCTGAACATATTGTTTTACTGAGCTATAAGTGGTTATTTATGAAAAAATTATTAGTAGTTGTTTTTACTCTGTTTAAGGTGTCGGTGTTAATGTGCCAGCCTCATTTTCCGCTTAAGATAAGCGACAACCGCCGCTATTTTATCGACCAGGAGGGAAAGCCTTTTCTTTACCATGCGGATACCGGCTGGCAGATATTCACCCAGCTGACTACTTCGGAGGCAGTCGGATACATGAGTTTCAGGAAGGTTCAGGGGTTTAATACCATCCAGGTTCAGTTGGTAATGTCTCCTGAACAGGTAAACAGGTATGGACAAAGACCATTTAATGGAGACAATGACTTTTCGAAGCCAAATGAAGCCTATTATGATCATGTGGCAACGATTTTAAGAAAAGCCGATTCTTTGGGCCTTCTGATTGTCATGTCACAGCCATGGCTGGGCTGTTGTGAGGAGGGATTCGGAGGCCGTCCAGATAAGCCCATTCAGAAAAACGGTCCGGATAAAAACAGGCAATATGGCCAGTACCTTGGTAACAAATTCAAATCATTCAATAACCTTTTCTGGATAATGGGTGGTGATAACGATCCGAAAGCCGACAGGGTATCATTGTTTGCATTTTTTGACGGCCTTTATAAAACTGCTCCAAAGCATCAGCTTATGACATATCATGCCTCCCCTCCCCATTCAAGCACCGATCTGTTCCAGTATGCAGAGTGGCTTGGCTTCAGCTTTATCTATACATACTGGAGGGAAAAGCCAAATCAATGGGTAACTGCTGAGCTTCAGCCGCATGTATATGAGGCGGCACTAAGTGAATGGTCCAAATCCGATACCATGCCCTTTGTCCTTGGTGAATCCCAGTATGAAGGTACAGGTAAAATTGACAA
>Ga0208980_10002802_pt1 | contig 10585 bp, 5 predicted proteins | sample WetSurMetagenome_3_FD_187993 | JGI IMG/M metagenome (GOLD analysis project Ga0208980, IMG submission 187993) | Wetland microbial communities from Twitchell Island in the Sacramento Delta, sample from surface sediment Aug2011 Site A1 Bulk (version 2) | ecosystem: Environmental > Aquatic > Marine...
GGCTCACGAGAGGGTAGAAGATGATCGTGGGAAAGTCGCGTTCGAACGGGGCCCGATGGTGTTTTGCCTCGAGGGGGCGGACAACAAAGAGGGAAAGGTGGTCAACCTGGTGATTCCCGATACGGTTGTTCTCCAGACAGAGTACCGGGCGGATCTTCTGGGAGGCGTTCAGATTCTTTCCGGGACGGCATTTCCCTCGCACAAACTCCTTGACGGCAGGACACAGATGGAAGGCCCACAGACCTTCATGGCAATTCCATACTATGCCTGGTCTCACCGCGGGCTCTCCCAGATGACCGTCTGGCCTGCCCGTGAGCCGTGGGCGGCGAAGCCTCTGCCAGCACCCACGCTTGCCTGGACGAGCACGTTGACCACATCCGGCGGCGGAGACAGAGAGTCCATCAACGATCAACTGCTTCCGAAATCTTCGAACGATCACACCACACCTTATTTCCACTGGTGGCCGAAGAAAGGAACCTCAGAATGGGCGCAGTTTGATTTCCCGAAGCGAACCCGGGTCTCCGGCACCTCTGTGTACTGGTTCGACGATACCGGCACCGGAGAGTGCAGGGTACCCAAGGAGTGGAAGATTCTCTACAGGGCGGGAAATGAATGGAAGCCCGTTCAGAACGCTGGTCCCTACGGTACCGAAAAGGACAGGGTGAATTCGGTGAAGTTCGATCCCGTCGAAACAGATGGGATGCGGCTCGAAGTTCAATTGCCCGCTGATCACTCGGCAGGGATCTATGAGTGGACGGTTGAGAGCGATCGCTAATCATGAGTCCAGGTGATCGACTCCTTGCAGCTGTTGTAGCGATGGTGTTGTCCTTGCCGGGGGCATTCGTCCTGGCCGGCGGTTCGGATTCGCTTGTGCCGGGGCGGCAGCGTGAGGCGGTCGTCGATCCTTTCTTCACACTGACCGTTTCGAGTGGGGGCATTGAAAGCCTCAGGCGAACCGGAGGTGCCTACGGTACGGAGTACATTCTCCCGGGCAAGATTTTGGGAGAGCTGGTACTCCGCTACAGGGTCGGGTCGGGACTCTGGCAGGAGATTTCCACCGGTTCGCCGGGGATGAAGTCCATCGGCAGGTCAGAAAAGGGAACAGGTGTCTATCGTTATGCCATCTCCCAGACCGTGATGTTCAGGGGCCGCGTTCAGATTGAAGTCGGCCACCTATTGACACTGCAGGGAGATTCCCTTTCCTGGCTCATCCGTCTCCGGAATATGACCGACAGCACGCTGGAGATCGGCGATCTTGCAGTACCTCTGCCATTCAACAATGAGTACGCGGGGAGCGGGCCCGAGATCTTCGAGAAGCGGGTGATCAAGCATCACTACATCGGGGGGCCCGCATCGTTTCTCTACTGGATGCGGCCAAACGGAACAGGGCCATATCTGGTGATGACGCCGAAAAAGGGGACGGCACTTGAATACTATGATCTCGTGGAACAGGGGAAGGGGATACCCTCACTGTTCTCTGTCTATGTGCATTCTGGAAAGAGCGGACCGGAACAAACGCGGGGAACCTGGCGGCTGCGGCATACTTCATTGAAACTCCCTCCGAAGAAGGAAACACTCAACGAAGGGACGTACGGATTCACATTCCGCTGGGCGCAGGATTTCAACGGCGTCCGGGAAGTCCTCTACCGGAATGGTCTCGTTGATGTCAGGGTCATCCCCGGAATGACGGTGCCGAATGATCTTGTCGCCCGGGTAGCGATCCGAACACGGCAGACCATACAGGCTCTCGAGGCCGAATACCCTTCGGAAACCCGGATCACGCCGGCGGGGACCCGCGGAAAGGATATTGTTCTGTACGATATCGCATTCTCTCATCTCGGGGAGAATCTCCTGACTCTCAGATACGGAGAGGGGGAGGCGATGCCGCTGGAGTTCTTTGTGACCGAGCCGCTCGAAGTTCTCATCAAGAAGCGAGCATCGTTTCTGGTATCGAACCAGCAGCACCGGGAAAGAGACAGGTGGTACAACGGCCTGTTTTCCCAGTGGGATATGCGGGAGGGGGTGCTTCGGGGTCCGGACGATCCTGATGGCTTCGTCGGCTGGTGGGGGTATGTGCTGGCCTGCGATGATCCTGCTCTCTGCAAGGCTCCTTTCCTGGCACTCAAAAACGTGAAATACCCCAATCGTCGCGAGATTAAAGCACTCGAATACTATATCAACAACTATGTCTGGGGGAGGCTCCAGTACACCGAAAAGGATACCCCGTACCCCTATGGCATTTTTGGCGTCCCGAACTGGTACGAGAACAGGAACAAGAAAGAGGGGGTGAAGGAAAAAGGGGAAGGTCTTCACCACGTCTGGCGGACGTACGATTACCCCCATCTGGTGATGCTCTATTTCCACATGTATCAGATTGCGAAAATGTATCCGGCTCTTGCCGGGAGTGTTGACAGGTTTCGCTATCTCGAGAGAGCGTACGGCACAGCGAAGGCGATGTTCACGGTTCCGGAAAAGATTTTTCCCGTTCACGAAGCTATCAAGTGGGCTGCATACAATGAGCTTGTGGTGGTGGATTTGATCGATTCTCTCGAGGCAGAAGGATTTCATCAGGAAGCAGGGGGGCTCCGCGAAGAATGGGAAAAGAAGGTGAAGTACTTCCTCTACGACAATCCCTACCCCTACCGCTCGGAGTACAGTTTCGATGCGACGGCATTTGAATCGACAGAGGCGTTCGCGGGATATGCGTTGACCAGGGGAATGAAGCCCGACTCAAACCTCTGGTATGACAATGTCCTGCAAACATGGTATTCCCATCCTGTGATCACCACCGCCGACGCCCGAGAGTTCATGGAACGGCAGATGGCTGCCAATCTCGCCTGCAGGGGAGTCATTGAGCCTGCCTATTACCTCCTGGGCAGTGACTATCGGGGTGAAAGTGCCCGCTATACACTCAGTTACATGTCGCAAATGGGGGGGTGGGCCCTCCTGGACTACGCACTACACTTCAACCAGGATCCCCAGGAATATCTGAGGTTGGGATACGCGTCGATCCTGAGCTCCTGGGCGTTGATGAACACCGGAGTTCGCGAAAGCAACTACGGGTACTGGTACCCCGGGCCGGAAAATGACGGGGCCTCGGGCTGGGCATTTGAGCCGCAGAAGTACGCAAGGACGTGGATTCGGAAAGAGCAGGGAAGGGGGGCCTGGTTCTACGACGGCGAAATCGATCTCGGGTACGGAGGAGCATTGCGGGCTGCCGCGACGATCGTGGCGGATGATTCCCTGTTTGGCCGCATCGCGTACGGCGGATGGTGTAACGGGAAAGCAGACAGCCTGGAGGTGATCCCGCGAGATGGTGTGCGCCAGCGTCTCCATATCGTGAGGCCCGGGCTCCGATTCAACATGCTGCTCGATCGGGATGGGTATTCGCTGGAACGTCCTATACTGATCAAAGAAGATCTGTCGGCAATCCGGTTCTCGCTCGAAAACCGGTCCGGGGAGAGCCATAGAACATCCGTGCGGTTTCTGGGACTCCCCGCTGGACGGTATCGTGTAGAGATGGATGGCCTCCCTGTTGAGGTGTTTAGCATTGCCGGACTCGAGGGTCGCAGCGTCAGCGTTCCTATCGGCAGAAGCACCGCGAACAACGTCGTCCTGCTCAGACTTGAATGAAGTTCGAAGTGAAGGAGTGATGGATGCAACCTTACCATGGGAACCCCATGATCCGAAGCCGATCGGTCTGGTTTGTTGGGAGTGCACTGGTGTCGGTTCTGATCTGTTGGTCGGGGGCTTTGCGGAGCGAGGAAACAATGACAAACGGTCGGATTGCTGTCCACCCGTTTGATCTCTCGCAGGTCCGGCTGATGGATGGCCCGTTCCTACAGGCGATGGAGCGGGACAGGGCCTATCTGCAGGGTCTGGAGCTCGATCGGCTGCTCCACACGTTTCGACTGAATGCGGGCCTGCCATCCCTGGCGCAACCGCTGGGGGGTTGGGAAGGGCCAACCGTGGAGCTGCGCGGCCATTTCATTGGCCACTACCTGTCAGCCTGTGCGCTAATGTACGCAGCGGTAGACGACCGGGGGCTGAAGATGAAGGGCGATACCCTGGTGGCGGAACTTGCGAAATGTCAGGACGCACTGGGGAATGGCTTCCTGAGTGCGTTTCCAGAGAGCTTCATCGACCGCGTTGAGTCCGGCAAGGGAGTCTGGGCCCCCTGGTACACGCTGCACAAGATCATGGCAGGGCTGCTGGATATGTACACTCTCACGGGAAACAGGCAGGCCCTCGATGTGCTGGTCAGGTTTGCCGAATGGGCGAAACGTCGTACAGACCGACTCGGCGACGAGGCAATGCAGAGAATGCTCAGAGTCGAATTTGGTGGTATGAACGAGGTGATGCGCAACCTGTATGGGGTCACAGGGAACCCCGACCACCTTGCGCTTGGGCGCCGGTTCGATCACGCTGCAGTGCTCAATCCCCTTGCAGATCACCAGGACAGCCTCAAGGGTCTCCACGCGAACACGCAAATTCCCAAGGTCATTGGAGCAGCCCGGGAATACGAAATTTCCGGCGACCGGAGATACTACAACATTGCGACCTACTTCTGGGAGGAGATCATGCGGGCGCGATCCTATGCGTGTGGTGGGACAAGCTACGATGAACACTGGGGGAGTGCGCCTTATCGTCTGTCTACCCATATCGGCCAGTTCGACCACGAGACCTGCTGTACATACAATCTTCTAAAACTCACCCGTCATCTTTTCAGCTGGGAACCCGACATCAGATATGCCGACTATTATGAACGGGCCCTCCTCAACGGCATCATGGCTGTCCAGCACCCTGATGACGGGATGACGATGTATTATGTGCCCATGGGATCAGGGTGGTACAAAACGTTTGGAACGCCGCGGAATTCATTCTGGTGCTGTACCGGCACCGGCGTAGAACTCTTTGCCTCGCTCGGAAACAGCATCTACTTCGCCAATCAGACAACTCTGTATGTCAATCTTTTCATCCCTTCGCGTCTTTCCTGGCACGAAAAGGGAGTGACGGTTGTGCAGAAGACGGACTTTCCCGACCAGGAGGGGACATCGCTCCTCATCGAGACACCCGGGACGGTGGAATTCACGCTGGCCATTCGCATTCCCTCCTGGAGCCAGCCGGACTGCGTTCTGAAGATCAACGGGAAACGACAGGAGTCCTTCGCCGCACCCGGAAGCTATTGCACGATTCGCAGATCATGGAAGAACGGAGACAGGGTGGAGTTGAGCCTGCCCATGGGGCTGCATCTGAGCAGGCTCCCCGACAACCCGAATCGCGCGGCAATTCTTTACGGCCCGGTTGTCCTTGCCGGGGAACTGGGAAGAGTCGGAACATCGGACGTCAGTACGCAGGGAGCGTACGGTCCGGCGGGCGATCCCGTGCCGGCCCCCTTCTTCGTCGTGAAAGGGGAAGATCTCCGCTCCTGGATTGTTCCCGTGGAAGGGAGGCGGATGGCGTTCAGAACAAGGGAGGCGGGGAGACCGAATGAGGTTACCGTGAGTCCTTACTACCGTCTGTTTGGTCAACGCTATGCTCTGTACTGGGACATCTACACCGAGGCAGAGTGGACCGTGCTACAGCAAAAGAGCCAGGCTCTGCCCCCTGGAGTTATTGACAGTGTGATACTTGGTGACGCAACGTCAGAGGATGAACACAATTTCCAGGGTTTCAGGGTGAAGAGAGGACAGGTAGGGGGGAGTGCCTGGATTTCCTGCGGCGACTGGATGAAGTTCGATCTTGCCCTTCCGGTTTCACAGCAGGCCGTGCTCGAATGCAAAATCCTTTCGCCTGATTCCGGCAAAGTCTTTTCCGTTCTCGCGGACGGGAAGAAACTGGCTCAAACCGCAATCCCGGAGGGGCATCCAGCCGGGATGACCATGCTGCGGTACCCGGTCCCGACGGAGGTCACTTCCGGGAAAAAACGGATAAGCGTGATTCTCAGGGTGAACGGGGGGGAGGTGTCAAAACGGTTGTTCGGGGTGGCGGTGCTGAAAGAAGAAGAGTAAGCCACGGAGTACGGGGAAGTGGCAATTCAGGCCTGGATTTGCCGCAAGAACAAATCGGCTGATGTCATGCATCCGCTTGATTGTTTGTCCCAAGGGAAGTATATTTGCGGCTTAATTGGCCAGCGCATTAGCACTACCCCTCACAATCAAATACCACAACATTATCGGAGGATTTCTATGAAGAAGGCGCTATCGATTCTTGTCCTTCTGCTACTCGTATCATCCCTGTCGTTCTCCCAATTCGCTCCGGCGAAAGGGAAGATGACTCTGGGACCCGCCCTCGAGCTCTCCCTGCCGATTGGGAATTTCTCTGATATCGCCGGGTTCGGTTTCGGCGCGACCGCGAGATTCGAATACGGGCTCGACCAGAATCTTGCGTTGACCGGGAATATCGGATATCTCACCTGGACCGGCGTTTCATTTGAGGAATTTGGTCTCGGCTATGATATCAGCAGTCATGCCATTCCCATTGTTGCGGGCGTGAAGTATGGATTCAGCAAGGGGTGGTTTGTTTCCGGCGAGATCGGGCTGTACAATCTCACCGAGACATGGGACTTCACAGGGACACCAGTGCCTGGGTACCCTAGTGATCTTTATAACCTTCCAAGTCACAGTTCCACCGAGTTCATGCTTGCTCCGGGAATCGGTTACCAACACGGTCCGATCGAAGGACTGTTCCGGTTCTATGTTGTGGACACCAATCTTATGAATTTCTCATTGATGGTGGCATACAACTTCCCGCTGAATTAACGATCTGACGCGGTTTTTTTTGTGTAGAAAAGGGGACCGGAATCCGGTCCCCTTTTCGTTCCACCCTTGATCGACGTACCACGGCGCTCAGTTTGGTCCAGCTGTACGGGACGAAATCTTGTCGAGAGAGAGGAGAAGTTACCGTTCTCATCCTCTTGCTGCCACGCTTGCGGAGACTTGAAAAAGAGGAGGAAATCGCTATCTTATGACGACAGTCTTCAGGCGTGATTCATTGGAAAACCATTGATGACCCCGTAGACTGCGGGGTTAGTTGATTGGTTCAACGCGAGCTTCCCAAGCTTGAAAAACGGGTTCGATTCCCGTACCCCGCTCCAGAATAATCGTTGAGAATACTCGGCGATTGCAGTGGTCAATTGCCCCGGGCTCCTTCCGGGGCCTTTTTTGTCCTCTTTCGCGAAGAGGGGTTCTCCCACTGCGAAGGTCCGTTGACAAGGGTTCGTTCATGGCGATTTGGATTTCCCGACAACCACTACGAATCAACAAGGAAGAGAAGAACCTGTGATATCGATTGGAGAGAAGTTCCCCGATTTTGATCTGGAAGCCTGCGTTTCCCAGGAGCATGGCAAAGAATTCGCCAGAGTGACGCTCAAGGGCATTCAAGAAGGGGGCAAGTGGATGGTGATCTTCTTCTGGCCGAGGGATTTCACATTTGTGTGCCCGACGGAAATCAGCGGCTTCGATGACAAGTTCGAAGATTTCCGGAGCCGGGATGCGGCCCTCATCGGCGGAAGCACAGATACGGCTTACGTTCACCTGGCCTGGCGAAACAATCATCCGGACCTGAAGAATCTCAAGTTCCCGATGATTTCCGACCATGGGAAGGTCCTGACCTCTCAACTGGGGATTCTCACGGGCAGTGACCAGGTGGCCCTGAGGGCGACGTTCATCGTCGACCCGGATGGCGTTGTTCGCTGGGTGAACGTCAACGACCTCAACGTTGGCCGGAACATCGACGAGACCCTGCGGGTTCTCGACGCACTCCAGACCAACGAACTGACTCCATGCAACTGGAGGAAGGGGCAGGACGTTCTGCACGAGTAGCAAGGGGACAAGAACAGCAAAGCCCCGCTGAAAGGCGGGGCTTTTGCTTTTGAGTACTCTGACGGCTGTGAACCGTCTTCCTTTCTAGAATTCAAACCCCAGGGAGATCTTCTGCACGGAGGAGAGAATCTTGAAGTTCTCGTACGAATAGTCAATCCTGAGCTTTTCCCCCAGGAATTTCCCCCCGTTGATCCCTACCCCGAGCGCAAATGTTTCATCGTCGTAGTTGAACTTGATCCCACCGCGCAGCGCGAGGAATTCGAAAAGCTTCACCTCTGTGCCGATATTATAGTGCTCGAGGTTGTCGTTGGGGTGGACCAGATCGGCGATGAAGCGGACCCGATAGCTGTCCCCCACGAAAGGCTCCGCGGAGAACGATGCGCGGAATGTCACCGGGAGCGGGGAGTCGGTGAACCCCTTTTCAATGTTGCTATCCGAATAATCGTTGTAGTTGCCGGAGAGGGGACGCACGTTTGGCCCGAAATTCTGCAATGCGAGCGCCAGTTTGGAATTGCTGAAACCCAGGGAGTAGTTCGTTCCGATGTCGAACGCGATGGCGGAAGCGCTGTGACCGTAATAGGATTCGCTGTAGTACTTCGCCTGGAATCCGACGATCAGTCCTTCCATGAGGTACCGCGCAAACCCGACCCCGACTGTCATGTTGGATATCGAATACCGCTCGCCGGTCCCATTTTCCTGTTGCGCCGTTGTGATCTCTTCGTCGGTGCTGAAGCCTGCAAAATGGGCGGAGACCACGCCCACGTCCCGGATGTTGTACGCACCCACTGCGGACATGATTTTGAGGCCGGCGAACCAGGGGGTGTACGCGAACGAAACGTCGGCCTTTTCGACAAAACCTGTTCCCGCGATGTTGGTGAACACCGCAGCGGAATTGTCCACAACCGATGCCGCGGCATAGCCGAGCGCCGATGCGCGTGGGTCGAAGTTGATTTTCAACAGCTGTGCGCCACTGGTTCCAACCTGCCCGAATTGCTGCGCTGGGAGCTGCGCCACCCCGAACATACAGAGTAAAGCAAGGAGTTTTTTCATGGTTCGCCTCTAGCGCATGATGACGAATTTGCCCGTGGTCGAGCCGACGCTGGACTCTACCACGTAGATATAGAGACCGCTAACCGTCTCCTGATTATTCTTCGTCGTGAGGTCCCACTCGGCGATTCCGGTGAACGTTCCCGTGACCGTAGCATCGCGGTTAACGTAGACGACGTCGCCGGCGTGGATGGTCTTAACGAGATCTCCGGCCAAGGTGAAGATGGAGATGGTCGCATCAGCCGGCAGGTTGATGAACCGAACCCTGTTGACCCACGGGTTGGTCTCAATCGGGTTGGGGTTGTTGAACTGGCTCGATCCGATAAACGGATTGGGAACCACGCGAACCCGGCTGACATCTGTCGCAGGCGGCGAGTTGGCCATATAGACTGTGGTCGAGGGTTTGCCGATGCCTATCTGGTTCTCCAGTCTGCCGATGCCGAGGGAAGAGTCGCCACGATCGAATGCGGTCACGGCATAGGTATAAATCATGCCGTTCGGCAGTCCGGGATCATTGTAGTAATAGACGGAATCGCTCCCCTGGAGCTTTTTCGGTGGCGGCCAGTTCTTGAGGAACGCTCTCCCGGCCCAGGCGGTATCCACCTTGGGGTCGAAGGACTTGGCATAGACGGCCAGTGTATCCCAGATGGTGTTTCCTCCTGCATCCTTCCGAGTGGACCGGTAGACAGCGTAGCCGTCAAAGTCCTGCTGGCCCGTCAACGGATCCCGGCCGGCCTCTGCGTTGTTCTTCCAGGCGATGATGTTGGTATTGACGCCGTTGAGCGCTCCGCTTGAAATAGTATAGAGTGGCTGATCAGGCGAGGAAGGCACGTTCGCATAGTTGCCGTCGAAGAAGTTCTGGGCAACCTGAGAGTTCTTGACGATACCGCTTTTGCCGGAGCCGACCACCCAGGCGATGACGATGTGTATGGAATCATCTGCAGGGATGGTGTAAGGACCGATGGAACAGACGATCCGGTAATCCCGAGTTACAGTGTCCTGCAAAAAGACCGTCCGCTTGATATATTCGTATTCCGCGTCGGGTGCTGAGGGCTCGTTATACCGGGCGGTCGGCGCGAACATGGTCCACTTTCCGCTGTACGTGCCGTTGTAGTGGGCACTGTCGGCATACAGCAGCCTCAGGCCAATATACCCCGGGGAGCGCAAAACTCCCGTGGTGGGGTCGGGATTTCCCGTATCATTCCCAGGCACCGCAGGGCTATCTCCATCGAGCAGGTAGCAGACATTGTTGGGTCCGTCATAACCGGTAAGGTCATCCGCGTCCCAGAGATTCGAAGCTGTGCTGCTCCCGTTGAAACCAGAGACATCACAGTCCATGCGGAACGCCACGTAGACGCCGGTGAGTGTCCGCTTCAGGTCGACGACCCCGTCCCCTGTTGTGTCATCGCCAACGTTGCGGATCCAAAAGTCGTTGATGATGAAGTCGCCATTGTACGACTGATCCCATGCGTACGAGCGCTCAGCGATTTCGACGCCGATGTTCCGATGGGAAACGCCGGGATTCACGGGGTTGATGTCGGTGTAGCGTGTCCAGGTGTCTTCGGCCGACCTGGCCCCCTGTGGTCTTGCGGAGACGTGGATCGAGTCGAGGGGCCGGAACTGGGCGTCGTCGCCAGCAGAAACGGTCCCGGTGCCGTTCACCATCGCGCGGCTCAAGGACCGCAGCGCCGACTTCTCCTTCAGCGGAATCAAGA
>Ga0208980_10002803_pt1 | contig 10583 bp, 17 predicted proteins | sample WetSurMetagenome_3_FD_187993 | JGI IMG/M metagenome (GOLD analysis project Ga0208980, IMG submission 187993) | Wetland microbial communities from Twitchell Island in the Sacramento Delta, sample from surface sediment Aug2011 Site A1 Bulk (version 2) | ecosystem: Environmental > Aquatic > Marine...
TTTGCGAAGGATAATCATCTCCGGTAGCGAGAGTCCGATAACTGCCATCATGAAGGCTAAGGCAGTACCCACTGCCATCCCTTTTGAGGTAAGGACTTCCATGATCGGAATCATGCCAGCTGCATTTGAGTAGAGTGGTATACCGATGAGCACTGCTATCGGTACAGCGAGCGGGTTGTTCTCACCGGCAATGTTAACGAGGAAATCCGCCGGGGCATATCCATGGATAATCGCACCGATTGCGATACCGATCAGAATGTAGGGCAGCACTTTCCGCGTGATGTCCCTTGATTCGTTCTTCGCGAACGTGAGCCGGTCCTTCCATGTCATCACCTTGTCCGGTTGGTCATGCATCTTGCATTTCCAGACAAACTCCTCAACCTGGCTCTCGAGATGGAGGCGTCCTATGATAATACCGGCGACAATCGCTATAATGAGTCCGGAGACAATGTAGATCAGCGCGATCTGCCACCCGAACATAGCGAGAAGCATGGCAGCCGCAACTTCATTAATAAGCGGCGAGGCAATGAGAAAAGAGAATGTGATCCCAAGCGGTACACCGCTTTCCACAAAGCCGATGAACAAAGGAACCGCCGAGCAGGAGCAAAACGGTGTGGGGATCCCGAGAACTGCTGCTACAACATTTCCGACACCTTCGGTCCGCCCTGCAACCCATTTCTTCACTCTTTGTGGTGTGATGTAAGTCCGCACAATGGCAACAAGAAAGACGATCACCGCCAGCATCAGGGTGACTTTTATCGAGTCGTAAATGAAAAAGTTCACAGACGAAGCGAGCGGGGTTCCCTGTACCAGTCCAAGGACCGAGTAGGTTACCCAGTCGGCGAACATCTGTAAATAATCCTGCATGATGTTACACACCAGTTATTTGCTGTTTAACGGTACCAAGCATTTTTTCAACGTCGCTTCACGAGGGAGTTCAGGATCATACTATCAAAGTCATGATTTCCTGACCGCAGTGATTACGGTCTGGATGTCATTTTCATTAAAGATGGGTCCGGGTGTCTTTACAATTCCAAGTTCGGTGATCATCACATAGTGGTCGATTGTCAGGCCCTTGTCGTCCATAATTTTTTTGGCGCATGCAACCGGGCATCCGTCAATAACGATTCGTTCATCGGCCGATTTTCCCACGCTGGTCAGTTTTTCGATCCCCCCGCCAACACCGGCAAGGCAGGAGCCACCACCATATCCTTCGCTCGCCAGCCGGCACGCGGCCGCATTGGCGAGTTGGCCGACATTCGATCCGATTCCGGAGCAGGAGTAGATAATCCGTGTTTTTCCTTCAGCTCCACAATTGCATGTTGATTGCTGCTGAACCATGGCTTTCACTTCATTTCAATTTTTATTGAATTATTGTGAGCAGGACAAGGCTATATACTTTACCATTTCATATTAATTTGAAATACTCATGAAACCGACACGGAAATCTCCGCCTCAGGAAAAATGCTGCGGACCAGGAAAAGATCTTCCGGATCCCATACAGAAAGAGCTTGATAATCAGGGCGGGATGGATGGACTTCTCTCACGGATACCGGATCCGACAGTACTTTACGCAAGTAGTCGGTTCCATCAGGCACTCGCGGACCCTATCCGTCTGACAATCATGTACTCCCTCCTCTCCCAATGTCTCTGTGTCTGTGTCATCAAGGAAGTTGTCAACATTGCAGACTCCAAACTTTCGTACCATCTCAGTATCCTTAAAGAGCAGGATTTCATTTCCGGTGAACAGCAGGGCAACTGGATCATCTACTCCATAACCGATCGCGGGCGCTTAGCACTGAAGTGCACGGAACGCATGGGGAAGTAAATGAGGGGGAGTGTGGCAAAATGAACCTGATGTCTCATCACCCATAAACAGGATAAAAATACTTATGGCAATAGCCAACCAGATCCCTTGGCGCCGGAGAGGTTGAATCTTGTGAGGACTTCCCGGGATAGGTAAGAGATGAAGTCTCTAACAAGAGCAACACTCTCAAATGATAACCCTCTCGAATACATGGTGCTGAAAGAACTGATATTTCCATTGCCTTTTCCGAGAGGGATACGAATATGAAAACAACCAACAACAATCCTATTTTTGGTCAACTACATTGAAAACGAGTGAAATAAGCCTATTTCAGGCTCTGATTCCTTTCTTTATTTTTACCTGCTGTTGGGAAAACCCCGTAAAACCCTCCGTTTCGTTTCGTGTGGAGAATATGCCCAATATCCGCTTTTTTTGTCAAAATACGGCAGATTTGCACCTCTCCTATTAGCCATCAAAGGCCTTTAAACCGAGCTGCTTTCAGCCCCATACTTTACCCATCCGGACCTCAGAAACCCTGCCAGAACACCAATATGAGGGTCGTTTTTTCCGACGAATGCCAAAAAAAGTGAAAATTACATTCCTCCGTTATTCTTTTTTCGAACCACTCATTCAATACTATCCGTGACTCAGTCCAGGTATCGGGTAACCGGACATGTCGAACAGATGCATGCTTTTTTGGTGAGCGTGCAGGCAATTTTGCCAACCGAACAAAACATTATTTCCCTCTTTCCCTTCGTGCGATCATGGTAGGTCAGGCATTTCCCACAGGTGCATATCACCTTGTTCTTCGCCAGCAGGTCATTTCCCTTCACTGATACAGGTCCCATTCTTATCGTATCCGCTATACTCCCCGCGATAGAACCAGTTGCGGTACACAATCGGGGTAATCAGGGTGGTAAGCAGACTCATCAGTACCAGCGTTACATAGACATCCTGCCCGATGATACCGGTTTCAAGCCCGATAAGGGCGACTATCATCGCAACCTCGCCGCGAGGAGCCATACCGAAGCCGACAATAAGCGCATCTTTGGTGCATAGTCCGGCAAGTTTGGCCGGTATACCGCAGCCGATAACTTTGGTAATGATTGCAACGATGGTGAGTGCGATCAGGAAGACCACTACCTCCGGCGTGAGGGCATGGAAATCTGCGAGAATTCCTAATGAGACGAAGAATATCGATGCAAAGATGATCTGAAGGTACTCAGCCCCTTCCTTCAGGTTTTTGCTCCGGTAAAGCCGGACTCCTTCAAACGAGACTCCGGCAATAAATGCGCCGACAATGGCAGACAGCCCTACTACCTCGGCGAGCATGGCATAGAGAAAAGCCATCATCATCGCAAAGATGAAGATGAACTCCGGGTATTTTTCAGCAAATGCGGTTGTATCCAGACGTTCCATGAACCGGCTGACCACCAGTAGCCCGAATGCACCAGCGATCACGATGAAGGCAACCGCTTTTAGAGCAACAATGCCGATGCTCCCTGCTGATACAGTACCGCTGACAACATCGGTGCTGATCGCAAGCGCAAGCAGGCTGAGCACGTCATCGATGACCGCTGCACCGATAATCGCTTTTGCCGCTTCTGTCTGGAGCTTACCGAGCTCTTTTAACACATTAGCCGTGATTGCAATACTGGTCGCCGTCAGAGCAGTCCCTATAAAGATTGCACTCGGCATATCATAACCGAAAAACAGTGAGAGCCAGTACCCGCCAATCCACGGAATGATCACACCAACAGCAGCAATGATTCCGTTTCGTGCCGAAAGGATATCCTTTAAATTAAATTCCAGCCCGATCACAAAGAGCAGGATGACAGCACCCAGATGAGCAAGACCCGCGACAAAATCCGTGTAGGTGATCCAGCCCAGAACGCTGGGACCGACAACAATACCAACGAGAATGAGGCCGATGACGGCTGACTGGTTGATACGCGAAGCAATCAGATACCCCCCGAGCGCAACGAACAGGAGTAAGCTCATCTGGAATTCGGGAGAGGTAAAGATGCTTTCCATCGCACTACATAGGTAAGGATAGTAAAAAACTTTTTTTCATTTACAGTAAAGGGAATTCGTCAATATCAGAACCTTTATCCGTATTCCCTCTGATCTACAGTGTTAATCAGCGTTATACGGTGCATCCCATGCTTGATGAACCCCTCCGGATTCTTATTGCCGCTCTCATCTGCTGGTTCAACTTCGTAACCATTGATCTGATCTTTAAATTACCGGAGCGTGGCGGTGTTTCCGGGGCAACTGCGATCGCACAGGAAGTTGAGAAAGGCGGCGGGAACCTGAACGGGGGTTACATGATGGGCAATATCGTCTCATCCCCCGATGCATCGGCAGGGACCCTCCTTGCAAGTTGTGGGGTATACTGCGCAGGTCTTCCTGGTGGTCTTTTTGCCGCACTGCTCGTGTATATCGGTAACCGGATCTGTTATGATCCGGGTTATGCGGGCACAACGGGTTGCATCACTGCTACCTTAATCGTGTACGGGGCTGTCCAGTCAGGCTGGTTTGCAGCTTCGGATTTCATCGCCGGTATGGTGATCGCCATCCTTACCATCCAGGGTTTATCATCAGTCCATGCAAGCAGACTTATAGCACGGTTATGGAAGATCAGGTGCCGGTTGTTGCGGGGGTGCACATGATCGCGATATATGTGTGTGCCGTTATTGCAGTGTATGCGGCATTGCGGGTTATTATCGAGCGGAACACGATGCGGAAACTCCCCTTCTTGAATGTCGTTTCGTTTGCCATTACCGGGATCATTGCACTCCTGTTACCACATCCGCTTACCATTCTTGCTGCTGCAGCGTTTTTTGTGGGATCCACTTTTGAATCAAATGCTATCGCGAGCACCTGGTCAGGAGGGATGAAACGCAATGGATGAGATCGTGATGGCCGCAAGCATTGTGCTTGTCCTGCTTGGCACCTTTTCTGCGATACTCGGGCGCGACCCGTTTGACAAGCTTATCTCGCTCTCTGTTATGATTGCCGGGATCTTTCCCTTCATAGTCGATCGCGGATATCTTGATGTGGCTGCAGCGCTGGCGCTGATCGCCCCGCTTTCCACCATTTTCATCCTTATGGTCTGCCAGAGGAAAGTGCCCTCATGATATTTGGTTACGCTCCGGAATTCATTGTCGGTCTTTTCATACTTGTTGCCGGAACGATCGCGGCAGCGTTTCCCCGTCCCAAGAATTACCTGACCCGGCTGATCAATCTTGAAATCCCCGGTTTTGGTCTCCTGCTCATCATGCTCTCGTATAATGAAGCGCTCGCCCTCTTCACCTTCGGGGCAATATCCGTGCTCTCGACGTTCATCTATGTCCGCGTGATACAAAAACGGGAGGCCGCAGCATGATCATCAGAAAGATCTCGCACTTCCTGTGCAACTATGAAAATATCATACCCCTCTTTGCCGGCGCATGCATGCTCCTCTTTATTGCCGGCATCCTGCTCCTCCCGATCTCCTACAGCGAGAATCAGCTCTATCCAAAAACGATTGACCGTAACAGCTCTCTGGACCCGTACGACCGTGGCGGACCGCCTTTCACGCAGGTGACTATCGTCTCGCAGTACCCGGAAAATTCTCCCACCGCGGGGCTCGTAACCTCATACCTGACACCATTGTCTCTCTACCTGTCGCAGACAACGCAGCACCTGGGCACCACCATTGTTGCCCACCCCGGCGGAATTATTGATGAAATCCTGTACAATACCCGTGGCCTTGATACGGTTGTCGAGGCTACGATCCTTTTCATCGCGTTTGCTATCGCCTCATACATCTACCGGAGGCCGTAGTCATGTGGGGACAGTACAGCTACGGTTTGTTTGTTGTAATGGCAGCAGCGGTCATCGCGTTTTTTGCGCTTTCAAAGGAAAGGGATGACCTCCACAAACTCCTCCTCCTCGATCTGGTCGAGATCGTGGGGCTGGGTGTGATCGCACTCCTTGGTACCGATCTTGCAGAAGCCCTGATCCTTCCGGGTCTTACCGTCGGAATCGCTGAACTGCTCGCGCTCTCCCAGATCTATTGTACAAAAGAGGGGATCCGGGACATACCTGTCCGAGGACTCAACATAGAAGTGATTGCAAAGGCAGATGCACCGCTGATCATCTCTCTCTTCCTTGTCGTCTATGGCATGATCCTCTCGGGATTCACCGGGGGTGCTGTGGCAGGGCTCGGTCTCGTCATTCTCTTCATATCCCGCAGTTACCGCGAGGATCTGAACCTGCTCGAGATGGCAAGCGGCATCTCATGGGCGCTCTGGATCTTTGCATTTTTTGTCTTTATGTTCCTGCCCCAATACTGGTTTGTCGCACTTATGGGAGCCGCTATCGGGATCCTCCTGAAAGTGACGGTCAAGATGTCCCTGGTCGGGACTATGTGGGGGGAGCAGCATGATTAATATCGGCGGTATTCCCTACTATATTCTCGAGTTTGGCGATGAACTTGTATACTTCACGCCCTATACCCTAACGCTCTTTTTACTTGCGCTGACATTTACGGTGCTGGTGATTATCAGCCGCCCGGAAAAACAGGTTGATATAGCCTTTGGTGGTGATGCATACCGCACCAAGGAAATCAGTCTCTCCGAAATGCGGTTCCGGCGCTTTATGGCAATCGCCTGCGGTCTTGCCTCAATGGGTGCGATGGTGACCGGGGATATCTTCAATTTCGCCCTCTTTACCGCAATGGTCGGGATCACCAATGTCGGGATTGTCGCTGCAGTTAAAAGCCCGCACGTGCAGGATGCAGCGTACCAGTACGGGCTTGTTGCCCTCGCGGCAACGATCCCTCTCTTTGCTGGTGCAGCGGTTTACGCAGCGGCGATCGGCTCGCTCTCTATGATCGAGCTGATGAAGGGAACACTGCCGGCTGTCCCACTGATAGCCAAGGTGATGCTGGTGATCGGTGTGGTAGGTGAAGGAATGGCCCCGTTCTACGCGGCAAAAGCAGAGATGTTCCGTGCACCCGGAGCCCCGTATGTGATCATGTGCTCACTCTCATCGCTCCTGATCTTTTTACGGGTTGTCGAAATTGTAATGCTGGGGTGATAACGATGAAGAAAACAACTGCTGCACGGATCTTCTGGGTGGGTGCGGTAATCTGTACGATCGCGTCCGGCCTCTATTTCATGGGGATGATACCGCTTGCTGTCTGTGCAGCGGTGCTTGTACCTTCATTCCCCGTCACGGTCTTAGCGCTCTTTTTCTGGTGGATGGCAGGACAATCCGGAGGTGACATCCCGTTCATCGGGTACTGATATGATCGCAGAACTTGTCCTTGCCACGCTCTTTGGCCTGCTCCTCTTAGGCATTCACCGGAAACTGATCGCCAGGATCCAGCGCCGGCCCGGGCCGCCAATCTGGCAGGAGATCCTGCATATGCTCAAGTTCTCCTTTAAAACCACCTGGATCCCGGTAACCGCGAGTTCGACCCTCTTTGTCGGTGTAGTGCTGATTGCCATTGGAATCTGGACAGCAGCATTTTATGTGCTGGTCAGTGGCGGGAGCCTGCTGGTCATCCTGGGTATCTACATGCTCCACAAGATCGTAGAACACGGTTTTGGACTCTCTTCAGGATCGCCCTACGGCAAGTATGGCGGTGTGAGGTCGGTCATCTCAGCGGCATCAGAGATACCCCTCTTTGTAAGTGTTGCTGTGATCGCAGTCTACACGCAATCGCTGGATCTCTCTGCCATCATGCACTACCAGCAGGTGAACGGCCCGCTGCTCCTTATCGCATTTCCTGCAGCCTGTGCAATGTTCCTGGTGATCCTGTCCAAAATGCCGTTTGGTCCCTTCTCCATTGTTGAAGCAAAGGAACTGGTGAGCGGGTACAAGACCGAACACTTCGGGATCTGGCGTGCAGGGCTTGAGGTCTGCAATGGTCTCAAAACGTTTGTCCTTCTTGCCACCTTCCTTGCGGTATTTATCGGGCCGCTGACCCTGCCCTGGCTTATTATCGGGATGATTCTCCTCATTGTGATCCTGGCTTTTTCCTGTGCGATCACGCCGATGATGTCCCCCTTCGATTCAGTGACCATCCAGGTGATGGTTACCGGGATAATGCTTGTCTATGCTGCAATCATTCTGGTGGTGCTCTCATGATCCGTGAAGCACTACTTTTTGGGGGCGTGCTGTACGTTCTCATAACGATTGCCCAGATTATCGACCGCCCGTCTGTCTGGTCTGAAGGGATTATTGTGGCAATTATCCTCGCCATCGCCACAGCGTATTACCTGCTTCATGATGAACACCGGCTCCACATGTCGGAGATAGCGGCACTCTGGGCGGCGGTGCTGCTGTTCCTGGTCTACGGTTTGTTGAAGTACGGGGGATTTCTGTGACCACGTATCTCTACGAGAAAGACCTCGTTCCCCAGAAATACCGGATCCTCGTCGCTCTCAGGCATGATACTCTGGTGCGGAATATCGCTGCAGAACTGGATATCCCGGTCCAGGAACTGCGAAAATACTTGATCGAGCACCTTGACATGATGCTGCTTGAAAACCTTCCTGCCCGGGCAGAAATGGCGGATGCTCATGCTGATCCTTATGATCCGGTTGCACGGGCACTCGGAAAGGAAAAATATACCCTGTATCTCCAGATTGTATCCAATGCCGCAATGGAATCCATTTTCCATGCAGTGAGCGACCGTATACGTACAGGCGTTCCTGTGCAGGAGGCCATTCGGTATGGCAGGGCACAGATACGGGAGGAACTGCGAAGATGACCCTGCTCCAGCGGATAAAAAACAAGGTCCGGTCACGCTCGATCCATGTGGCATATGTTGATGTCGGCTCGTGCAATGGGTGCGATATCGAAGTGCTGGCCTGCCTGGCACCCCGCTACGACATTGAACAGTACGGCATTTTCGTCCACAATAACCCGCGGGAGGCAGATGTTCTCCTTGTCATTGGTGCTTATACTCCCGGATGGGAAGAGAAACTTGCCATGGTCTGGGAGAAGATTCCGGATCCCAAAGCAGCTGTTGCTATCGGGAACTGCCCTATTTCCGGGTGCCTGTTCGACAGGAAGGGATCCTTTGTTGACCCCCCGGTAAAAAAACACATCCCGATCGCAGCAGAAGTGCCGGGCTGCCCGCCCCGTCCTACCGAGATCCTTCAGGCAATTCTCTCTGTTCGCGATTCGGTCTTTGCCAACTGGGAGGAAAGTCACCCATGAAACGGACAGTGGATGTCAATATTCCGCTGGGGCCTATTCACCCCTGCTTTAAAGAACCGGCCCGGCTCAAGTGCGAGGCCAAAGGTGAACGAATTGTCGCAGCTGAAGTCGAGCTTGGGTACATGAAGAAGGGGATCGAGCGGATCATGAAAGGACGCCCCTGGCAGGAAGTCATGTTCCTTGCAGAACGGGTCTGTGGGATCTGTTCGGTCATCCATAACATGGTCTTTATCGAGGCAATGGAACAGATCAGTGGTATTACCGTACCGCCACGCGCCGCATACCTCAGGGTGATTGCAAACGAGCTTGACCGGATGCAGAGCCACCTTCTTGCCAACTTCTCGTATTGTTACACCATCGAGCACGAGACACTGGGAATGTACCTGCTCGATCTGCGGGAGCAGGTGATGGATGAACTTGAACGGTTAACCGGTGCCCGTGTCACCTGCGCATATATTATTCCCGGGGGTGTCCGGTGTGATATCCCCCGCACGGATGCAGAATTGTTACAAGCAGCGCTTGACCGGATCGAGCGGGACCTGCACAGGTATTCCGGGATGTTTGCTGAAGGTCCCATGATCGCACTGCGCAGCCGGGGTGTCGGGATCCTCACCCAGGAAGCAGCACAAAGAGCCCATGTTGTCGGTCCGACTGCACGGGCAAGCGGGATCGCGGTTGACTGCCGGGTCAATCATCCTACCTACCGTCACCTCGGGTTTGTGCCGGTCAGCCGTCCGGATTGCGATAACTTTGCGCGGATAATGGTCCGGTTCGATGAGGTCTTCCAGAGTATTGGGCTTATCAGGAAATGCTTAACGGATCTCCCCAAAGGGGTTATACGGGGCGGCGGAGTCTGCAAAGCGGGAGAGACGCGATACAGTGGCGAGGCGCCCCGCGGGGAGCTGACGTACTTTATCAAAAGCGACGAGTTCGGCCGGATCATTGAGATCCAGATCCAGACCCCGTCCATCATGAACATCGAGGCCTGCTGCCACGAGATGATCATCGGAGCAGATTCGATTGCCGATGTAACCTCGACGTTTGTTTCTGCAGATCCCTGCATCGCGTGTACGGAGCGGTAACATGGGGCTGTCGCTGGTCTGGTACCTGAAAGAATTCGCCCGCACGGAGTGGATTAAAAAGTTCCTGTTTGCAAAGACCGCCCCGTTAGTGACCCCCTCGCACTTCCGGGGATTTCCCGAACCTACGGGGAAAACCTGCCAGCATGCCCTCTTCTGTATGATGGCATGCCCGGCGCCCGGAGCGATAGAGGTTGTGCATGCAGGGGACGGCTGGATGCCGCGGATCCACAAAGGGCACTGTATCCGTTGCGGGCTCTGCGTTGAAGCGTGCCCGAACGGGGTGCTGAAAAGCGGGAGGATCCTTGAAACCATGGAGCGTGAAGGGACCTCGCTGCTCTTCTCGTTCCGCATCGCCATCGACCTTGAACTGTGTACAGGCTGCGGGAACTGCTGCACAGCCTGCCCGGTCAACAAGGGAATTGACGCACAGATGGGTGCGGGCGGGCATTCGTCGAATGATGAAGTGATCATGCGGG
>Ga0208980_10002804_pt1 | contig 10578 bp, 8 predicted proteins | sample WetSurMetagenome_3_FD_187993 | JGI IMG/M metagenome (GOLD analysis project Ga0208980, IMG submission 187993) | Wetland microbial communities from Twitchell Island in the Sacramento Delta, sample from surface sediment Aug2011 Site A1 Bulk (version 2) | ecosystem: Environmental > Aquatic > Marine...
ATTTGCAGCTATTGGATTTCCACTATCGACAAAGTTCTTTATATCTGTTGCCGCATCTAATGATTGATATGCTTTTTTTACTCTTGCGTCTCCCTTAAACTTTGATACTAATTTTTCAATTTCCGAATCTGTACGAATACCCAAATTGCCTTTACGGACATCAATCATCCCAGAATCCTGAGCCATTGCCAGTGGCTTCCATTCAAACTGAGGATCAAACGATTCGATAGGACTACCGTCCTCAGGGTTAATCACGCGTTTCGATTTCGGATCAAGATAAAAAAACTTCTGCGGCTTATCAATGTTCTGATTCCTAAGCAGTGAACTCCTAGCCACTAACCCACTTTCCCCGATCCTATTCTGTAGCTCGTCAAGGTTCTCGGGAGGGCGAGATGGAGCCATCCCAGTTTCGGGGTTAGGCGGCCCTTCGGCGGGAGCGGGCATCCCCCCCGTTCCGTGTTGCGCCTGCAATTCACGCAACCGACGTTCCCCTTCGCTCAATAGGATTTTATGGTTCTGATCCGCCAATTGCCTTTGTTGTTTAAGCGTCGCATACTGCATCATCAAACTAGGAATACCCTGCAATGCCTGAAAATTCTGTGAACTTTCCTGCATCTTCGCCGCGTTCGGGTTGAAATTCGGTTGTTCAAATTTGAGTGCCATATAATCTCCCTATCCGAAGTAGGAGCCAGCGGCCCCGCCCATCTGTGCGCCAGCACCTGCACCTGCTGGGCCTCCAAAATATCCACCAATCGCACCACCCGCTAAAGTCCCGAGCATTTGCCCTGTATTATTTTTTGGCTTTGCGTAATTTAGGTAGTTCATGTAGTCGTTCTGCTGTCGGGCATAGTCACTTAATTCATTCATCCGTCCGATGGCTCCGCCGAGCATGTTGTATTGGTTACCTGTTTGCGCCGTATTGCCATACATGCCCTGGAATTGTTGCGCCGCGTTGTTGTAGTTGTTGTAGGCGTTCCCACGGATGCTAGAGATATCGTTATACCCAACCTGTCCAAGATATCCTTGACGCTGTTGCTCAAGCTCCTGCTGGGCCTTAGCCATCGCCGCGTCCAGGCCAGAAGAGCCAAGCCGCCCCGCCTTCATAAACTGGCTGATAATCGTCGGAGTCGCCTTTTGGAAAGCAAGCTGTTGCTGTTGTAAAAGTTCATCCCCAAGCATCGCCCGATCTTTCGCCGCGAGAGTCTTTTGGTATTCTGGCAAGCTCATCAATTCCTGTTGAAGCTCGTAGGCCGACTTGCCCTGTGCTAGTTCCTTTGCAAAGTATGCCGCCTCATCCGGCGTCGCGTCCCGGCCCAAGACAGACTTGATCGTATCCCCGGCCTTAACCGTCATGTCCGTTGTGGCCGTCGGGTTCATCTTGTACTGAGATATCGTCGGGAGTAGGAATGCCTTTGCTTCGTCTAGTGCCGCTCCACGGTTCGCATCAAAGACTACACCGCCGGGAGCGAAAGGCGTAACAACCTTACCCATGATCTCATTAATCTGATCTGGGGTTAACGTGATCCCAAGCGAAGAGGCGTATTTGTCAATTAGTGGCCTAATCTGATCCTGAACGTACTTTGTAGACTCTTCGCCACTTCGTCCAGAACTGTCGCCTTTATGTCCACCCATAAATCCTCCCTATTCCATCACACGCCAAGCTCTTGGCGCATATTCGTATTTGCCGGAATAGACCTCGAAAGGGCTGTCCGCCAGTGTATTCCCAAACTTGAAATTGATGAATGTCCCAAAGACTCCATTGGGCAAGCGAGCGTTCTTCCGTATCAGTGGAAGGCCGAGCGAGTTCGTCAAAGAGATGGTGCTGGCCGTGGACGACGCGCTACCGTTTAGGAAGTATTCAAGGGATAGTGTTGATCCCGTTTGCGTCTGTGCGATAAGGCTGTATGACTTGTAGTCCTTCTCAACAAACGGATCGCCACCGATGAAGTCCTTACTTTTCCAGTAGGCTGTAATCGCTGAACCGTTGTCGTTTGTTCCCGATGGATAATTGTAGACGACTCCCGTGGATGGGCCCCCATAGTAGATAGAATCTCCGACTTTGACAGGAGCGTCTAACGCGAAGGAGTATTTCAGCCATGAGGAAAAACGTGTGTCGTAGATATAGGTCGCGTTATTTACCGTTGAATTATTCTCTGCTAGAGACCACATGAGACGATGGTTTTTGTCTATCGTTCCATATGTACGAGAAAACGATCCGCTATTCCATGAAAAATATAAACTGTCCAAAGACGCAGTTTCCGTAGACGCTGTCCGCGCGAAAAGTGCGCTTGCAACAAAATAAGCCCCTGTGCTTACTGTTGGAATACTTCCGCTTGTTATCGTTTGACTCGATAAATAAGTCAATGGATGACTTGGAAGCGTGTATGTATCGGAATCTGAATATAGAGAATAAATTATTGAAGCGTTCCCAGTTTTAGAACTGGAATCATTGAATTGTCCCCACTGTATCGGCCCTATTCCAGTAGGCAAATTCGCTGTATAAATAATTCCCCAGTTATCGTATTTCTTGATGTTGTCGAAGCTATAAGATCCTGCTGCTATCCCTGCATTAACAACACTTAACTCATAGGCTCCGAATGCGAGATAGCTTGTGTCCGTCGTTGAAAGTAAAGTCCCAGAACTATTCGATATCGTCAATAAACCGTCTCTTGTTTGTGAAAAACTGACTGTTTCCCAAACTCCATATGGCATTAAATCTGCGGACAAAATAGAGCTAGCTAGCACCGTATTGTCTTTATAAATTACAATCGTATTCCCTGCGAATGGACTTAATACAGCCGTGTAACATCCAATCCGTCCACTGGAATAAGTAGGCGTAAAAGAATATGTGCTTTGACATAAATCAATCGATGGCCTTAATGTGCTTGTCGCGTCATCGTTTTTTATATCAACCGTAACAATTGCTCCGTATTGAATTGCGGCCGTCGTATATACAATTAATTTTTGACTAGTTTCTGGATGCATAACTAAATAATTAAGTGACGCGCTTGGCGGCGTTATAATTGTTGATGTTGCCGTACTGAACCAAACCGGAGAAGAAGTGATATTGGCGTCATTGAAATCATCGACCGTATCGGGACTTCCCTTAAACGAAACGAAACCCTCTGCCTCTGTAGTCGTTAGGGTGTAAGTCTTACTCCCTTCCTCAAAATCTCCCCGCGTCGTGATGTTCTTTGATTTTGATTCCGCGCCATTAAAACGATTGACTGAACTAGAAATAGTCTTTGATATTTTTTCAATGCTATTCCCATCGAAAGAATAGAAGTGTTTGTCCTGTCCCTGCCAATAGATGATGCTATTATCATATAGGATTGATCCAGGTTGAGTTGTTCCGATATTCGTTGTCACGTCCTGAATCGTTCCGTCAAACTGAGTACTACCCGCCCAGAAAGAAAGTGTCGTCCCTGTCCAGGCAAAGAGGCGTCCAAGGGCGTACTTTATAGCCGTGATCTTCTGGCCAGGGAGTCCAAACTGCTCATAGAAAGGGTCTGTGTCGTTTAGTCCCGTTGTAAAATTCGTGAAGTCCGCCGATCCGCTGAAATATACTCGGTTCGGATATGCTGTAACACCAGAGGTTACAAGACGATCCGGCATGGCTTCCACTTGATCGCCCTGGGGATTTGATGGGTAGTATGTTAGCGTCGTCCCGTCATATCGCGCAAACTGATCTTTGTCGGACGTGGCGCGGTATAGATACCCTTGAGAGTCGGTAAAGTCGTAGTAAGTCCCCGCCGTGTCCGTCGTGATGAAGGCGGAATATGCGCCAGAGTTTTGGCTTTTGAAAACGCTTTGATTGTTGGCGTGGACAATGTATTTATTTCCGCTTGTGTCCGTGTAGTAGTAGCCGCCACGAACCCCCCATGTAGAAGTCCCGATTGTCTTGAATTGGGTGTAGCCGTCGCGCTTCTTGATTCCGAACCCGCTGTCCGTGATATCCACATTTAGAAGGTCTTGAGCTTCATTATCGCCGATGGAGATAGAGGCGTCGGCGTTGTTTAGCCCACCCCATTGTCCGCCAAAAGATTGAGAATCGGCGCGGGCGAAGGGCGCGATGGCCAAGAGGAATAGAAGGAGTTTAACCCGCACGGTTAACCACCCGCGATATGCCGGAAACGCGAAGTCGAAGTGGCTTCGTTTCGCTTAGGTTATTGAACAGTTCCACACATTCAGTCACCTTGCGGTCGTATTGCTTGTTCATCACCCCGGCCTTTTGCCAGTCTACAGTGTTGTTAGACGCGAATAGGATTTGACTTGCGGCATAGAAGGCGATAGCGTCCAAGTAAGGGTTCAAGAGGGTTTGGCCGTTCAAAGGGAGGGAAGAATCCGAGGACATGACAGGCGGTATCTTGACGTAATCGACAATCAGGTTATTCATCCCGGCGTCGCCGCTCTGGGGAATGGGATAGATGGTTAGGTTCTTGTTCGTCGAAGAAGTGTCAACGTAGTAGTTCTTGGGAGTTCCGAGGGAGGTTGTCCAGTCCCCGCCAACCATCATGTCAAGGTCGAATTTGGAGATGGACTTCAGGGTGGACTTGCCAGAGACGCCCACTCGCACGACATCGAGCGTGTCTTCCGCCAGGGCGTAGGTTTTGGTTCCTGAAATGATGCTAAAAGTTTGGGTGTCCCGAAGGCATCTGGTATCAGAGACAAACTGCTCTTGGGCCTTTTGGAGACGATCTTGTAGTCTAAGAGCCGACCACTGTTGGTAACTCGTGTCCCCGATCAACTCCGCTACTTGCGTTACCAGGTCTGACCGCGTGTAAGCTGGCATTTAAGGCGTCCTCCAAAACGGATTTGTAAGTGTCCCGAAGTGTCCGCATTGAGAAGCGGGATTCAACTTGTTTCCGGGCATTTAATCCGATGGAGTGCCTCAATTCTTTGTCTTCAATCAATTTCTTGAGGTTATACTTCCATTCGTCATGTGATCGCGCAATGAGTCCTGTTTCACCTTCTTTGATAGATTCTACAAAATGCGGCAAGGGACTTGCTACTGTTGGTATTCCCATCGCCGAGTATTCGAGCCACCTGAGATTCGATTTCCCTCGGTTGAAATTATTATCCTCAAGCGGGGCAATTCCGATATCGAATCCAGCTTTCATTACCCATCTAGGATACTTATCTATTGAACGAAAAGATAGGTCTGCTTTTATTCTCGGAATGTCTCTGAAGAATCGAGGGACGCCGTGGAGAAAGTGAAAAGATAAATTTTTGTGTTCTTCCAGGAGTTCAAAAACAACGTCCTTGACGATCTCTAGATCATCCTCATGCGTCCCGCCGCCCACCCAGCCAATCTTAACTTCGTCCCCGTGGTTATGGTGTGGACGCCAGAGGGACAAGTCTATGACGTTTTCGACAACGCGGATATTCGTATTGAATTTTCGATACAATTCTGCAAGGTAAGGCGTCGATACGATCAATCCATCGGATTCTCTGAACTGATCTATCACATACCCAACCATGTCGCTGCCAGGTTTCCAGTACGGGCTCGCCTGATTTTTAGCTGGCAACGATAGGAAGTAATCGTCAATTTCCGTCAAGAATACTTTACGATGCTTAAGTTTCATTTCACGGAATAGGGCAAGTGACTGCGGAGAATGAAGGGCCATCCAAACAACGACATCCGCCCATTCGCACGCGGCATTAATGTCGTATTGAATAGAGGAGCCTTTCTGAGAGTCCAGGACTTCGTTTTCCCACGGATGCATCTCTATTTGATTCGGCGTATACCACCAGCAAATAGGCTTGATCCCTTTTGTCCCGAGCATCGCATTATAGGGTTGCCATACACGGTAAAAGACAACGCCGGAGACGTTCGTCGGGATAAAGGCAACCTTCAAATCAGACATGCGTTTTTTAACTCCAAGATTTTGGCTTCGTCGCGCTTCTTCTCCATCCACCGATATTGAGCTAGGCATTTTCGGATAGGAAGGAATTTGAAACCCGCCTTGTATGCGTCAACCTGAAACTTCCAGTCGTCGATAGCGTGCTTACAATAATCCCCCGAAGTGTATTGAACCTTTTGAAACACCTTTCGACGGAAGGCCATCGTAGAATGTCCGATATAGGCCAACTTCGTCTCTTTGAGTTTTTCCCAGTCAAACGGACTTACGTCCACGTTTGCCTTCACATTTCCAAGCTCGTCGATAATTTTAAACTGGGAATACAAGATATCAGAATTCACCCAAATCTTAAACTCATTCACCGTCGTCTTTGCCCTGTCTGGCAAAGAAATGTCGTCGTGATCCATCATCATCAAAACGTCCGACGTAGCCGCTGAACATCCCGTATTCCGCGCCGCTGAACGGCCCATGTTGGCACCATGCCGGATAACCCTGACGCGCCCATCTTTGGCCACCAGGGCGTCCAGGATCGCCACCGTGGAGTCGGTAGAGCAGTCATCGACGACAATGACTTCGATTTTCTTTAGGGTGTTTTCCAGGCAGGAATTTACGGCTTCCGCGATATAAGCCGCGCCGTTGTATACGGGAATGATGAAGCTTGCGCCGATCGTCTTCATTGCACCACCTCAAGAATTGGGGCAATGACGGACTTCACTTTCTTAGAAAACGTCTCCTTGTCCGACGTCTCCATGTAGTATTTGGAGGCGTCTTCATTCAGCGGATGATTCTTTTCCAGTTCGACAAGTTTGGCAATGACTTCGCTCTTAAACTTCGTCACGTCCGAAGTGTCCACGTAGCCGCTATAAGGCTCCTGCACATTCGATATCATGTAACGACCGTTCATCAACATCTTCTGCGAGTTTTGGAGAAGTCGCGGATACTGGGTAAACTGCATCCCAACCGCGTAATCCGCGATATTGTAAGGCGTCTCCATGTTGGCAACCGTAATATCGATGTTGGGAAGTGCCTTAACGATAGCGTCCAGGTGTCCCTTGAATTGGTCGTCGGACAACGCTAAAACCTTGAATTTTTCCGGCATCGTTGACTGAACCATCCCAAATTCTGCTGGAAAAGGGAGAATTTCGGCCTCAATTCCCATATCCTCAAGAATCTTGCGCGTCCTTTCGCTCTCGCAAAATGACACCATGCCATCCTTCTTGATCTTCTCAATGAAGATTTTCGCCTCATGGTAGGGGGCACAATAAGTCATCTCTGAGTCCTGCCCCATCCAGTAGATAACCCGTTTTTCATTACCAAGCGAATTAAACAGGGAAGCCGCGCCCTTTAGTTCCCAGGGATGGAATCCAACCATAAACACCATCTTATAATCATGGATTTTGTAGAACGGCCAATTTACGAAGTAGTCCGCGTCCAACACCTTCGCCAGGTGAATGGCCTCTCGCTTGTAGAGACCACCGAAGACAAGGATATCGCGCTTCGGGTCATTGAATTTCTCTCGGATACGCTCAACCCGTTCCTTCGTTTTACCTGAGTTTCCTGAAATGCTGTTTTCGTCCGGCAAGTCCGTAGCAAAGCCGTATCCTGGGATATACTTTCCAACGCATCCAGCATTCACCGCCCTGCGCCAATAGTCCCAGTCCTGCAAACCCGTCAAGGATTCATCCCATCCAGGGAATCTATCGCGCTTAATAGGGAACATGGAGCAAATGAAATTGTATTGTCCCAAAAGCCAGGGATCAAATATCTCGGAATCGAATCCAGGGGCCTTCGGATTCGTCCATTTATACCCAGAATAGACGAAATCTGCGTTTGGGTTACGCTCAAAAGTCTTTACCCACATCTTCGTCATTTCCGGTTCGGCGTAGCAGTCCGCGTCCCAGAAAGACACCACGTCCCCCGTGGTCTTTGTAAATCCGAAGTTTCGGGCCTTGGGCGCTCCGCCATGTTCCACGACAAACATTGTGAATCGGGTATCTTTCTTAAATGTTTGATCTACAACATGTTCCAAATCTTGGTCTGCGCCATCAAAGACGACAACCACCTCAATATCTTTATGGGACTGCGTTCGGAGACTTTCCAGGGTCGCCTTAACTTGCTCTTGCGATTTCTTGTAAACGGGAACGACAAACGATACTTTCATGCAATCACCATCCTGTTTTTAATCGCTTCAAAATCGTACCCATATTTCTTGAATACATCAGGGACCGCCACGTTTTGCTTCTCAAAACTGAACTTTCCGAAGACATTGCTGGAATTCTCGAGGGTTACCCGAGGGTGGATAGCCGCCATTTCCTGCATCTGAGAATCAGCGGATTCGGGGAATAGGGTTTTTAGGCATTTAACCATCTTTTCCCGTCGTAGTTTATATGGTTTAAGCTCACAATAATGGTTCACGTTAATCCGAGAATCCATAACGCGAAACGGATATTGGCCGAACATCTCGCCAAAATGATTGTGAGAATTTCCAGTAATCTCTTTATGGTAGAAGTCCTCATTTTGTGATCCATACCCGCCGAAATAGTGTAATCCCAGCCCCTTGACGTGGATGTTCTTCCATCGTTTAGCGCGCCCGTTGGTTATCACCGTCTGGTAGTCCCCGGCATAGCTGGTGAGGTTCGTCCACCAGGCCAGGGGGCCGGGCTTGATATACGCTATGACTTCGGGATTCGTGACGATCATGTCGGGATGGAGGAACCAAACGGCGTCACCAGTGGAGCGTTCGATGCAATCCGCGAAAGCCTGATTGTAAGCTGGCATGTCGTGGACGTTGAAGTCTGGACCAGAGAACCATTTCACCTTTCCATCTGTGTCGTGCTTATCTTTGATATGGGATAAAATTTCAATAGTCCCATCATCGGTAGATTCCGCCACGTTGTAGATGATCTCGTGGACGTACGGTAAAACAGACATAACCGAATACCCGATAAATTGCGCTTCGTTCTTGACTGGGCAAATGACGGATATTTTCAAGCTGTGGCCTCAACGTGTAGTGAGAAATTCTTACCATCATCGGACATTACCCGTGTAGAGCAATCTGCTAAACCATATGGCATTTTGTCAATCCTCTTTATGTCTTCGTATCCGGACAGGAATAAAAGGTTCGATAACTTTGCGAAATTGAACCCAGTATAGTGAAATGCTTCCTTGTATCCCTGATCTCCCCACATGATATTTCTGAACCAGTCAGAAAGTCCATGTTTCTGATAATACGAGATGATGTAGTCCACGTTTGGGACTGAGATATACGTTTTCCCTTTTTTCGCCATCACCCGACGCCATTCCTTCAGAACGTCCAGCGTTCGGACATGTGGGAAATGCTCCAAGCAATGACTGGCGTAAATCTCCGTCACACTTCCAGACTCAAACTTCGACAAGTCGGAAATGTCCCCTTGGATATCCACGAGAGGGCCTTCGTGGACATCCACATTCAAGAATCCATCTATTCGATGATCTCTTCCGCCAAGCATTAACTTTGTCATTTAAAATAGTCCCGCTCTGCGGAATAAATGTCCGCTATTTTTTTTGGCGTAGGGAATTTACCGAGAGCGGGCGGATTCATACTAGCAGGGGCGTTTCGGGCCCTTCTTACCTTTCTTTTTCATCATTGATGATCTCCTTTATTTTTTTCACATCGTCTTTTGACAAGCCTTGATGGACTGGGACATATAGACCAACTCGTCCAATATGCTCGGCTATGGGGAAATCCCCATGTTTATAACCAAGAAATTTATAGGCTGTCTCCTGCGTCGGGAGGGAGGAGAAGATATTCCGACATTCGATCTCTGCTTTGGCGAGACGATCCATCATGGCGTCGCGCTCTTTCTCGTCCTGACAGAAAATCGGGAAACCGTGAGGGCATACCGTTTCGCCCTCAATCTCCTTTCCGCCCATTTGTAAGTAATTATCTCGCCTAGACGCTATAACCGCTTCGATCCCTTTTAAAGCGAATAGTCCCAGCATGGCCTGAATGGACGTCATTTTCCCATTCCATCCCACCATATCGAAATGGAACTTAGAAGACTGCAATTTCGCATGGTTACGTAGTCGTCGGCAAATATCGGCCAGAATAGGGTCACTGGTAACGATCATGCCCCCCTCTCCCGTCGTGATCGTATGCGAAGGGAAGAAAGAGAACGTGCCCATAACGCCCCACGTCCCGGCCTTCCGTGAACGGAAACGTGAACCCATCGCCTCACATGCGTCCTCAATAACGGGCATGTCCTTGGAATTGTAGGCCGGAGCCTGAGACATTCTGCCAAGTAAATGAGTTGTGAACATGCACAGGGATTCTCGATTAAAATTCAGTCGCGGGTCATAGACGTTCATCAGGCAATCCGGCGTTACGTCAACAAAAACAGGGCGTAACCCGGCATGAAGGACGGCATTGACTTGTGCGGCGAAGGTTAAAGCGGGGAGGATAACATCCCGTTTACCGGGACGTTTTGCTGATAGTGCGGCCAGAGATATCGTATCTGCAAGCGTTCCATTGGCTACAGCGATAGCGTATTTAGAACCAACCCATGCGGCGAAGGCTTCCTCAAATTGTGAGATAACGTCCGATTGTCCAACACGTCCTGAAAGAACCAGGTCTTTTACCGCTTGCGCGGCTTCTTCTGAGTATTCGACGTGCGAGAGTCGGATCAATTGGTAGTCCTTTTTCCTAGCCCCTCCCCCCACAAGTGCGAGGGAGGGGCTT
>Ga0208980_10002805_pt1 | contig 10578 bp, 8 predicted proteins | sample WetSurMetagenome_3_FD_187993 | JGI IMG/M metagenome (GOLD analysis project Ga0208980, IMG submission 187993) | Wetland microbial communities from Twitchell Island in the Sacramento Delta, sample from surface sediment Aug2011 Site A1 Bulk (version 2) | ecosystem: Environmental > Aquatic > Marine...
GGTGATTATTACTTTAAAAAAAATCAACTTGTCCTTGCATTGTCTTATTACCAAAAAAGTCTCATTTCAGTTTCAAAATCCTTTGCAGATACTAATATCCTGGCAAACCCATCAACTGAAACTTTAAATACGGATTGGCTTTTAATGCACATATTATCCTTAAAAGCTATGTGTCTTAATAAGGTATTTTATGAGAATGGAAAAGTCACCTATTTATTTTCATCCGTTGAAACCTATCTCCTTTGCATGGATCTGATTGATCAATTGCGAATGACATATCGGACTGAGAATAGCCAAATGTTGCTTAGCGGAGAAATCCACAAGGTCTATAAGAAAGCCATTGATGTCTGCCTGGTTGCTTATAGCCAAACAAATGATTTAATATGGTTATATAAAGCATTTGAAATATCGGAAAGGGGAAAATCAATGGTTCTGTTGAGTGAATTAAAAGATGCTAATGCTAAAAAATTAGGATCCATTCCTGAAAATCTGAGAAAAACTGAAAAAGAAATAAAAAGTAATTTATACCTGTACCGAAACAACGTCTGGGAAGAAGAAAATTATCCCGAACCAGATGAAAACAAGCTAAGGTACTTTAGGACAAGCCTTTTGGCATATGAAATGAGATATGATAGTCTATTAGATGAACTGGAACAAAATTATCCGGATTACTATAGATTAAAATATGATCCTTCCGTTGTTTCCGTTAATGAATTGCAGGGTATTCTGGATAAGGATGAAGTCATTCTTGAATTTACTCTTTCCGAAGATTGCGTTTATGCATTTTTGATTTCCGAAAGTCATTTTGAAGTGATTAAGACCCTTATCGATTCATCTTTCATTCATGATATTTTCGCTTTGCGCAGTAATCTTGATTTTCAGCATGTACCCGATTATTCAGTGCAAGATTATATGGATTATCAGCGTATGGCAAATAAATTATATAAAATATTGATAGAACCTTTTGATAATCAATTATCTGGAAAAAGAGTAATTATCATTCCGGATGAAGAGTTAAGTTATCTTTCTTTTGAATCATTGGTTGAAGCCATAGTACCTCATGATACGATTGAATTCCGGGATCTCCCTTATCTTATCCATAAATATCCGATCAGTTATGCTGCATCCTCGACTATCCTGAGCCTGATAAAGAAAGGGCCAAGACCCGTTTTAAAAAATGGGGTTCTGGCACTTGCACCCAGTTATGACATAGTGAAAAGAAGTATCCTGGCCAATAATAAAGCATTGGCTCAACAATTTGAGGAAGGAAATGATTTGCCTGGAGCAGCATGGGAAGTCGAAACCATCTTAAAAATAATGAAAGGGAAAAAACTTGTTGGTGAAGAGGCGACAGAAGCTGAATTTAAAAAGTGGGCATCTTCTTATGATATTTTGCATTTCGCCATGCATACGAGGATAGACGATGAAAATCCGCTTTCTTCGATGTTATCGTTTTATCCTTATGGTGGTAAAGGAGAAGATGGCGTTTTGCGCACTTTCGAAATCTATAACCTGGACCTGAATGGAGAACTTGCGTTTCTCAGCGCATGTAGCACTGGAAATGGAAAGCTTCAGAAAGGTGAAGGGGTTCTTAGTCTCGCCAGGTCATTTACATATGCAGGCATGCCAAGTGTCGTCATGACCCTTTGGGATGTTGAAGATATAAGTAGTGGTAATATTATCCCGTCGTTCTATCAATTGCTGGGTAAAGGCTATCAAAAAGATGTAGCTTTGCGCCTGGCTAAACTCAATTACCTTGCGAAAACCAAACCGGAAATCGAATTACACCCGGCTTTCTGGTCCGGTTTTGTTCTTTACGGTAATAACAGAGGATTTAAACCTGGCAGGTATTATTTATACTTAATTTTGCTGTTAGTTTTAGGCAGTTTGATTATTTTCATTTCTTTAATCCTGACCCGAAGATATTTTAAATTCAGGAAAAACCACAAACGAATTGACATCAATATACCCATCGAATTTCGGGCAAAAAACAGGCTTTGACCAGGTCAGGGAAATGGTTGCAGATCGCTGCATTTCTGAAATGGGCCGAAAGCGGGTCCTGCAATTATCATTTAGTTGTGATTTCGACATAGTCAGCCGGCTGCTGAAGGAAACAAAAGAGTTCCTTACGATCCTCGAGACCGGCCTCCCCTTTCCGGCACAGGACTATCTCGACCTAACTCCGGCTTTATCGCACATCCAGATACCCGGTACTTACCTGTTGCCTGAAGAACTCATCGACCTGCGCATATCGCTGCGGACTATTACCAGTTGCCTGGCCTTCTTCAGGATGCCTGCCGGTAAACCCTTTATCCACCTTCAGGCGTTAGCGGGTGACCTTGAGATTCCTCGCCATATCCTTCGTGAAGCCGATCGAATCCTAGATGAAAAAGGGCATATCCGTGACAGCGCCTCCAGTGAGTTGGCAAGGATCAGGAAGGAAATGCGGAATAAAACAGTCGCCAGCGAAAAAATGATTGGCCAGTTGCTAAATATAGCCAGAAATTCGGGCTGGACATCCTCTGATGCTGAAGTTACACTTAGCGACGGCAGACTGGTGATGCCATTACAAGCTGCTCATAAGCGAAAAATCAAGGGAATTATTCATGATGAATCAGCAAGTGGGCAAACGGTTTATCTTGAACCTGAAGCCTGCCTGGAAATCAATAATGAAGTGCGTGAACTGGAAAATGCAGAACGAAGGGAAATCATCCATATCCTTCTCCTGTTCAGCGATTATATCAGGCCGGAAATTGTTACACTCCTAAAAGCTTACGATTTCCTCGGAGAAATGGATTTTATCCGGTCGAAAGCCCGCTTCGCCATTGATGTAGAAGCTGATGAGCCTGTGCTCATGCCCGGGCCGATTATCGATTGGGTAAATGCCCGTCATCCTTTACTACATCTTTCATTAAAGCCCAAAGCAAAAACTGTCGTACCGCTGAATATTAAGCTCGATCCCGAAGACAGGATTCTCATCATTACCGGCCCGAATGCCGGGGGTAAATCAGTCTGCCTTAAAACTGTGGGTCTGATCCAGTATATGGTGCAAAATGGGTTATTGGTACCGGTGGATCCAGATTCCAAAGCCGGCATATTCAAAGATATCTTTATCGACATAGGTGACGAGCAATCGCTGGAAAATGACCTGAGTACTTACAGTTCTCACTTATTAAACCTTGCCTACTTTATCGGGAACAGTAATAGTAAGAGCTTATTTCTCATCGATGAACTGGGCACAGGCACTGATCCATCCCTGGGAGGCGCAATTGCGGAGGCAGCACTGGAGAGGCTAAGTGAGACGAAGGCTTTTGGTGTTGTCACGACTCACTATTCCAACCTGAAATTGTTGGAAGGAAGGGTTCCCGGAATTTTAAACGGGGCAATGCTTTTTGATACAAAACGGCTTCAACCGCTATACATACTGGCATCCGGAAAACCCGGCAGTTCTTTTACTTTTGAAATTGCCCGCCGGATTGGGTTTCCTGAGGATGTTATCCAAGTGGCTATCGGTAAAGCCGGAAAAACCCACCTGGATTTTGAGCAACAGCTCCAGGAAGTTGAAATGGAAAAAATACGTCTTGAAAAACAACTTAAGGAATTTCAGGTCGCCGATGGTTTCCTTGGCGAAATGATTGATAAATATGAAATCCTGAAAACAGAACTCGAAAAAACACGCATAGACATTCTGGACACAGCAAGGCAGGAAGCAAGAGAAATCCTTGAACAATCAAACAGGCTCATTGAAAATACTATCAGGGAAATTCGGGAATCGCAGGCTGAAAAGGAAAAAACAAAATCTGCCAGGTCAGAAATAGAAAGATACAGGCAAAAAATCATCATTTCCACGACACAAGGAGATAAGAAGGAGGGGAAAACTGGAAAAAACAGAGAACTGCCTGACTGGAAGCCTGGTGATTTGGTTTCTATTGAAGGGCGACAAAACCCAGGAGCAATTCAACGTGTTAAAAACAATGAGGCGCTCGTGGATTTTGATGGTTTGAAAATAACTTTACCCCTTCAAAATCTGATACCTGCCAAACCTTTTCCCCGAAAATCAACAGGTGCAGTCTCACCTTTCATGCGTGATTTGAATGAAAAAGCAGTCAATTTCAAGCTTACTCTTGATCTCAGGGGGAAAACAGCAGATGAAGCTTTGATGATGGTCAGGCAATACATTGATGATGCCTATTTGCTCAGGATAAAGGAAGTGAGTTTACTTCACGGAAAAGGAGAAGGCATTCTAAGGAGGGTAATCCGGGATTATCTCTCTGGTGTTGATGAAGTTACATTATTCGAGGACGAGCAGCCTGACCGGGGTGGTTCGGGCATTACAAGGGTCGTGGTCAAATAATTAAAAGAAGGACTCTTTTATCTTTGCAGCCCTATTTAAAATCAAATAGTCAGATTAAAATATTTACCAGAAACAATATATTGAGCCAGAGAAGAATTTTCTTTTGAAAAACACTACCTTTGTATATACCATTAAGTTTATCTTTTGTTTTAAGCGACTGACAATCAGCAATAAACTAAAAGTACTTATTCACCAATTTCACTATTTTGCTAACCAAAATCAGAACATATGAGGCTTGCAAGAAAATCAACCGATTTAAAAAAAAGAATGCGGGAAGCCTTACAGGGAGGCGGCGATGAAGCGATCCAAAAGCAGAAAGCGACTGGTAAGCTGACAGCCAGGGAACGGATCCTGGCCTTACTCGATCCCAAATCATTTCACGAATACGACTTGTTTGTCGAACATGCCGGAAAGGACTTTGACATGGATAAAAAATACCTGCCCGGTGATGGTGTGATCACAGGAACAGGAGTGCTTTCAGGCCACCCGGTTTGCATTTTCGCCCAGGATTTCACTGTTGCCGGCGGCTCTCTTGGTTATATGCATGCAAAAAAGATCACTAAGATTATGGACCATGCCATGAAGCTGAAAGTGCCGCTTATTGGCATCAATGATTCAGGAGGCGCCCGTATCCAGGAAGGGGTAAACTCCCTGGCAGGATACGGGGAGATCTTTTATCGGAACACATTGGCATCCGGCGTTATTCCGCAGATTTCAGTAATCCTTGGGCCCTGTGCCGGGGGAGCAGTATATTCCCCAGCTCTTACCGATTTTGTATTTGTGGTGGATAAAATTTCCAAGATGTTCATCACGGGTCCGGAAGTCATTAAAGCCACCATAGGCGAAGAGATCTCCATGGAAGACCTAGGCGGTGCAAGAGTACATGCTGAAATTACCGGCAATGCACACTTCTTTGCAGAAAGTGAGCAGGAATGTTTTCAACAGATTAAGCAGTTAATCACATTTATACCCTGGAATAATCAAAAAAAAGCTGATTCATTTCCAAAACGGCCCCCAAAGAGCAGAAGCTTTAAAATAGATCAAATCATTCCATCCGATCCTAAACAACCTTATGACGTAAGGGATGTAATAAAAGCCCTGTCCGATGATTCTGAATTTCTCGAGGTCCAGGAATTATGGGCCAGAAACATTGTAATTGGCTTTGCAAGGATTGATGGGGAGACAGTCGGGTTCGTGGCCAATCAGCCTTTATACCTTGCCGGTGTGCTTGATGTAGATTCATCCGATAAAGCTGCAAGGTTTATCCGATATTGCGATTCATTTAATGTCCCACTGGTTACCCTGGTTGATCTTCCAGGCTATCTTCCCGGCATAGACCAGGAACATTCAGGAGTCATCAGGCATGGGGCAAAATTATTATATGCTTATTCCGAAGCAACTGTACCCAAGATTACGGTGATTTTAAGGAAAGCATATGGCGGCGGATACATCGCCATGTGTTCGCACCATTTAAAGGCCGATTTCGTTTTTGCCTGGCCGACTGCCGAAATTGCTGTTATGGGACCTGAGGGCGCAGCCAATATTATTTTCCGCACCGAGATTAAAAACTCAGATAACCCGGAAGCAACCAGGAAGATCAAAATCAAAGAATATAAGGAAAAGTTTGCCAATCCTTATGTTGCTGCTGCCTATGGCTATATCGATGCAGTTATCGAACCTCCTGAAACCAGAAATATACTGGTTCATGCCTTGCATATCAGCTCCCAGAAACAAGAAATCACACCTAAGAAAAAGCACGGCATACCTCCATTCTAAACCATTAATCATGACAGAACATAAAGGAATAAATAATGATCCCTTGGAGGAAACAGTCTATGATTCTTTCCATTTAGATGATATCAACTATGCTACTATTTTAACAGAAAAATATAAGAACAGAAAAACCTTTCAGGAACCGGACCCCAAGAAAATAACAGCCTTCATTCCAGGAAAGATCAAAAAAGTTTATGTTAAAAAAAAGAGCAAGGTCAAAGAAGGAGAAATCCTTCTTGTGCTAGAAGCTATGAAAATGAACAACAACATTTTCTCACCCATGAAAGGAACCATTAAAGAAATTTATGTAACTGCAGGGCTTTCAGTTTCAAAGGGCGCTCTATTGGTTGAATTCAAGTAAGGATATCAGGTCGGAACCGGTTTGAATAGTTTATTGGTTTTTTCTATAAAAGACAGGATTTCCCCCTTCCCTGCGTTTGAACGGGCAGATGATAGAATAAAAGGCGGGAGTTCTTCCCATTCATTTAAAAGTTCTCTTTTATACGCCCCAAAATTAGAGGCTAACTGATTTATTGAAAGTTTATCTGTTTTCGTCAATACCAGGCTGAAATGCAGTTGCTTTTCACCAAACCAATTTATAACTTTCCGGTCACTATCCTGAATTGACAATCTCGAATCAATTAGCAGAAAAGTCGACATGAGGTTAGGCCGTTTTAGCAAATATTGTTCGATCACCTGCTCCCACTGCTTTCTTTTAGCCTTGGCTGCACGTGCATAACCGTAACCGGGAAGATCGACCAGGTACCATTCACTGTTGATCAAGAAATGATTAATAAGCTGTGTTTTGCCAGGAGTGGAAGAGGTTTTAGCGAGCATTTTCTGATCTGTCAGCATATTTATCAGTGATGACTTACCCACATTGGATCTCCCGATAAACGCGTATTCAGGCAATAAAGGTTTAGGGCACTGACTATAATCTGTGCTACTGGTTATAAATTCTGCTTTAAGAGAAATTGCCAATTAATTCTTATCTTTTATAAGTAGCTATATGCCTGTCGATCTTGAATTCATATATATCGTTAATAGTTACGATAATACCTGTTTCCTCAACATTTCCAAATCCCCGGTTAAGTGCGGTTCCAAACGTCTTCATAGTCGATGAAAGGCTCATATAAGCATTCACCAAAGGGGGGACATTTTCATTCTGTGCCCTGACCCTATGCACCAGTATCTTGTAATTTTCTTCATAAGTAGATCCGTTAAAGATACTCTCCAGGTATTTTTTATCATGCCGGAGAGGTAGTGATTCAATTGGTATTAATAGCTGATCGGGATCGGGAAAAAATCTCTGGAGAAAATACAACACCAGGTCCCTGGCTAAATGATCATATTGAGGGTACATTGTGACCTTGCCGAAAAGATACTTAAACCCGGGATTATCAATGACGATAGCTCCCAGGCCGTCCCAAAGGTTATCAAGGGAGTACATGCCCTTCCGTAAATTGAATTGTGGTTGATAATTAGGTTGAACGAACGATCTGCCCAGTTCAATGCTCCAGGGAAGATATTCTTTAATGAATTTAGGTGAAAACCTGAAAAGTTCCGCGGTCGGGGAAAGGACCGTTCCATGTTTATCGAAAAGGAAGTTGCTTCCCTGGGCAAATCGATACCCTCCGACGATCTCCTTTTCTTCAGGATTCCAGACGATTAACTGCCGAAAAGGCTTCTCTCCCAGATCAAACTCATCAATATCAATTTCATTTCCTGTACCACCACCGGAATCCTTGAAAGTTATCTCCCTTAACCTGCCAATTTCTCTCATCAAATTCGGAGAGTCCCTGTAATCAAATATATAAATGAGATTATTACCATTATTCGTTTTCCTTACATATTTCTCAGGTGTCAGCTCGGCTTCAAGCAGTGCTTTTTCAACCGGTGGAATGACTGTCTTCATATCGTATTATTTTTTCAGTATCAAAAAATAAACTCCTGATCAGGATTAATCTTAAGCCTATAGACATGTTCTCTTAAAAGAGCAGCCCATTGCTGATCTGATTTACTCTTGTCGAAAACCCTTATTGGTATAGGTTTACCGAATGTAATCGGGATTTCCTTATTTTTAAATTTATACATTTCATCAACCAGGAAAAGCATTTCAATGTTAGTTTTAATACCCATCTTTTTCCTGAAATAGGCAAGGTTATAGAAAAAGTCAGTATTCCTACCGGAAATAAAGACAGGGATGATATCACGCCCGGAAATTCTGGCCTTTGTTAAAAATGTTTTTTTCCATTCGATATCCTTGATAATTCCTGAACCTTTCCTGGAAACAAGCCCGGCCGGGAAATACAGGATCAGCATATCTGATGAAAAGCTGTCGTTGAAAATCCTGATATTGTCGGCATTGCTGCCATGTTTATTAATAGGAATGAATAACTCATAGAGGTTTGGAAGGTTCATCAGCAGGTCGTTAACCGGAAAGATGACCTCTTTTTTTAACTTTCCAGCTTCGTGCAACAATGCAATTCCATCCATTCCACCCAACGGATGGTTGGAAGCGATCAGAAACCTCCTTTCAGGATCGAGAACGGGAGGATTAATCACCCTGGTAGTGATCTGAAAGCCTTCCAGGATAGCCTGGACATAATCCAGCCCCCACTTATCCTTATTAGTATAAATAAAATCATTCAGCTCATCCTGGTGGATGATCCTTCCCAGCAACCGAAAGACAAATCCGGGTATGCTTTTTGCCAATCGAGGACTTTTTGAACTAAAAATCCTTTCAATATCAAGAAACCTGTCAGTTATGACCGGCATATCTTCCCTTAATTTTCGCTGAACAGCAGATTCCATTATTGATGTTTCCAGAACAAATTTAATCAATATTTCAATTTTCACGATAAGTCTTACTAATTCCGGCATTGTGTTACTCCCAGAAGTTTTTCCGAAGGGAACTTTGAATTGCTAAGCAAAGAATTTTATGATTTAAACTGAAAATTGTTAATAAAAAACGAAACCTTGTTAGTTAAAAAGTGGTAAAAGGTGGTAAAATGTGGTAAATCCGATCTATATTTACATCAAAATTCCTCAGATCCTTGTTAAACATTGTAGGGACATATGAATGCAGGGTTGATTCCAAGGGAAGACTCATGTTTCCAGTGGCTTTCAAAAATCAGCTTTCAGAAGTGGTAAGCCAAGGTTTTGTTATAAAGCGGGGTATTTTTCGCAACTGCCTTGAGCTTTATCCTGTCCCGGAATGGAACGCAGAAAGTGCACGGGTCAATAAACTCAACCGGTTCAGGAAAAAGAATGTTGATTTCATCAGAAAGTTCATGGCAGGCGTAAAAACTGTCGAACTGGACAATGCCGGCCGGCTGCTTATCCCTAAAGACCTGTTCAACTTCGCTGCGATCAGCAAGGATATCGTAATGGCCTCGGTCGTCAATAAAATTGAGATCTGGGACAAGGACGAATACGAAAAAGCAGTCTCGTATGATGCTGAGGATTTCGCAAACCTGGCTGAGGAAGTCATGGGCGATATTGATGTAGAACCAAAAGAATGAAGTACCACATTCCTGTCCTGCTGAATGATTGCATTGAAGGCCTGAACATCCATCCTGACGGGATATATGTTGATGTTACGTTCGGAAGTGGCGGGCATTCCCGCAAAATTCTTGAAAAACTATCCTCAGGCAGACTTATTGCATTTGATCGCGACAAAGATGTTCAAGCCAACCTGATCGAAGATGACCGCTTTTTCTTTATTCACCAAAACTACCGTTTCCTAAAGAACTTCCTGAAATTCCAGGGGATTCAGCAAATAGACGGCTTACTGGCCGATTTGGGCATTTCATCCTGGCAAATTGATCAGGCTGAAAGAGGATTCTCCATCCGCCTTGATGGCGACCTGGATATGCGGATGGATCAGGGCCAGGAACTCACCGCAGCGAAAATCATTAATTCCTATTCGACAGATCAATTAATTTATCTATTCAGGCAGTACGGTGAAATTGAAAATGCTAAAAAGCTGACGGATGAAATCCTTAAAGAGAGGGTAATTCAGCGAATAGAATCAACGGAAGTACTTAAGAATGTAATGCTGCGTGTTGCCCACAGGGGTAAGGAAAATCAGTATCTGGCCAAAGCATTTCAGGCTATACGCATCGAAGTCAATGAAGAAATCGATGCGCTTAAAGATTTGCTGAAAAACACTAATGACATTCTCAAACCTGGAGGCAGAATGGTTGTCATTTCTTATCATTCTTTAGAAGACAGGCTTGTGAAAAACTATTTCAGGACCGGGAATTTTGATGGCATTCCGGTAAAAGATTTCTTTGGTAACCAGATAGCGCCGTTACGTCCAGTGATAAGGAAGGCGATTATTCCGTCAGAAGCCGAACAACAGGCTAATCCACGGTCAAGAAGCGCCAAATTAAGAATTGCAGAGAAGATATAATATGTCAACAGAAAGCGAAATAAAATCAAATTCT
>Ga0208980_10002807_pt1 | contig 10575 bp, 10 predicted proteins | sample WetSurMetagenome_3_FD_187993 | JGI IMG/M metagenome (GOLD analysis project Ga0208980, IMG submission 187993) | Wetland microbial communities from Twitchell Island in the Sacramento Delta, sample from surface sediment Aug2011 Site A1 Bulk (version 2) | ecosystem: Environmental > Aquatic > Marine...
CATTTACATCGCTATTCTTTGATGAGGAGGTGGTGCCCGAAATGAACGATAGTAATTTGAAAAGCGCTGCGGCATCCCTCCTCGCAATTCGATAGGCTGCCGCAGCGCCCCAACTCACCGCGCCGTCCTTTTTGGGCGGCGTTGTGATTTAATTACTCCCCAAACGAGATCCCCAACCCCCGCGCTGCGCGGATGGCGTCGCCGTTCAGATCAACCCGCTTGGGAACAGCCAGGGCTTCGGCGATATCGATATCCACGATCCGCTCGCTCTTCAGCGCCACCATCCTGCCAAATTTCCCCTCCGCCACCAGGTGCACCGCCGCCGAGCCAAAACGGGTGCCCAGCCAGCGGTCGAAGGCGCTGGGGCTGCCACCGCGCTGCAGGTGGCCCAGCACGGTCACGCGTGTTTCCACCTGGCAGTTTTCCGCAATGAACTCCGCCACCTGGAAGGAGATCCCGCCCAGCCGCGCCACGTAGACCGAATCGCCCGGGATGGATACCACCGGCTGACCGCCTTTCGGGAACGCCCCCTCCGCCACGGCGATGATGCTGAACGAGCTGCCCTGGCGCTTGCGCTGGTGCACCTTTTTGCAGACCGCCTCGAAGCTGAAGGGTATCTCGGGGATCAGGATCACATCCGCCCCGCCGGCCACCCCGGCATGCAGGGTGATGAAGCCGGCATCCCGCCCCATCAGCTCTAGCAGCATCACCCGGTGATGCGATTCGGCGGTGGTGTGCAGTTTATCCAGCGCATCGGTGGCGGTGTTGACGGCGGTGTCGAAACCAAAGGTGCATTCCGTGCCGCCGATATCGTTATCGATGGTCTTTGGCACGCCCACCACCGGAACGCCCTTTTCAAACAGCTCCCGGGCTATGCGCAAGGTGCCATCTCCGCCGATTACGATCAACCCGTCCAGTTTGAGGTCCTGGATATTGCGAATCAGTTTTTCAGAAATATCCTCCACAACCTCCTTACCATCGCGGATGACCTTGCGGGCAAACGGGTTCCCCCTGCTGGCGGTGCCCAGGATGGTTCCCCCGCGCGGCAATATCCCGCGCACGTCGTGCGGGTGCAGAGGACGGACGCCATCCTCCTCCACGAAGCCGTCGAACCCATCCTTCACACCCAGCACCTGCACATCGTAATCGTGCTGCGCGGTCTTGACAACTGCCCGGATGACCGCATTCAACCCGGGGGCATCCCCCCCACCTGTCAGAACTGCCAGCTTTTCCATTTTTCCTCCTGTACCTCCAAAGGGGGTATCCATTTTTATTATATTGCACCTGTCAATCCATTCTCGCCTGTGATAGGGTATAATATCAAGTTGGTTTGGCCTGCGCAGAGCCGGTGCCCACGATAAACCGTAGCGTGCAGGGCCATAAGTTGGAGTCCCATTGGAATGGGTCCGGGTGGACTTGTTCACGGGGGGCCCGGAAACGGGTTTCTGATCAGAGATGGGCATTGGTTTTTTTTAGGTTTATGAAAGGTTTTCGATGAATATTTATGTAGGGAATTTATCATTCCAGGCCAGCGAAGAAGACGTCCGGGCAGCATTTGCCGCCTACGGCGAAGTCACCTCCGCTTCCATCATCAAAGATAAGTTCACCGGCCAGTCCCGCGGGTTCGCCTTCGTGGAAATGCCGAAAGCGGATGAAGGCAAAGCCGCCATCCAGGGAATGAACGGAAAAGATCTCAAAGGCCGCACCCTGACCGTCAATGAAGCCCGCCCCAAAGAGGATCGCGGCTCGAGCGGCGGCGGTTATAACAAGAACCGCTATTAATATCTAGCTAGCTCTTGGGCATCTGTAATCGTGGCGATGCAGATGCCTTTTTTATTTAATTACGGGGTATTTCTCAGCGCAGGGCGTTTGAAGAATGTGAAGAGCGCAAATCCGAAAAGAACTGCCGCGCACACGGCCACTGTCGTAGGGGCTGTGATACTTCCCGCCATCCAACCTGCCAGCAACGACCCGATCGGTGCGCTCCCAAAGAAGACCAGAACATAGAACCCCATGACCCGTCCGCGCAGCTCATCCGGCACCTCCTCTTGTACCATCGCGTTGGAGGTGTTCACCATAGTCATCAATCCCCAGCCAATCCCGAGCAGCAACAGAAGAGAGAAGGGAATGGTTCGCGTAAAGGAAAAAATGAAGAGCGCTAATGGCAGCATAAAACTGCCCGCAGTCCAGATTTTGCCTTTAAGCCGGCGGTGAGCCAGGGCGGCTACGGTAAGCGCCCCGATCAACGCCCCCAGCCCGCGCGCAGAAAGTAAAAATCCATTGGTGGTAACGTCCCCGCTTAAAATGCTGACCGCCCAGACGGGCATGAGGGTCATTAATCCAAATCCAAAGATGCTTACAAAAAACAATCCGAACATGATAACCACAACCACGGGTTTTAACATCACGTACTGAATGCCCTGCTTGATCTGAACGATCGCTGAAATTTTTTCAGCCGCAACAGGCTGCGATTTCAGCTTCATCAAGAGCAGTGCAATAATCACCCCCAGGAAGGAAAGCCCGTTGATCAAAAAGCACATCGCCGCGCCAAAGGCTGCATAGGTCAGCCCGGCAACGGCTGGCCCAACCACTGTGGCTAGGTTGAACATAGTCGAATTGATCGCGATCGCATTGGTCAAATCCTTACGATCCACCAGCTCCACCACGAAAGACTGGCGGGCCGGGGCATCGAAGGCGTTAGCCACCCCAAGCAGGAAGGCCAGCACCACGATTTGCCACGGCTGAACGACCTGCCAGTAGACAAGGGCGGCTAATAAGAACGCTAAAACCATCATCACCGACTGGGTGAGGATCATCAGATTGCGCCGGGGAAGGCGGTCTGCGATAACCCCGCCATAGAGGGTGAACAGCCAACTGGGCACACCGGCGGCAAACCCAACCAACCCCAGCCATTTGGCTGAGCCGGTCAGGGTGTAAACAAGATACCCCTGCGCGGTAGCCTGCATCCAGGTTCCCACCAGGGAGATCAACTGACCGCCGAACCACAGGCGGTAATTTGGGTATTTCAGTGCGATAAAAGTCCGCCGGACGCTCTTGGGGAACGCGGCGGAAATGCGGGTGATGCTGCTCAACTATTTTCCTTTTTACAGTCGTTCAATAATAACACGGGTTCAACACAGGCCAGGTCAGTTCCCTCTCCAGGAGTCGATCACTTCCGACACCTCCGAAAGGGAGGAAATGACTGCATCCGGCGTGATGCCTGCCAGGGATTTTCCCCCCGTTTCGGGATGCAGCCAACGCGTGATCCATACCCCCGCGATGCCCATGCCCTGCGCTCCGCGGATATCCATGGCCGGCAGATCCCCCACCATGCACGCCTTTTCAGCCTGGATCCCGAAAAAATCGAGCGCCAGCTGGAAGATCAGCGGATGCGGCTTGCGCATGCCCACCTCGGCTGAGACCAGCGCCAGTTCAAAATATTTATCAAGGTCATGCATTTCCATCAACCGGTGAAAGTCTGCCGCATCGGCGGCGTTGGAAATGATCCCCAGGCGGAAACCCTGTTTCCGTAATGCTGTGAGCGTGGCGAGGGTATCATCACCCATCTTCCAATGCGCCTCTGAAACAGCATACATGGCCTGCAGCGCCGAGCCCAGCGCCCCGGCTGGTGGTTCGAGATATCCAGACCGGATCAGCTCTTCACGCAGCACGTAGGTGCTGGTCAGCTCCAGGCAATCCACCTCACGGCGGGCAAAATAGGCCTTCATGGCTGACTGAAATTCCGCAGGGAAGGTCTGCGGGTCCACGGCCAGACCGTTTTCGATCAGGTCCCGGGTGAGCGCGCGCGCTGCCACCGAAGCCGATTTCTCCTCATCCCCGTCAAAATAGATGAGCGTGTTCCCCAGGTCGAAGAGGATGAGCTCAATTTCCCTGCCTGACATTCTAATTTCTTTGCCCCACAATCTGTTTCAATAACCCTTCTCGGGATCGTAGAGATTGAGCAGCGACTCGCCTTCCAAATAACGGGAGAGATTCACTTTGAACATGGCCACCGCCCGCTCCAGGTAATGCCGGCTGATCCCGGCGATGTGCGGGGTGATGATCACGCCCGGGGCCGACCAGAGCGGGCTGGAAGCGGGAAGCGGTTCCGTATCGAAAACATCCAGCGCCGCGCCACCCAGCCGCCGGGATTCCAGTGCCTCCGCCAGCGCAGTCTCATCCACGATCCCCCCGCGGGAGAGGTTTATCAGGAACGCACCCGGTTTCATGGCCTCGAATTCGCTTTTCGCGATCATTTTTCGGGTACGCGGGGTGAGCGGCACCGCCACCACCACGAAATCGCTGAGCATCAGCATGGAATTCAAAGCCTGAAAGGGATACAGCCGGTCAAAAAGATCACCTCGCAGGTCGCCCAATCCTTCCGGCATGTAGCCCTCGTCCTGTGGACGGCGGGCATTCAGTTTGGCTGCCAGGATGCGTGCGCCCATTGGCTTCAACAGGCGGGCCAGCTCGCGGTTGAGGCTGCCATATCCCACCAGGCCCACGGTGCTGCCGCGAATCTCAATGAGTCCAAATTGCCCCCAGCGGTCAGTAGGCCACTCTCTTCTCTGCTGCAATCCCCACACCCGAGGCATCTGCCGGCTGAGCGCCAGCATCATCCCCAGGGCGTATTCCGCGCTCTGCGAGGCAGCCGCGCCGGAAAGGCTGGTGATTGCAATACCGGGAGCTTTTCCGATTTGAGCTTCCAGCAGGGCATCTAAACCGGCGAAGTTGGATTGGATCCACTTAAGGTTGGGCACCTGGGCGGGGTCGGGGAAAATATTGCCGGTATAAAGCACCTCGGTGCGCTTCCAGGCGTCGGCAGGGATCTCGCTGCCCGCATTGACCGGAAAGTGGGAAATTCGAATGCGCGCAGAAACGGATTTCAGGTCGTTCACCTGGGTTTCCGTAATTGGCAAAGTAATGAGGACGTCGATGCGGGACTTGTTCATTCCTGAGAAATGGTCCTAACCTCCGCCTTTAAGGTGGATGCCTTCGGGGTCCAGTTCCTCGCGCAGGATGCGCAGCTCTTTTTCGGTGGGGGGCTCGGTGATGCGCAGATCCTGGCGCACGCGCAGGTCCCAGCCGGTGTTTTCCCTTACCTTTTCCACGGTGGCTCCCGGGTGCAGCGCGGTGAGGGTCAGCTCCCCGGTTTCGTCCGGTTCCAGGATACCAAGGTCGGTGACGATGACCAACGGCCCCCTTCCGCGCACTCCCGTTGCCTCGCGCTGCGCACGGCCGGAAAGGTACCCGGCGGAGGTGGCAAAATCAACCTTTTCGGGGAAGCGCCGCTTTTGATGCGGGGTCATGATGTAGCAGCGGTCCGCCCAGGCAGCGATCTCCTGCGAGCCGCCCGAGCCGGGCAGACGGGTCTTTGGGTGGGCATAGTCGCCGATCACGGTTGCGTTGATGTTGCCGAATTTATCGATCTGCGCCCCGCCCAGAAAGCCCACATCCACATTCCCGCGCTGCAGGTAAAAGGTGAAAAGATCATACATGCTGCACACCCCGGCTGCCCCGCTCACCAGGGTGGGGTCGCCAATCGAAAGCGGCAGCCGGGAGGGGCGTGAGCCGATCACCCCGGCTTCGTAGATCATTTGCAGATTGGGTGCATGCGTGCGGAGGGCCAGGTTGCAGGCCAGGTTGGGAATGCCCACCCCCACCAGCACGCGGTCGTGATCCTTGAGCAGGCGGGCGGAGTGAACACACATCAATTCGGAAGCGGAATAGTCTGCCATGGTCTCTGCCCTCTCAATAGTTTCCATAATCAACCGGCGCGGCCAGCCGGGGTGAAATCTTCAACCGTTTATGAACTTCCGGTCCCAACTTTTTCCAGTAGGCATCGCGATCCGGCAGCCCGTAAACCCATTCGTCCAACCAGATCCGCACCGCATCCGGCGACTCGCTGATCTTATCCCAGGCGAGGTAGAAGGCGTTATCACGGTCGTAATACCCTTGTGTGTAGGAAGGATGGGAAGCATGCGGAACGTGACACACCGCCGTAACAATAAACTCGGGGATGAGGGTGCGGTTCGGGTCGGAGCGGATGACGCTTTCCTCCACAATCTCCTCGGCGGTGACGATCACCCGTTTGGCGGCGAAGGCGGCTTCCTTTTGCTCGCCGAGGATGCCCCAGATGTGGGCGTTGCCGCGCGCGTCGCAGCGCTGAACGTGAATGATGGCAACATCTGGATTGAGAGGCGGTACGACGATTACGTCCTTACCCCCGTAGGGATCCTTTACCCGTTTTATATTGGGATTGTTGCGTTCCAGGTCCGTGGCGGCCGTTTGCTTCATGGGGATGAAGGGCAGCCCGGTGGCGCCTGCCTGCAGGCGGGAGATCATGCCGAAGTGCGAGTATTCCTCCCATTCAAGCTGCCCGGCTTCCACCGCCGCGCGGACGATGCGCAGCGACCCAACCCCGGGGTTGCCCATGTAGGAGAAGATCACCTTCTTCGCGCAACCGGCAGCCACCATCTGGTCATAGATGAGATCCGGCGTGGCGCGCGCCAGGGTGAGGTTTTTCCGTCCCTGGCGGATGATCTCGTGCCCGGCAGCAAACGGGATCAGGTGAGTAAATCCGGCACAGTAGACCAGGTCCCCATCCCGGACGGTATGTTGGACAGCTTCCTTTAGTGAGCAGATCTTGGTCATATTGGTTTTGGCGCCCCCCGGTGATGCTCGACCGGGCAAGGCTATCCTTTCGTCACGCGGTTTTGGATTTGTTCGCGCAAATAAAGCGGCAGATAATACAACCCTCCGGCGTTCTTGCCGGTGGACCCGGAACCCTTCCAGCCTCCGAAGGGTTGGTAACCCGGCCAGGCGCCGGTGGTGGCGCCCTGTGGGCGGTTTACGTAGGTCACCCCGGCTTCGATGTTGTCATAAAACCATTCAGCTTCCGTTTCACTGCCGTAGAATCCTGCGGTCAGTCCGTAATTCACGTGGTTGGCAATACGCATGGCCTCTTCAAGGTTTGATACTGGGGCAATGGTGCTGATGGGCAGGAACATCTCCTGCTTCCACAGCCGATGATCTAAAGGTAGTTCGGCAAGCGTGGGAGCGCAGAAGAAGCCTTCCGCCAGGTCTCCCTCGGTGAGGTGGTGCCCGCCGGTCAGGATCTTTCCGGATTCGCGTATTTCATCGATAAATGCCTGGTAATCGCGGTAAGCAGCCCGATTGATGACTGGCCCGGTTGTGATCTCGCGCCGGGTGGGATCGCCCACCTTTAAGCGGGAGGTAAGCTCCAGGATCTTTTCCAGCAGGTTCTGATAAACATCCCTTTCCACCAAAATTCGCGAGCAAGCCGAGCATTTCTGCCCCTGCAGTCCGAATGCCGAGCGCACAATACCCTGCGCGGCGATATCCAGATCGGCGTTGCGGGAAACAATGGCGGGGTTCTTGCCGCCCAGTTCCAGAATGATGGGACGGATGAATTTGCCCCGTGAATAATCCCGGTAGAGCTGCATCCCCACCTCGTACGAACCGGTGAAGGTGATCCCGTCCACACCGGGGTTATCGATCAGCGCCTGCCCCAGGGTGGAGCCGGGGCCGGTGACGTAATTGAACACCCCCGCCGGCAGCCCCGCGTCGCGCAGGCACTCTGCCAGCAGGCGCGCTGTCCAGGGGGTGTCGGTGGCTGGCTTCATCACCAGCGTGTTGCCGGTGACAAGAGCCGCAGCAGCCGGACCGCCCGTAAGCGCAGCCGGGAAGTTGAAAGGGCTGATCACCACCCAGACGCCATACGGGCGCATCACCGAGTAATTTTGGCTGGTGAATCCATCAAGCGGGTCCTGCCCCATTTCGGCAATATAACCGTTGTTGGCCTCCATGCGGTCGCAAGCGTAGCGGATCAGGTCGGCAGTCTCGGATGCATCCCCCAGCGATTCCATGCGGTTCTTGCCCACCTCCAGCGCCATGACTGCGCCGAATTCGAAGATGCGTTCATCCATCAACCGGGCGGCTTCGCGCAGCAGCCTCACCCGTTCCTGCCAGGGCGTGCGGCTCCAACTTGCGAAGGCACGCCGTGCAGCAGCCAGCGCCAGGGCTGCATCCTCCGCTGAGCCTTTTTGGAAAAGCCCGAGCACCTTGCCGGAATCGGCGGGGGAGCGGTCCTCGAATTTCTCCGCGCTGAAATGATCCTTGCCATCGATCCACATGCCGTATTCCCGCCCCAGGGTCGCAGTGGCATGTTCCAATGCGGCATCGAAACGCTGGTGCAGCTCTTCGGGCGGGTTGAACATGGTGGCATACGTGAGTTTGAAATGTCGCGTGTCAGTCATTTTTGATCTCTCTCTACTGGTAAAGGGCAGGCTCATCCTGCTCTGCTTAGTATAGCCTACCTCCCAACGCGCGTCAAAATTCTGTAAAAAAACCGCTCTGGCTGGGCAGAGCGGCGGGTGATGTGGGTTATTTCGGCATTCCGCCGAAGATCTTGCGGAAGAACCGGTGGAAGCCGTGAAAGGAACCAACCGGCTCCAGGTACATCATGACGCATTCCCCGGCGACCACATTCATCTTGTTCTGCTCGCAGAATGCGATCGCGGCTTTCGATTCCGCTCCCTGCTGCAGCCAAACCTGGTCAATCCCGCGCGTGTGGGCTTCCTTCACCAAATCCTCTGCCTTGGCGGGGGGGACAACGATCACCACCCCTTCCGTATCTTTTGGCAACGCGGTGATCGATGGGTAACACTTTTCCCCATGCAGTTCTGTGGCATTCGGGTTCACCGGGTAGGCTTTATATCCCTTCTTGCGCAGCTCATCGAAAACCATGAAACCAAATTTTTTCGTGTCCCGTGAAACCCCCACCACCCCCAGGGTCTTATGGCCGATAAACTCGTTGATCTGTGCTTTGGTAGTCATCTTTCTTACTCTCCAAGGATCTAAGATTTGCTAGGATTATTCTACATGAAAATTATCGTGGCGCAACATGTTGTTCTTCACCACAAGAAAAGATTGAAATTCAATAGAAATTTTTTTACCATAAGAATGATTTTCAATTTGATCGATAGTAAAATAATAAATTGACCTGAAGCAAACCAAACATCGTGGAAATCTTTATATGGAGTAATCAATGACACAGTTGCAATCTTCACAGCCGGATCGGAACATCTCAGAGCCGGGGTCAATCCCCGGGGGACCCCCGCGGAGGGCGGTCAACTGGCCGCATGTTTGGGCGTTTATTGGATTGTCATTTGGTCTTGCCTGGCTGATCGACCTGGTTCTGTATCTGAATGGAGGCTTGAAGAATCCTGGAGCCTCCCTGATGCTCCAGTTCCAGATGCTCATGCCGGCTTTCGCCGCGCTTCTCTTGGGTGTTTTCTTCTTTAAGGAAAGCCTGGTCTACCGAAAGACCAACCACTATGCCTCGCGCTGGTTCATTTATTATTATTTCCTGATGACTTTCGCCTACCTGATCGCCGCTATCGTGGCTATGACTCAGCCGGCGTTGGCAACAACCATCAGTGGTGCGATGCTGATCTTCAGCGTTGCCGGATTGGTGCTGCTGATGGTGCTGCGCTGGCGCGGCGGTCCACAGTCCTTCGCCGGGGCTGGCATGGCCTTTGGCAGCTTTAGGATTTGGATCCTGTATGGTCTGGGGTTGGTGCTTTTTTTCGGGCTTCAAGCGCTGTTGAATTACGTCTTCAAATTCGGCACGTTGGTCGATATCACCAAGTTATACCCGCCCGGGGTGACAGCCGGGATTCCACCGATAGCCTTGCTCGGCTCTTCATTGCTCAATGTGATCATCATTGGCCCGTTTCTCGGATTGATCATCACATTCGGGGAGGAATACGGCTGGCGCGGTTTCCTGCAGAGCGAACTGGTCCACCTGGGTCGCATCCGCGGGGTGGGTCTGCTTGGCATCATCTGGGGCGTGTGGCACTGGCCGATCATCCTGATGGGCTTTAACTACCCGGGCGAGCCGGTGCTCGGTCCTCTGTTAATGACGGGTTACACGGTAGTTCTCTCATACTTCCTGGCTTATGCTGTTTTTAAATCCAAGGGTGTTTGGACGGCGGCATACCTGCACGCGCTCAGTAATCAGACCCTGGCCTTTTTCATGACCGGGGTGGTAATGCCGGTAAGCATCGTTATGTCCTTTGGCATTGGCATCCCCGGGTTGGCACTCAGCGCACTGGTTATCCTGCTGATCCTGCGCGACCCGATCTGGAAGGAAACGGATTAGATCCTATCAGGGGAATGGGGAAAGGATGACTTCGTGGCTCAAAAAGTGATCATGGACTGCGACCCGGGTCATGATGATGCGCTGGCGATCCTGCTGGCGGCAAAACACCTCGACGTGATCGGCATCACCACGGTGGGTGGGAACCAGGCCCTGGAAAAAGTGACCAAAAATGCTCTAAAGATACTGGAACTGGGGGCGATCACCCACATCCCGGTCTATAAAGGGCATGAGCGGCCAAGCATCCAAAGCATGGTCCACGCTCCCGAGTGTCACGGAGAGTCCGGGCTGGAGGGCGTTCCCTTGCCCGAGCCTTCCATCCAGGCACAACAGGGTCACGCGGTGGATTTCCTGATCGATACGGTGATGTCTGTCGATGACGTCATCCTGAC
>Ga0208980_10002809_pt1 | contig 10565 bp, 7 predicted proteins | sample WetSurMetagenome_3_FD_187993 | JGI IMG/M metagenome (GOLD analysis project Ga0208980, IMG submission 187993) | Wetland microbial communities from Twitchell Island in the Sacramento Delta, sample from surface sediment Aug2011 Site A1 Bulk (version 2) | ecosystem: Environmental > Aquatic > Marine...
CCATAGGTGAGTCAAAGGAATAGGAAGGCTCATAGGTAATTTCTGTTTTGTTAAGTGAATTGAATATACTTACCAACCTGAAGAATAGGATAAGCGGGACTTCATTAACAGAAGCCCCGCTATTATTTAGTCAATACTTAGAGGACTCTAACACAAAATATACATTCACGGAGAGTAAATTCTGGTAGAATCTTCAATCGGACAATTTATATCCTGATCGAAATATTAGCGAGGAAATTGTTATGGCTGGAATGGAACGTTTTACACAGCGAGCTAGACGGGTATTAAGCCTGGCGCACCAGGAAGCTGAGAGGCTGCACCAGGATTATATTGGTACTGAGCATCTCCTCCTGGGAATGATGAAGGAAGAAGGTGGCGTAGCCGGCAGGGTGTTACATGAGCTGGGTTTGGATGCAACGCGCATGGAAGAAGTGATCATCCGCATTACCGGGATGGGGCAGGCGACATCCGCAAAACTTGATCTATCACCAGGTGTGCAACGCGCCCTGGAAAACGCAGTAGAAGAGGCCCGTAAAATGGGGCATCATTACATTGGAACTGAGCATCTGCTGCTGGGGTTGGTGCAGTTGGGTGAAGGGGTGGCTTTGGATGTGCTGCGAAAAATGGGAGTCTCTGCGGAGCAAATCAGGCGCCAGACGCGCAGGGTGCTGGAGGAAAGCACGCATACTACCCCCACAGAGCAATCTACGCGCCGAACACCTGTGGGAGCTACCGAGCAACCCTCGAAAGAAGCTGGCAAGGGAAAAACCCCCATGGTGGATCAATTGGCTACTGACTTAACCAGCCTGGCTGAAGAGAACAAGCTGGATCCGGTAATTGGCCGGCAGATGGAAATCGAGCGCGTGATCCAGATCCTGGCACGACGTAACAAGAACAACCCGGCATTGATCGGTGAGCCAGGAGTGGGCAAGACTGCGATTGTTGAAGGCCTGGCGCAACGCATCGTTGAGAATGATGTGCCGGCACCCTTGATGAACAAGCGTGTTATGCAGCTGGATGTGGGATCACTCGTAGCTGGCACGATGTACCGGGGGCAGTTCGAGGAACGCCTGAAACGGGTCATCGATGAGTTGAAATCATCCGGCGCTATCCTGTTTATCGACGAGGTACACATGCTCGTGGGTGCAGGGGCTGCTGGTTCCAGCGTGGATGCAGCCAACATCCTGAAACCCGCCCTCTCGCGCGGTGAGTTGCAGGTAATTGGTGCCACCACCATGGATGAATATCGTAAATATATTGAGAGTGATGCAGCACTTGAACGGCGTTTTCAGCCCATCATGGTGGATGAACCCACCGTTGACGAAACCATCGAGATCCTGCGTGGGGTTCGCACGGCTTATGAAGAGCACCACCGTCTAACCATTTCTGATGAGGCGTTGAATGCGGCAGCACATCTCTCTGCCCGTTATGTCACTGAGCGTTTCCTTCCGGATAAAGCGATTGATTTGATCGATGAATCATCTTCCCGCGTGCGCATGTATAAAAGCCCGGCTGCCAAGACCGCCAAGGAGCTGATGGTCCAGCTGAAAGGTTTACGCCAGGATCATGCGCTTGCCCTGGAAGATGGACGTGCAGATGATGCTCAGGACATTCAGGAACGTATGGACGAATTGGAACGTCAGATGGATTACCTGCGGACAGGTTGGGACCGTGCCAGCAGCCCCATAGTGACCTCGGAGGATATCGCAGAGGTGGTGGCGATGTGGACAGGCGTCCCAGTGATGCAAATTGCTCAGGCAGAATCAGAGCGACTGCTGCAGATGGAAAGTGACCTGCAGAAACACATTATCGGACAGGATGAGGCCATTCAGGCTATCTCCAAAGCTGTCCGTCGAGCCCGGGCTGGGTTGAAGGACCCGCGCCGTCCGATTGGTTCATTTATGTTCCTCGGTCCAACCGGGGTGGGTAAGACCGAGCTGACCAAGGCACTGGCTCGCTTCATGTTTGGTAGCGAGGAAGCCTTGATCCAGTTGGATATGTCGGAATTCATGGAACGCCATACAGTCAGCCGGCTGGTGGGTGCACCTCCCGGTTATGTGGGTTATGAGGAGGCTGGGCAGCTCACTGAATCTTTGCGCAGGCGCCCGTACTCAATCGTGGTTTTTGACGAAGTGGAGAAAGCTCACCCTGAAGCCCATAATATGCTGTTACAGATCATGGAAGAGGGGCATCTCTCCGATGCACGCGGCCGCAAGGTGGATTTCCGTAACGCCATCGTGGTAATGACCTCCAACATTGGTGCCGAAATGATCAAGCGGCAAACTTCTCTGGGTTTTGCCTTGAAACAGGATGAAGAGACCGAAGAAAAGTTGGCCTACGAAGAAATGCGGAAAAAGCTGATGGACTCGCTTAAACGGGTATTCCGTCCTGAGTTCATCAACCGGCTGGATTCGGTCATCGTCTTCAGAGCACTCAGCAAGGATGACATCAAGGAGATCGTCAGGCTTGAGCTGGATAAAGTAGCTGACCGTCTGAAAGACCATGACATCTCTCTGGTTGCCACCCCTGCTGCCCTTGACAGGCTGGCTGAACTGGGCTACGACCCCGATATGGGTGCCAGACCCTTGAAGCGTGTCATCCAGCAGAAGGTGGAAGATGTGCTATCAGATGCACTTCTATCTGGATCTTTCTCGGATGGAGATGCCATCATCGTGGATTACCGGGAAGACGAGGTGGTGTTGCGCCGTGAAGCAGAGAAAGAGCCAGCGGTCGAAGGCGCTTAATCCAGGCGTTTATTCAAATCGGTATTTCTAGATCCCTACTCGAGGCACTTTCGATTGAAGAAAGCGCCTCGTTTTTATATTCATAAAAAATCCATTGAGATGCAATGCTTTTTCCCTATCATATAATCAGTACTTGATATAATTTCCCTATGCCAAAGACACATACCCAATACGTTTGCCAGCAATGCGGGCGCACAACTGCCCGTCCAATGGGGCGCTGCCCACAGTGCGGTGCCTGGAACAGCATGGTGGAGGAGATTGTTGCCCCACCTGGAAAGTCCGTGCATGCTGCCGGCCGCGGCCTGACCGGTGCTTCTGTGCCCCAACGATTGACTGAAATCGAGGGAGATGTCGATGAACGCTGGGCACTCTCCATCGGGGAATTCGCGCGGGTGCTGGGAGGGGGCGTCGTGCCAGGCTCGATCGTCCTGGTTGGGGGTGACCCTGGTATTGGCAAAAGTACGCTATTGCTGCAGGTGGCGCTTGAGATAGCACGAGCCGGAGTGGTGCTTTACATCTCCGGTGAGGAGTCGGAGCGGCAGATCAAGATGCGCGCCGCACGCCTGCTCAAGGATGAGCAGGGGGGAATGCCAGAGGGTTTGCTGCTGGTCACGGAGACCAACCTTGGGGTGATGCTCGAGCATATCAGCGCGGTTAAGCCTGCCCTCGTCATCGTCGACTCGATTCAGACAACCTATATGCCAGAGCTGGAATCCGGCGCTGGAAGTGTAACCCAGGTGCGCGAGTGTGCCTCCCGCTTTCGTGAGCTGGCGAAGAGCTCTGGCATGGCCATCTTCCTCATCGGGCATGTCACCAAGGAGGGCGCCATTGCTGGCCCACGTGTGCTGGAACACATCGTAGATACGGTGCTTTACCTGGAGGGTGATCGCTTTCAATCTTACCGGCTGCTCCGGTCGGTGAAGAACCGCTTCGGTGCCACCTCTGAGGTGGGGGTGTTCGAGATGCGTGAGCGCGGCATGGTGGAGGTCACCAACCCGTCTGAAGCATTCTTGGCAGAGCGCATGGTGAACGCACCCGGAAGTGCCATCGCTGTGACCATGGAGGGCACTCGTCCGATCCTGGTGGAGGTACAAGGGCTCTCCAGCCCGACCGCGTTTGGCAATCCTCGCCGCACCCCCAATGGCATTGACTTCAATCGCCTGTTGCTGGTGACTGCAGTTCTGGCTCGCCGGCTGGGCTTGCGCCTTGCTGACCAGGATGTGTTCGTAAATGTGGTCGGAGGCATCCAGGTTGAGGAACCTGCTGCTGACCTGGCAGTTGCAGCTGCTATTGCCTCATCGCTGCGAGACCTGCCGGTAAAAGCTGATACGGTTTTAATCGGTGAGGTGGGGCTCTCAGGAGAATTGCGTATGGTGGGGCAGATGCCCGCCCGCCTGCGTGAAGCCTCTAAGCTGGGCTTCAAGACTGCCATCGTGCCCAAACGCCTGCGCAAGAGCGAACCCTGGCCGGCAGGCATTGAGGTGGTGGAAGCACGCTCGCTGCGCGAGGCGCTGGATAGGGCAATGGTGAAAAGTGAATAGATCATCAGTGGATATAATTATGCTTTACTAAAATTATGAGTGCTTTGGATGCTGATACCCATCCTAAAACGGATGCCTTAAGAATACAACTGCTTCGTCTTGCATCTCCTAGCCAATAGCTGGATATGTTATCCGGATTAAATGAACCGGCGCACATGTTAGCTTTAATCGGCCTTCGCTCACGCTATCCCCTGGCTGGTGAAGCTGAATTACAACGTTGACTGGCAGGGTTACTCCTGGGAGAAGACCTGGCTCGTAAAGTTTATGGGGACATGGATGATGCTACCTGATCCTATTGCTGTCACCATACTGGTCACACAGGCTTTTGATAAACTTAAAATCCCCTTATCGGTTACAAAACAGGTGAGGCACGTAACCTGATTTGATAATAAACACCAGCCTCGATAATCTCTATTCCACTCCCTCAAACAAATCCCTTTCATGCAATCCCTTCTCGGGTGGGGGAAAAGCGCGCATGAAGGTTTCGGTCGAGCCGAAGAAGCGCCGGAACAATGCCATCGGTCCCTTACGCCCAATTGCACCCCCCAGCTGGCTGGTATGGCAGGCGGTAGCCTCGTCTCTGATCGCAATAACGCTGCGACAGTTGATGTAGGCATGCGTGGGGAAATCACCCTCTGTCACGATGGTCGCCAGGTCGATATCCTTGTTGTGGCCAAAGTGGTGGGCGTCCATGCCCAGCAGAGGAGCTATCCTGACTGCCCATCGCAGCAAGGCTTTCGGCATGGTCTGGTAGTATAGCTTTTTGGGTTGGAAGGCGGCCAAGTCAGTGATGAAAATCGGATCGGCAGCCAGTTCGAAGGCACGCCGCGTGACGCGGTGCATGGCGATGTGATCGGGGTGCTTGTACCCACCGATGGGATCGTGGGTGACCACCACTTGGGGCTGTAATTGTCGGATGTAATGTACCACGCTTGCTGCCACCTTGTCCACAGGCTGGGCTGCCAGGGCGTTTGGGTGCTGGTTATCCGCGGTACCGGGCATACCTGAATCGCGATAACCCAGGAAATACACCCCAGTCAGACCCAGGATGCCGGCTGCACAACGAAGCTCAGATTCGCGCCGCTCGCCGATGGAGTTGAAGCCTTGGAGTAAATCGGGAGACATTTCCCCCACCTCGCCACGTGTGCCACACACGAGGTGCACCTGCACCCCGCGCCGGGTATAGAGCGCCAGGGTGCCACCCATACCGAAGGTTTCGTCGTCGGGGTGAGCCAGGCAGACCAGCATGGTGAGTGGATGGGAAGGGTTGTCGATCATTAATAGATTGGCTGACTGGGGTCGATGTCTTTTGCCCAGGCGTTTAAGCCACCCTGTAGATTGTGAATTTTGCGGTAGCCAGCTCCGAGCAATATGTGCAGGGCGCGTGTCGAGCGCACTCCAGCTTTGCAGATGAGCACAATCTCGTCTGCTGGGTTCAGCTCTGAGAGGCGTGAAGCTAATTCCCCCAGCGGGATGACCTGGCTACCTTCTATGTGTGAGATCTCCAATTCATGCGGTTCACGCACATCCACAAGCTTGAGTTGGACACCAGCTTTGAGCTGCTCAGCGAGCTCATGGGGGGTGATATCCCACTCCTCTCCTGCAGACCCGCTTTCCACTTCTTGCCCGGGGATGCCACAAAAGAGGCCATAATCAATCAGCTCCGTAATACTAGGATGTGTGCCACACACCTTGCAATCAGGATTCTTACGCAGCTTGACAAACTCGAAGCTCATATCCTGGGCGTTGTACAGCAATAGCCTGCCAATCAGAGGTTCCCCAATTCCAAGGATCAGCTTGATCGCTTCTGTGGCTTGCAGCGTCCCAATGGTGCCTGGCAGGATGCCCAACACACCGCTCTCTGCGCATGTGGGTACGAGTCCAGGTGGAGGTGGGTTAGGGAACAGGCAACGATAACATGGACCTCTACGGGCGTCGAACACACTTACCTGACCCTCGAAGCGATAAACTGACCCGTATACGTTGGGTTTGCCGGTCAAGACGCACAGGTCATTGGTCAGATAGCGAGTGGGAAAGTTGTCTGAGCCATCCACGATCAGGTCATAAGGTTCTGCGATCTGCCTGGCATTTTCTGACGTGAATGCCTGGTTGTATATCTCCACTTTGATATCAGGGTTCAAGTCAAGCATCCGGCTGCGGGCTGATTCGACCTTGAGATTACCAACCGTGGATGTTCCGTGGATGACCTGCCGCTGCAGGTTGGTGCGATCGACCACATCGTAATCCACAAGCCCAATATGCCCAACACCAGCGGCTGCCAGATACAAGGCAACCGGCGAGCCCAAACCACCCGTGCCAACGATGAGGGCAGAGGCAGCTTTAAGTTTCCGTTGCCCACTCAGCCCTACGTCAGGGATGAGCAGGTGACGAGAGTAGCGCAGGATTTCTTCGTGGGAAAGGTCAGGGAGCATGGGATGAGTATAATATATTTTTAGCCGACTGGTAAAGCACATAGCCTGGCAGCTTTTTTATACCTGCCCAGGCATACGAAAGCTGCCAGGTCTACAAGACCTGGCAGGTCTTTTAGGTAAGGCTGATTGAGCTAAATCGAAAAATCCTCCCCGCTCCAGGTACCGTCGGTTGGTGCATGGATGTGAGGCTTGGGCACGGCTTTTCCGTCCACCTGTTTTTCGAGTGCTTCCACGCGCTGCATCAGATCCATCAGCGAGACGCCCACCAGGTCCGGCAGGGCAGTGTGGTTCAAGTCTGGTAGGTCGTTGGCATGGTGAGGGGTGCTGCGGGCAATATTCTGGCCTGGCACTCCCACCACCACTGAGTTCTCTGGCACCGACTTTACGACCACTGCGTTGGCACCGATGCGCGTATCCGACCCAATAGTTATCGCACCCAGGATCTTGGCACCTGCACCGACCACCACCCGGTCATTCAGCGTAGGGTGGCGTTTTCCTTTTTCTAGCTTGGTACCACCCAATGTCACCCCGTGATACAGCGTGACATCTTCCCCAATCTCTGCGGTTTCTCCAATGACAACTCCCATACCGTGGTCAATGAACAAGCCCTGTCCGATTGTTGCGCCGGGGTGGATCTCGATCCCTGTTATACCGCGCACCATTTGAGAAAGCAACCGGCCGGTTAATTTATGATTATGCTTCCATAACCAGTGGGCAATGCGGTGACCCCATATAGCATGCAAACCCGGGTATAGCAGCACAATCTCGAGGATTGAACGGGCAGCTGGATCACGCTCAAGTGCAGATTGCACATCATGCCGTAGAGTAGGCAGCAGTGGTTCATGCTTAACAGCTGTTGTTGTAGTTGTCGAAGGTAATGTCTTGGCTTCCATAATCAATTCTTCCTGGAGAATACAATCTCCATAACCGTTAAAGTTAAATTATCATAACATTCAAGCGCTTAATATGACTTATCATTTATGCGAGGTCGGCAAATAAAGCCGTGCTCAGGTAACGCTCACCGAAATCGGGGAGGATAACGACAAGCATCTTGCCGGCATTCTCGTTGCGACCAGCCACTTGCAAAGCTGCCCAAATTGCTGCCCCGGAGGATATCCCCACCAGAAGACCTTCCTCCTTCGCCATGCGACGGGCAGTCTCCAGGGCATCGTCATTCTTCACCCGGATGATCTCGTCGTAAATGTTTTGGTTGAGCACTTCGGGGATGAATCCTGCCCCAATCCCCTGGATCACATGTGGTCCTTTTTTCTCGCCCGATAACACCGCTGAGGCATCCGGCTCAACTGCCACCACCCTGAACGATGGTTTGCGCCGCTTGATCGCCTCGCCAACACCGGTAATCGTACCACCCGTGCCCACACCTGCCACCAGGATATCTACTTTCCCGTCAGTATCCTGCCAGATTTCCTCTGCCGTGGTACGGCGGTGGATTTCGGGGTTGGCAGGATTCTTGAATTGTTGAGGGATGAAGTAACGCACATCTGCTGCGGCCATCTCTTCAGCCTTGCGGATGGCACCCTCCATGCCCTCACTCCCTGGAGTGAGTACCAGCTCAGCACCGTAAGCGCGTAAAAGCATCCGCCTTTCCTTGCTCATCGTTTCAGGCATGGTCAGAACGCACGGATATCCACGCGAGGCGCATACCATTGCCAGGGCAATACCTGTATTACCACTGGTAGGTTCGACGATGATGGTACCGGGCTTGATCATCCCGGCTTTTTCAGCTGCTTCGATCATGGATATCCCGATCCGGTCCTTGACGCTATGTGCCGGGTTGAAGGATTCGACTTTGACCACCACTTCTGCTGGTGATCCATTCGTAATACGGTGCAGGCGCACCAAGGGTGTGTTGCCGATCAGCTGGGTGATATTGTCTGCTATTTTCATAATCGAAAAATTCCTTTCATTCAATAAAAAAAATACGACCAACATGTAAACAAAAAAGGTGGCTATTCCAGCCACGCGAGTTTTATTTCGCATGCGGGGTGCTACCACCTTTTCGTCAGATTGTTGGTCGCCCGATAGACGGGATATTTTATGACGTAGAGGCGGCTATGAACCCCGCCTCAGACAGATGCAATTAAACAAGGACATACTCCACTTTATTGATATTGTAGATAATATTAGTATCAATTATAACTTCCTTTAACAGACTGTCAAGAGCATTTATCCAGATGTTTCTGTCTTTTCTTCTGCCTCACCGGAACCGATGCCCAGGGGCTGCCACTTCTTCGGGTCCTTCAAGCGGTGCTGCATACCACCGCGCTCGTGTATCTTGTCGAATCCGTCCGGCTTGATGAACATCTGCTCTCCATCCAACAGCGCGGTGAGGCCTGCCTGGCCGGGCTCGAAACGCTTCTCACCCTTGAACTTGGCGGCTTTCTCTGGAAGGTAGTCGGTGGGCTCCTCGTAGGTGGTGATATAGCCTTCAAAGTTTCGCAGGATGATCTTATGATCCGACATACTGAGCAAGTAATTGGGCATGACTGGGATCTTCCCGCCTCCACCAGGCGCGTCGATCATATAGGTGGGCACGGCGTAACCAGAAGTGTGCCCACGCAAGCCCTCCATGATCTCAATACCCTTGGCTACCGGGGTGCGGAAGTGACCTGCCCCGTGCACTAGGTCACACTGATAAATGTAATAGGGGCGCACGCGGATGCGGACCAGATCCTGCACCAGCTGGCGCTGGATGTGCACGTTGTCATTCACACCTGCCAGCAGTACCGACTGGTTGCCCAGTGGGATGCCGGCTCGGGTGAGTTTATCAGTTGCCTGTTCCAGCTCGGCGGAGATTTCGTTGGAATGGTTGACGTGAATATTCAGCCACAGTGGGTGGAACTTCTGCAGCATGTCGCACAGCTCGTCGGTGACGCGCATGGGCAGGAAGACTGGTACGCGCGAGCCGATGCGCACGATCTCGATGTGTGGGATCTCGCGCAAGCGGGTGAGGATCTCCTCCAGGATTTTAGGTGCCAAAACGAGCGGGTCGCCACCCGAGAGCAGCACATCGCGCACCTGTGAGGTATTTCTCAAATATTCCAGCTGCAGCTCGAACTCAGCGCGTGAGAACTGAGCCGCCGGGTCGCCCACAATGCGCGAGCGCGTGCAGTAGCGGCAATAGGAAGCGCACTGGGTGGTCACCAGCATAAGCACCCGGTCGGGGTAGCGATGCACCAACCCGGGGACGGGGGAATGGGCATCCTCCGAGAGTGAATCAGCCATCTCAGCGGTGAAGGGCATCATCTCGCAGTCGTTGGGGATGACCTGCTTGCGGATGGGGTCGTCGGGATCATCGGGATTGATCAGCGAGATGAAATAGGGGGTAATGTCCACACGGAAGAGGTGCGCGGAGTAGAGAGCGTTTTTCTCATCTTCGGTGAGCGTCAGCACCTTGCCGATCTCTTCGGCAGTATTGAGCCGGTGGCTGAGCTGCCAGCGCCAGTTGTTCCAGTTCTCGTCTGGAACGTCTTTGTAGATGGGCGCTCGCTTGGATAGGAAGGGGTATTTGGCCATTTAGGTCTGCTCCTGCTTGGGGTAGAGATCCTCAAAAAGTAGGATCCTCCAAAGTACGGAGGAGTATATCCTGAATTAGAGGAAATGACAATTGCGATTGAGAAAAGATCACCACCAAGGACACAACGGACCCGAAGGGACACAAAGGATATAAATATTAGTTTTTGTCATTGCGGAATCTTTCCTGGTTCTGGGGGAAAGGTCGGTTTTTAAAGCCTGAAGCAATCTTCCTGAAGTTCGTTTATTGAAGTATTCCACCACCGAGAACACCGAGACCACAGAGATATAAAATTAAAAAACCGGATGTCATT
>Ga0208980_10002810_pt1 | contig 10564 bp, 7 predicted proteins | sample WetSurMetagenome_3_FD_187993 | JGI IMG/M metagenome (GOLD analysis project Ga0208980, IMG submission 187993) | Wetland microbial communities from Twitchell Island in the Sacramento Delta, sample from surface sediment Aug2011 Site A1 Bulk (version 2) | ecosystem: Environmental > Aquatic > Marine...
TCATAACAGATCAAAGCCCCTGTTGTAGTATCGTGCATCTTCAAGAGGCCAGATTCTTTGCCAGGGGAGAACTCACCCTCGGACGCTACCAGCCGATGGACAAACGGTATAAGTCTCTTTAAGGGCACATATTCACCGAAAGGCACCAGGTGGATCTTATCATAATAGCCGTCAAAGGAACCGTTTGGAGAGATCAGGCAGACCCGGTTATAATATATATAATCCAGGCCATTTTGTTCATATGCCGGGCAGCCAAATATCAGCCAGACACCCGATTCCTGTGCAAGCTTGTACATATCTTCGCTGTATTCAGTATTATCCTGAAAAAAGAATGGCGCGGCTGACTCAGGCCAGATAATGAGTCCGGGCCTGGAATTCATGGCTGACCTTGTCAGGTCAATGTATGTATCCATTGTTGATTTCATATATGCAGGATCCCATTTCACTGACTGATCAATGTTGCCCTGTATAACCGATGTTATTATTGACTCAGCCTTTTTATCACTCCTGTTCCTATCAGAGAGAGAACCTACCCCATAATTCAGACAAACAAGCACAAGCCCTACAACTATGGAAGTATCAAGTATAAGCCACCTTTTCCCCTTCATACTGTCCCTGCTAAATGCAAGGAGATATATCAAGGCATTAACAGCCACTATCAGAAAAGATATCCCATAAACACCCGTGATATCTGATACCTGTATAACAAAAAGATGACTAAACTGGCTGTAGCCCAGCAGACACCATGGAAAACCGGTTATTAAAAGAGCCCTGAGATATTCAAGAGAGACCCATATCCCGGCGGTTATAATCGGCATAAATCTGCGACTGCTTAATAATCTGATAAGCGTGGAAAAGACAGCCGGATAAAGGGAGAGATAAAGAGAGAACAATAAGAGTATTGCAGAGCTTGTAAACAGGTCGATGCCCCCATAGGTATTTGTAACAAATATTATCCAGTAAATAAGGGTCAGGTAATGGGAGAGTCCGGCGATCATCCCAATCCTGAAGGCATTTAAAGGGCGTTCATCTTCCAGGCTTATTAATAATGGTATGATAGCTATCCATGCTATCCAATCCAGGCTACCCGGAGGGAACGCCGCAGTAAGCATGACGCCTGAAAGTATTGCGTAAAGTATTTTTTTTAAAGACACGTCAGACACCTTGGTTGTTTTCAGATTTTATTAAAACAAAATTGGAAATTTGAATTCTCAATTTTAAATATCCTTGCCTTTGCTGCTTGAGTTTGGAGATCCCGCTTCAGCGTGACGCCTTTAGCCTTGTTCATCAGAGACCCAATTCTTCCGCATTTATCATCCCCTCCCTTACTATCCTTGGAGGATCTACAGTAACATCTAGTATCGTTGATCCCTTGCCTCCCTCTGTCTCGCCCCCATCAAGGATAAGCACCCCCTTTTTAAAATAATCAAATACCTCCATGGCGCTCCTGCATGCAGGATAACCTGATATATTGGCGCTTGTTCCTGTTATTGGGGAATTAATGGATTGGGCCAGGGCCGTTGCAACGGGATGACTTGAAAGCCGCACTCCTATATTACCCGTTCCTGCAGTAAGCCTTTGCGAGATGCACGGCATAGCCTTGAAAAGGAGTGTAAGACCTCCGGGCCAGAATCTTTTAATCAGGATTCGGGCGATCTCCGGTATCTCCGCTGCATAGACATCAAGCGATTCCAGGGATGGTATCAGGACCAGTATCGGTTGATCCGGATCCCTTTTCTTGATCATGAACAGACGATCAACCGCCTTTTCATCCAATGGGTTCACAGCAAGACCATAAAAGGATTCTGTAGGAAAGGCAACCACCTCCCCGGACAAAAGTAAATCTTTTGCCTCATCTATGCCTGCAGTGAAATCAGTTCCATGACGGATATTTATTATTCGCGACTTGCCGATCTGCACTTTTAGATCTTGCCCTTTTCAATAGCATCCAGTGTCATCTTTTCACGGTAGCTCTTAAGATTGCCGGCAATCTCCGGATGTTTGAGGCTGAGTATCTGTGCTGCCAGTATAGCGGCATTTTTTGCGCCCCCTTTGCCGATTGCTACAGTGGCTACAGGAATGCCTGGAGGCATCTGCACAATCGAAAGCAATGAGTCCATGCCTTTAAGTGGGGAAGAATCTATAGGAACGCCGATAACAGGCAACAGCGTATAGGAGGCGATTACGCCCGCAAGGTGTGCTGCCCAGCCTGCCCCGGCAATGATAACTTCAATGCCCCTTCCAGCGGCCTTTTGGGCATATTCATGTGTTTGGTCTGGAGTTCTGTGTGCTGAAGTGACTTTTATCTCACATGGAACTCCGAGTTCAGTTAATGTTGTCATGCAGCCTTCCATGACATCCTTATCCGAAAGGCTCCCCATTACAACACCTACAAGGGGGTTGTTTTTTTTCATAATCTTACTCCTTTATGTGTGGTCAAGTTACGGTTCAAGGTATAAGGTTAAAGGATTATTAAGGCTCACACCTTAAATCCCAGATCTATACCATACACATCATACCACATACCTTTAATTGTATACCGTGGACCGTATACCTTATGCTGTACCCTTCATACGTATACCGTACACCCTAAACCCTTATCCTTTCGCCATCCCTACCAGCGGATATACAATCATTCCTGCAAGCCATGCAATATCCTCGGCAGGCAGGATGCCGGAAATCCCGCGGTCAAAAAGTATGTTCCCCTCCGGGGGGAATTCATCATCGCCCTGCCATAAAACAAGGACAACCGGAACCATTGGCAACGCCCTTACAACTGCGGAAAAATCTCCAAAATCCATGGGAGTTGCATTATATATCCCTGAAGCCAGATCCGCCATCTTTTTCGGATTTACCCCGAAAGTCCTGAGTAAAGGTTCCTTTGCCCTTCTTATAAAGGCATCCATATAAAATCTCCCCTCCGGCAGATCCTGAAATGAAATCCATTCACCCCTAATTTCTACCGCTCTGGGATTAGAGGCGCCGTTCAAATAGTGAAGGATGAGGACCTGCTGCTGGATTGGGACCTCATCATCCGAACCCTTGTAGGCAAGCTCCATCTCAGGCCAAGAAATAATAATATCCCTGTTTAAAAATCTGAGTGAAAGAGATCTTAATTGCCCTTCGCTATTAAGATTTGAAATAGCGCCCGAAAACCGCGTTACCGAATTAATATCCTTTTCGGCCAGTTCCTTTCTTGACAAGGCTCTGGCCTGAATAAAATCATCAATCCTTGTCATTAATCCTCCGGATCAATTAATTTTGTTTCATTATTCATCTATTACTTTTTTATTTTTTGCTCCAGTGCCTCGCGGATTATATTCGCCATTTCATTTATCACAAGTGGCTTGGTTGTCCGGCCCCTGATCCCTGCCTGGTCTATAATTGCATCATCTATCATCTCGCTGTATCCCGTGCAGAGAATTATCGGCACTTCAGGCCTTATTTTGAAAACCTCTTTTGAAAGCTCCAAACCTGTCATACCAGGCATAACAAGATCAGTGATCATCAGATCAATTGTTTCATGATTCTCACGAAAGTATTTAAGCGCTTCATTGCTGTCTGTTTTTGAAGTAACTTCGTAACCGAGCCTGGAAAGCATCAGATTCATAGCATCGGCAATAGGCTTCTCATCATCAACAAATAGAATGCGCTCCGTGCCTGTAGGACAAAACATCTCGTACTCGTCCTCAACCCGGATATCCGCTTCTATCACAGGGAAAAGGACATGAAAGACAGCGCCTTTGCCGGGTTCGCTTTCAACAGTAATCACTCCTCCATGGCTCTTCACAATCCCATGGGTTATCGCCAGACCCATGCCCGTGCCTTCTCCGATTTTTTTTGTAGTAAAGTAAGGGTCAAAGATCCTGTCAAGGATACCAGGCTGCATACCCTGCCCGGTGTCTTGTACGCTCAACTTCAAATATTTTCCCGGTTGAAGTGTAGGATATTCAAGCATCTTCACTTCAGCAAGATCGATATTATCCAGGGTAATCGTGATAGTACCGCCCGTTTCCTTCATTACGTATGCTGCATTGCTGTATAGATTCATAAGGACCTGATGTATCTGGGTCGGATCAGCTATAATAATATCCGATGCACAATGTATATTCTGGATTATATTGATATTATCAGGCATTGATGATCTGAACAGTTTTACTGATTCCTTCACAAGAGGCGTTATCATGATTGGTTTAGTCCTGGCCTCATCTTTTCTGCTGAAAGCAAGTATCTGCCTGACCATGTCCCGGGCGCGAAGACATGCCTTCATAATCTCTTCTAGATTTTCATGTACCTGCCCCCCTTCAGGTGTATCATACATGGCAAGTTCTGTGTTTACCACTATTATGCCAAGGACATTATTAAAATCATGTGCAATTCCCCCTGCAAGGGTCCCTATTGCCTCCATCTTCTGTGACTGCCTGAGCTTGTCTTCCAGCTTGGCCTGTTCCACCTCTGCCTTTATCCTCTCTGTCACATCTCTTACTGCCGAGATCCTTACGTCCTTCCCATGCCAGGAAAGACACGTTACAGAGATTTCGACAGGAAAAACAGTCCCATCCTTTCTTTGATGATAATCTGCAGAGACGGATAGGCTATCTCCGTTTTGGAGCTGGCTATGATTTTCCATGGCGATAGAGAGATCGCTTTCGATCATATGCAGCAATTCATCACGCGAATAACCGTATAGCCTCGTTGCAGTAAGGTTAACTTCCAGTATTATTCCTGTCCTGTCCTCAATCAGAAAGATCGCATCCGATTCAAGCTCAAAAAGCTGGCGATATTTCTCCTCGCTCTCCTTCAGCGCGGCCTCCCTGTTTCTGAGGGATTCCGACATATAGTTAAAGGCTACAGCAAGCTTGCCTATCTCGTCAGAAGTCTCTTCAGGCAGATTTTCTACAACCCCTCCCCTTCCGATCGTCCTGACACCATCGTTCAATCTGTTAAGGGGCCCGGTTATCTTCTTTATCAGGAAGTAAAGAAATACTGAACCGATCACTAATACGGTAACGGCGATCAGGATGCTGTTTATTAAAAGGGCATTGGTCCTTTTAAATAAAGGCCTTTTATCAACTGATATCCTGGCAAAACCGATTATTTGCTCCTTTTTATCAGACGTCTCCCTGCCGAAAAAAAACGAATCATCTGTAGTGTAATTTGACTCAGAGATAACCGGGGACCAGAATTCCAACCATTCACCTCCATCTTTAATAAAAGGCAAACCTCTCAACTTTATATTGTCCATTATCCCTTTCAATTCGGCAGGTTCTTCCTTCCCGGATCTTTCAAAAATTTCTGTTTCGGATTTTATCCGCTCTATGAGGAGAACTCCATCCTGATTGAACAGGGAGACCTTCAGGACATCTTCCTGCCGGATGATACTATCAACAGGATCTTTAAGAAAATCGTTATTCTCGGAAAATACTCCTATTCTGGAATTATATGCGAGAAGTTTTGAAAGCAGGCTGCCGTTTCTCTGCAGCGCTTCTTCCATGGATTTGCCCTGCTGGCGGATAAAAAAGATCATAAAGGCCAGGGATATTATAATCAGCAGGACTGTAAAAATTGCGAACACCCTGACGGCGAAATGTTCAAATAATATTTTTTTAAGCGAATCGATACTCATCTTCTCCCCATTTTTAATTGCTCAGATTATGAATTCAGGGAATAAAGTGTTCAAAGGCATGATTATTTATGGAAAAGACAAAATCTTAATCAGTGTTCATCCAAAAATATCATCGGATTCACGCTGTCAGCCTTCAGTCCCGCTATGAAGGAACTCTTAGAAAAACCTATTTTAAAGCAACAAATTATTTGACTTCTGACCATCCCGCCATGGAAAGTCTGAAAGCCCCATCCTGAAATCCCATTTAACGGATGGACACTATCTAAGAAATTTAGCTTTGGCGAATAAAGCCTCCTCAATAGGAATACCCAGCTTCCCTGACACCTTCAGATTAATCATAATGACCTCTTTTCTTGCATCAGCCGGCTGAATGTCAGACACGGATCTTCCGGATAATATCTCCAGTGCCATCTCTCCAGCCTGGACGCCCATGTCAAAGGAATCCACTCCTATGGAAATCATGGCGCCTGATTCAAGATATACCTCAGAAAAGGTTAGTATCGGTACCTTAGTCTTCATGGAGAATAAAAACAGGTATTCAAGGCCTTCGGATGTAAAAACAGTTACGTCAGGCAACATCCAGAACCCGTCTATTCTCCCCTCTAATCCTTTTATCGCAGATGGGGTATCCCGCGACGTCCGAATCTCCTTTCCGATCGGGGTGACGCCTGCCTTTTTACAGGCATCAATCGCCCTTTGAGCAAGATAACCTGTCCTGTCAGGGTTATACAGCAGACCGATGGTTTTCATTGAAGGGACTGCTTTCAAAAAAGATGAGATCTGATCTTCCTGCCTTATATTCATCCTGACGCCCGTAAGATTCACAGCCTTATCAGATATGGGCTGAGGATTTGGAACCATCAGGTAAATAACTGGAATATCGTTAATGTCTTTGATTTTTTCAAGCGCATCCATACCTATGGAAAGAATAATGGATGGATTTTTCTTCCTTATCTCCTTGATTATATCCTTCTCTTTCATTTCCGAAATGATAAATCTTTCGATATCTGTGCTGCAGACACTTTGAAAACCTTTAAGCGCCTCCTGATAGGGAGTTATATCAATACTTTGAATAGATAAAATCCTGTCCCCCGCTGTTACGCTGGAGACATTGAAGAAAAAGATCAGGAGAGATGTCAGAATGAGGATGTTATTTTTCATTAACCAGTATCTTTAAGTGTTCACAATCTCAGTATTCCCTTGAGTTTAGCGAAAGGATTCGATGAATTTATGCATACTGCTCAAGAAGTTCAATCAACTGCCTCACCCCTCCCATTAAGCGAAGCTGGTGAATGATAAAAATCCATTTTATATAAAATACTTGAAAAGACTGCCTAACTTTGATATAGATTTCAGGATTCGCAATATAGCATAAAGACTTCTGTTAATAAATATTAAAATTTAAAAAATTATCGTTAATTATTTAATGATGCCCATGAATAGAAACCTTTATAAAACATATATCCCCTTCATCTTTTTAGCATTACTGGGTTTTGACTCAGTATGCTGGGCTCAGTCCGAAGAAGAGATGCAGCTGCTGCGCATGTTTTATAAAGATAAGGATCTCGTTGTTTCTTCCACCAGGACCCCCAAAAGCATCTCACAGGTTGCTGAGAATATAACAGTAGTAACATCTGAAGACATAGAGGCCATGGACGCCCATACAGTGGCCGATGTGCTTCAGACGATCCCTGGCATCTACGTTAATTCAAATCAGGATTTCGGCGCCACATCTATTATCAGCATACAGGGTTCTGAGGACAGGCATGTCCTTGTACTGGTGGATGAAGTGCCCTGGAACTTTCTATCCGGAGGAAACGCTGAAACCTCCACAATACCTGTAGGAACCGTTGACCGGATAGAAATTATAAAAGGACCTGCCTCATCTGCGTGGGGATCATCCCTCGGAGGGGTAATAAATATCATAACAAAAGAGACAGGGAAATCTGAAAAACCGTCAGGAACAATAAGAGGTTCTTACGGAGAGGCCGCCAGCCAGGATTACAGGGCGGAAATATCCGGCATGGCCGGTCCCATGGGGTATTATCTCTATGCAGGCGATCAGAAATCGGATGGTCTTGTAAACTCAAGATATTTCAACAATCAAAGCATTTATTCAAAACTCGATCTGAATATATCGGAAAAAACCGACCTTGGTTTAACAGTAGGATACAGCACACCGGAAACAGGTTTTGGTGATGTTCCCTTTCAATATTTTTCAAGCACAGGAAACGCCCGCTCCTTTTTCATGACAGCCTATTTAAAGGCATCAATTTCAAAGGAGCTGGATCTAAGGCTGTCTGTTTACGATCGCAGTAATGAATTCGAGGTTGGCCTTAAGGCACTGGGACTAGAACCTTCTGTTCCGGATGGAACATTATTAGAGAAAAACCCCTATGAAGAAAGGACATCAGGCGCACGTGGTCAGCTGGTGTGGGCAAAGGGATCGAACACGGCAGTATTCGGAATGGAATACGACAGAGGTGATACAATCAACACGTTTATCTTCAGCCCTGTTATGCAGGAGTTAAGCGGCACCCCTGCCGAATTTGAGTTTGATTCTGACATAAGGCAATGGGCTCTGTATGCCAATGACAGCCTTAGAATCGGCAAATGGTCTATTACACCCGGAATAAGGTACGACTATAATGACATCACCGGCTCATTTACAAGCCCGAGCCTGGGTGCCACCTACAGTCCTGGAAGAGATACTATAATCAGGGGGTCAGTCTCCAGGGGGTTTACTACACCACCATTATCATTTAGTTCAGGCGGCGGCCTCTTCATGTCTCCAAACCCATCTCTGGAGCCGGAACAGATATGGTCTTATCAGGCTGGGATTGAATCAGGCCTCCTTTCCTTTCTCTGGCTCAAATTCAGCATGTACCACCATGCGATAAAGGATGTTTTGACATTTATCCCTTACGGAGCTGGTCCCCCTACCTATTATGATCTCCCTGTTAATGGCGGCGAAAGCACCCGCAAGGGTTTTGAGCTGGAGACTGAAACGATTCCCTTTCACAACCTGTCCTTTTCAGGAGGGTTTTCCTATACCGATATAAGCCCTGCCTTGCCGGATGGCACCTCGTATAGGTATGCCATAAATATCGGGCTTAAATATAATGACAATGAATCCATCCAGGCCGATCTGTCGGGCCGTTATCGCTGGTGGGACTATAAATATAGTTCACAGGCGGACTATGATAACTTTATCTGGGACTTTAATATCAGCAAAAAGATCATGATTTTTGAGGATATCAGACCTGAGCTCTTTTTTACCATCCACAATATCCTTGATGAAAACCAATATCTCTCTATTGATTATCAAAACCCCGGCATGTGGATGGAGGGGGGCATTAAATTCCATTTTTGACATTCCGGACCCACATACTTAATATGAAAAAATAATTGCATATCCCGTTTTAGATTGCTAAGATGACTATCATAAGGTCTGGATTCTGCGGTCAGGCCAAGCATGACAAAGCTGAGTCGCAATGAAATATTACGTTATGTATGTTAGGGGTTTTGAATTTTTTCCTGGGAGGGATTCTATTAATCTTTAAGAGCAAGGAGTAAAACCATGGACATGAACAAAACAATAAAAAAAGAGGAAAAACAGGATGATATCGTCATCCTGGATGAAGGCATTAGCAATAAAGATATAATCGAACCTATGGGACTCTGCTGCTATGTGACTGTTTTTCCGATTAGAATTATTTGGTGAATAATACATATTTTTATCTTTAAGCCAATTAGGCATATACCATGCAGCCCTCAGCCTATCTCAAGGCATTTAAACATCCGGAGCATGAAGATCGCCTGCTCCTCTTCTCTACACGGCACTGTTCTAAGATCCTTATTACTAAAGAGAAATGGAAGGCGGTAGAGAATGATGCCCTTTCCACCGAAAACGAGGCTGTGCTGAGACGGGTCGGGATGCTGGTCAATGGCAGGGAAGAAGAAAAAAGATCAATCTCCTGTCTTTTTGAAGAACTCAACAGGAACAACACATCAATTGATATAATCGTCGTTCTGAACCTGGACTGCAACTTCGCCTGCAAGTATTGTTACGAAGGTGACATGAAGGGCCGCATATATATGTCTGAGGGAACCGCTGCCGCCCTCATAGACTTTATCCGGAAAAGGTTCGATCAGGACAAAAAGGCTCTCCACCTGGATTTCTATGGTGGAGAGCCTCTTTTGAGTCTTGACCTTATCAGAGACATCTCAAGGCAACTCAATCAATTCACAAAAGACCGAAATGCCTCCTTTACATTCGGTCTTGTCACCAACGGCTCCCTGTTCAAGCGAAAGACTGCTGAGGAACTGGTTAGCCTTGGCCTTAAGACCGTCAAGATCACACTGGACGGCCCTGCATATATCCACAACACAAACCGGCCCTTTAGATCAGGGGAAGCCAGCTTTGAAGGTATCATCAATAACATTAAAGACACCTGTGCCCTTGTAGGAATCGCTATCGGAGGGAATTATGAACAGGATAATTACAGGGAGTTTCCACTTCTCCTTGACTATCTTATTCATGAAGGCCTCACACCTGAAAGAATACCACAGGTGAAGTTCGATCCAGTTATGAAACGCTCAGAACGGGTGACCTCGCTTATGGATTTTAATGATGGGTGCATGTCCATGGCTGAACCATGGGTAATGGAGGCAAACGTATTTTTACGAGAGGAAATCTTGAAAAGGGGATTCAAGACGCCTGGCATCAGAACCGCCTTCTGCTCAGTAGAATCCCTTAATTCATATGTGGTAAACTATAACGGCGTGCTCTATAAATGTCCCGGTTTCATAGGCATGGATGGATTTGAGGCCGGAGACCTGGAAAAAGGCCCCACAGATTATTCCCTGACCTACAAAACAGGCATCTGGAACAACAATGAATGCATGGAATGCGAATACCTTCCACTCTGCTTTGGC
>Ga0208980_10002811_pt1 | contig 10562 bp, 10 predicted proteins | sample WetSurMetagenome_3_FD_187993 | JGI IMG/M metagenome (GOLD analysis project Ga0208980, IMG submission 187993) | Wetland microbial communities from Twitchell Island in the Sacramento Delta, sample from surface sediment Aug2011 Site A1 Bulk (version 2) | ecosystem: Environmental > Aquatic > Marine...
CAAGTAACAATTTTCGAGGCGCTGCACAAACCAGGCGGCGTGCTGGTATATGGGATACCCGAGTTCCGCCTGCCAAAGGAGATTGTGGACTCGGAGATCAAGTACCTCCAGAGCCTGGGGGTGGAGCTGCAACCCAACATGGTGATCGGAACTTCCCTCACAGTCAAGGAGCTCATGGAGGTAGAGGGATATGATGCGGTGTTCATCGGTGTCGGTGCCGGAACGCCACAGTTCATGGGGATCCATGGCGAGGACCTTTGTGGGGTGTATTCAGCCAATGAGTATTTGACCCGAGCCAATCTACTGAAGTCCTATCAGTTCCCGAGATATGACACGCCCCTGGCCAAAGGACGTAATGTGGCGGTGGTGGGGGGCGGGAACGTAGCCATGGACAGCGTGAGGACGGCTCTGAGGCTGGGTGCCGATAACGCCTTCATCGTCTATCGCCGCTCTTTGGAGGAGATGCCCGCTCGGAGGGAGGAGATACACCACGCCCAACAAGAAGGGGTGCAGTTCAAGCTGCTCACCAACCCGGTGGAGGTAATCGGCGATGAGCGGGGCTGGGTCAAGGCGATCAAATGCATCAGGATGCAACTAGGGGAGCCTGATGCCAGGGGCAGGAGGAAGCCGGTACCCATAAAGGGCTCATGGTTCGACCTGCCCGTGGACCTGCTTGTGATCGCGATCGGCACCAATGCCAATCCCCTCCTGACCTCCACCATGCCCGATCTGAAGTTGAACGAGGAAGGATACATCCAAACAGATGAGAATGGGCGCACCAGCGTTCCCCGGGTCTATGCTGGAGGCGATATAGTAACCGGCTCGGCCACGGTGATACAGGCCATGGGGGCGGGCAGAAGGGCCGCCAACGCCATCCATCTGGACCTGACAGGAAAGGCCGCACAGACATCGGACGCCTGTGCCGCGAAGATGTGATCTCGATACGTGGAGACAATCAGATCAAGGGGTGCGGCAGGCTGGGCTGAAGGCTTCTTCGATCCGAGCCAAGACGAAAGACCTGTCCAATGTGGAAAGGAAGTAGCCTAGGCGGGGCCCTTGCTTCTTGTTGATGAATATCGCATACATGACCTGGAAACCGCCCTTTGCCCCTAATCCAGAAGCTTTGGCACACTCATAGACCAGGTCATGTATCTTGTCACCGCTCCAATCGACCTGGATCAGCTTGGCGTGGACCTCGCGGAGGAAGCGCACCTCTCCTTCGGACAGCTCGCAAGTAGGCAATGCCGGGGCGATGTGGAACTTCACCTCTTCCGGCGCAAAGTTGTCAAGCCAGAAGCGGACGCATTCTGCTCTTTGCCGCAACAGCTCCGCGTCCTCCTCTTTGATATCGATGATCCGCTCCGAACGTTTCAGGATCTCCAACATCACGTCGAAGGACGAGGTTATCTGCACTATCTGCACCAGATGGCGGTATGGAACCTGAAGGGGGATCTGCCCACGAACACCATTTGGTTGGGCAAGCTCATAGGCGCGCAACAGGTCCTTGTCCCTCTCCTCCACGCCCCCCTTGTAATACCAGATCTCAACCTTATCGTATTCGTCGACCACGTCCAAGACCCCGAGCCCGGAATCGTAATCGATGTGGCGGTCGGCGTTGTAGCGGAGGAAGGAGTAATTGAACACCGGAGCAGGCGTGATAGCTAGTGCGTCCAAGCCAGTGACCTCGACCCCCTTGGACTTGTGCATCTGCCCCTTGCCTTTGAGCTGCACGAACTCGTATGGTATTGGGTGGGGTGGAGAGTTAATGAAGACTTCGTTGGCGAAGCGCACACCCGTGTCGTAGGATCCTCCGGCCGCCGCGTGGTCCTTGCCGAAGGGCTCGCAGGTGACGCCGAAAAGCTTCCATTTGGCAGCCCATTCCACCCTCCAAGGCATCTTGCCATCCGCCTTGCGGACGTCCGCCTTCCCCTCATGGCCGCAATGGCAGACGTAGCTGACGAAAGGGAACTCGTATCCCAAGATTTTTCCTGCTGAGAACTTACCGCACTTGGAGCACTTTGGGGTATAGGGGAAGAAGTCGGAGGGGACGTCCCTGCCTGTGACCTCGCGAAGGATCTCAGCGATCTTCTTCTTGTTCTTTATGGCGGTGTCAGTGATGTCCGCGAGCTTGCCTTGGGCATAGAGCTCGTGGGTCCAATAGATCTTGGGCCCCAGCCCCATCTCCTCGATCGCCTCAAGGAAAGGCTCCCCGAAATGGTGGACATAGCTCTGGTGCTTCCCGCATGGACAAGGTATCTCCGACAGGGGCCTCTGGATCTGCTCGTCGTAGCTCGGGTCCAGGAAGGGATAGCGCTTGCGCAGCGGGTCGAAGGAATCGATGATATAGATGAACTCGACATCGGCTTTTTGATCCTTCAATGCCTGATATACTCCTCTGGCGGTCACGGCCTCCCTCAGACTCCCTACGTGAATGAAGCCAGAAGGCGTGATCCCAGTGGAGATCAGATTTTTCGCATTCTTGGCCATCAGCTCTTTGGCAATGACGTCGGCCCAATGCATGCTATCAGGGCGCCTCAAGGGCGTTCCGAATATTAAGGTTGCTAGCTTGCCCCGAGGCTCAAAGCCATGAGTAGCAATCTTAGATATCAACTAAAGGTTGATAACTATCAATCACCATGATTAAATAGTGGCATATAGGTCGAAGCGGTGATGGAAATATCTTCGTTCGAATCGAAGCTTGAGAAGGCAAAGGACATTCCCGACATCTTCGAGTTGGTAAAGCTTGCTGTGCGCAAGACCATTGGCAAAGAACGCTCTGGTCTGATGCTTGGGCTCTCCAATTTAGGAGGGGGGCCCGAAGGGTTCGTTGGGGCCTATTATCCTGTGGCTACCAACATCATCGTCATGAACACCATGCCATTGGATCGGATCCGCCAGACCGACCCTTCGCTCTACAAGCCGTACGTATTCCACATTCTACTGCACGAATACATCCATACCCTAGGGATAATCGACGAGAGCGCGACCCGGAAGAAGGCGAGCGAGATAAGCACGAAGATCTTCGGATCCGCGCATCCCGCCACCGAGCTTGCCAAGGACATGTCCAAGTTCATGCCCAAGTTGGTCTATCCCGTGTATGGATGGAAGCCAGAGACGGAGCCAAGCTTGCATTTGGTCAAAGGGTTCGACCGGTCCTCCACGGACCTGTACATCAATTGAGGTCCCGGTAAGACCGCCACTTCTGCCTCCGCGCAAAGATTATATAAGGGCGCTGGGGATTCGTGGCTTGAAGACCATGCCCAAAGATAGCAAGAAAGGCTCAGGGTTCCAATCCGCAGCGGGCCTCATCCGTTACTTCGATTCAGAGGATGAGAAGGCCCCCAAGGTCAGCCCCTACCTCGTCCTGATATTCGCTGTGGTCCTGGTATTCGTCGTGGAGATAGCCAAGGTCATTTGGCCATATTAGTTCTCAAAGCTCTTTGAATTTGTTTGGCGCTCCTTTGAATGCACCCTTCCATTCACCCCTGCGCTTTACCGCCCATCGGATTAGGAATGGGGCGACAATCGTGGTTGCCAAGGCCATGAATATCACCATGGCGTAGAGGCTGTCCGTGAGCACCCCGGTCATGAGGCCTATTGATGCGACGATTATGCCCACCTCGCCTCGCGGTATCATTCCCATGGCCACGATGTTCGCGCTACCCCTCCCCATCGATCTCGCGCCCAACCAAGCACCTCCCCATTTGGTGACGATCGCCACTAGGGTCAGTAGCACTGCGATCAATAGAACCCCACCCCCAGTAAGGGCTCCGAGATTTACCATGAAGCCTATCTGGAGGAAGAAGAATGGCACAAGAAACTCTTTGATGGGTTCGAGTTTCTCCTCAGCTGGCCAAATGTCCTTGAACTCGGCGAAGAGCATCCCAGCGAGGAACGCCCCGATAATAGCAGCAAGGCTTAGGAAGGAAGCCAAGGCCGAGATGCCAAAGCAAACGATGAGCGCGAAAGGGAGGGGGGTAATATGCTTGTGAAAGCCCTTCCCTCTTCCACTCTCCTTCATCTTGGACCTTGATTTAGGGATGAGATAGGTCACGAACATGACCATCAGCACAAAGGCCACCGCCAGAATGGCCACGGCTGCTATGTCCAAGAGGCTGGCCCCGCTGCCTTCCGCGATGCCCGAGACCATAGAGAGTATTATCAGACCGAGCACATCGTCGATGACCGCGGCCCCGAGAATGGCCTTTGCCTCAATGGTCTCGATTATGCCCATGTCCTTGAGCACATAGGCTGTGATGCCGACGCTCGTGGCTACCAAAGCCGAGGCGATGAAGAGGCTCTCAAGCACATCGTACTGGAGGATCAACATTAGCACAAGGCCGCCTATAAAGGGGATGACCACGCCAAGTACGGCTACCATTGCAGCTACCTTACCCACCTTCCTCAATTCGGACAAGGGCGTCTCAAGGCCAACGATGAAAAGTAAAAATATCACTCCCAGCTCGGCGAAAACTTGGAAGATAGCGGAGTTCTCCTCTTGGCTCAGCTGCAGCAACGAGTAGAGAGATTGGCCATTTATCGTGATGTTGCTAATGGCTATCCCCACGAGCACAACCCCCACGATGACCGGCACCTCGAAGCGCTTGCATATCATGCTGGCGATCATGGCCAGAAGGATAAGGACGAATAACTCAATGAGGACAACTTCGAGGTTGACCATAGTGCATCCCAGATGATGATTCGCCTGTCCTTATTTAAATTCTGGCCATTCCATCGTGCATGCCGGAACCCCTACTCTCGATCTCTGTGCCTACAAAAGAAATAAATATTCATTCTGGTTGGCATAAGTCGAGAGAGATAGCAAATGTCGCTATGGAAGAAAGTCCCATCTGGTCGGAATCCGCCAGAGATTATCAATGTCATCATCGAGACGCCGAAGGGCAGTAAGAACAAGTATGAGATCTCCAAGGAGCACGACTTCATACTCCTGGATCGGGTATTGCACTCCAGCGTGGTCTTTCCTCACTCCTATGGGCTCATCCCTCGGACCTATTACGACGATGATGATCCGATGGACATCATGGTCCTTCTGAGTGAGACGTCCTTTCCGGGATGCGTGGTCGAGGCTAGGCCAATCGGTATGCTCAAGATTGTAGATGAGAAGGGCAAGGATGACAAGGTCCTTGCAGTGGCTACGAACGACCCTCGAGTCAAAATGTACCATGAGCTGGAGGACGTCCCGAAGCATTATCTCGATGAGATCGCGGAGTTCTTCAAGACCTACAAGACCCTTGAAGAAGGGAAGCACACGGAAGTCCAAGGCTGGGTAGGGAAAGAGGAAGCCCTCTTGGCTATTTCATACGGTCTTAGCCTGTTCCGAGAGAAGTTTGCCTATAAGTGACGCAATAAATTATCCCCGCGCTCGAGATTTCAGGATTGAACGAACTTCACATAGTCAATCTGGTCGTCTTTTTGGAAGGAGGCGATCATCTCTTGGACTGGACCCGCGGGACCTCTTACGATGAACACCTCCAAACATTTGTGATTACGGAGATGGGAGTGGATCTGGGTCGCCACAACCTCCTGATAGGAGTGGCTTAGGTCTTCCAAGCCGGGGGCCCCATGTGAATCATGGACGACGATCAACACGCCCTCCACTTCGCCTTTGAGGCTCTCGCGGTCCCTCACCTCGGCCTCAGCCGAGCGAATGCAAACACGCACGGCCTCACTGCGCCCATTCAGCTTGTGCGCCTTCTGCAGCTTATCCAAAGCCTTGGTGTTGTCCTCGCTCAATGAAATGGAGACGATTGGCATGATGGTTGAATCGGGGACTACGGGTAAGTTCTTTTGCTATCAGGGAAACGATTTTATCAAGAGACGAGATATCAAGATGGTCCAGGGATGGGGATGCTAATGGAAAACACCACTTCTTTCCAGAGCGTAGCGGAGCTTTTCTTGCTGCGTTATCACGGTCTAGCCTTGAGCGCTCAATCGCAGGAGGATGATGTTTCGATCCAGATGGACAAAGCGAGGAACTACCGTATGCTGTTGAGCTATGGCCTCGACCCCGAGTTCAGAATGGCTTTGGCGAAAGAAATGGGATCGGACCCGATCAAGAAAGAATGGAGGGAAGAGCTGGGGTTCGTCCTTGCGCTAGAAATGATGCTGTCAAAGAATGGTAAATGGCTCTACAATCGGATGATTACCGAAGAAAGACAAAGGGAGCTTGAGGGCATTTACCCAGAATTATTTGGTAAAGGACAGGACAAGGGACCGCATTCAACAGTCGAATTGCTTGGAGCGACGTGTTCGCCCATGAGGGACCAGGATCAAGAATTGCGGCCCCTGTGCTCCGCAATTGACGCATTGTTTCCTGAAGGCTTCGAATTGTCCAATGCCATGAAGGGATTGCATCTACACGGTTCCTTCCTCAACCTCGAGCCTGGATGGATGCAGGAACTGGACGATTTCCAGATTCAACTGGCCTCTGATGTGAGTCAATTGCTCGTTAAGTTGGGCGATAGGCCAGAAATCGACGTCAACCAGGCCGATATGATTCAGCGCCCGAGCACATCAGTAGAATTGATCTTTTGCATTGCCACTGAGGCCGTGCTGGAACGATGGTTTAGGTCCCTGTCTCCTGAGCACCAGGATAGGGTGTTGGAATCTAGCATAGACCTTGGCTGGGATGGGGAGAAGCTGATCCAAGCCCTGGAACGCAGGCTCGTATGGTCCAAAGACCCAGTGCAAGGCACTCGAGCAGCAATGGATGCCGCCGAGTCCTATAGGCAGTATGGGGCAAGCGATGGCGCTCTCTTCACCTACCAAGCTCTCATAAGGAATCAAAGGGTTCAAGAGCGAGAGAAAGCCGAAGCCCATAATCGTATGGCAGTGATCCACCGCGAAGAGGGACGCAATCACGAATCGTTCCTCGAATTCCAAGAGGCAGGAATAATCTGGGAAGCGCTCGGTGCTGCTTGGGAGGGGGCGGTTACGGCGGCATTCGTTGCCGAAGGCTACCATTCGGAGAACAAGAAGGATAAAGCCGAGAAGTACCTGGAAGAGGCCTTTACCTTGATCGCCCAAGCATCCGAGAGCCAGGACAAGATGGCAAGGGGATACTTCTACCTCGCTGGCTGCGCCAATGCATTGGGCCGCATCGACCTGGAGAAAAAGGCATTGAGGGATGGGTTAATTTTCGCGCAATCCCTTGATGATGGTGAGCTTTTCATCGAACTCAATGACCGCCTGATGAGCCTTCCAAAATAGTGCCCTTCTGATACGTAAATAATTAGGCACGTACTCGAATTACTTTTAGGGCAGATATGGCAGAGAAGGAGCAACTCATCGATAGGGTCAGGGTGGAGCCAGGCAAACGCGTGGACCTTAAGGATTACCCTACGAACTGGGTCGACCTGGAGAAACTCGCCATAAATGGGAACAAGCTATCAAAGGATAACGCGGAAGATCTCCTGAGCAAGAGCCAAAAGGAATTAACCAAAATGCAGGAAGTCCTCTGGGCGAGCAACAGTTACGCGCTTTTAATAATCCTTCAGGGGATGGACGCGGCCGGAAAGGACGGCATTATCAAACACGTTATGTCTGGAGTAAACCCCCAGGGCTGCGAGGTCACCTCTTTCAAAGCTCCGACCGCTGAGGAGCTTGACCATGATTTCCTTTGGCGCTGCATCAAAGCAATGCCAGGCAAGGGCAAGATCGGCATTTTCAATCGCTCATACTACGAGGAGGTGTTAGTGGTCAAGGTTCATCCCGATTTCCTGGTCAATCAACGCCTCCCATACAAGGATTATGGCGAATCCTTCTGGAACGAGCGCTACCATGGCATCAACGACTTGGAGAAACACCTCGTCCGTAACGGCACGATCATAATCAAGATCTTCCTGAACGTTTCAATGGAGGAGCAGAGGACGCGCCTCCTTGAAAGGATCCAAACCCCGGAGAAGAGGTGGAAGTTCAATCCGAATGATGTGAAGGAAAGGGATTTGTGGCTAAGATACATGGATGCGTATCGGGAAATGTTGCAGAGCACCAGCACGGAACATGCCCCCTGGTTCGTATTGCCTGCCGATCAGAAATGGCTTACCAGGGTCCTTGCCGCCCAGATCATTATATCCGAGATCAAGAGGCTTGGCCTGGAATACCCAGAGCTGCCAAAGGAATATCTCAAGGCTGTCGATGAGGCTAAATCGAAGCTTCAAAGATAGAATATGGACGTCATTTCCCGAAGCTCGATTTAATTATATTCTTAATCCATATCGGATGGAGCTGACGGAGGGTATTTATGGAGCTGCCAGGCCCAAAGATTGGCCCGTTATTCGTTCGACAGAATAACGTAGCAAAGGAGACCATAGAATTCGTTGGTGAGACCCTGTCGCTCGGGGATCGACTCTCCGAGCTGCTATATGGGGTCCTGATGGTCACATCTATTTCCGGCTTGGTCCTCATAGGTGAGCCTGGAGGAGAGAATGACCTCTATTACATGCTGGTCGTCCTCTTCATTACCATAGTCATGTGGGGCCTCCTCGATGGCATTTCCTATGCTCTATTGAGTTCAGCAAATAGGGCTGAAAGGGAGACCCTAATGGAATCCCTCCAGGCAGAGAGTGATTCTGATAAGAGGAATAAAGCCATAGTAGAGGACCTTGATGAAACGCTCATAGCTAGATTGGATGATGAGTCAAGGTCTCAAATCGCCGCGATAATTGGCAATGGATTGCCTCGCAATGCAGAGAAGATGACCAAGAACAAGCTCACCAGCTATGAAAAGGACATCGTCCTGGCAGCTTTTCTGCTTGACTTCATTCCATTAATAATCCTCGTGTTCCCATATCTCTTCTTTGATTCAGTAAAGACCGCGGCTCTCACTTCTCATATAATTGCATTGGTCATGTTTGTGGTGCTGGGTTATTACTACTCGAAGTACGCCCACCTGAATAAATGGAAGGGCGCGTTTGTCTGCGGACTGCTTGGGTTGATATTGGTCGTCTTCGCTGAGTCGACCAACTTGGTGCTCATCTAGGAGGAAGAAAAATGGCGTTTACCTATCGCGATTTCCTGGGTGCGTACACCTCTGCTAGTGAGAGGTATGCAGAGGCCTTCTATGGCATCATCATGGTCACTGGTTGCACAGGCATGGTTAGCTTGGGGGTCCCCAAAGAGGAGGCTGGAGTGCAGTTCATGCTGTGGACCGCCCTAATGGTAAATATCCTCTGGGGCTTAATTGATGGGTTCACGGTCATCTATGGTTCAATGGTGGACGACGCGGCTTCTGACGTGGCTGTGAAAAATCTGAGGTCTGGTGAGGATATTGAGACCGCGACCGCTGAGGTTATTGACTCCCTAGATGGGTCGCTAATCGGTAAATTAAGTGACCAGGACAAAACCAAGGTCGTGGAAGTGATTCGATCGGCTAAGAGCTATACGCCGCTCGTCAACAAATTGCGATGGGCAGATATCAAACGTATCCTAGCCATATTCTCAATCGATTTCGTAACGGTATTCCCCGTCTCATTGCCATTCATCTTCCTCACGGACGTAACGACCGCGGTCAGGCTGTCGTTCATTATTGCCACGTTCCTAATGGCCTATCTGGGCTACCAATGGGCGAAGTACGCGCGGATGAAGAGATGGAAGATAGCCATCCTCTTCTCCTCTTTCACGATATTCCTGCTCATCATTTCGTTCATCCTTGGCGGGATTTGAACTGGCTACAAATCAAGCATTAGACGAATACCTATGGCATTATCTCAACATTCCAGGAGGGTTGAAGCGGAATTAGTATCGACCTCGATCTTCATTTGCGCGAGGTGTATTCGATGCCTCCTGCAGTGGAGGATCCAGATTCCGCCACCCCTTCTGGAAACGACGCGTCAATAGAATCTGGGACTCCGGATCCGCGATCAAGCGGAATAGAGCGCCCACTTTTTTTCGATTGACGAGAGGCCGCGCGCTTGAGCCGAGGATGTAGTTCGAGCCCCTCAATGAACTCCTCATTGGTACGACCCATGAGGTACAAACCTATAGCCACTGTTACCACGATGGTACCAGCTTCGTTGCAGACCATGTCCCTGATAGTGTCCCAGGGACTGTACTGCATGTTAATGCCCGTCGTCGTGTCCACGACCAGTTCGAGGACCTCCCAATAGATGCTGAACGTCGTCATTATGAGGGCGATGTAAAGCGGGATGCCCTTAGGCCCGAAGTGCGTCTTGTGGTCGAACTGTTCGACCGCGATCAAAGCATAAAAGGTCAGCAGCGCGATGGTTATCGAAGCAGCCAGGTGTGTGACGGTGTCGTACCATGTAATATCATCGTACAAGAGCAGAAGGACGCCGTAGGCATGGATGAATATCGTCACCTCAATCATCAGCACCAGAATCACTGGCAGCTTCATGATGCCAGCATGCCGGAAGAGCATCGGAATCAAGCAGAAAAAGGCGCACAGGACACCGGTCCATAGCTTGTAGGCAGTGCGGTCCGTGCCCACCGCCGAAAGATAAGTCATGAATGCAAGTATCACTGCTGCGGAAATGCAGATAAGGTCGGAGAGGTCTATTCTTTTATCTCCTAATCTACGGCGG
>Ga0208980_10002812_pt1 | contig 10562 bp, 10 predicted proteins | sample WetSurMetagenome_3_FD_187993 | JGI IMG/M metagenome (GOLD analysis project Ga0208980, IMG submission 187993) | Wetland microbial communities from Twitchell Island in the Sacramento Delta, sample from surface sediment Aug2011 Site A1 Bulk (version 2) | ecosystem: Environmental > Aquatic > Marine...
TCTCAGATATAATAAACATGCATATAAGATATATTCTTTCAAAGCCTTTAAAATCAGAGGCTTTTAATAACTCGATTTCCGGATAGGCTGTGGATATGTCGTTATACAGTATAGAAAATTAATAAAAACCAGGAGGCAATAATATGAAAAATGTAATGGCAGTGATCTTCAGTCTTTTTTTTGTGCTGGCAGGTTTTGTTTCCTCTGTAGCCGCCGAGCAGGATGTAAAAGGGAGCAAGGACCACCCCCTGCTTTCCAGGATGCCCGACTTCTATATATCGGAATATAAGGACGCCGAGTTCGACAGCCATAAATTCATCGGCCAAGACAAAAAGCCGGTCAGCATCGAAGGACACAAGTACTACATCCTGTACCGCCTGAACAAGGGCGCGGCGGAACCCGGAGAATTAAAAATACGCAGAAACATCCAGGACGCTTTAAAGAAGATCGGCGGGAAGGTCGTCTTCGACGATAACTTTAACAAAGTCTCTATCATCGTGATCCAAAAGGAGGGAAAAGAGACGTGGGTCGAGGTCAGGTCCTACAATAACATGTACAAGCAGACGATAGTGGAAAAAGATATCATGAAGCAGGAGGTAGTGGCCGACGCCGCAGCGATGGGCAATGACATCAATACGACTGGCCATGTTTCAATATACGGTATATACTTCGACACCGGCAAGTCGGAGATAAAACCTGAATCCGACGCAGCTATCTCGGAGATCGCAAAACTCCTTAAGAATAACGCCGCTCTGAATATATATGTCGTCGGTCATACGGACAACGTTGGCTCCTTTGATTCCAATATGAAGCTATCAAAAGACCGTGCGGATGCAGTGGCGAAAGCACTGACCTCCAAATACGGGATAGCCGCCACACGATTGAAGTCTTATGGCGTGGCTTCCCTTTCCCCGGTCGCATCCAACGACACAGAAGACGGAAAGGCGAAGAACCGACGGGTGGAATTGGTCAAACAGTGAGAACAAATCTCCATCAAGGAATGATCATTTTATTTCCATTTTTTCCATTTTTTTCCATTGACAAATTCATCATTGCCTGATTAAATCTATAAAGTTTTTGTGCCTTGCATAAAATACATATAAATTTAACAAAAGAAAGGAGAGTAAAGAAATGAAAGTAATGGTTAGACTGGCAATGTTAGTTGCGGCCCTGTTATTGGTCTTTAATATCGCTGATGCATGTTATTTCGGTCCCGATATTTGCTATGATGCTACTGTAACTGATGAGAATGGTAATACTTATTATGATCACTATACTGTGTGTATTTACGGTAATGGTCAGGGCAACTTATATAGTCAACTTGCAGGTATCAACTATGCTCTCTATATGTTTGGTGGCGGACCGGGATGGTTTAATACGAATGGGTATCCCAGTTTTGTTAATGGAGATCCCAACTATACAACATGGATAGCCCGTGGCGAAAATGACTCAGGTTTCTTACAGATCATAGGCGAAGGCTCTTCACAAGGATACTTGCTCACAGGTGAAGGAGTACGCACTGGAGATGGAAGCACCAGATACATAGTACAAGGGAAGAAAGTTCCTTGTCCTGACATTGATCTTTATTGATTCATAAAATAATTTCTAAGGGCTTGGAATAACCAAGCCCTTTTTTATTCGTTCTCTTTATTCCTGAAGCCCTTAATACCTGAGGATAACATCCGGTAATCTGCAACAATTCTGCCTTAAGAAAATATGATAGAATATAGTTAAAAGAGTTATACTGTTCAATTGAATTTATTGGTTTTTTATTTATGGATGCGGTCAATTAGGTAATTATGAGAAAGAATAGCCCAAGAAACAAATTCAGATTTATCGTTCTCCTGGTCTTCAGCATCTTTCTGCTGCTGTCCACGCATTCTTTTGCTGATGATATACTCTCACGTTCTGTGGTTGTGCTGGATGCGTCAACAGGAAAAATGTTATATGCAAAAAATCCATCCCTTAGACGTCCTCCCGCAAGCACCACAAAATTGATGACATCGATCATAGCGGTTGAGAATGCCAACCTTTCAGGGCAGGCTATCATAAGCAGGAAGGCCTCGCATGTCCAGCCGCACAAGGCAGGGTTTAAAGAGGGCGATCAGGTAACGGTGGAACAGCTGTTGTTTGCCGCCCTCCTTGGTTCTGCAAACGATGCAGCTGTTGCCCTCTCTGAAACTGTCGCCGGCTCCGAGGAAAAATTTGTTGCACTCATGAACAATAAGGCAATCGATATCGGCGCTGAAGATACAAGGTTCGTTAATTCCAACGGTCTTCCCGGAGACTTCCAATATACGACGGCATATGATTTGGCCAAGATTATGAAATATGCCCTGAAATATCAGACATTAAGAGATATCATTGGAACGCGCGTTACTGATATTACTACGGAGAACGGTGATTCGATTTTTCTAAAAAATACAAACAGACTTTTATGGTCTGAAGAAGATATCCTCGGTGGGAAAACCGGTTACACGCGCAAGGCTATGCACTGCTTTGTATGCGCTGCTGAGCGTAATAACCGGACGGTGATAGTGGCAATTCTCGGAAGCCCGAGCAGGGATAATCTCTGGAAAGAATCGGAAATGCTCATCAGCAAAGGTTTTGAGCTGCTGGAAAATAACGAGGAACCGGTTATTTATACTACATCAACGGATTCTGATCTCTATGCGACCTTTAACGAAAAGAAAATAAATCTGAAGAAAAAAGGTAAACGGCAAACAAAGATACTTGCAAAAAAGAAATCAGGGGACAGGATGCTTGCAGCGAAAAGAGGGAAAACTTACCTTAAGAGCAAACAATATAAGAAGAATTACAATTTAGTTGCGAAAAGAAGGAGTGAAAAGGCCAAAGGTTAAAAACAGGGAATTTGCGATTCATATTTTTTGTGCTTCACGCTTCGAGAGCAGACTCACAAGTAATCCTTTTTTATTTTTCTGAAAACATTTCCTACTGGGATACCATAAAATGATATGCACCTTTCCGGACTCTCGGATATAATATGGGCATATGAAATATTTTTTTTCAGGCCTCTGAAGTCAGAGGTTTTTATTCAATCACTAATAAGATGAGATTTCTATTCTACTCATGCATAACCATGCTGTTTTTCATTATAACCGGCTGTGCACATTATCCGGTTAATGAAACTCTCAAGGAGTATAATCCTGACGCAGGATACAGAGGCAAGTTTATGAGAACACCTGGAAAATCTGACAACATGCTTCTTTTTGTCACATTCTCCGGTGGAGGAACGCGTGCCGCAGCCTTATCATATGGAGTGCTTGAAGAACTGTCAAAGACAGAGGTTGTCATAGACGGAAAGAAGCGCAGGCTTTTGGATGAAATAGATGCTATATCGAGCGTGTCAGGAGGGAGCTTTACCGCTGCTTACTATGGACTCTTCGGTGACAGGATTTTCGAGGATTTTGAAAGCAGGTTTCTCAAAAAGAATATTCAGGGAGCATTGACAGCGAGAATACTCTTCAATCCCTTCAACTGGTTACGTCTCCTTTCGCCGTATTTTGACCGGAGCGACCTTGCAGCCGAATACTATGACAAATATATCTTCGAAGGGGGCACTTTTGGCGATATCGCAGAGCGAAAAGGGCCTATGATTATCGTAAACGCTACTGATATGACCTACGGCATTAGGGTTGGGTTTACCCAGGATGTCTTTGATGTGATATGTTCGGATGTTTTGAGGTTTCCTGTGGCAAGGGCTGCAGCTGCCTCATCAGCGGTTCCAATGGTTCTGACACCTATTACGGTTCGGAATTATGCCGGCAGTTGCAATTACAGAATGCCTGAAGTTTTAAAAACCGCCTTAAAAGAAGGCGAAACCACTGAGAGACAGTTTTATCTGGCAAATAACATGGCCCCGTATCTGGACTCCAAACATAAACCATATCTTCATCTTCTGGATGGCGGAATATCTGATAATCTCGGTCTGAGGGCCATCCTTGACAGGATAGTCTTCAGGGGTAATTTCTGGAAATCGATCAATAATACGAAACATAAAAATGTGCATAAGGTTATATTCATTGTGGTTAATGCAGAGACCCAGCCGGATTCCATTTGGGACAGGGTGGAAAGCCCTCCGATATTTACTGCGATGCTTGACTCATATTCAACTATTGCAATTGAACGGTACAATGTTGAAACTATTGCCCTACTGAAAGAGAGTTTAAAGGGGTGGGCTGAACAGGTGCGCACGCAGAGGTGCCCTAAAGGTGATGTATCCAAGACCCCCGGCTCCTGCGGAGATATACAGTTCTATGTGATAGAAGTCAAGTTCAATGCCCTGAAGGATGAGAATGAACGCTTGTATTTCAAGAGACTTCCAACATCATTCAGGCTGAGCTCTGAGGAAGTTGATAAACTTCGCGATGCTGCGCACAGAATACTTTTTGAGTCTAAAGAATTCCAGGGTCTCTTAAGGGATTTAAGGTAGAAGCTCTTGCAAAAGTCTTATTCTGGTAGCCGCAGGCTTTAGCCTGCGTTTGTAAGGCACTGAAAACAAAGAAAACACGCAAACTAAAGCTTGCGACTACATCATGATTTCAAGACTTTTGCAAGAGCCTCGGTAGAGAGGTAATAAAACACAGTTTGTAAATTATGCAGGACAGGAGAACAATGTATGGCTGTAAGTAAACGTTCAGATATAAAGCCGGGATTACGTGTTTCAATTATATTGAAGAAAGACCAGTATTCAGGGAAATTAACGCAAGGTATAGTGAGGAATATCTTAACTAAATCATCTGCCCACCCGCATGGAATTAAAGTTCGTTTGGAAACCGGTGAAATAGGGCGTGTAAAAGAGATTTTAGAATAATATTTTCCCTTTATAAATAAGATGAGCTTTAGTTAATATATCCGGGAATATATGCTGGATAACTTTTTTAAACCACAATCAATTGCAGTTATAGGGGCATCGAGGACACCTGGAAAGGTTGGATACGATATCCTGAAAAACATTATCCAATACGGATATGAGGGCGCTGTTTTTCCCATTAATCCGAGCGCTTCTGAGGTGTTGGGCAAAAAATCATACCCATCTCTTTTAGATGTGCCTGACAAAATTGATATGGCAGTTGTGGTGGTTCCTTCGAAAAATGTCATTGAAGTGATAGAACAGTGCGGTGCAAAGAAAATCGATTCTGCGATTATTATAACCGCCGGGTTTAAAGAGAGCGGTATAGAGGGTGCAAAGCTCGAAAACGAGCTTATAAAGAAATCACAGGAATGCGGTGTGAGATTTATTGGCCCGAATTGTCTTGGCATGATCGATACCCATTCGAAAGTTAATGCCTCTTTTGCTGTCGGAATGCCTGCGAAAGGCGGTATCGGTTTTTTCTCGCAGTCAGGGGCTCTCTGCTTGGCTGTGCTTGATCGCGCCTTGCCTGATGATATCGGATTTTCAAAATTCATAAGTATGGGTAACAAGTCAGACATCACAGATACGGATATTATGCTGGCGCTGTCTGAAGATGAGAACACCAAAGTGATCCTTGGATATATTGAGGGTGTGAGCGATGGTAGAAAATTCATGGAGGTTGCAGCCCAGGTATCAAAAAAGAAACCCATCATCATACTGAAATCAGGCATTACCAGCGCCGGAGCAAAGGCGGCGTCTTCCCATACCGGCGCACTGGCAGGCCGTGAGGCAGCTTTTGACTCTGCCTTTAAGCAGAGCGGGGTTATCAGGGCGCACACGATAAACGAGCTTTTTAATTATGCCTTGGCTTTTGCAAATCAGCCGCTGCCGAAAGGTCCGTATGTAGCCATTGTGACCAATTCAGGGGGCCCGGGCATACTTGCTGCTGATGCCTGTGACAAATCCAACCTACAGCTTACCCCGTTGCATAAAGAATATGTAGACGAACTCAGAAGTTTTCTTCCCCCTGTCGCATCATTCTATAATCCCATAGACATACTTGGGGATTCTGGCGCTGACAGGTATGAAAGGGCGCTCAATACCGTTCTGAAGGATGAGAGGATAAACGGCGTTATGGTGCTCCTGACACCGACGGCTGTTGTGGATGTTGATGCAACAGCCATGGCAATAGTGAATGTCTCAAAATCTATTGACAGGCCGATACTCGCCTCATTCATGGGAAAACAAAGGGTAGAATCAGGGATAAAGACACTCATGAAATACGGTGTGCCAAATTACAGCTATCCGGAAGAAATGGTTTCATCCATGAATGCCATGTACAACTATCATCTCTGGATAAACAGACCTGAAAAGACATATAACAAATTCAATGGTTTAAAAGAGAAGGCTGTTGAGATCTTCGATGAAGTTAAAAAAGAAAACCGGGATCGTTTATACGAACTCGAAGTCCATGATGTTTTGCAGGCTTATGGATTTACCCAGCCAAAAAGCTTACTTGCAAAGACACCGGAAGAGGCTGTTGCTGCTGCCAAGGGCATAGGTTACCCTGTGGTTATGAAGATCATTTCTCCCCAGATTAGCCACAAGAGTGATATGGGTGGTGTCAAGATTAACCTTAACACCAAAAAAGAGGTCGAAAACGCCTTCTTTGATATTACTACCCGCGTAAGGAACATCTTACCTGCTGCACATATATCCGGCGTAATGATACAGGAGATGGTATTGAAAGGGAAGGAAGTAATCATGGGGATAACCAAAGATCCCCAGTTTGGACATATGATCATGTTCGGATTAGGCGGGATCTATGTGGAAGTCTTAAAGGATATTTCATTCAGGATCGTACCATTGAGTCAGGAAGATGCCCATGATATGCTCCGTGAAACAAAGACCTTTCCCCTTCTGCGAGGAGTTAGAGGTGAGGCAGAGGCTGATATTGAGGCCATTGAGAATTCCCTCTTAATCTTATCTCAGATGGCTGTTGATTTCCCTCAGATCATTGAGGCTGATATAAATCCTCTCCTCGTCAGACAGAGGGGAGAAGGGGTTGTAGCCATTGACTCAAGATTTGCCATAGGAGGTGACTAAATGATTTCATTATATGTAGGCTCAACGTCTGGTTATACAGGAAAGACATTAATAACCATGGGACTTGGCCATAAACTGAAGAAGGATGGACTGAGGGTAGGTTATATGAAACCTGTTGGTATCCTGCCCATTAAGGTTGACGATATACTTACTGATAACGATGCCTGGCGTATCTACAGGGCGCTTGAACTGAAAGACCCTGTGCCCGACATATGCCCTGTGGTACTTACACAGGAACTTGCAGTGAAAAGTTACCTGAAGGATATGAAGGGGCTTTTGGGGAAAATTGTGAACTCATTTAACCGCTTGTCGAAAGATAAAGATATCATGCTGATCGGCGGTTATGGCAGCATCTACACAGGAAGCTACCTGGGTGTTCAGGGGCTTCAGGTAATAAAGCGCCTCAATTCAAAGGCAGTCATCGTGGTGAAATATGAGGGTGAATATATTGTTGATTATGTGCTTCAGGCAAAAAAGGACCTCAAAGAAAAATTACTTGGAGTGATACTGAATAAAGTGACTGAAGAGCACAAACAGAGCGCTGACGAATATGCTGTTCCTTTTCTGAAAAGGAAAGGCGTGGATATCCTCGGTGTAATTCCACACGACCCTACAGTAGGATCAATCACTGTGGAAGAACTAACTGAAATGCTTGGCGGAAAGGTTTTATGCTGTCATGATCAACTGGGCAATCTGGTAGAGCATTTCCTGATCGGCGCCATGCAGGCAGATAAGGCAATAGAATATTTCAAGAAGACCAGGCGCAATGCAGTTATCGTAGGTGGTGACAGGGTAGATATTCAATTGTCTGCCATTGAATCAGGCTCTGTATGCCTTATTCTTACCGGAGAACTCTATCCCAGTGAGATAATCCTTTCAAGGGCAGAGCAGAAAAATGTTCCGATGATAGTAGTGAGAGAAGATACCTTCAGCATTGCAAAAAAGCTGGAAAAACTCTCTGTAAGGTTACGGCTGAGAGATACTTCTAAAGTTGATCGCGGCATGAGCCTTGTAGCAGACAGTGTTGACTTTTCAATGCTTTACAAAAAGCTGGGGATAAATATAAGTCAATAGCTTCTTTGTGCTTTGAACGAAAGAAGTCAGAAGGATAAATTGAAACATGGGTAAGATACGGGTAGCAATCGCAGGGGTAGGAAATTGTGCCAGTTCATTAATCCAGGGCATTGAGTATTACAAAGCATTAGAGAAAAACCATCCGGAAAGATCACTTGGACTGATGCATTTTAATCTTGGCGGATACAAGCCCGATGACATTGAATTTGTGGCTGCGTTTGATATAGATAAAAGAAAAGTGGGTCTGCCGCTGAAAGAAGCCATTTTTGCTCAGCCAAATTGCACAAAGGTATTCAACAGAAATGTTCCTGATATCCCTGTAACTGTTATGATGGGAAACGTGCTTGACGGTTTATCTGCACACATGCAGGAGTATTCAGAAAATAGAACTTTCCTTGTTGCCAGAAAAAAACCTTGCGATGTTAGCGGGTTTCTCAAGCAGAGTGGTGTTGATATGCTCATCAGTTATCTGCCTGTAGGCTCAGAGAAAGCGACAGCCTTTTACGCTGAGGCCTGCCTGAAAACCGGTGTCAGTCTGATCAACTGCGTCCCGGTATTTATTGCATCCAATAAGGAATGGGCCAACCGTTTTGAGAAGAGAAATATCCCTATCATTGGTGATGACATAAAGAGCCAGATGGGGGCAACAATTATTCATCGTGCTCTGACTAAACTGTTTGAGGATCGGGGAGTAAAGATGGACAATACGTATCAGTTGAATGTCGGTGGGAATACAGATTTCCTGAATATGCTCAACAGGACCCGTTTGGCATCCAAGAAGATTTCTAAGACAGAGGCTGTGCAATCCCAACTTCAGACCCCGCTGGATAATGAAAATATTCATATAGGTCCCTCTGATTATATACCATGGCTGATGGACAACAAAATATGTTTCCTCAGGATGGAGGGCAGGGGCTTCGGGAATATACCGATACATCTTGAGATGAGGCTTTCTGTTGAAGATTCTCCGAATAGCGGAGGGGTTGTTGTAGATGCAATCCGCTGCTGCAAGATTGCCCGAGACAGGGGGGTAGGCGGGGTGTTAGTGTCCCCATCTGCATATTTCATGAAACACCCCATGATTCAGTTTCCTGATGAAACAGCAAGAGATATGGTAGAAGAGTTTATTAAGGGTAAAAAAGAGAGGTAAATGCTTAGTGCACGTCTCGGTCATTCCCTCGATGTTCCACTTGGCTTCATAGTAAAACGTATCCCTTTCAGCCCAAACACCCTCACTGTAATCGGATTTGTTGTCACAGTAATAGCAGCGTTTGTTATCCCCTATAATATAAGGCTTGGCGGTATATTCATCATGATCGGCGGAATTTTCGATATGCTCGACGGTATCGCGGCAAGGACAAGCGGGAAAACAACAAAGTTTGGCGCATTCCTGGACTCTGTCCTTGACAGGTATTCAGACGCTTTCTTGTTTCTTTCCATCGCATGGTATCTTGCAGCACATGGGGATCATACCGGTTCTTTTCTAAGTATCGGGACAATGCTTGGTGCATTGCTCATCAGCTATGCACGGGCCAGGGCAGAAGGACTGGGGCAAGACTGCCACACAGGCCTTATGGAGAGGCCTGAAAGGATCATCCTGCTTATCTTCGCAACTCTTACGGGATGGATCGTCCCGGTTTTATGGGTTATGCTGGTTCTTACACATGCTACAGTCTTTCAGCGGATTTTACACGTTTGGATGGCAACGAAAAAGAAATACTGAGTATACATTGCAGTCACACAAAACAATTTCACCTTCCTCTACAGTCGCATTACTAATAAGGCAATTAAAACGACGACAGCTTCAGTATTTCGTCATTGCGGCTTGTCCGCAATCCTTCTGGGTTTTGCAGAAAGATTCCCGACAATCGGGAATGACAACTGTGCTCATACTTGTGAACTTTTAGTAACTTAAGAGACCGAGGAAGCGATCACTGCGATGACGATGAGACTTTCAAGGTTCTGAGTTATCCGCTTGAACAAAAAAAGCGCAGTTATAACGTGATGATACAAACAGTTCAAGCCGGTCGCATATCCCTGACTCTGCTCTCACGGATGAATAGGCAGAGCTCAGGGAGTTCAATCCTGGAAAGACTGTTTCGATCACAGCGGGATCGTTTTGGAAGAACCCGCAGTTAATGCATTTATCTCTCAAATCCGCCTCCCAAAAGTCCAACATCATAAGGCCGGATTTGCCGGCCTATGATGTAATATCTTATTTACCGAGGGTCGACCAGTGATCGCCGAACACGTAAACAGACAGAAGAAAGCCCAGAGTCACATTCACCAGAACGCCAACAGTGAATGAGATGAAAGGTTTCACCCCGGCAGACTTGAGCTCCTTAAAGCGCGACGTAAGCCCGATGCTCATGAAGCAGAAAATAAAGGCCCATGTGCGAAGCCCTGCGATAGGTCCAAAGACGCCTGGTTTAAAGACCTTATTGAAGTCTACCGCTGAATAGCCGGCAGCTATAATGGTCATAAGCAGCGATGCCAAAAAAAATCC
>Ga0208980_10002813_pt1 | contig 10558 bp, 10 predicted proteins | sample WetSurMetagenome_3_FD_187993 | JGI IMG/M metagenome (GOLD analysis project Ga0208980, IMG submission 187993) | Wetland microbial communities from Twitchell Island in the Sacramento Delta, sample from surface sediment Aug2011 Site A1 Bulk (version 2) | ecosystem: Environmental > Aquatic > Marine...
CGGGGTTCTGCTGCAGGGAGCTGATGGCCTCCGTGCTGCCGCGTACGCTGCTGCCGGCCCAGTACCCGGCCACGCTGTAGCGCGGGTCCTTGAGCCGCCAGTCCCAGTTCACCCCGCCGGTGAGCGCACTGGACGGCAGGAAGCCCACATCGTCGGTCAGGCGCCGGGTGGTTCCCGTGAACATGAAGCCGAGCGACGACTGGTTGCTCCACTCGCGCTTGGCCTGCAGGACGGCGTAGTTGGTGAGCGGTTCCACGCTTTCCATGTATCTCCCTCCAACAGTATCAACTTCTGCTTTCTCATTGGCTGTAACGGCCTCAACAATACCAACAGATAGTCCGTCTTTCGATTTTCCGGTTAGCTTTGCAGCACCCAGGATCGATGTATATTTCGGAACATCTGCACTCCAGGTATCGCTTTCCAGATCGGGATAACCCTGAGGTCTTCTTCCTACTCTTCTTGAGTAGAACAGTCCGTCATTCCCTATACCACCGTCGCCGATGCCCAGGCCGAAATTTGTTATATTATTGCCCTCGATAAAGAAAGGTCTTTTTTCCTCATAAAAAGTTTCATAAGCACTCAGGTTAACGACGGAAGGATCGGATTCAACCTGCCCGAAATCGGGATTGATGGTGAGGTCCATGGTCATATTGTTTGTAACCCCGATCTTAGCGTCAAGTCCTGCATTGGGGATGAATTTCTTTCCACTCTCAAGGAAAGGATTTCCGGGAACGGCTTCATAAGTCTCAAGTTTTGCGACGCCATATGGTGTAACATCAAATATTTTCCTCGGTTTAACCGATTCAACACCCGACATCTCTCCGATGTGGTGTATTAGTCCGGGTGCCTCTTTGGGAATATGCTGCCAGAAACTCATCTCCTGGTTCCTGTAAATTGTGCGGAATACTTCGAGCCCCCATACTTCAGACGAACCCTTTTCAAAGCGGAGCTGACTGAAGGGGATCTTCATTTCAGCCATCCATCCGGTGCTGTCTATTGATGTTCCCACCCACCAGTTCGGGTCCCATGTTTCATCTTCATTATCCCCGTCGTTTGTAAGCATCTGATCAAATTTAACACCGGCAACACTTGCACCGAACATGAACCCTGTTCTCAGATCGTGGAAGCTGTCAAATACTATCCCAACCATATCACCATCAACCTGGTCTCTCCTGGTGAGACGTTTAACTATGCTGTCGGGGTTTTGGTCGAATGATTTTATAGCAACGTAGAGGTTATTATCATCGAAGATAATATTGAATTCCGTTCTCTGAGTGGGTCTCAGTCCGTTGTAAGGCTCATACTGTGTAAAATCGTCAATCCATTCACCTTTATTCCAGACTTCATCAGTTAAATTGCCGTCAATCACGGGAGGAACGGCTGAGTATTCGGCTTTATATCTCTTTTTTTCGATCGTCTGTCCAGAGGCCGCACCGGATATAAGCAATAACATGCCCAGTGTTAGCAAAAAACTTTTCATAGCAGGTTCTGTCTTTTATATTATCATGCTAAGGACGAAAATATAAGGAATTCGATGCTGCAAACAGATAATTTAGAATGGTTCTAAATTATTATTTAATGCAAAGAACATCAATACAACCTAATAATTGTATTGACCGGCAGAAAAGGATTTACCCTGTATTTGAAGTTGGAAATTAAAAATTGTTATCTTAGCCTTAAATCAATTTGATATGATAACACGACGTTCATTTATTTCCAAAAGTGCAGCTGCTGGTGCTGCTGCTATAGTTACACCATCTCTTTTAGGCCGTGAGTCGTCACTTCAGGAAAAAACTGTTCTCAACGGCAAGAAAGTACTATTTGTATGGGGAGGCTGGATGGGCCACGAACCTGATAAATGCCGCGATATTTTTGTTCCGTGGATGCAGTCGGAAGGCGCTCAGGTTACTGTTTCAGACACACTCGATTCTTATGTGAATATGAACCTGAAGGAGCTGGATTTAATCGTTCAGACCTGGACAATGGGTCAGATATCGGGCCCACAGGAAAGGGCACTGCTCGCAGCTGTTAAAAGCGGAGTCGGTATTGCAGGCTGGCATGGTGGTCTGGGAGACTCATTCAGGAATAATACAGAATACCAGTTCATGGTTGGTGGCCAGTGGGTTGCCCACCCCGGAGGAGTTATCGATTACCGTGTGAATATTACTGATCATAAGGATCCGGTAACGGCAGGGCTGTCTGATTTCGATATGCACTCAGAGCAGTATTATGTTCATGTTGATCCAAATGTGAAGGTTTTGGTTACCACCACATTCAGCGATAAAGTTGCCTCATGGATAGGGGGTAATGTTGTTCCTGTTGTCTGGAAGAAAGCATATGGTAACGGGAGAGTCTTTTACTCTTCACTCGGGCATGTTGCAGTAGATTACAATGTACCGCAGGCTCTGGAGATACAAAAGCGCGGTATCAGATGGGCATCGGTCAGCAAATATGAACCAATGGAAAAATGGAATCAGCCGGTTTATCCCAGGGGCTGATAACAATCCTGATGGACCATCCTGCTTTTCCTGAGTCTTCAGACAAGTCTCAGTCGTACAATTTTATGAATTCCCAGCTGTTACCCAGGTAGTTGAGGAACCTGATAAGGTCATTTTTACTGACAACCAGGGATGCGGTATTAAGGTTGGGATGAAATGCAAGCCGGTCGGATTCATTTAATTTTTCGTCAATAAAGACGTGAACATGATGTGCTTTATCATTTATAAGTCCGAAAGGAGAGACCGATCCAGGCTCAACTCCCAGGTATTTTTTCAACCTCTGGTCCGAGGCGAATGTAAGTTTCCCCTGGAGTAACCTTTTTTCAAGATCCCTGATATTAAGCTGCCGCAGGTGCTCAAGTATTACGAGGTAATGTCTGTCTCCCTTATGGTTCCTGAAGAATATGTTCTTGCACCTTCCCGAATTCAGATCTACCCAGTGTAATTTCGCATCCTCAATCGTTGCTACCGGGGGATGTTCGTGATAATCAAAACTGATCGACAGGTTGTGCAGTAAATGGTATAGTTCAGGCTGTCCCCTCATTACGTATTGGATGGTTTTTCCACGAAGTTGAATTCCATACCAACCAGGGCGGCAATATCGGCACCCGCCTCTTCCTGATCAGTATCATCCTGGTCGTAATACCAGTCGACAATTACCGGGATTCCGGCGTCCGGGAGCCTTTTGAGTTCAGTGAAAATATCGAATAGAAATTTGGCAGAAGATGAATTGAAATATTCGAGATCGGCCTGCATTTTTAATGGAGCAGATGTAGAAAACAGTGTAATTTCACCCTCAAGAATGTCATCTATGAAAGTTCTTATCCATTCTATTACAGGGTAATACAGAGCCCTGACGTCTTCAGGAGATGATGTACCCTTTATGTGGAATACGTTTTCTTTAGGGGAGAAGGTTATCTCGGGAGTGGTTTGGGTAGGTTGTAAATGAAGCTTTTGCATGGTAAGCCTTTTTGCAAATGTGCATCATTATTTTGTTATTGTCAATATTGTATTTAAAAATAAGAATTTTTCATCTGAAAAGATCATCATTTTCTTCTCCCGGAACATAACCAGTATCATCTTCATTGTTATTGCTTTTAGATGAAGCAACTGCAAGCCTGTCGCACAGTTCGTTTTCGCGATTGCTGGCATGACCTTTAATCCAGACGAATCTGACCTTATGCATGCGGTAAACTTTCAGGAATCTTATCCACAGGTCCTGGTTCTTCTTCTTCTTAAACGCTTTGGATTCCCATTGGAAGAGCCATCCTTTCTCCACGGCATCAGAAACATATCGCGAATCGGTATATACTGTCACTCTGCTTCCCGGTATTTTAAGTGATTCAAGACCGTCGATGACTGCCATCAGTTCCATCCTGTTATTGGTAGTTAGTTTAAAGCCCCTAGATTTCTCAAGCCTGTGCTTTCCGGAGATGAGAACAACTCCGTAGCCACCCGGCCCCGGATTACCACTTGCAGCACCATCGGTGTATATGGTAATTTCACCTGGCATTTGGCAGAACTATCCCCGTGTTGGAAATAAAGAGCTTGATAGCAATAGAAAGTAGGATTATGCCAAACACTTTTTTCAGTATATGAAGTCCTCCCAACCCGAGTATCTTCTCGAACTTTGATGTAAGCCGCAGGACAAGATAAACTATGATCATATTCATTATCAGTGCTATGAATATGTTTATTGTATGGTATTCGGCTTTAATTGAGAGGATCGTCGTAATTGATCCGGCTCCTGCGATAAGAGGGAATGCGATGGGGACAATAGATCCTCCCCCTTTTGAATCGTGTTTAAAAAGCTCTATTCCCAGCACCATTTCCATTCCTATAAGAAATATTATAAATGAACCTGCGATAGCAAACGATGAAACATCAATTCCGAAAATGCTGAGCAGACGATTACCGATAAAGAGAAAAGCGAGAAAAATTCCAAGCGACACAAATGTGGCTTTACCGGGTTCCAGATCGCCGGTCCTCGATTTGATGTCGAGTATAATAGGTATAGATCCAGGGATATCAATAATGGCAAAGAGCACCATGAATGCAGCAAATATTTCAACGAAGTCCAAACGCATAGATCAGAATTTTGGGCAAAGGTAAGAATTTTTACCTCATCCGCTGCATGAATCACCTCACCCCCGGCTCAGCGGGGGGACGGGGGATGAGGTGATTAGATCTTACTGAACCAGTGTCATTTCATCAACGATATTTTTTGCACCGGCATAGATATCGATTACCCAGAGAACATATCTTATGTCAACGCAAATTGTCCTCTGAATGGAAGGTTCAAATGCATAATTGCCGCTTATTGCTTCAAAATTTCCGTCGAATGCAAGTCCTATCAGATGGCCGTTCGCATTGAGGACCGGACTTCCTGAGTTACCTCCTGTGATATCATTGTTTGTAAGGAAGCAAACAGGCAGGTATCCTTTTGAAGAGGCATATTTTCCGTATTCTTTCTTTTTGAAAAGATCGAGCTGACGCTGGGGCACATCGAATTCATAATCTCCAGGTTTATATTTTTCCAGTACACCAGTTCCTGTTGTGTAATACTTATAAAGAACGCCATCTTTTGGTTCGTAATCCTGAACAGTTCCATAGGAAAGCCTCATTGTGGAATTGGCATCGGGATAGAGTGTCTTTTCAGGCGTCATATCCATGAGAGCTGCAACCCACAACCTGCGGCCGATTGCATAATCTGCCTCGAACTGGCTAAGATTTTTTCCGACTTCGAGGGCAACCTTATTAATTGAAGTCGCAGTAAGGTAAACCGGATCATTCTCGAGAGTCTTTAAGACCGGCTTTACGAGGAACGCATTGAGTTTTGCTTCGCTGGTAAAGACAGACCGTGTAAACATATCATCAACAAATTTATCGATATCACCCTTAAATTTCTTATCGACAACATTGACATAAAAATCGGGCATGTATTTAAGAGGTACATCAGCCCTGTAAAGTTTCAGCATCGCCTTCATGTTTTTCCTGTCGGTCGGGGGATTATAATCCTTATAAAATGATGGAATGCTATTCTTTACCCTTGCCATAAAATCGGTCACTTTCTTCTGGTCGCCAGATTTTAGCGCATCAATCAGTCCCGATGCTACCTGGCTTAACTGAAGAATTTCACAGCCCTGGGAAAAGGTTTCTGAAATGTAAAGGTTTGCATTTACAAATTCAGCCCTTCCGGTAACAGCTTTTTTGATAAGGTCAAGCGACTGCCCGTACTTTGCCTGGCGTTCAGGAGTTTCTGCAACCCATTTCCTGAACTGATCTTCAGTCTGTTGTTTCTGGGCCACAACATTCAGTTTTTCGAGATCCATTTTTTCACCGATCGCATTCTTCCAGTAATTTGAAGAGGTGAAATATTTATTTGAGTACTGAATATTTACTTTCGGGTCAGCTTTCATATCGGTCATCCAGTTATCCTGCTTGATGCCGCGTATCTTTATCCTTCCCGGATCGGTTATTGTAAGTAACTCGTTAAGTTCATATGATGTTGCATATCTTGATGTTCTTCCGGGATAACCCATTATCATGGCAAAATCGCCCATGTTCAGGTCCTTCAGTGAGACAGAGAGAAAATATTTGGGTTTAAGCGGAATATTGTTTTTTGAATATGGAGCAGGTTTGCCATCAGGGCCTGAATATACCCTGAAAACGCTGAAATCGCCTGTATGACGGGGCCATTCCCAGTTGTCGGTATCGGAGCCAAATTTACCAATGGCGGTTGGAGGTGCACCCACAAGTCTTACATCGTTATAGCGCTCATAAATAAGAAGATAGTAATTATTTCCACTATAAAAATTAGAAACTGTTGCCGTGTAGCCGGTCCCTTCTACTGCTTTCTTCTGGATAGATTGTCTGGCTTCACTAAGTGCATTGTTCCTTTCAGTTTCACTCATCCCGGCTTTTACACTTGCCAGCATCTGTGAGGTAACATCTTCAACCCTTATCAGGAAAGTAACCGAGAGCCCTGGATTTGCTAATTCCTCCTCTTTCGATTTTGCCCAGAAACCGTCTTTCAGGTAATCGTGTTCAACAGTACTGTGTGACTGGATATACGAGTAACCGCAATGGTGGTTTGTAAGGATCAGTCCCTGGGAGGAGACTATCTCTCCTGTACAACCACCGCCGAATATAATAACGGCATCTTTGAGACATGCCTTGTTCAGACTGTAAATATCTTCAGCCGAAAGTTTAAGTCCCAGTTCAGTCATCTTTCCCATATTGAGCTTCTCGATAAGAGGCAGAAGCCACATTCCTTCGTCTGCCCGTGCCCTGAGACCTAAGCCGGTTAAAAGGATGAATAAAATTGAAAAAATCTTTTTCATGGTTTTTTATTTGGATTGGATTTAAATAATGCCCAAAGATAATTTTTTCAATCATAAAACAACAGGTCAAAAATCAATCTCCAGCTGGGTGTCAAAAAGGCGGAATGATTTCCGGTGAAACAGGCAGATACCATTTTCTTTTATAGCTTTCCTGTGCCAGGCGGTTGGATAGCCTTTGTTTTTATCCCAGCTGTATACAGGAAATTGCAAATGAATCTTTTCCATGTAATCATCACGAAAGGTTTTAGCAAGGACAGATGCGGCCGCTATCGATAAAAATATGCCGTCGCCTTTAATAATGGTTTTGTGCTGTATATTTTTATAGGGATAGAACCTGTTGCCATCAATTAGCAGGAATTCAGGTCTTTTTGACAAGCCGTCGACAGCAATGTGCATGGCCCTGATGGAGGCTCTGAGAATATTAAGCTCGTCGATCTCATTGTTGTCGATAAATGCAACATTCCATGCAACTGCTTTCTGCATAATCTCTTCCCTGAGCTCGTTTCTCTGCCTGGCGGTAAGTTTCTTAGAATCATTGAGCACATCATGCCTGAAGTTTTTAGGGAGAATGACCGCTGCTGCAACAACCGGACCGGCAAGGCATCCCCTTCCCGCCTCATCGCATCCGGCTTCGATCCGGTTTGAATAGAGGTACGGTTTCAGCATTACTTTCAGCTTATAAGCGATATGGTCTTTTCAATCGAACTCCATACAGACCGTGCAGTGTCGTCCCAGTTGAATTTCAACGATTGGTCATAACCTTTTTTTACCATTGAGTGTCTGAACTCTTTATCGGTGGCAACCCTTATCATTGCTTCGGATATCTCATCGGGGTTGCCCGGGTCGGCGTATAAAGCAGCATCTCCCCCTATTTCAGGAAGGGATGTTCTGTTGGATAGGATCACCGGGACACTGCATCTCATGGCTTCGGCAGCAGGTATGCCAAAACCTTCGAACCAGGGGACGAACACAAGAGCCAGTGCGGATGAATAGAGGATGTTGAGATCCTCATGGTTTTTTGGTCCGTTAACAATTATATCGGCCGACCATGGAGAAGAGTTTATAAGCCGATCGGTTTCACTGTTAAGGAATAGTCTGCCGCCCGTCAGAATGATCTTATGATTCAGCCCCGACCTTTCCCTGAAAAGATTATATCCCTTAATTAGTCCCGGAATGTTCTTCCTTGGTGAAAAATTACTCACAAAGAGGAAATATGGTACATCTCCGGTCAGTTTACGCCTGAAGGCGCTGGTTATCTCTTCGCCCGGGTTTGAAAAATAAGGTGATACTCCGTTCCATGCAACATCAATCTTCGATCTGTCTATTTTAAAGTTTGTGGCAATATCGTCACGACAGAATTCTGAAACAGTAATGATCCTCTTTGCTTTTTCCGCAAATTTTCTGAAGAAATACCTGTAATACAGGCTGGTAATGAATGGTACATCTTTCGGACGGTGAAAGAAATTTATATCGTGAATTACCGGAATAGCGGGGACACCCGATCGGAGTGAGATTATGCCGTCGGGAGAAAGAAAAATGTCTGCGCCGAGTCTTTTAAGGAGGTCCGGCAGCTGCCACTCGTGCCAGGTATACCATAGAACCGGATGGCGGGTTGCCGGTCTGATAATCTCAATGGAGGTATTTCCCGGGAATTCGAGACCCGCTTCTGGCTCCCTGTCAAAAATGAGAATAAAGTGGTGCCCGGGATTGTTTTTAGTCAGCCTCCCGACCACTTCGCTGGTGAATCTGGAGATACCGTCGGTGGGTGAAAGCTTTAATGTCCTTGCACTGATAGCGATTTTCATAGATGTAAAATAACCAAAATAATTTAAAAAATTGAAGAAATACTGCTTCCCGGAGCTCTTTTATCCGTGGCGGCAACACTTTTTTAACAAAAAAGTTCAAAGCTGTTGATAAGTTGTGCAAAAATATTTTACATTTGAATCCGGATATGATTTGACAAATGGGCAAAAAAGGGATTCTCATCGTATTTTTTAGTCTGTTTGCGGTGACAGTTACTGTCTCGCAACAACTGTCGCATCAGGTCCTTGTTTCTGCCGCCGGTGTATTTTCTTCCAAAGGAACAAGCTATTCACAGTCAATAGGTGAGGCAGTGGTTGCGGTGATTCGAGACTACGACCATATTCTTACCCAGGGATTTCAGCAGCCCGGATTAAAGATCACTCTGGGAGAGCAGCCACAGGGGACAGGTGTTAAGACATATCCGAATCCGGCTACAGATTTCATAACAGTTGAGCTATTCGGGGATTCTCCCAGGGAATTTCATATCAGAATTTTCAATATCAGCGGAAACCTCCTGATAACTGATGAGGCCTGCTATTATGGCAGTTATTGGGATAAGCGGAGGATCGATGTTTCAGGGCTGTCGGTGGGATTTTATGTTATAAGGGTTGAGAGCAGTGACAGGAAATTAAGCAGATCATTTAAGATGGAAAAACTTTAACTCCTGATTATATGAAAGGGAATAAGTTGAAAAGAATTATTGTACCGGTACTGATGCTGATGGTTTGTTCGGGTCTGATGGGACAGACTGTTCCTGGAGGTGTTCATTACCAGGCAGTAGCCAGGGATAACTCGGGCTATGAAATAGCAAACAAAGATATCAGCGTCAGGTTCTCAATACTGACAGACAACCCTGACGGACCTGTTGTTTACCAGGAGATTCACACGAATGTCAGAACATCTCCTTTTGGCGTATTTTCACTTGTTATCGGTGGCGGAACATATAGCGGCGGAACCAAATCGACATTTTCGGAGATACAGTGGGAGACTTCAAATCATTACGTAAAGGTGGAGGTCAAGTTCAGTAATGATTACCTCGACATGGGTACAATGCAGTTCTTTGCCGTGCCTTATGCCCTTTATGCAAAAAAATCGCTTGAACCGGGCCCGCAGGGACCTCAGGGAGCACAAGGCCCGAAAGGTGAGCAGGGTGATCCGGCAACTGATAACCAGAAGCTTTCTTTCGACGGGTCGAATCTTTCAATATCGCCGAATGGAAATACAGTAAATCTTTCCATTCTGAATAAACCCCACAGCCTTACATTATTAGGTGATTCATTAACCATCCTTGGAGGAAATGGAGTCAGCCTGAAAGAATACAGGCAGAACCTGAATTTCAACCTGATAAATAACGAACTCTCAATCAATGGGGGCAATAGTGTAAATTTAAATTCCTTGAAAAATGATGCTGATGCCGATCCGGTAAATGAAATTCAGACTTTAACCTATAATCCTGAAAATTTCCAATTGTCATTATCCAAGGGAGGCGGAACAGTGACATTAGGTCAGATTGTAGCGTTCAGGGCAGGAATTGGATCTCCTGTCACATTACCAGACAACTCACCTGTTGATTTAGTATTCGATCAGATTGCAGGATCTTTTTATTGTGAAGGGGGAGGGTATAATAACTTAGCTGGTACCTTTATGGCTCCAAATACTGGTATATATATTTTCAGTGTTTCTCTTAATTTACCACCAACAGCTTCAGTTATTATCAAATTATCAGGAACAATTTTTGAAACAATTATTGGACCAACAAGTACAGGTGGATCTTTTAAAGAGAGTATTACTATGCGTCTAAATAAGAATGACGTTGTAAATGTAGCTGTAAAACAGACCAACGGATATCCGATTCCATCATTTAGCTTTTCAGGGTATTTTTCAGGGTACAGAATCTATTAGAAAAAACTCCTT
>Ga0208980_10002815_pt1 | contig 10557 bp, 10 predicted proteins | sample WetSurMetagenome_3_FD_187993 | JGI IMG/M metagenome (GOLD analysis project Ga0208980, IMG submission 187993) | Wetland microbial communities from Twitchell Island in the Sacramento Delta, sample from surface sediment Aug2011 Site A1 Bulk (version 2) | ecosystem: Environmental > Aquatic > Marine...
TGTTACAAGTAACAGCATTGTCAATGTAATCAGAATATTTGCCATATAAGTGAAGTTTCTCAACTTGTAAAAAGACTGACTGTCTTTTACTAATGCAATGGATGCACTCATCATCATAATAATTGGAGCTTCAACAATTAACGCAAGTGAATAGGCAACACCATAAGCAGCAAGATTAAATTCCGGCCTGGAAGAACGGGCAATAAGTGCAGCAAGAAAAGGGCCTTCAACGGACATCATAATCCATGTCGCGGCAAGCGGCAGCCAGAAGTAGAAGATTTTTTTATATGTGAGTTTTGCTGAAGAGTCAGTCACTGAAATAGTGATAATTGTTTAAATCAAAGTTAGTGATATTCTGATAAAGATATTTTCATTATCAGTGCATTGAGTTAATTCAAAACACTATTTATGTTTGCAGTAACGAAAAGGTGTAATTATGAAATACTATATAATTTCAATAGCAGTATTATTTTCTTTAATTCTTATCAGCTGTTCAGAAAATAAAATGGAAATCAAAGAAGATCAAATTGTTGGTATGAGAACAACAGCAATAGATTTTATGAAAAATTTAAAAAGTGTTCTAATAAACCAGATACAAACAAAAGGGGTTTTAAAGGCAGTTTCCGTTTGTTCTGATACAGCCCAGGTTCTCACAAATAATTTTGGAATCCAAAAGGGTGTGTATATCAGAAGAGTTTCATTCAAAAACAGGAATGGAAATAACTCTCCAGATGATTTTGAAAAGAAAGTGTTGAGCAAATTTGAATTGCTACATCAGAATAAAGAATTAAACAGCGAAACCGAGCACGCAGAAATTGTCCAGGAAGGGGAGTTTAAATATTTGCGTTATATGAAACCAATTTTAGTTCAGGCTGAATGTCTTAATTGCCATGGCAGTGAAAATGATATATTGGCCGAAGTTAAACAGCTCATTGCACAGGAATACCCGAATGATAAAGCTGTTGGCTATTTGATTGGTGATCTACGTGGTGCCATTTCACTTAAAAGAGTTATTGAATAAAAAAGGCGATCTTCAACAGATCGCCTTTAAGTTTCAGACTTCTGTACAATTACTTTAAAAGAATCATCTTCTTCGTATCTGAGAAATTATCTGCTATCATTGTGCAGAAATATGTACCGCTCGGAAGATTTGACAAATCAAATATAACATCATAACTGCCTGTTGTCAGTTTTTCACTAATAAGAGTTTTTACTTCTCTTCCCAGGAAATCATAGACTTTTATGCTAACAAAACTTTCTTTTGGAACAAAGTAAGTAATCTTGGTGGATGGATTAAACGGGTTAGGGTAGTTTTGATTTAGAACAAATACAGCAGGTACATCATAAGTTACGTTTACAGTATTGCTGTAAGAAAATGAGCCGTCAAAATCAATTTGTTTTAAGCGATAATAGATATTGTGCATACCATTTAAATCCGGCTTATCAGAAAAAGAGTAATAAATTATTTCGGATGAACTGCCTTTGCCGGGCACAAAAGCAACGGTAACAAAATTGTTCGCATCATCAATCGACCGTTCAATCTCGAAGCCTTGATTATTTAATTCGGAAGCAGTAGACCAAAGCAGTTGAACTTCTGAATTATTAACAGATGCAGTGAACGCTAATAATTCTACCGGAACTATTTCTGACATCTCAGCTAAAGTAGCTACCGTGCCTAATGCAACCTTACTTACCTTAAGATAATAAGGCTGATTGTAGTGAATTAACAAGTCATTAACCGAATGATAATAGGCATTAAAATCACCGCCGTAATATTCTTCTATCAATAAAAGAGCACCATAGTTATTATTCCAAAAAGCAGCCTGGTCACTCGCAGTCGTTCCGGGATTCTGTACACTTGTGGTTAAGCCAATTGTATAATTTGTATTTACTTCAATTATCTTATCTTTAAGCGCCAGTGAATTTGCTATAGGTCTGACATGAATTTCTACTACGTTATCATTATCTGAATCGTAAGCAGTCATATCCATATTTATCACACCCATAATTGAGTCTCCGGCAAGAGCAGCCTGTTGTGCATAATAATTACTACCAACTAAACCTTGCTCTTCTTCATCCCAAAGTGCATATATGATTGTATACTTGGAACTGTATTGAGTAAATATCCTTGCAGCTTCAAGCACTGCGGCTGTACCGCTTGCATTGTCATCGGCACCTGGGGCAGTTGTTCCGGAAGGCATATCATCGTAGTGTGCACAGATAATATATTCTTTATTTGGGTATTGAGTGCCTAATTGAACTCCGTAAACATTTCTGCCGGTTCCGCTCCACCATTGATCATATGTAACTAATCCATAACTGGCAAGTTTTTCTTTGATGTAATTTGCAGCCATATTATTGCTCGCATTATTTTTATGCCTGGATACAATCGTATAAGGTGAGCCGCCAATTATCGTTTGAACTTCCCCGGAAAGTTCACTTACAAAATGAATGAGGGAATCCAGATTAGTTTGATTGATTATTTCCTGAACCACAGGAGACTGTGAATACAGGATTGATTGTGTTCCGAATAGTAACAACAATCCGAGTAAAATTTTTTTCATTTGTGAATCCTTTCGTTGTACTTTAGATAGTTATTCAAAAAACCTAATTGCGAATTTGACGTATAACAGCAACAATTATGCTAAGCGAGTCCTTGCCCGGTGCTCTTGTATCGATTGAAAAACGCTCAGTATTTTGAGAAATATGCTAAATAGCATGTAATCCGAAGACTAATTTGTCATTCTTGATAATCGCTTCTTCATTTTGAATAATTTGTGTAATCCCGGCAGAATATTGATTCTGATACTTAATTATTAAACTTTTTTTAAATGAAGAATGTTTTAATATTAATACTAACAAATTACAAATAATTGAATGACCACAGACTTAAAATATTTCACACCATCGGAAGCCAAGAAGACTTTACCTCTCGTAAGAAAAATTGTAGCAGATATACTTGATACAAGCAGAGAGATGCGTTTGGTTGCTGATGAAATCGGCGGTGATGTTGAGAAAGATCCACGCATCCAAAAGCTTGCAGACGATATTGAAAAATTCATGCAAGAGCTTGAAGAGATTGGCTGCTACTTCAAGGATTGGAATTTTTCAATCGGACTGATTGACTTTCCAGCTATCATTGATGGAAAAGAAGTATTCCTTTGCTGGAGAAGTGATGAAGAGGATATTATGTATTATCACGACGTAGATACAGGTTTTGCTGGCAGAAAAATTATTCCCCCCGAAGAGTTAACGGACTGATTCTTTTTTTTATTCTTTCAATTCGAAATCAGCTTGTGCTGTAGTTACTTTACCGGAATTATTATCTTTTACATTGAAAATAATTTTGTACAATCCCCGTGGTGAATTATAATCAAGCTCAAATTGTGCTTCGAGCTGGACATCAGTGAGCTCATTTTCAATCACGTCCTTGGAGTCGATAAAAATGCTATCTTTTGACAAACTATCCGGGCCAACTACATCAACAGTATAATCAAATGAAGCAGAAAACTCTTCGCCAGTTTCTTTCTTCACGAATCCTTTAACATTAACAGTTGCATTCACTTCCCAGCTGTCACCAATATCATAAGCAAAAGCTTCAGGGCTGAATGCTTCAAATTTCTCTTCTTCCTTTTTGCTGCAGGAAAAAATTATAAGTGTCAAAAGAATTAATCTTAATACTTTTTTCATATTTTCTTTCTTGACCTATCCCTGTTTCCCTCTCCTTATTAAGGAGAGGGATTTAAGGGTGAGGTTAAATTATCCGTTCTTCTTCTGGAAATCTTTCATGAACGCTACAAGATCTTCAACACCTTTTGTTGGGAAGGCATTATAGATTGATGCTCGCAAACCGCCAACTGAACGATGCCCTTTCAAACCGTTAAACCCAGCTTTTGTTGCTTCATCAATTAATTTCTTTTCAAGAACTTCAGTTGCAAGATTGAAAGTGACATTCATCAATGAACGGCTGTCTTTTTCAGCATGACCTTTGTAGTAGCCGCCGCTTTCATCAATACATTTATAAAGTAGATCACCTTTATGTTTATTGATTTCATACATCTTGTTCAATCCGCCATTCTTCAGCAGCCATCTTGTAACGAGCATAATTATATAGATGGCGAAGGTTGTTGGAGTGTTATACAATGAATCATTTTCTGCATGGATTTTATAATTCAGCATTGTATGAAGAGAGTCCTGGCTTCTTTCCAGCAAATCTTTTCTCATTACAACTAAAGTAATACCAGCCGGGCCCATATTCTTTTGTGCACCAGCGTAAATCAGGCCGTATTTTTTAACGTCAATTTTTTTATGAAGAATATCTGATGATGCATCGCAAACCAGCGGAACATTTCCAACTTCGGGTTCCTTATGCCACTGAGTTCCGAAGATTGTGTTGTTTGAAGTGAAGTGTACATAAGCAGCATCAGGGTCAAGCTTGAGTTCGCTTTGTTTTGGAATTCGTTTAAAGAATTTTTTATCTCCTTCACCTTCTTCAGTAGTTGCAGCCACATTAACAGTTCCAACTCGTTTTGCTTCCTTAATAGCTTTCTTAGACCAGCTACCAGTTGAAATGTAATCCGCTTTATTCTTTGGAGGCATCAGGTTCAGCGGAACCATTGAAAATTGCAGACTTGCACCGCCCTGTAAAAATAAAATCTGATAATCATCCGGAATATCTAGCAGCTTTTTCAAACCCTCTTTTGCTTCTGCGTGAATTGCATCGTAAGTTTTTGAACGATGACTGATTTCAAGTATTGACATTCCCACACCGGGAAGTGCAAATAAATTTTCTTGTGCTTCCAATAAAACTTCTTCCGGTAAAACAGCCGGACCAGCACTGAAGTTATAAATTCTTTTTTCCATTTTATTTTCCTTTTTATAGATTAATTCTTATTAGATCAAATGAGTTAATAGTCCATCTCTGAGTTTTGGTTCGAACCAGGTTGATTTCGGAGGCATAACTTCTCCGGCATCGGAAATATTCATTAAGTCATCCAGACCAACAGGATATAGTGAAAACGCAACCGCAGCTTTTTCCGAATCAACTAGTTTTTCAAGTTCTTTTGTTCCGCGGATTCCACCAATAAAATCAATACGATTATTAGTTCTAGGGTCATCAATTCCCAATACAGGATTGAGCAAAAAGTTTTGAAGAATACTAACATCCAGTTTTTCACCAACAGATTTTTCCAATGACAAACTTGCCAGTACAGAATCTCTTGCTTTCAGATAATACCACTGCTTATCCAGGTACATATAGAATTGTTTTTTTGTTTTTGGTTCCTTTTCTGTTGTCAGTTTAATTTCAAACTTGTCGCTTACTGAATTAAGAAAATCTTCTTTGCTTAACTTATTCAAATCAAATACAACTCTGTTGTATGGTAGAATCTTTAATTGTTCTGCAGGGAAAATGACTGCAACAAAATAATTATACTCTTCGTTACCACTATGCTCTGGATTTGATTTTTTCTTTTCTTCTCTTGCACGGCTTGCGCTCTTTGCTCTGTGATGCCCATCAGCAATATATAATTTATTAATTCTTTTAAATTCACTTATGATTGTTTGATTATGATTTTCTGGAACAATCCATACTGTGTGCTGAATTCCATCCGGTGCAGTGAAATCATATTCGGGTTTAGCTTCCTTCATCGTTTTATCAACAACATCATTTACATCTTTCACACCACGGTAAGTTAGAAATACAATTCCCGTTTGAGCTTCAGTGGTGATTATATGATTTGTTCTGTCGTCTTCTTTTACTTTTCTGGTTTTCTCGTGCTTTAGAATTACATCATTATCATAATCATCAACTGAAAATGTTGCACAGATTCCCGTTTGTGCTCTTCCGTCCATAATTAATCTGTAAAGATAAAATGCGGGCTTATCATCCATCTTTAGTGGAGCTTCTTTGATAATTCTATTCAGATTCTCTTTTGCTTTATGGTAAACTTCTATTGAATAAACATCCTTTATTTCTGGTAAGTCAATTTCTGATCTTGTAATGTGTAAATAGCTTAACGGATTTCCTTCAGCAAAACGTGAGGCTTCTTCTCTATTAACTACATCGTAAGGAACGCTTGCAACAAGTTGAGATTTTTCTTTTGTAGGTCTGAGTGCTTTGAAAGGTCTGATAACTGCCATACTTCTTCCGTAAAAAATTAGATTTTATGTTCCACTAAAATCCGCAAAATTGGACTAATAATCCATTACTTGCTTTAGTTAATAGTTATAATTTTTTAACGAAATGCTCTCAAACACAAAGTTAATTTCTTTCTATAATCGGTGGAGGATGGTTATTTTTGGCATCTATTTATCACTATTATTGAACTTAGAGACGAAATGGCAATCTTTAGAAGAAAAAGAAAATTCCGAAAAAAAATATATAAGGGAAAAGTATCAGTAATTGGTAACGTTGAGTATCACCGGGAAATTTACTCGCGAATACTTAATAACAAACGGGACTTTTTTGTTTGGTTGCCTTCAGGCTACGATGAAAATCTTTCAAGAAGATATCCTGTTCTTTATTTGCACGATGGTCAGAATCTTATCGATCCCAAAACTTCTTTTGCCGGAAAAGACTGGCAGGTTGATGAAACCGTAACAAGATTGATTACCGAATACAAGATCAAAGAAATTGTAGTTGTAGGAATTAATAATACAAACGAGCGTCTCGAAGAATACAGTGATAGTGAAAAAGGAGAGAGGTACAGAAAATTTTTAATTGAAGAATTGAAACCGTTCGTCGACTCAAAGTACAGGACTTTAACAGACAATAAAAATACTGCGATTATGGGTTCTTCAATGGGCGGACTTTCTTCGTTCCTGATTGCCTGGAAACATCCTGAGGTTTTCTCTATGGCTGGTTGTATGTCGAGCTCTTTTTATTATAATGATGATAAAGTTTTCAAAATGCTCGATGAATACGATGGCTCGAAGAAGCACATAAAATTTTATATTGATCACGGAGAAGATGGTTTAGTAAGAGGACAGCGAATGTTCTGTAAACTAACACAAATGGGTTATGTAATTGGAACCGATCTTGATTATTTTTACGCACGCGGAGCCGAACACAACGAAACCGAATGGGCAAAACGTCTTGAGAGACCATTAATATTTTTCTTTGGGAAATAACGAGTGAACTGTCATTGCGAGTCCCGACAAAGTCGGGACGAAGCAATCTCCTAATAATAATTTTAGATGAAAATATATTTTAAACTAATTCTTACGGTTATACTTTCTCTTACTCTTTTTTTCGCTTGCGAAAAAAACGAAAAGCCAGTAAACCTTTCCATCGCAAGGGAAGAAGTTCAGCAATATTACGAATCAGGAAAATTTGATCTTGAACTTGATGAAGTGATTAAACAAGCAAAAATAGAATTTGACAAAGTTGATTTCAAAAACAACTCTGTTGTAATTTTTGATGTTGATGAAACCGCAGTTGATAATTACGGATTAGCAAAAGAAATGGGATTCGGTTACGTGTATGAGATGAACAAGAAGTGGAATGCTGAAATGAAAGCACCTGCGATAAAAGGAGTAAAAGAATTTTATGATTTTCTTTTATCAAAAGGCGCAAAAATAATTTTCCTTACCGGGAGAAACTTTCCCGAATATGAAGCGACTTATGGAAATCTGGTAAAAGTTGGTTATACAACATTTGATACTTTGATTACGCAAATTGGTGATGAGAAGAAAATGAAGAATAAAGAATTTAAATCCTCGAAAAGAATTTGGTTGACAAAACAAGGATATGAAATAGTTGGAACAGTTGGTGACCAGTGGACGGATCTTGAAGGTGAATACCACGGTATCCAGGTTAAAATCCCGAATTATCTTTATTTGATTGAGGATTAGTACGAACTGTCTTTGCGAGCGAAGCGAAGCAATCTGTTTTTTAAAGTGCGATTCACCAAATCACTCTTCTTCTTTCATCAAGCAGCTCCCTATATTTTTCCTTCATCTCTTTCGACAGAAAACTTTTGTTGATGAGCTTGTCCATCTCAAGGAATGAATCTCCAAACTTCGCATAAATTTTTCCTAACGCTATTTCATTAATTCCAAGCTGAGAAGCAAACAGATCAAAATCTTTTTTTTAAAATTAATCTTGAAATTTTAATAAATTATATTAATCATCAGTTCTTTTATCTAACGGAACAATACCTAATCTTACTCTTCCCAAACAATTTAAAAGGTAGTTAACAGTTCCCAGATAGAAATTCTTTTTTTTCTTTTGTTCAATTTCTCGTATAAATCTAAGACCTAATCCAATCTTATCGGCTAATTCTTTTTGTGTGAGCTTTAAAAGTTTTCTACGTCCTTTCACATAATCTCCAATTTCAGACATATAGCTTTCATCGCTCGTCTGTTCAAACTCTAAAGCTTCAAGGGATTCAGATCTTACATTTTGCAGATTAAGCAAAAGATTTCCTTCTGAGATGTAATGATTAATCCAGAATTTCTCTTTCGCTTTCAGAATTTCCATGTCGTTAATGTCTTTCTCAAGTATAACTAAAACTGGTTTTTCACCAATGCTCTTCAGATAGCTAATCCAATTATTAACTTTAATGGAATGTGATTTTTCAGAAATATGTTCGAAAGGTCGAGAAATTCCCTTAGTGCTTAATCCAACATAAACTGGCTTATTTCGCATTGGGCAAAACAGGGAATAAATAATGTTTTCCATTTGTGTTACACCCTTTTATAAATTTAAGTCAATAATATTAGTAAATATAATAATTATTAGACTTATCGGGTATAATTGTTAGTTAACAATATATCTCAAATGCATTTCAGAGAATTCCCTCCGGTCTTCTACCTTCTTTTAGTTCCTTTACCTGTTCATCCGTAAACGGTTGACTATAAAGTGGACGATGTTCAAAATAAGCACGAAACAGATCGGCAATGAAATGAATTCTGTCGGATAAGTCTCCCCAGTCTTTTGCGCCGCTTTCTTTGATGCTGTCAGGGGTTGGATCAATTTTATTTAGCAGTTCTAGTAATGTTGGAGTTGATATGTGTTCTAATCTTTCCGGAAACTTTCTCCTCAGGTCTTCACCAAGCTTTAACATTTCGCCAGTGGGAATTCGCAGAGTCATCATACAATCCGTGATTACTTCACGCATTTTTTGTTTTGCTAATACCAGCAGTTGATCAATAGCTTCATCGAGAGGGAGTTTACGCTGCAGAAGTTTTGAGATGTAATAACGGATTCGCAGCCAGAAACCGGGAAGAAGTTCACGAAGGAGATTACTGTTCATTTCATCTTCATTTGTGAAAGCCGCGTTGAGAGCTTCCACAATCTGCGGCTGGAGTCGTGTCTGCTCGTGGTAACCGATTAGCAGATTTGAATAGAGTATCATTTCTGCTTTTACTTTTACATCGGTCTGCTTTCTTGCTTCGAAGTAAGATGTAAATGCATCTTTCAGCATTTGCTGACCGTCGGGAGGATTGCCGGGTTTGAATGCAGAGCAGAACTTCAAAATATTTTCATCCGTAAAATCATTTTCATTTTTGAAGACGGAAAGAAAACGTGCAAACTCTCCACCGATCTCTGAAAAAACTATTTTGTTTCCTTCCGCAACTGCCTGAGCGGAATGTTCAAACGCAGAATCAGGATTAAGAAATTTGATTATGAAAGAGGAAACCGCTTTTACTTCAGGAAGATTTTTAATTACATCCGAGTACTGTGAGATTGTGTTCAGCAGCAGAGTAATTTCCGGAGAGTTGTGAAATAGCTGTTCGAATGTGCGGGATAAATCTTCTTTACGGATTGACTGTCCTGCCTGTTTCGATGCCCATACTGCAAACGTGCACCAGTTTGGATTTCCGTCTGTGTATTTTGACATTGCCTGTGAAAGCCCATAATATCCCTGAGTAATATTAAGATTTCGTATAACCGGATCGTTAATGCTGGCTATCCTTGCTATGTCTTCAACAGTTGGTATGCTCATTTAATTCTTTCTAAAATTTTTCTCTCCCAATTTAATAACAACATTCGTTTGGAAATACGGTATTCCGCACAAATCTTAGCAGATATATAAGAGATTGCTTCTCTTCGCTCGCAATGACCTAATAATCCTGTATCCAGCATCAAGAATCACACTTCGACAAGCTCAGTGTGACATCATCCAACATCTCAAAAATCCTTATATTTGCACTTCAAAATTGATTAACCGAAAGATTAATGACAGATAAAATAAAAGAATTTCCCAAAGCATACGATCCTTCAAAGACAGAGGATAAATGGTACAAATACTGGCTCGATAACGGACTCTTTCACTCAGAGCCGAACGAGCCGTCAAGGTCCGGCCTTGGCAGCAAACCGCCGTTCACAATTGCAATCCCTCCTCCGAATATTACCGGGATGCTTACGATGGGACACATCCTCAACAACACAATCCAGGATGTTTACATTCGTCTGAAAAGAATGCAGGGCTTCAACTCCTGCTGGGTTCCGGGAACAGACCACGCATCGATCGCTACGGAAACAAAAGTAACAAAGTTCCTTGAAGAGAAGGGAATTGATAAATATAAAATCGGCCGCGAAGAATTTCTTAA
>Ga0208980_10002816_pt1 | contig 10554 bp, 7 predicted proteins | sample WetSurMetagenome_3_FD_187993 | JGI IMG/M metagenome (GOLD analysis project Ga0208980, IMG submission 187993) | Wetland microbial communities from Twitchell Island in the Sacramento Delta, sample from surface sediment Aug2011 Site A1 Bulk (version 2) | ecosystem: Environmental > Aquatic > Marine...
GTGGCGTGCGAAGTACGGCGGGATGGACACCCCGATGATTTCCCGCATGAAGGAGCTGGAGGTGGAGAACGCTCGGCTCAAGAAGATGTACGCCGAGGAACGGCTGAAGGCCGAGATCCTCAAGGAGGCCATGGCAAAAAAGTGGTGAGGCCATCACGCCGCCGCGAGATGGCCAAACGAGTTGTGACGGAACGCAGCGTGTCGATCCGCCTCGCGTGCGAACTCTTCACGGTCAGCGAGACCTGCTACCGCTACGAGGCCAAGTGCAACGCCGAGAACGAACGGATTGCCGACTGGCTGGTGCGTCTGACCGACAACCAGCGCAACTGGGGATTCGGCCTGTGCTACCTGTACCTGCACAACGTCAAGGGCTTCCGCTGGAATCACAAGCGGGTCTATCGCATCTACAAGGAATTGGAGCTGAACCTGCGGATCAAACCCAAAAGGCGTCTGCAAAGGGAGAAGCCGGACGCTCTGGCGGTGCCATCCGCCATCAACCAGGTCTGGTCGATGGACTTCATGCACGACCAACTCGGCGACGGTCGGAACTTCCGGCTGTTCAACGTCATCGACGACTTCAACCGGGAGGCGCTGGGGATCGAGGTCGACTTCTCGCTGCCGTCGGAGCGCGTCATCCGTGCGCTGGAGCAGATCATCGAATGGCGCGGCAGACCCGCCGCATTACGCTGCGACAACGGGCCGGAGAACATCAGCGGCTTGATCCAGACGTGGGCTGACCGGAAGGGAATCCGGTTGGACTACATCCAGCCCGGCAAGCCGCAGCAGAATGCCTACGTCGAGCGCTTCAACCGGACGGTGCGCTACGAATGGCTGTCGCAGTACCTCTGGGAAAACCTCGACGAGGTGCGGCTGTTCGCCACGCAGTGGATGTACAACTACAATCACCACCGCCCACACATGGCTTTGGGCGGCTTCACCCCGAAACAGCGGCTGGCCATGGCCGCGTAGCTCTACTTCTGGCTGCCCCTAAAAATGGGGGGATTACCGCAGGGCCGGGGCAGCGGGGCGTGTTTCCTTGGGTACTTCCTTGCCGCGCAGCAAGGAAGTACCTCGCCCGCCGGGGCGAGACCCGGCAAACCCCGATCAACCATAAAAAGTTATGCGCAGCGGTATCCCTTGGGACGGCGCTGGCGGCACGGCGCCCATGGGCACGGGCCGCGTCGCTGCCAGTCCTCGGCCCTATGTCGTCGGTGCCACCGGCGTCAGCCGCCAGATCTCCGCGTTGTATTCGGCCATGGTGCGGTCGGTCGAGAACTTGCCGCTCGCCGCCGTGTTGAGGATGCTCATGCGCGTCCACCGCTCGCGATCGCGATAGGCGACGGCCGCGCGCTCCTGCGCATCGACATAGGAGCGGAAGTCGGCCGCGACCAGCCAGGGGTCGTTCGGGCTGCGGATGGCCTGGACGATGGGGTCGAACAGGCCCGGCTCGAACTGGTTGAAGTGGCCGGACTCGAGCAGCGCCATCACCCGCGCCAGGTCGGGATCGGCGGCGATGAGCGCATTCGGGTCGTAGCTGCGGCGCGCCGCCTCGACCTCCTCGGCGGTCAGGCCGAACAAAAAGAAGTTGCTGTCGTCGCCGCTCAGTTTGCTCACTTCCTCGCGAATCTCGATGTTGGCGCCGTCGAGGGTGCCGATGGTGGCCGCGCCGTTCATCATGAACTTCATGTTGCCGGTGCCCGAGGCTTCCTTGCCGGCGGTGGAAATCTGCTCCGAGAGATCGGTGCCCGGCGCAATCACTTCCATGGCCGAGACGCGATAGTTGGGCAGGAACGCGAGCTTGAGCCAGTCGCGCACCTCCTCGTCTTCGTTCACCGCCTCGGCCACCCGGCAGATCAGCGAAATGATGCGCTTGGCCATGAAGTAGCCGGGCGCGGCCTTGCCGCCGATCAGCACGCAGCGCCGCGTCCACTCCGACTCTTCGCCGTCCTTGAGCCGGGCATAGAGGTGGATGACGTGCAGCACGTTGAGCAGCTGGCGCTTGTACTCGTGGATGCGCTTGACCTGCACGTCGAACATCGCGTCGGGATCGAAGTCTACGCCGCAGTCGCGCCTCACCATCTCGGCCAGGCGCACCTTGTTGGCGCGCTTGACCTCGTGCCAGCGCTGGCGGAAGGCGGCATCGTCGGCATGGCGCGCCAGTCCGCGCAGATCGTCGAGGCGGGTGATCCAGTGCTCGCCGATGGTGGCGTTGACCAACCGGGCCAGGCCCGGGTTGGCGGCGGCGATCCAGCGCCGCTGCGTCACGCCGTTGGTCTTGTTGTTGAACTTCTCCGGCCACAGCTCGAAGAAGTCGCGGAACAGGCCCTGCTGCAGCAGGTCCGAGTGCAGCTCGGCCACGCCATTGACGGAGAAGCTGCCGACGATCGCGAGGTAGGCCATGCGCACCTGCGGCTCCGGCCCTTCCTCGATCAGCGACATGCGGGCGAGGCGTTCGCTGTCGCCGGGCCAGCGCCGCGCCACCGCGACGAGGAAGCGCGCATTGATCTCGTAGATGATCTCGAGCAGGCGCGGCAGCAGCAGCCCGAACAGGCGCACCGGCCATTTCTCCAGCGCCTCGGGCAGCAGCGTGTGGTTGGTGTAGGCCATGGTGCGGCTGACGATGGCCCAGGCGGCGTCCCATTCGAGGCTGTGCTCGTCGATCAGCAGCCGCATCAGCTCGGGCACGGCGCAGGTCGGGTGGGTGTCGTTGAGCTGGAAGCAGTTCTTGTCGGCGAAGGCGGAGAAGTCGTTGTCGTGGCGCAGCTCCCAGCGCTCGAGCACGTCCTGCAGGCTGGCCGAGGCGAGGAAGTATTGCTGCTTGAGGCGCAGTTCCTTGCCGTTCTCCGAGGCATCGTTGGGGTAGAGCACCATGGTGATGTTCTCGGCCGCGTTCTTCGCCGCCACCGACTCCGTGTAGGAGCCGGCGTTGAACTCGCCGAGGTCGAACTCGTCGGTGGCCGCGGCGGACCACAGCCGCAGCACGTTGACCGTGCCGTTGCGGTAGCCCGGGATCGGCGTGTCGAAGGGCACGGCCAGCACGTCGTGGCTGTCGACCCAGCGCGCATGCTGGCGGCCCCGGGCGTCCCTGTAGAACTCGGTGCGGCCGTAGTAATGCACGCGCCGCGTGTGCTCCGGCCGCTCGAGCTCCCACGGGTTGCCCTCGCGCAGCCAGTGGTCGGGCTCCTCGACCTGGCGGCCATCTTCGATGTACTGGCGGAACATGCCGTATTCGTAGCGGATGCCGTAGCCCATCACCGGCAGCTGCAGCGTGGCGCAACTGTCGAGAAAGCACGCGGCCAGGCGGCCGAGGCCGCCGTTGCCGAGGCCGGCGTCGTGCTCGACGTCGATCAGTTCCTCGAGGTCGAGGCCGAGGCGATGCAGCGCCGCTTCGGCGGCAGCGTCGAGGCCGAGGTTGAGCAGGGCATTGCTGAGCGTGCGCCCCATCAGGAACTCGAGCGACATGTAATAGGCGTGGCGGGCGCCGGCTTCCTCGTAGGCGTAGCGCGTCTGCCGCCAGCGCTCCATCAGGCGGTCGCGCAGCGCCAGCACCAGCGCCTGATACGGGTAGTGCGAGGAACGGCAATACTTGTCGCGCCCGAGGAAGGTGCCGAAGTAGCGGCGGATGTCGAGGGCAAGGGCATCGGCATCCATGCCGAGCGGCGGCAGCTCGGAAAGTTCGGCCGTGGGCTTGCTCGCGCGCAGCGGCTTAAGGGGGCTGGGACTGGTGACGGATTTCATGGGCGCTCGCGGGTCAGGGGAAGAGCCGGCGCAGGCCGGCAAGGTAGGCAGGGGCTTCGGCCGCATTCTCCGCCGGCGCCCAGGGCGCGCGCTCGGCATCGGTCAGCGCCAGGTAGGGGCCGGACTTGGCCTCGAGGAAAACGGTGCCCGGCTCGAGGGCGAAGACCGTGTGCCAGGTGCCGTGGGGGATGTCGATGCCCAGCACCGTGCCGCCAGCACGCCCCGAAGGAAGTGCCCCTGGGGTGCCGACTTTTTCGGTGCGCACGACATGGCCGGCGTCATCGAAGACGACCAGCCCCAGCGCACCGCGCAACACCACCATGGTCTCGTCCTTGGCCGGATCGAGATGGCGATGCGGCGCGATGTAGGAGCCGGGCTCGATGGCGTTGAGCAGGCGATGGCCGGGGTAGTCGTCGCGCGGATGGAAGTTGCGGTTCCTGCGCCCGCGCGGGGCGGCGCGGGCTTCGGCGCCGACCTCGTCGAGCAGCACGGTATCGATCAGGGTAATCATGCGCGCAGGGCCGCCCCAAGCGCATGACGCCCCCCGGTGGGGGGCAGCGAGCCGAAGTTGCGAGCGTGGGGGGCTATTGTTGTCACGAATAAATGACTTTGACGTTGTCGGGTGAGAGCCATTCGGCCAGCCCGTCGAGCAGCCCGTCATCGAGGCGCACCCGCCACGACTCCGGCAGCAGCAGTTCGGCCGCGGCATCGGTATTGCGATAGCACAGCCGCACCGGGCAGCCGCCGCTGCGATAGGGGGCGAGGAGCGCCTGCAGCTTGCCGGCGGTTTCGGCACGGGAGCCGCCGTTGAGCGAGAGCTGCAGCAGGCGCGCGTAGCGGCCGCGCGCCTCGCCCATGGTGAGCAGGCGGTCGGCGGTGACGCGCAGGCCGCCGCTGTAGTCGTCGCGGCCGACCTTGCCCTCGACCAGCAGCAGCTCGTCTTCCCTGATCTTGTTGCGCTCGGCTTCCCACAGCTCGTTGAACACCGTCAGCTCGACCTGCGCCGCGCCGTCGTCGAGGGTGATGATGGCCATCTTGCCGCGGCGGGTCATTTGGGTGCGCGTGGCCAGCACCACGCCGGCGAGCAGTTGCGGCTCCCGCTGCGCCTCGATCTGCCCGAGGCCGCGCTTGACGAAGCTCGCCAGCTCGGCACGGTAGGCGTTGAAGGGATGGCCGGAGAGGAAGAAGCCGAGCGCGGCCTTTTCCTGCAGCAGGCGCTCGCGCTCGCCCCACGGCGCGGCCTCGACATAGCCGACCGGTGCGGCGCCGCCGCCATCGGCCATGTCGAACAGGCCGCCCTGCAGGGCGTTGCGCTCGGCCTGCTCGGCCGCCTCCAGCGCGATGCCGACCGAGGCCAGCATCTTCGCGCGGTTGGCATCGAGCGCATCGAAAGCGCCGGCACGAACCAGCGCCTCGACGACGCGGCGGTTGACCACGCGCTTGTCGATGCGGCGGCAGAAGTCGAACAGGTCGGCGAACGGCCCGGCTTCGCGTGCCTTGAGGATCGCGCCGAGCGCCGACTCGCCGGTGCCCTTGATCGCACCGAGGCCGTAGCGGATGGTCGTCGCGTCGACCGGTTCGAAGCGGATGCCGCCGTGGTTGATGTCGGGCGGCAGGAAGGCCAGCCCGTTTTCCCGGGCGTCGTTGAAGAAGAACTGCACCTTGTCGGTGTTGGCCATTTCCGACGACAGCGTCGCCGCGACGAAGGCCGCCGGGTAGTGGCATTTGAGCCAGGCCGTCTGGTAGGCCACCAGCGAGTAGGCGGCGGCGTGCGACTTGTTGAAGCCGTAGCCGGCGAACTTCTCCATGGTGTCGAAGATCTCGTTGGCCTTGTCTTCGCCGATCGCGTTTTCGGCCGCGCCCTTGACGAAGATCGCGCGCTGCTGGGCCATCTCCTCGGCCTTCTTCTTGCCCATGGCCCGGCGCAGCAGGTCGGCGCCGCCGAGCGAGTAGTTCGCCGCCACCTGCGCCGTCTGCATCACCTGCTCCTGGTACACCATGATGCCGTAGGTGGTGGACAGCACGGGCTCGAGGCTGGGATGCGGATAGACCACGCGTTCGCGGCCGTGCTTGCGGGCGATGAAGGTCGGGATGAAGTCCATCGGCCCCGGCCGGTAGAGCGCGTTGAGCGCGATCAGGTCCTCGAGGCGGTCGGGCCTGGCCTGCACCAGCGTGTCCTTCATGCCGCCGGATTCGAACTGGAACACCGCCGTGGTGTTGGCGTTCTTGAAGACCTTGTCGTAGGTTTCCTTGTCGTCGAGCGGCAGCGCGTCGAGGTCGATATCCACGCCATGCACGCGCTTCACCGACTTCACCGCCTCGTCGAGGATGGTCAGCGTGCGCAGGCCGAGGAAGTCGAACTTGACCAGGCCGGCCTTCTCGACATCGTCCTTGTCGAACTGGCTCACCACCGAATCGTTGCTGCCGGTGGCGGAGTAGAGCGGACAGAAATCGGTGAGCTTGCCCGGCGCGATCAGCACGCCGCCGGCATGCATGCCGACGTTGCGCGTCAGCCCCTCGAGCTTGACGGCCAGCGTCCACAGCTGCTTCAGCTCCTCTTCGCGCTCGACGCGGTCGACGAGCAGCGGCTCGGCTTCGCGCGCCTTCTCCAGCGTGATGCCGAGTTCGTTGGGGATCAGCTTGGCGAACTGGTCGACGAAGTTGAAGGGCAGGTCGAGCACGCGGCCGACGTCGCGGATCACCGCCTTGGCCGCCATGGTGCCGAAGGTGACGATCTGCGACACGGCGTGGGCGCCGTACTTGTCCTTGACGTACTGGATGACGCGGTCGCGGCCTTCCTGGCAGAAGTCGATGTCGAAGTCCGGCATCGAGACGCGCTCGGGGTTGAGGAAGCGCTCGAACAGCAGTTCGTAGCGGATCGGGTCGAGGTCGGTGATCTTGAGGCTGTAGGCCACCAGCGAACCGGCGCCGGAGCCGCGGCCGGGGCCGACCGGCACGCCGTTGTTCTTGGCCCAGTTGATGAAGTCGGCGACGATGAGGAAGTAGCCGGGGAAGCCCATCTGCTGGATGGTCTTGATCTCGAACTCGAGGCGCTCGGCGTACTGCGGGCGCCGACTTTCCCGCGCGGCAGGATCGGGGAAGAGCTGGAGCAGGCGCTGCTCGAGGCCGGCGCGCGATTCGTTGGCGAGGTGCTCGTCGAGCGAGACGCCCGCGGGCGTCGGGAACGGCGGCAGGTAGTTCTTGCCGAGCTGCACCGTGAGGTTGCAGCGGCGCGCGATTTCGACCGAGTTCTCCAGCGCCTCGGGCAGGTCGGCGAAGAGCGCCGCCATTTCGGCCTGGGTCTTGAAGTACTGCTCCGCGGAAAACGCCTTGGGCCGGCGCGTGTCGGCGAGGACGTAGCCCTCGGCGATGCAGACGCGCGCCTCGTGGGCGGTGAAGTCGTCGCGCGCGATGAACTGCACCGGATGGGTCGCCACCAGCGGCAGGCCGAGGCGGCCGGCGAGCTGAACGCTCTGCTGCACCAGCGCTTCCGTGTTGCCGCCGCCGCAGCGCTGCACTTCGAGATAGAAGCTGTCGGGAAAGAGCCGGGCCCATTCCTGCGCGCGCGCCTCGGCGCGGTCGTTCTTGCCGGCCAGCAGGGCCTGGCCGACGTCGCCGAGCGCCGCGCCCGACAGCGCGATGAGGCCGCCGTTGTCGCCGGCGGCGAACATCGCCGGCGTGATCTCGGCGCGACCGTGGCGACGCGGGGTGAGCTGCGCCGACGACAGCAGCTCGCACAGCCGCAGATAGCCGGCACGGTTCTTCGCCAGCAGCAGCAGGCGCGAGGGCGGATCGCGCTCCGCGCCGTCGCCCGCGGCGACCCAGACGTCGGCGCCGATGACGGGCTTGACCCCGGCGCCGCGCGCCGCGGTGTAGAACTTGACCATGCCGAAGAGATTGCCGAGGTCTGTCAGCGCCAGCGCCGGCATGCCGTCCGCCACTGCCGTCCGGATCGCGTCATCGACGCGGGTCAGGCCGTCGGTGATCGAGTACTCGCTGTGGAGGCGAAGGTGGATGAAGCGCGGGGCAGGCATGGAGCCGGAATTTTACCCCCGGCATCTGCGCCGGCCATCAGCAACACTTATAAGCGATTAGCGGCGGCGCCCCCTGCCTCTTTCGGCGTGAGCACCTGCCTCCCGCAGGCGAGCCCGTTTCCTCGTTTGCGTTTAGACTCGCACCGAGTAACGTGCATTACGTCAAGGGAGAGACTTTATGACGCACCAGCAAAACCGCCTGCTCGTGGCCATCGCCATCTGCCTCCTGTCGCCGATCGCCGTGGCGGCGACACCGACCGATGCCAAGGCACCGGCCACCGCGGCGCCGGCGCCGGAAGCCAAGGCCGCCACCGCGCCGGAAGTTGCGCCGGCGCTGCCGGAGAAGAAACGCGTCCGCGGCGGCAGCGACGCGCGCAAGTGTCTCAAGCAGCCCGACAACACGGGCGTTCGTCGCTGCGCCGAAAAATACCGCTGAACCTGCCGCAGCACGTCCTCAGGGCGAGTCGGCCCAGGCCGTAAGCGGCTGCCACTGTTCCCAGTCCTGCGCTGCGCGCGAGGGCGGCATCTCGAAGATGGTAAGGCCGTGGGCGGCGGCCTGGACGTAGTTCTGGGTGTCGCGCAGATAGGCCAGCACCGGCAGGCCGCGCCCGGCGAGGAAGCGCTCGAGCTCGCCGGCCGCGCGGGTGCGCGCATCGACGCGCATGCCGACCACGGCGACGAAGGCATGCTGCCTGCGGATTTCCTTCTCCTCCAGCAGCAGGTCGAGGAAGTGCTGGGTGGCGAGGATGTCGAAAATCGAGGGCTGCAGCGGCACGATCACCCGGTTCACCAGCTTGAGCACCTGGGCCAGCTTCTTGCCGTGCAGTCCCGCCGGCGTGTCGAGGACGACATGCGTCGTCTCCTTCGGCGGCCGCGCCGGACGGTCCGCCTCGATCTCCCAGGTGGCGATGCGCGGCAAGCCGGGCGGCCGGATCTTCAACCACTCGCGCGAGGACTGCTGGCGATCGATGTCGCCGAGCATCACCGCGCGGCCCTGCCGCGCGAACCAGCCGGCGAGGTTGGTGGCGAGCGTGCTCTTGCCGCAGCCGCCCTTGGGATTCGCGATGAGGAAGGAGTGCATGGTACCTATGATACCGGTCCGCGGGCGGAGGCGGCATCGGGGACGATCCGCCTGATCAGCGGCGCGCGCAATGGTAACGCCGCCGGCCAAAAATTCATTTTCTTGACCGTGATCACTTACCTATGCCCCTGGTATTTGCTAATGTAATATTTGATCGGAATTTTCCTTCCATTGGAGAAATGTCATGTTCCTCTTCGACATGCTGTTCGGCAAGAAGCCTCCTCCCGCTCCCGGATTGCCCGCCGCGGCACCGGGCGCCCCTGCGGCCAAGCCGCAGGTCAGTGCGCCCGGCACCGGCATACGTCACGATCCACGACTGATCGAAGCGCTCAAGGAAGACCACCGCCTGCTGCTCGACATCTACACGGCCATCGATGCCGCCCGGCGCACCGAGGACCTGCTCAGCGTGCAGACGCGGCTCGGGCAGTTCCGCATGGTGCTGCAGGATCACCTGCTCAAGGAAAACGTTCGGCTCTACGTCTACCTCGAGCATGTGCTGCGAGGGGATTCCGTCAGCCACGAACTGATGCACGGCTTCCGCCACGAGATGGACGACATCGGCCGCGTGGTGGTCGGCTTCCTCGGCAAGTACCGGGAGATCGGCATTCATCCCGAGCTGGCGGGTGAATTCGCCAAGGACTTCGCGGCGATCGGCGAAGCCCTGGTCGCACGCATTCGCCGCGAGGAAGAAACCCTCTACCCGATGTACGCGCCGCTGACCTGAGACGGCGCCGCGGTCAGGGCAGCAGCACGGTCGAGCCGGTGGTCTTGCGGGCCTCCAGGTCGATGTGCGCCTGGGCCGCGTCCTTGAGGGCGTAGGTCTGGTTGACCTCGATCTTCACCTTGCCCGAAGCCACGACGTCGAACAGCTCGCCGGCCATCTGCACCAGGTCGGCGCGCTTGGCGGTGTAGGTGAATAGCGTCGGCCGCGTCAGGAACAGCGAGCCGCGCCTGGACAGCTCCTGGGTGTCGACCGGCGCCACCGGCCCCGACGACTGGCCGAAGGTGACCATCATGCCCAGCGGCCGCAGGCAGTCGAGCGACCTGGCGAAGGTATCGGCACCGACCGAATCGTAGACCACCGGCACGCCGGAGCCGGCGGTGATTTCCTTGACGCGCTCGACGAAGTTCTCGCGGCTGTAGACGATCGGGTGGTCGCAGCCATGGGCCTTCGCCAGCGCGGCCTTTTCGTCCGAACCGACCGTGCCGATGACCGTCGCGCCCAGCGCCTTGGCCCACTGGCAGACGATCAGCCCGACGCCGCCGGCGGCGGCCTGGATCAGGATGGTGTCGCCCGGCTGCACGCGGTAGGTGCGGCGCAGCAGATATTGCGCGGTCATGCCCTGCAGCATCATCGCCGCCGCGGTCTTGAAGTCGATCGCGTCGGGCAGTTGCACCAGCCGGTCGGCCGGGAGGTTGCGCGCCTCGGCGTAGGCACCCACCGGGCCGCCGGCATAGGCCACGCGGTCGCCCACCTTGACTTCGGTCACCGCCGAACCGACCGCCTCGACCACGCCCGCGCCCTCAAGGCCGATGCCCGAAGGCAGGCCGATCGGATAGCGCCCGGTACGATAGTAGATGTCGATGAAATTGAGGCCGACCGCCTCGTGCCGCACGCGCGCCTCGTCGGACGCAGGCGCCGGCACCTCGACCTCTTCCCAGCGCAGCACTTCCGGCCCGCCGGCCTGGTGGAATCGGATG
>Ga0208980_10002817_pt1 | contig 10552 bp, 5 predicted proteins | sample WetSurMetagenome_3_FD_187993 | JGI IMG/M metagenome (GOLD analysis project Ga0208980, IMG submission 187993) | Wetland microbial communities from Twitchell Island in the Sacramento Delta, sample from surface sediment Aug2011 Site A1 Bulk (version 2) | ecosystem: Environmental > Aquatic > Marine...
CACTTGTACGCAACACCTTTTATCTGCCTCCATTCTTCGCCCGAAGAGATGCAATCCGCCAGTTCAAGGAAAGTATATTCACCTTCAAACCTGACAATTGAATCCAGGGAGTCCGTGAATCCAAGCAACTCCTTATATTTCAGGCTTGGATAATGTCCTCCAGCTGTAAAATGGGCGGATATTCCTTCTTTACGGAGGAATTTGACAAGGCTGACAAATTTGTCAATATAATACTGGTAAACAACAGAAAAACCAACGATTGCAGGATCTTCTTCTTTTAATACAGCAAGAATTTCTTCATCATTATCCCTATAAACGAAGATCCTGGTATTATAGCCGGCTTCATTTACTACGGATGCCAGGTAACCGATCCCCAGGTTCTCAGATTCTTTTAATGCAACTATAACAATATTCTTCTTTTTCATTTCATTTTAATACTGATAGAGCAGAAACAGACAGGCCACGATCAGTAATAAATATATACACTCATTATAATTAGGAGACTACTTGCACATATTAATCAGATGGTTCCTCTAATTCTTACTATGTTAATTTAAAAGTTATTTGGACATATTCCAATCTGATTCTGGAATAATATCCTTAAGACCGTTAATAAAATTTTGTTCTGCCATATAAACTTCTGCAAAAAAAGCAGCAGATAGTTCTGCAGCCTTCATGGGGTCAAGCTTATATGCTTTTAGAACCAGAGCATAACGTTTGCATTCTGGGCGCATTGGGTATTCAGAAGGGTCAGGACATTTTATCATAATTTTACGTATTAAGGTTTAACAATATAATCAGGCCTGTCTGTCCTGCTATATTAATTTTGAGAGTAATTATCTATTTTTTTTCTGAATTCCCGTTGATCCATCATAGGTTTCCATAAAGGGTCCGTATAAAGCATCTTTTCAGATAACGGGGATGGTGTATTCAACAATTTTGCAATGCAGGGCAAAGCGTTAAAATAATCTCCATTCATTACATAAACCTGTGCCAGCATTAACCTCATTTCGCATTCTATCATAAGGTTCTTCCTGACTCCAATTATTATAGCATTTTCCACCTCCTTAACAGCTTCCGATTTCCTGCCCATTCCTGCGTATGCGATGCCGAGTATTCCATGCAGATAATAGGAATCAGGATACATTTTAATCTCCTGTTGGATAATGACACTGGCTGTATCATAGTACTTTGGAGCATCAGGATTATTCAGTGAAATGCTAAGTTTGCCAAGAGTTATATATTTCATGGCAGCGTAATCGAAATCGGATTTATCAGCATTGCTCGCTAACCGCAGAGCTTCGGCGTATTTCCCTTTATATATGTTGCAGAATATATAGTATTCCAGCATATTGTCCCCGGTTTTCTTTACTGCCTCATTCAGAATGGCCTCTGCAGCAGGCGTCATTCCTTTCTTTAATACCAGTGCATCAAACTTGTTCTTGTATGGTGCCGACCAGGCTGGAATCAGATCAATGGCTTTCTGGTGAAAGATAAGCGCTGAATCATAATTATGCAGGTAGGCATATGATAAGCCAATATTTGTCATAAAGAGGGCCTCGCGGGGGTTGAACTGAATGACCTGTCGCATAAATGTCTGAGATTCATCCCATTTGCCCATTCCACGCAATGTGATAGCCATATAGTAGAGGGGGTGATAATCGGAGGGATCTTTCCTGGCGGCATTTTCAAAGTGTATAAGTGCCTGGTCAAGGCTGTCCCTGCAATAATAAAAATAGAATCCTTTTGCGATGTCTGCCTCTTTCAAATTTTTGTCAAGGGAAAGAGCTTTCTCGTAGTCCTTCCTGCATAGTTCTATACTTGAGGAATCCAGCTGCCTCAAATGGTAACCCCATGATCTTGCAATGGACCTTTTTGCATAGGCTTCTGCAAATTTAGGGTTGTCCCGGATGACTTTATCATAGGATTCAATTGCTGTGCTGACGCTCGCTACATCCATGACCTTTCCCGCAACATTATTATAGGACCATGCATCCCGGATTATTTTGTTTGCTGAAATCAGGGTCAGGTTGGCAGCAGGATCAAGATTTGAAGCAGATGCAATTCTTGATTGTTCCTCCTTTGTCAGTCGGACCGACATGGATGACAGAATATCCTTGACTGTCTCAAGTGTATTTGTTGAGAACTGATCATTGCTCCAGGCAATGGGCTTTGTCCATACCACTCTCATGTTTTTTCTTTCACTCAGCTGGAGATAGAGGAATACGCCTCTCTTATCGCGCTGGATCTTCCCGTCAAACAGGTAATCGGTTTTCAATTCATCCCAGATTGAGCTCATTTCCCTGCCCTGATTCCTGTAAGTTTCTGTTGCCAGGTCAGAAATCACGTTTATGCTCCTGACCCTGCAGAGTTTATCATAAATATCAGCAATAAAGGAATTTGCATCATTATTTAGAGTGCTGTCCCTGTTTACATTTAGAAGCGGAAGTATAGCGATTGTTTTTTCATGTGCAGGAGTATATATATATCTGTATGCCGCGTACATCCCTGAAATAATAATTACAAATGCTGCAATAAAAATCACCGTTCTGATATTTGTTCTCTTATGGGAAGATCCGCTGAATGTCTCTTCAACTTTTGATTTTGCATCCGGCTTATTTTCAGATATCCTGACCGCTTTTTTGTAATTGGGATCATTGCTTATTTTTATGCCCTGAATAATGTCGCTTATGGCATTTGCTACCTTGTTTATCTGGTCGCGATAAAAGGTTTTATTCTGGTTATCCTGGGGACGATCCTCATTTATCCTCAAAGGGCGGTTGACTCCTGAAGATTTGTAAATAAAGTCAACGCCTCTCAACGGGCCTCCAAGGACTGATTCGCACAGGCAGATATCGTTCGGATCCAGGTCATGGATCCTGACAGGCAGAATCCTGGTGGCAACATTCCCGTTGGGAAGAATTACCTTCAGTCCCAGCTGGTCTCCGGAGGCGTTCCTGACAAATGCAACCATTTCATGTTCCCAGGCAAAAGACTTTGGATCGCAATAAGTACGGGATATGACGGGAATAAAGACCAGGCACTTCAGCTTCTCCTTCAGGGAGGCGCTGACATCATGTGTCTCCAGTAAGCCGTCATGGGCATTAATATCAAAATAGACACTTATATCCTCCTTGAAGGTAGCCTCGAGTTCCTTTCTCAGGTTATCCACAAATTCAGTTACCCATCCATCATACTTGTTGTCTTTCTGACGATAACTGATAAAAATGTCATATTCGAATCCAGGGACAAGACTCGGCATTTTACCACCAATTTCCATAAAGTTATGAAAGACGAGGGTCAAAGTCAAATAAAAATGAAGCCAGCAGGGTAATAGAGATGTAAAAAGGTCACTTATTTTAAGGAGGTGGCTGTTATTATTTTTTTAAATTCCTGATGATTCCCCTCAAAGACTCCTTACTGACTGGCATAAGTTCTGCACCTCTTTTCCGGCTTAAACAGCATCGAAATCTGAAAGGAACCTGTAGATGTCGGGTAAGATCATTTCCCGTATGGCAGAGAGACTCATTATGAAACAAAAAAGGTATTTTTGCATATTTACAGGCAGAATCAAGATATCACCTGCAATAATTCAAGTATGAATATTAAAAGAATCAAACCTGCAGTCAAAATCTTTTTCCTTTTAATTATGGCGGCAATAATTGGATCGGGCTGCTGGGAAAAGAGAATTGTGGATTATGTAGATCCTCTTATCGGGACCAGCTATCACGGGCATACCTTTCCGGGTGCAAGTTTACCCGGAGGGCTTGTGCAACTTAGTCCGGATACTGATATTAGCGGATGGGACTGGTGCTCAGGATATCATTACAGCGACAGCTCAATAATGGGTTTCAGCCATTTGCACAGGAGCGGAATGGGGGCCGGTGACTGGGGCGATGTGCTCTTTATGCCCACAACGGGAAAGCTTAAAATTATTCCAGGTTCCAAATCTGTTCCCGGAGAAGGTTACAGATCAGGGTTTTCCCATAAAGAAGAGGAAGCATCGCCGGGATATTATTCTGTTAAGCTTAGAGATTATGACATAAAAGCTGAACTAACAGTCTCCCCAAGGGCAGGTTACCAGAGATATATTTTCCCCGAATCTGATTCATCACATATTCTCATAGATCTTAATCATGGAATAGGCGATTCTTGTACCTCTGCGGGCGTGAAAATAATCAGTGACAATGAAATTGAAGGTTACAGGTCATCAACAGGATTTGTAAAAAAACAGAATGTTTACTTCTGCGCACAATTCAGTAAACCGTTCAGTTCATCCGGCACATGGAAAGATCTTAAGACAAACCCGGGGTCAAAAGGAGAATCAGGCAACAACATAGGCGTATATGTCAATTATGTCACATCTGCCGGAGAACCCGTAGAGGTCAGGGTTGGCATTTCTTATACAAGCATAGATCAGGCACGCCTGAATCTGAATAAGGAAATTCCTGAGTGGCAATTTGATAAGGTCAGAGAAAAGGCAGCCATGATATGGAACAGGGAGTTAAACAAAATAAAAGCAGAATTTGACTGGAATATTGACGATAAATATAAAAACGAACATCTGGTCACATTCTATACTGCTCTTTATCATTCTCTCTTATTCCCCTCTGCCTTCGGGGATGTTGATGGGAAATATATTGGGCTTGATGATCAGATTCACACAGCAAATCATTTTACATATTCCAGCGATTTTTCCCTTTGGGATACGTTCAGGGCTGAAATGCCACTGTTTACCCTGATACAGCCTCAGAGGAGCAATGATGCCATAAACACGATGATATCCCAGTATGTGCAGGGAGGCTGGCTGCCAACTCCTCAGCAGTTTGGTAACAGTTATACAAACGATATGATAGGAGATCATCCTGTTGTCGTTATTCTTGACGCATATCTGAAAGGCATCAGAGATTTTGATGCTGCAAAAGCCTGGGAGGCGGTGAAGAAAAATGCCATGGAAACTCCTTCGGGACATCGCTCCAGGGGCCGGGTTGGTCTTGATTATTATCTGAAATACGGCTATTTGCCATATGATAAGATCAGTCAATCCGTATCCCGTACTCTCGAATATGCCTATAACGACTGGTGTGCGGCTCAGTTTGCAAAAAGCCTTGGTAAGACCGATGATTATACATTATTCATAAACAGGGCTTTGAGCTACAGGAATGTAATTGATACAATGACCGGACTTGCCCGGCCGAAGGATAGCACCGGATTGTGGCTGAAACCTTTCAATCCAACCTTCGTCGGTCACGGAAAGGAGCGCCATTATACAGAAGCAAATGCCTGGCAATATACATGGTTTGTGCCTCATGATGTGAAAGGGCTGATAGAACTTGAAGGCGGAAGGGAAAAGTTCGTAATGAAGCTGGACACCCTTTTTACGATGAGTTCCGAAGTTCAGAGTACGGTTTCAGATGTAACAGGACTGATAGGACAATATGCACACGGCAATGAGCCGAGTCACCATACACTCTATCTTTACGATTATGCAGGCGCTCCATGGAAAACACAGAGTTTGGCAAGAAAGGTAATGGATGAACTTTACAGTGCCGGACCTGCCGGATTATGCGGAAACGAAGATATGGGTCAGATGTCGGCATGGTATGTCTTCAGCGCCATGGGTTTCTATCCTGTTACGCCGGGTCAGAACACATACGTATTTGGAAGTCCGGTATTCAGCAAGGTGACAATTTATTTGGATAAGACTTACTATAATGGCAGGAAGTTCGTAATCGAAGCAAAAAATAATTCGCGGGAGAATAAATACATTCAGTCTGCAACATTAAATGGCAAAACTTATAACAAACCATGGTTTTCACAGTCTGATATAAAAGATGGCGGCGTTCTGATCTTTGAGATGGGACCTGAGCCGAAAAAGGAATGGGGAAGTGCTGTGGAATCCTCCCCGCCATCAATGAGCGGCGAAGTACGTTGGTGATCAGAGTGCGTTGTCTGAAAGAGAAGGGTGAGCTAACTATTTGCATACAGAACGGGTGATATTTTCTACTGGCTGGAAATTGTCTTTTCTGCTATCAGGATATGCTGATAAACTTCAAAATCAAAATAAACCGACTTTTTCTCTGCCTGTTTCCATATAGTTATTAAAGAACTGTACCAAATTCAAATAAAAATTCATCCCTCCGGCTGGCTGACAACCGGTAAGCAGGTGCCCCGCCGGGGTTTAAAACCTGCATAAATTATTTTTGATTTTTGTGAATTCTCTGATTAATTTTGCTGTACAAGGCAGTATTTCAAATAAATACTAAATCAATAACCATGAAACGAAACGTCTTGCCGGCTCTGATTGTCATTTTAATTATTGAAAGCTGTGCACATGATATATCAAAGTTTTCACAGGGGACATGGCAGCTTGTAAGCTGGAAAAACATGTGGGGAGACACTCTTGTCGAGGAATTTCCTGGAGATTACACAGGAAGCGATTTATTGATAGTTTCAGGCCGGCATTACCTCTCAATTGGCAGATTTACAAAGTTTAATGCTGAAATTATAAATAATTATGCGGGAGCTGCCACAAGTATAAGGGGCAGTCACTGTGAAGAGACGCTGCTATATTTTCCTGATCAGGATCGCATAGGTTCAAAGATTAAATCCATACTTGAATTACGGAGCGATACCCTTGTAAAGACTTATCCGTGCGATGATAAATGGGAGATTATTAAAAGTGATTATACCATTGAGAAGTATATCCGGGTGAAATAATTAACAAATTATCCTAAAATATAATGTATCTCATATTATTTTTTTATAATATCTTGTGAATCCTGAAGACGTAGTAATAGATTTATGTGATAAATTAATAATCAAGATATTATAAAATCAGGTCGATTTTATTTACCTTAATTTATTCAAAAACTATGAAAGCATTAACGTTGATTGCATGGATTTCTCTTGGCATTGGAGCAGTAATCCTCCTGCTGGGAATAATTTCGGGGATGTTCCTTGCCCGGCCCTATCTTGGAATGATAACAAATGCGACTACATTTTTCACGGCAGCAAACAGCTTTTTTCTCATATCTGTCGCGCTGTTTATCTTCATATACAGATGTAGATGCAATAAAGAGTAAACATTGACTGAACATTTTAGCAGGATTCTATTTTTGAAAATTCTTTCTCAGAATGAGAAAAAATTTCTTGAAATTTGAATCAAAATATTTTTTTAGTTTCTACAATTAATTCATTGTTATAATATTAACAGTTTTTGATATTTTTAGGCACACAATTTGTTTTAACCGAATCTACCTGAACCCTGAGAACCCAGAGATCTATATTTTTGTGTTTTTGGTCAGAAGATAATTAAGAATCATTTTCAAGTAATTTTTTTTTAATGAGGATTCCATTTTTAATTCTTCTCCTGAATATATGCGTAGCTGCGTCCGGTACGGTCTATTATATAGATCCCGCAGGCAGTGACGCAAACAACGGATCCTCAGGTAGCCCATGGAAAACGCTTGCATATGCCTGCAGCAAGGTTAAAACTGCCGGCGACATAATTCATGTTAATTCCGGTACTTATACAGAGAGGTCCCAGAGTTCTCTTGCTGTCGGCGTGAGTATTGAAGGGGAGGGACTTTCCTCCAATATCATTTCTAACGTATCCAGTGTACCGACATATACGATAATATTGGATGCATCGACGGAAGCAACAAACGGGAATCAGCATATTTCGGGTATAAGAATGGATGGGAATTCCCTTACGGCTTATGGGGCTATAAGTGTTGCATACAGGAAGAATGTCGAAATAAGCAATTGCACTTTTGTTGATTTTAAGTACTACGGAGTTTCATTCATCAATGGTGAACCTCCATCAGTCTACGCTACCGGAAATAAATTTCATGATAATACCGTAACCAACTGCTCGGGATTTTTTTCCGGAAACTGCGGTGCTCTCGAAATCGGGGGACAGGATGGCATGCTGATATACAATAACACCATGACTCAAGACCGGATCAATGGTCTTAATGGAGATATTATCTACGGAGTTGCAGGCTATCTCAAAAATGTAAAGATCTATAACAATGTATTGAATAAGACATATATTCCTGGAACTACAGACTGGGATTTTTCAATTGAATTCTGGAACTGCCAGGGGGGAGTGGAAATATATAACAATACTGTGAATGGATCAATTGATCTTGTGAATTCAGTAAAGGGTTCCTCTGATTACAGTGTATGGGTTCATGATAATGAAATAGGACAATCGGTCCTTCTTTCTTCTGAAAGTACCAGAGGTATTCTGCTTGAGGCATCTCAGAGTGATGTAATCATTGAAAGGAATAATATAAAGAATATTAGCAGCGGAATACTGTTCTCGCAGGTTCAAAGTGCCAGAGTTCTTAAAAACATTCATATAAGGTGCAATATTTTTAATAATATTGGAGTATCGGACGCAGGTGCAAGCAACAAGGGATGGGGTATATACTGGACAGCTGAAAGTTATAAAAACCATACGGTTGATAACGTAAATATCTGCAATAATATACTTATAGGACACTCCGGTGCGAGGGCGACTATGTGGGGAATTAATCTTCCTCATATCGGAACTGCATCTAACATTACACTGAGGAATAATATTATACAGAATTTCAATTATGCCCCGGTTTACGCGTATTCTCAGACAGGATCTGAAACAATTGATATACTGTCAATTGAGAACAATATATTTTATCAGAACGGAAATAATAATGCACCGAAGTACTCTTCAATTACACCAACGAACAATACAACAAAGAATAATCTTACCAGCAATCCCTTGTTCATCTCATCATCGGATTTTCATCTCCAGTCCGGATCGCCGGCTATTGGTAAAGGTATAAAGGCTACAGGTGTCACTTTAGATTTCGACGGGAATGGATTCAACGATCCTCCCAGCATCGGAGCCTATGAGTTCGATGTGCCGGTTGTACCTGTATACAAAAGCTCGTCAGTTGAAAATGCGACTCCCTCGAGTATAGGGATGACCTTTAATTTAAGCCTGGCAAATATAGTCCCTGCAACTTCGGCATTCAGCGTAATGGTTAACTCTGTTACCAGGACAGTAAATTCTGTATCAGTATCAGGGAATATCGTACAGCTGACTCTGGCAGGACCGATTGTTTATGGAGATCTCGTAACCGTGACATATGTAGTTCCGGGAAGCAATCCGTTACAAACGGCTTCCGGTTCGCAGGCCGCTGCATTCAGTGTTCAGAGAGTAACAAATAATGTCACCCCCATACTTCCTGTTTATACGGCTTCATCAATTGAAAATGCAAATCCGGCTCTGCTGGTTATCACGTACAACATGGCCCTGGCTAACGTAACACCTGCTGCATCAGCCTTTATAGTTTCAGTAAATTCTTCAGCCAGAAGCGTAAGTAAGGTGACAGTTACAGGGTCAACTGTTCAGCTTACACTTGCCAATCCTGTCATTTATGGTGATGTGGTAACTATTGCTTATACTAAGCCGTCAAGCAATCCTTTACAATCAGCCTCGGGAGCACAGGCAGCTACTTTGAGCGCACAAAAAGTTACAAATAATGTCGCTGCCGGAAGTCCCGTATATGTCAGTTCCGCAATCCAGAATGCCAAGCCTAATCTTCTGGAAATGACATATAACCTAAATCTGGCCAGTGTTGTTCCGGCCGCTTCAGCTTTCTCTGTTGTTGTGAACTCGGCAGCAAGAACCGTAAGTACTGTTGCAATTTCAGGTACAAAGGTCCAACTGACTCTTTCAAGCCCTGTTGTTTACGGGGATGTTGTAACTGTAGCGTATACGAAGCCGGCAACCAATCCTTTGCAGGCTTCATCAGGAGGTTCCCAGGCTGCTACTATAAGCGCTCAGAAGGTCACAAACAATGTCAGTTCATCAAATCCACTGTATGTCAGTTCTTCAGTTGAAAATACAGCTCCATCCAGGCTTTTAATTAATTATAATATGGCTCTGGCAAGCGCAGTCCCTGCTGCATCAGCTTTCTCGGTCAAGGTGAATACAAGGACCAGGACAGTGAGTTCAGTTTCTGTTTCTGGCACAACGGTTCAGTTAACTTTATCCTCAGCCGTTGCATATGGTGATGCCATAACTGTTGCTTATACCAAACCTGCAACTAACCCGCTGCAGTCATCATCCGGCGCACAGGCCGCAACTTACACAGCACAGAAGGTTACCAATAATGTAAATCCGGTTTACCCTGTCTATGTAAGCTCGGTTGTTCAGAATGCGAATCCTTATCTGATTGAAATGACATACAGCCTGGCGTTGGCCAAAGTTGTTCCGGCTGCTTCTGCCTTCTCTGTCGTTGTCAATACAGTTGCGCGTGCAGTAAGTACTGTTACTGTTTCAGGTACAAAGGTTCAATTGGCACTGTCAAGTCCAGTTGTTTCCAGTGATGTTGTGACAGTTGCTTATACCAAGCCTGCCGCCAGTCAATTGCAAACTTCCTCAGGGATACAGGCCGTTTCCCTTAGTGCACAGGCTGTCACAAATAATACAATTAATCATTCCCCTGCTGTAGCTATAATATCCCCTGCGAGCAACAGCGAGTTTAAGACCTCA